>ERZ1370068.7934-contig-6822_pt1 | contig 74843 bp, 79 predicted proteins | sample MGYA00561227_ERZ1370068 | MGnify/ENA primary metagenome ERZ1370068 (study PRJEB38410, sample SAMEA6850437) | metagenome | study: Metagenomic assessment of the ecological functions of the soil: analysis of the soil microbiota associated with the... | reverse complement strand
TCGAACGGCGCTGGCGTGCAAAGGCTTCACCAGCCACGCTCACGGACCCACGACAAGCTCTTGTGAGGCTGCTTACCTGACCTTGCGCCTGCGCCACGGGCGCGAGGGCGCGCAGAATCGTCTGTCGGGTTCGGCGCCGCCTGTGCCGCCAACTCCTGTCGCGTCGTTAGGCCTCTTGCTCTCGCAGGTACAGCCACGCTGGATGAGGTAGAACTTGGAGGCGTAGTCGTAGCCCTGCCGGGCCTGCAGCCGCGCTGCACCACCGCCAGGGTGGTCGCCATGGCGCGGCGCCGGGGTTTCGACCGCCACTTGCGCGTTGGACGCGAGGTGCTGACGCAACTCAGCGCGGCGGCGCAGCGGCGGATGGAGTTCATCGTCATGGTCGGCTCCTGGGGGTTGGACGGGGTGGCGACTGTGCGCCGCACCGACTTGCCGATGACTGACGGATTCGAAAACTCGCGACCGCTCAGGCCCCCGGCCCGACGTGACCGGCAGTATCTGCCGGTAAAGCGCCTCGGTGGCGTCCGACGGCTGGACACCGAGCACCACCGACGGCAACTCTCGACAGCGCCGGAACGCGTTCAGCGCCTCGGCCTGCTGCCCCGCGGCAGCACGAGCACGCGGATGAGCGCGCGGTGCAGCGACTCGGCCAGGTTGTCGGCCTCCAGACCGCGCCGGTACAGCGCGGCTGCTGCTCCCGATCGCCGCCGCGCTCGATGCCGCTCGCCGAGCGCGACGATCGCACCGACAGAAACGCGCCCGCAACGTGTCGCGCGGCCGGAGTGCCCAGGGTGTTCATCGTCGCCGAACAGCGGGCCGCGATCAGGCGTCGAGCAAACGTCTCGCTGCGGCCTCGGCGGCCGTCCCGTCGCGCACCTGCCGCGCGCCATCGATGGCCTGCTCGACGCCTCACATCAGTCAGGCGAGGCCGCGCGTGAGCGACAAACGGCCACCGAGCAGGTGTCAACACGTCGTCGATGTCGACCGGCTTGCGCGAGGCGGAACAGCGTCGAGTCGAACGAGGTCTTGGCGGCGGCGCCGTCGGCGTCGAGGCCACAGCGCATCGATTATCGGCTGCACGTGCGACCCCTTGAGGGCCTTGGCGACGACCAGCTTCAGCCACAGGGTCAAGGGCGCTGCTGCGCCGCCAGTGAAGCATCGGCTCGCCATCGCGCACCAGCTCGAATCCGCCGAGGGCGGTGGATGCGCAGCCGGAATGGCCAGAACAGGGCCAGCGCCGGGTGGAGCGACGAGCTCGTTGCGCCGGATCGCAGCTCGTGCACGAAATCCGCCTCGATGCCCCTGTTCCAGTGCGAACGCGGCCAGGCGCGCAGCGCGTCGGGCCGGCTGCGCACGAACATCCAGTGGCCTTGCGCGCGCCGCGCCCAGCTCGGCGGCGAGCACATTGCGGGCTCGCTCGGTTTCTCCCGGCCGCGATGTGCCCTTCGGTGCCGAATCAGCTCCCGCATGCGCTCGAGCGTTAAGCGGTCGTCGGCGACGTGTTAAACCGGCGCCACCGGCTCTCGTCGACCGCTGCCGGGTCGAGGCCCCTGCGGATCGCCTGTACCGGCGCGCGCGCGTGGCCAAGTCGCGCAATGAAAGTGTGTGGATCTGGGGGGGCGGGACACCGCTCTCCCGCGCCAGCATGAGCGCGCGATCCGCGTGACACGCATCGCCGGGCGGCATCGCCCAAGCTGCTGGCGGGGTCGAGGCTGGGTGGTGGAGAAACACGCGCGTGGTCCATCCGCCTGCGGCGGCGACCGCCGAGGTTCGATCGCGTCGACCAGCGCCTTCCGCCTGCCTGCCAGTTCGCCTTGGTTGATCGGGTGCCAGGGCTTGCGCGTGGTCGATCTCGAACATGAACGCCTCCAGACCATGGCGCTTCGCGCAGCACGCCCAGGCCTGCAACGGCCCGGCAACCTCTCGACCGATTCGGAATAGCGCCCATTGGTGCGGCGTGCCAGAACGACACGTGCGTGTGCCACCGCAGCTCCCGTCAACGGCGCACGCGTCCGCGTTCGCCAGGATCTGGCATCGGTGCGTGCCACCAGCGCATCGGAACCGCATTGGGGGCGTCGCTCAGTTGCCGTGGTTCGAACAGGGTCCTGGCGATGCCAACGCCCGCGCGTCCAGGTTCCCGCTCGCTCATCTGTGACAATACGACATCTGCACACCGTCGCGGCATCATTCTGCTTTCTGTGCATCAGGGCTACCACCGCCGAAACAGCAGCACGAGTCAAGTGGGCTGCCGCGCACCGCAACTCGGTGGCCGGTCACGAGGAGTTCACCGGAGCCGGGCAACCGGACTCAGCTCCGGAAGCCAGCGGTCGCGGGGTATCGAAATCGGCCCGCTCCAGTGGTGCGCGGCCCGTGACCAGCAGATGCCGGGCGTAGCGCGCACGCCCTGGGTCTCGCACGCGATCACGGGACATCTGCCGTGCGCGTTCGAGACAGCAAGTCGGCTACGATTGCGGTTGCACGAAGACCCGCGCCCGGCCTTGCCATGATGAGGCGAACCACGGATCGTCGTGTCGCGCAGTGGCGAGGCGAGAAGCATCCGATCCAGTCGGATATGACGCCCGCGGCCACCGGCGCGACCAGAAGGCGCGCGTGGGAGGGGATCGGTTCGTTATAATCACCGCAGTCGCGGCACCGCGCGCCAGTTCATGCAATCAGATCGTCTATTGCAGTTCCGCCAGCGGTGCCCGCCAGCGCCTGATGGCCCACGGCGCTCAGTGGTCGTCAAGGTCACGCGCCCCGCTCGAGCAGACTCTGAACCAGCGCGATCGTGGTAAACCATCGCGCCATCATCGCCATCAACGAACCAGATCGCGCCGAAATTAGCGGATTCTGAGCGATTTCGCCAGCGATCACGGCGATCAGTCAGGGCGCACCTCTTTCAGCCGGCACATGACCAACATGGCGGCACCGCGCTGAGCATGAAACGCGCCGTTCATGGGCGCGTCGGCGCGCGCGAAGAGATCAGTTGGCGAGTGTTAGAGAGAGATCACCGCCTCGCGGCCTTGCCGAAACTGAGATCGTCTGAAACGCTCTTCCACCACCTGTTCGATTCTCGCTACCACCGCGATGTACCAACACCAAACCATAAATGGTGCTCGCTGCGGCTGCACTCTCTCGATATCAGTGCGGGTGCCGAGGCGCGCATCTGTGCCCCGAGATCGTAGCCGTCTCCATCAGGTGACCTGGCTGGGCCGCCGGGTCGATGGGGCGTCGATCAGTTCGCCGATCAAGCCATTGTGAGAACTCAGGCGGCGGGGTCAGTGCCGCGTTTGACGACCAAGTTGATCGTCCAGGATCTCCTAACCCCTGCGCGAGGCACCGCCAGCTCCGTCCGCGGACATCGGCGCCTATTAGAGTTGTCCAGGCACCACCATAGCCGGCGGCGGCGCTGACACCTGGGTCAATGGAGACGGTTACGGGCAAACTGCCCGAAATCATCGCTGTGGCTGGCGATTGGCGCGGTCGCGCGATGATCGTTGCCGCGGTCGTGACTGCCGCGCCAGGCGCCGGGTGAATCACTCAACGTGGCGGGAGCACGGCGTCGCCTGGGTCGAACCTGGTACCTGCAAATTCCAGGCGGTCCGCTCAGATCAATCAGAGACGGCGTGCTTTCGCAGCGCGAGCGGTTCACGCCGAACTGAACGATCATGGATGGCCCGCAGCCGCGCCTCAATCGATAGCGCCATCTGCGCCACGTGAGCAGAGAAGGTGCGCCTTTAACGAAGCGGAGGCCATCAGCTTTAAGCTATCCTTTTTGCTGGGGAGCACGGCGCTACTTCCCACCCGAGGTCACCAAGCGCGATGACGATCCTGTCCCTTTGAGGTTACCTGTGCTACCATGGCGATCCCCTAGATGCCCCAGCCGAAAACGGACGGAATTGATGTTCCCTCACAAGCATTCTGCTGATCGCCATCGGGATCGACTTGGACCTGGCTGCGAATCTGCCGCTGATCTCGTCCAGTGAGGTAACACGCCAGACATTCATCGCACGTCGCCATCCACCGGGCATTTTTCCGTTCGGGGACTGCCGGATCGGCCGAGCAGCATGGGAATTACGTCCCTCTGCCACGCAACCTCTCTCTGCCCGCGCCGGCCCCCCGGTGCGGGATCGTCAGTCCAGCGCATGGCGGCCTTGCGGTTGATGCGGCTGAACTTCGTATCGGCTGTTCCGGCCGCCGATCTTCCGCCCAGGCGCGAGCGTGAAGCGACTCGATCCGCGGCATCCTCTGGTATTCGATCCCGACGCCACGGTGGCATTCTCGACTGTCGATGTCGCACAGTCAGGTAAGACGCTGCCCAGGTTCGGGATTTTTGGTGAAGAGTTGGCCGCCAGAAAAGCCTATTCGAGGATCATGACCAGCTGCTGGGCTTTGGCGGCGCGCAACGCAGTCATGACGCTGCTGGTCGCATCCAGGCGTTCCAGCCCGCTGGGCGGTTTCAGCGTTATGGGCTCGTAGTAGCCCTTCCAGGTTAAGGTACAGCTTCTTTCCACCGACCGGAAGGGCAACCGTGACCTGCGGGCCGATACCCGCCACCTTCGACTTGAAGTCGCCGAAGGGGTGGCGCCGTCACTGTCACCGATTAGTTACCGGAAGTACGCGTCAGCGATGCGAGGTGGCGTAAATATTGGCGTGAAAGTGCGATGCACCCAGGCGAGTGCGCTCTCATTGCGCGTGCGGTAATCGGTGTCGTGATTCTCTGAGTTGTGGCAAATTGAGCCAAGTGCCGGGAAACTCGTTTACTCTTTATCAATCAGGCCGGGTTCGCGCCTTTTCCGCCAGCATCGATCGCCAGTGGTTGATTATCTCCGGCGAGCCATCAGGCTGGTCCGCTGTCGTGAACGCCGACGGGGATAATCGAGGGCGACGGCGTAAACCATGGTTATGAACGCCCCGATTCCACTCCGCCAGCTGCAGCGCTTTTACGTCGGTGTCGACATAATGGCTCCAGGCTTTCTCCACTTCAATTTCTCGATGACCGCAACTACTCTTCCTCAGGAAGCACGGTGCTAGCTGGATGGCAAAGTGTCAGGGGACCAGCAGTTTTTAACTGGCGCTCGTACACTGGGCGAGGCCGCCACCACTGCAAGCAACCGCTCGCGACCAGCCGGTTCAGCGGGTTCTGAAATCCGATTAGTCGAAACGTCTATCTCCCCAGCCCACGCGAGATGTTTCTGTGGTAGGGGCTGCAATGACCAGATCAATCAAAGTTCTGCTGGAAGCACGAGACTGCCTATCCAGCTTTTATTGCCAACTAAGTCGTTAATAATCATGCCTTCTACCAAAAAAAGCAACTAATTGTCAACAGGTTGAAGTTAATTCTAAACTATGGGTTTCCTGGGAGTCTTGATCAGTTAGCGATGTTTTGGCTTGAAAGACTTCGATGAGCAGAGACCCAGACACAACTCTTGTTAAAACCCCATCAGAGCAAGCACCAAAGCTCGAAGGCATTGACGCTACGGCTGCAAAAGGCTAAACATAAGCGTTGCTGTGCACACGCACATTATTCCTGAGCTGCGCTGCAGAGCCGCTGAACCAGGTGGTGGCGGCGCCAACCGCCAGCCGCTGAACGTAGCAGACCTGGTCTCTGAAAGTGGCGGAGCTCATTCCGATCAGGCACCGGCGATCGGCCTGGTGGACGCGCCCGCGGCCGAACCTGCTGCGCCATCGGCAACCGCCGCCCCGATCGATGCCGTGTTACGCCAAAGACGCCAGAGCGGCGTGCCGGACAGTTGCCCGCACTGGAGCACCACGTTCGATGGCGCGCGCCTGAAGCAGAAGACTAATCACCATGAACAGCAGGTCCTCTCGCTGCATCTGGCGCGCGATTCCGATTCTGCAGCCACACCGGCAGGAGACGTTCAAGCTCTCCGGCGATCCGCTCTTTAATGAGCGGTACCACGATATCGTGGGCTGTACTGGATCCACGCTCAAAAGCGTGTGCTGTGCGTGGACGAGAAGGCCAGATCCGAACTCGATCAGCACCAGCCGACCTACAAGCCGAACTCCCCGAGCGGCACCTCACGACTTCGCCGCGCCACGGCACCTGGCAAGCACTCTTGCCCGCACTCAGCATCACCTTACGAAGCGAGGTCAGCTCATGGAAACTTCACCGCCGACACGCGGCAACAAAATTTCTCACCGGATTTCTTTACGCACACCACACTCAGAACTGGCAGTGTTTTACAAAGATGGATGTCACGCATTTGTTTGTGATGGTTCGCTAAACATATACAGACGCGATCAGGCCTGGTTCGCGCGCAACCCGGTTCCATCCACTTCCGCCGGCTTCGCGCTCGTGATCAATCCAGGTCAAGCGCTGGGTTCTGCACTTCGACTCAAACATCCGCCAGCTCATCGTTCGACCGACGACATCGACCTTCGACAAATCAAATCGCCTAATATCGGCATTGCACAACAACGATCCCAGCCCATTCGGTAATTCTGATCTGCGGGCTCAAACATCCCTCACTTGGCGCGAAGGCAGTTTTGTTATTTGTCGCAGAACTGTACTCGACACTAGTTCCGGCGCTTTAAGATACGGGACGTCAGGCGTAAAAGCATAGCGATAAAGGAGAGATCCTCAGCAACACCGCAGGTCAGGAAGAACAGGCAGGTCCGACACGCCCGGCAGCTTCAACCCACGTCGCTAACGCGCTAACCGATCCCGCCCCGGCGAAGTAAAGTACTCCATCGGGCATTCTCGCATGCATCCAGTTCTGGTTTCATTACGGCGCTTTAAGCGCCTTCATCGCTGCGCGATGTGAGGCCTCCACCGAAATCATACCGCCGCTGCGGCCCCGCCCTGCACCGGATAGCCATACGAAACAAACCTTCAATAACCGATCCGGCCAGGAGGCATAAAGATGCTCCACAGAAATTCCTACAAGCACGTCCACATCCACGATTTTCAGGCCTCGATCCTACACCGGTGCGGCCCGTCGATGACGTCCGGCGATCGCTTCTCAACCGCCGGTTGCGCCAGCGGGCAGTGCACATGGGCGTCGAAGCGCGCTGCGCGGCCATCATCAGTGTCGACGCACCAGTCTGGCGAAGGCGACCTTGCTGCTCGGCGTTCTCGGCCTCATAGCCACATGCTGGATCCAGACGTCCGGTGGTGACGCGTCGGCGTTGCGGCGCGAGGCATCGACGGATCGCCCGGAAAATACCTTCTGGGCAGTCGTCTCTGGGCACCCATTTACGGTCATCAGGTCGATCTCGTAGCCGTTCAGCGTGCTCGCAGTGCAGGGTGAAACCAGGATGTCCGGCGGCCACCATATGGGGCAATGTTCATGTTGTTCCGTCATGACGGGCGGCGACACCTTCCATGCTGCCGCGCTGCTCAGCTGATGCAGGTGAAGACGCGTCAGCGAGGATCTGAGAATTACGGTACTGGTGGTCGAATGATCACACGGCACCCACGAGAGTTGCGCGGCGAAGCCTCGAGCTTGTCTGCTCGAAGGGTGCGGAGGATCGCGACGATGTCTGACCGTCCGGCTGATCACCACGCGCCGTGTCCTCCCACCGGCCAGCAAAACTGGCTATCGGTGGTGGTGAAGTTCACCACCAAACCGCCATCTGGTACATGGCCTCGAAGCTGACATGGTGGTCCGCGTCGACGCCTTCTCGAGAAGTCATCATAAGAGATTGCGGTCGATGGCGGCGATGGCGCACCTCATGGTTCTTGAAGCGCTTCTTTCTGATCGCGATGCGCCAGCATCGAACAGGTAGAGCGTACTCCTCAGCACGAGAAGTCCCTGAACTGCGGGTAAAGTGCCGAGTCAAAACCCATGCCCCAGCGCCCCGTGCAAGCTGCGGCGAAAGTCCTTGATCGCCAGAACAGAGGTGGCGACGATCTGCTTCTTCTCCTCAAGCATTATGATCAACGCGCCAACGGGGCTGGCATCGGCACGGTGGCCTTTGCGATCGAGGCCAGCCTCAGCCCGACAGGCCCAACAGGCACCACGGACGGTCGAGGCTCGATGCCAATCATGAGGCCCTGGCCGCGCACCTCGACGACGCCGGCCACGCCGGCGCGAGCTCCCTTCTCGAGGCCGTCCCTTCAGCACCTTGCCGACGGCCGCCGGCGTTCTCCAGCAGCCGCTCCTCTTCCATGATGCGCAAGGTCTCGACGCCGGCCGCATCGCCAGCGGTTGCTGCCGGTGGTGGTGCCGTGGTTGCCCGGGCCCATGACGTCGGCCGCCTTCGGGCCGCAGACCACGGCGCCGATCGGCAGCCCGAGCCCAGGCCCTTGGCGAGCGGCATCACGTCAGGACGAGATCCCGGCCACTGGTGGGCGAACCACTCTGCCGGTGCGGCCCATGCCGCACTGGACCTCGTCCGAGCATCAGCAGCCAGCCGCGCTCGTCGCAGATGCGGCGCGCTTCCTTGAGGTAGGCCACGGTCGTCGGCGAATCCCACCTTCGCCCTGGATCACCTCGAGGAAGACGGCGACGACGGTTCTTGTTCGTCGCCGCGACCTTCTCGATCGCCGCCACGCCTCGTTGAGGCGGGACGCGGACGGGAAGCCCTCGACCAGCGGCCCGAAGCCGGCCCTGGATCTTGGCGTTGCCAGTGGCCGAGAGGGTGGCGATCGAGCGCAGTGAAGGCCTCGTGGACCACGATCTCCGGGCGCTCGACGCCACTGTCGTGGCCGTACTGCGGGCGATCTTCAGCGCCACCTCGTTGGCCTCAGGCCCGAGTCGCAGGAAGACGTTCGTCAGGCCGGAGATCTCGCAGCAGCCGGCGGCGAGCTGCTCCTGCCCAGCGGCACGGGGTAGTAGTTCGAGGCTGTGGATCAGCCTGCGCGACCCTGGTCGTGCAGCGCCGGCACCAGCCTGGGTCGTGGCCGTGGCCGAGGGTGTTGACGAGCGATCCCGGCCAACCCGTCAAGGACGCTTCCTGCCTCGGTCGTCCCAGAGCAGCAGCCGCGAGCAGTGCGACAGCAGCGCAATCCGGCAGCCGGCCGTGAGGTCTTCATGACGCTCGGCTCGGCGGCGGGGCGAACGGCTTTACGGGCGCGTTCAGCGGATCGGTCACTCCACCAGAGGAGGGCGATTCTAAAGCCCCTGGCATTCGTCCACGGTAGCCGGATGTTGCGGCGCAGCAGCGGCGCACTTCGCGGGCGACAATCATCGGAACTCACCTTCCAGCGCGCGTGGCCGAGCCTCGAAGTCTTCATCAGGGCGCTGACCAAGGCCAGCAAGGCGATTTCGCCCGAGCGACTGAGCCCGAGCAGCTGGCCCGGCACGATGTCGATCGCTTTCGCCCCGACGGCGGCAGCGGCGGCCACGCGTCATCGCGGCTACTCGCCCTACGCGTGCCGCGCCAATCAGCGGCGTCAAAGGGTGCTGGTCAATACCGGGACTGCGCGGGATGGAGCCTGATGGCGCTGAGACTTCGTGATGCGCTTCGCCGCGACAACGACACGGTGGTCGTTGCGATCCGCTGGCAGACTTGAGCGGCGCGCGGAGACGCCGCGCGCCGGACGCGCCGGAGCGCGGCACTACGCGACGCGGCACGCTGCTCCGGCAGCTGTGGTCCGCGACGCCGGCGGCGGCGACTGACGGTTGCAGCAGGTACCAGGCGGCCCGGGATCCACGACGCCTGCTCAGGAGCGGGGCCGTCACCATGCCGCCGACCATCGGCGCGGCGATGCCGCGAGATGACCTCTGAGCCGGTGCAGCCGCCCCACCAGGATGGGCAACAGGCCGGCCATCACCACCGCCACCGTATCGCCTTCCGGGCGAACGCGCAGGAGCGCCTTCCGAGATGGCGCCAGGCAGCGTCTCCGTCCGCTGTCCGCCTCGCCGGTGTCGAGACGGCGCTTCAGCGCGTTGCCCAGGTAGACCTGCATCACCACCCGAACTCCGCGGCGACCCCGCGAGGGCGATGAAGCCCGCCGCCGTGGCCACGGAGATGGCGTGGCCGAGCGCCACCAGCCGAAGCCGCCGATGAGCGAGAACGGCACGGCGGCCATCACCAGCGCCGCGTCGCTGAACGAGCGGAACAGCAGGTACAGCAAGCACGAAGATGACGGCCAGCGTCGACGGGCACGACGAGCTTCAGCCGCTCGGTCGCGCGCTCCAGGTACTCGAACTGCCCCGACCACGACACCGCATAGCCCGGCCGGCATCGCCGACCTGCCTGGCCACCGCCGGCCTGCATGTCGTGCACGACCGAGCGCAGGTCCCGCCCGCGCACGTCGACGTAGACCCAGCCCGACAGGCGGGCGTTCTCGCTGCGCAGCATCGGCGGCCCTTCGTCGATCGACACCCGTGCCACGTCCTGCAGCAGCACCGTGGCGCCCTTGTCGGTCACGAACGGCAGCTGGCGCAGGCGCTCGCAGCGAGTCGCGGATCTCGCGCGGGTAGCGCACGTTGATCGGGATAGCGCTCGCGGCCCTGGATCGACCTCGCCGACGTTGTCGCCGCCGATGGCCGTCGGAGACGACAGCCTGCACGTCGGCCACCGACAGGCCGTAGCGCGCTGCGGCCAGCGCGGTCGACGTCGACGTCGATGTAGCGGCCGCCGGTCAGCCGCTCGGCCAGCGCCGAGGACACGCCAGGAACGCTCTTTCACCGCCGCCTCGATCTGCGTCGCCAGCCGGTCGATGGTCGCCAGGTCGGCGCCGGCCACCTTGATGCCCACCGGGCTCTTGATGCCGGTGGCCAGCATGTCGATGCGGTTGCGGATCGGCGGCACCCAGATGTTGGACGAGCCCGGCACCTTGACCGCGCGGTCGAGTTCCTCGACCAGCTTGTCCGGCGTCATCCCGGCGCGCCACTGCTCGCGCGGCTTGAACTGGATGGTCGTCTCGAACATCTCCAGCGGCGCCGGGTCGGTCGCCGTGTCGGCGCGCCCGGCCTTGCCGAAGACGCGCTCGACCTCCGGCACGGTCTTGATGAGCCGGTCGGTCTGCTGCAGGCAGCTGCGACGCCTTCGACGCCGACAGGCCCGGCAGCGCCGAGGGCATGTACAGCAGGTCGCCCTCGTCCAGCGCCGGCATGAACTCGCCGCCGAGGCGCAGCGACCGGAATGGCGGTCAGCGCCAGGAGCGACCGCCGCGACGACCAGGGTCGCCTTCGGGAAGCGCAGCACCGCCTCGAGCGCGCGGCCGGTACGACCGCAATCAGGAACCGGTTGAGCGGGTTGGCTGTTCTCGTCGCGGGATGCGGCCGCGGACGAGGTAGCCCATCAGCACCGGCACCAGCGTCACCGACAGGCCGGCCGCCGCCGCCATCGCGTAGGTCTTGGTGAACGCGAGCGGCGAGAACAGCCGCCCCTCCTGCGCCTCGAGCGTGAACACCGGCACGAACGACAGCGTGATGACCAGCAGCGAGAAGAACAGCGCCGGCCCGACCTCGACCGGCCGACTCGCGTCACCAGGTGTCCAGCGCTCGGCGCCGGTCGGCTGGCGGCGGTGCTCGTGCGTCGAACGTCTCGATGTGCTTGTGTGCGTTCTCGATCAGCACGACGGCGGCGTCCGACCATCGCCCCGATGCGCGATCGCGATGCCGCCCAGGCGACAGGATGTTCGCGCTGACGCCCTGCCAGTGCATCACGATGAACGCGGCCAGCACGCCGACCGGCAGCGCGACCACCGCCACCAAGGCCGAGCGCAGGTGGAACAGGAACACGGCGCAGACCAGCGCCGACGACGATGAACTCCTCGATGAGCTTGTCGCGCAGGTTGTCGACGGCGCGGTCGATGAGCTAGCGAGCGGTCGTAGGTCGGCACGACTTCGACGCCCGCCGGCAGGCTCGGGCTTCGAGCGTCGTCGAGCTTCGCCTTCACCGCCTCGATGGTGGTGCGGCGCGTTCTTGCCGGAACGCATCACGACCACGCCGCCGGCGACCTCGCCCTCGCCGTCGAGCTCGGCGATGCCGCGGCGCATCTCCGGCCCGATCTGCACGATCGCGACGTCGCGCGAGCAGCACCGGCGTCGTGCCGGACACCGACAGCGGAATGGCGCGGAAGTCGTCGAGCGACTTCAGGTAGCCGCGCGAGCGGACCATGTACTCGGCCTCGGCCATCTCGACGACCGAGCCGCCCGATGGCCTGGTTGGCCTTCTGCAGCGCCTCCATCACCATGCGCCTGCGTGACGCCGAGCGCGCGCATCCGGTCGGGGTCGAGCACGACCTGGTACTGCCTGACCATGCCGCCGATGCTGGCCACCTCGGCCACGTCGGGCACGCGTCTTCAGCTCGAACTTCAGGAACCAGTCGTTGAGCGCGCGCAGCTGGCCGAGGTCGTGCCTGCCGCTGCGGTCGACCAGCGCGTACTCGTAGACCCAGCCGACGCCGGTCGCATCCGGCCCGAGCGCGGCGCTGGCGCCGGCGCGGCAGCCGGCTCTGCACCTGGTTCAGGTACTCGACGACGCGCGAGCGCGCCCAGTACGGGTCGGTCTTGTCGTCGAACAGCACGTAGACGAACGAGTCGCCGAAGAAGCGAGTAGCCGCGGACCGTCTTCGCACCCGGCACGCTGAGCATGGTCGTGGTCAGCGGATAGGTGACCAGGTCCTCGACGATCTGCGGCGCCTTGCCCGGGTAGGTGCGTGCGGATGATGACCTGCGTGTCGGAGAGGTCGGGCAGCGCGTCGAGCGGCGTACGTGCTCGACCGACCAGACGCCGGCGGCGACGAGGAAGGCGGTCGCGATGAGCACCAGGAACCGGTTGACCGACGGACCAGCGGATCAGGGCGGCAATCGCGGCACCTCCCAGGCGATGCGCCGAGACGGCGGTCGCCGGCGCGGGAGCGGGGGTCGGCGGCGCCAACGCCATGTTGCCGAGCACCGAGCGCAGGCGAGCCTCCGAGTCGACGAGGAACTGGCCGCTGGCCACCACCTGCTCGCCTTCATCCAGTCCCTGCACGACCTCCATCGTCGTCGCCGAGGTCCGTACCGAGCGTCACCTCGCGGCGGCTCGAAGTCGCCGTTGTCCTTGCGCACGATGACCACCGCGCGCCGTGCCGGTGCGAAGGACCGCCTCGGCGGGCACGCACCAGGCGCGATACCGTCGGACCGGCGACCTGCAGGCGCAGCAGCATCCCGGGCACGAGCTTGCCGCCCCTGTTGTCGACCTCGAAGCGCGCCTGCAGCGTGCGTGTGCTGGCGCTGATCTGCGGGAAGGATCTCCTTCATCTCGCCGATCGAAGGCTTGCGAGGCATCGGCCTGAAGCACCGCTTTGACCTTCTGTCCCGCGCGTCAGGCGGATCGCCTGCGCCTCCGGCACCTCGGCCACCGCCCAGACCTTCTCCAGGCCGGCGATGCGGAACAGCGTCATCCCGGGCGAGACGGCCACGCCTTCGCGCACGCCCAAGCTCGGCCACCACGCCGCCGGCCGGCGCCAGCAGGTGTAGCGGGCCTGCGCGCGTCCCGTCCTGATTCGGCCTGACGCACCAGCTCGAGGCGGGATGGACAGGGCGCGCGTGTGCGTTCGCGCGGCGGCATCAGAAGCTCCGGCGACGCGCCGGCGCGCTTCAGCGCCAGCGATCTCGTTCAACGGGCCCAGCCACTCCGGAGCGAAGACGGTGCGCCAGCGATCTGGCCCTTGGCGACACGCTCCATGGGAGCGCGAACCGAGAGACGCTCCAGGTAGCCTGGCGGCGCGCGTCTGGACGGCGACGGTCAGGCGCTCGTCGAACTGCACCGTGCCCACGCGCGTCGAACGACGCGGCGACCTCGGCGCGCTTCACGGTCGCCGTGCGGATGCCCAGGTTCTGCTGCACCTGCGGGCTCACCTTCACGCCGGCGGCGTTCGCCGCGTCGGCGTAGACCGGCTGCAGCGGCATGTCCATGAACGGGGACTTGCCCGGCTTGTCGAAGCGCTGGCCGGGGACCATCGGGTCGTGCCAGTAGAGGACCTTGCGCTCGCCGGACGAGGCCGCAATCGCCGTCGCGACTGCCGGGTTGCTGCCCTGGCCGGACGTGCTCCGGCCCAGGTAGAACGCACCGCCGCCGATCGCGAGGGCGACGGCGAAGGCGATGACGGAGACCTGGACGCGGCTCATTGCGCTGCTCCTTGGGAGATCGGCTTGAAGACGAGCTGCGCCTGCGCCCTGGCCAGGTCGCGCCGAAGGTTGAGCACCTTGCGCTGTGCCTCGACCTCCGCATGGCGAGCTTCGAACAGCATCACGAGACTGGCCTGGTTCGAGCGGTAGGCAGCCAGCGTGGCGGCGTGCGCTGCTTCAGCGGCGTGAGCACGCCGGCCTGGAAACGCTCGATGCGCTCCTGCAGCCGTGCGGACTGACTTGCCAGCGCCGCGTATTCCCCGGCTGCCGCGCGACGGGCCTCCTCGAGCTCCGCCTCGGCGCTTGTCGACGAGCCCTTGCTTGGCTGCCGTCTCGCGATCCTGCCGCTCCGCAGGCGCCAGCGTGAGCGGGATGTTGACCACGAACGACATGAGGTCGGTCGACCTTGGCGCTGCCCGTACGAGAGCTCATAGGTCCAGTTCGGCTTGCGGCCGAGCCGGGTGACCTGGACCTCCTGGCGCGTCACCTCGATGTCACGCTGCCTGGCGACGACGAGCGGGTGCGAGGCGACGAACTTGCTCCAGCGTCGGCACGACCGGCCAGCCGGGGCTCGAGAGCTCGTCGGCGGTCGTTCCGATCCAGCGCTGCAGGCCGGCGGCGGCCGCGCCTTGCTGCTGGCGCATGTCGCCGGACTCGTCCTCGGCGCTTCCGACGCGCGCTGACGAGGCCGCAGGACCTCGCCGCTGCTGCCGGCGACGGTGGCCAGGCGGCCCTTGCCGGCCTCCAGCTCCTCGTGGGCATGCATCTCGTTGAGTGTCGTGAGCGCGAGCGCCTGGCCGGCGTAGTAGGCCTCGACGTAGGCCAGGGCGGTCTGCATTCGCGCTTCGGCGGCGGCGACCTTCTCCATCACCGACTCGCGCCCGGCGAAGCGCCTGGGCGGCAGCTTCGCGGGCGGATCGCTTCTCGGCCGAAACCCACTCCTGGACGATGCCGATGCGCTTCATCGTCATGTCCTCGGCGCTGGTGCTGAACTTGTTGCTGCCGGTCACCGGCGGGTTGTCGATGCCGATGTTGAGCATCGGATCGGCCTGCTGACCGGCGGCACGCGCCATCTCGGCGGCGCTCGTGGCGCCGGCACGCGCCGACCGGGTCAGCTGCGACCGTTGCACCGCCAGGTCGATCGCCTGGTCGAGAGAAAGCGGTGCCGCGACGGCCCAGCTGGCCGGCAGCAAGGCAGCAGCCAAGGCGACTGCGCGCAGGACGTGTCTTGACATCGAAGGCTCCGTAGACGAACGTGAACGCGGCTGGCGGGCGGACGCGCCGCACCAGCACCGGTCAATCGACGGAGCGGGTCAGACTCGAAGCCTGAGCGTGGAAAGGAAGAGCGGGTCCGGAGGTGGCCGCGCCTGCGAGGGCGCCGCCGGCGGGGCCGCACGAGCCTCCCGGACCGGAGGCAATTCGAGCACCTGGACGATGGCAGGCAGCGAGACCATCGGCAGCTTGACCGCCTCGAAGGTCTTGCCCGGGTCTGCCGCATGCTGGTGGCAGAGCACCGGCTGTTGCGGGTCCATGCCGTCGCACGGCGTGCCCGCCGCCATCATGGCGGCCATCGCCTCGGCATCCGCCTGTGGCGGGCAGACATACTGGGCCAGCGCCAGCTGCGAGAACAGCAAGGACAGCACCGCGAAGAACGTGGTGGCCGAGCGATGGGAGACGACGACGCAGCATGGGCAGGCTCAGTGTAGAGCCGAGACCGGCCTCGCGCTTGATCCAGGTCACAGCCGGCCGCTGGGCAACGGCTCCCGAAAACGCGAAAGGGCCCGCATGGCGAGCCCTTCTTCGTGGAGCCGGGACGCTCAGGCCGTGGCCAGCGCCTTCACCTTGGCAGAAGGCGGCTCTTGTGGCGCGCCGCCTTGTTCTTGTGGAACAGGCCCTTGTCGGCGACCGGAGTCGATGACCGGCTGGGCGGCCTTGAACAGCTCCGCGGCCTTGGCCTTGTCGCCCGAGTCGACCGCCTTCTGCACGTTCTTGATGACGGTGCGGAAGTGCGAGCGCATTGCCGATGTTGGCGGCGTTGAGCTTGGTGTCCTGGCGGACACGCTTGAGGCCGGACGCGATGCGAACGGTCTTCTTCTTGGCTTTGGAGGCGGTGGCCATTTGTCTGGGGGTGTAGCTTCGGAGCTAATTCGGCAAAGACCGCGAGTATAGCATTCGAGCCCATGAATTTGCTCGGGCGGCGTCGACCATCTCCTCGTTCACGCTCGCCTCCCGGGTCACCGGTCTGGCCCGCGATCGTGGTCGTCGCCTCGGCCTTCGGCGCCGGGGCGTCGCTCGACGCCTTCAACGTCGCCTTCCGCATCCCCAACCTGCTGCGCCGGCTGTTCGGCGAGGGCGCCTTCACGCAGGCGTTCGTGCCCACCCTGGCCGAGGTCAGGGCGACCGAGGGCGACGGGCCGACCCAGCGGATGGTCGATGCCGTCGCCACGGTGCTGTTCTGCGTCCTGGTCGTGACCTGCGTCGTCGGCGTGGTCGCCGCGCCGGCGATCGTCTGGCTGATGGCCTCCGGGCTGGTGCGCTTCGATCAGTCGGTGGTGATGACCCGGATCATGTTCCCGCACATCGGCCTGATCTCGATGGTCTCGCTCTCGGCCGGCGTGCTCAACACCTGGAAGCGCTTCGCCGTGCCGGCGGCGACGCCGGTGCTGCTCAACGTCGCCGATGATCGGCGGCATCTGGGCGCTGGCGCCGCTCTGCGAGCGCCTGGGGCCTGCCAAGGTCTACGCCCTCGCCGCCGGGGTGATGATCGGCGGCGTGCTGCAGCTTGCGGTGCAGATCCCGGCGCTGGCGCGGGCCGGCTGCCTGCCGCGCATCCGCCTCGGCCGGGCCGCCCTCGGCGAGGCCTGGCGCCATCCGGGCGTGCGCCAGGTGATGCGGCAGATGGCGCCGGCGCTGCTCGGCGTCTCGGTGGCGCAGATCTCGGTCCTGATCAACACCCAGATCGCTTCGCACCAGGGCGTCGGCGCCGTCTCCTGGCTCGACTACGCCAGCCGCCTGATGGAATTCCCGACGGCGATGCTCGGCGTCGCGGTCGGCGCGGTCCTGATCCCGCAGCTCTCGGCGGCCCGCGCCCGCGAGGACAGCGCCGCCTACTCCGGGATGCTCGACTGGGGCCTGCGCCTGACGCTGATGCTCGCCCTGCCGTGCAGCGTCGCCCTGCTGGTGTTTCCCGAGCCGCTGGTGGCGACGCTGTTCCAGCGCGGCCAGTTCGACGCCCTGGCGCGGTCGACAAGACCGCGCTTGCCCTGCGCGGCTACGGCGTGCGGCCTGCATCGGCCTGATCGGCGTCAAGATCCTGGCGCCCGGCTTCTATGCCCGCCAGGACCTGCGCACGCCGGTGAAGATCGCCGTCGTCGTGCTCATCCTCACGCAGGCGATGAACCTGGCGTTCGTGCCGCTGTTCGGCCACGCCGGCCTGGCCCTGTCCGATCGGCCTCGGGCGCTCATCAATGCCCTGCATGGCTGTTCGTCGGCCCTGCGCCGCGGCGGCTGGTTCAAGCCCGAGCCCGGGCTGGGGCCGGTTCGCGCTCGCGATCGGCGTCGCCACGCTGCTCATGGGCGGCCTGCTCTGGGCGGCGCAGGCGCGGATCGACTGGATCGGCCTGGCCGGCCGGGAGTGGCTGCGGATCGGCTGGCTCGCGCGCCTGCCTCGGCGCCGCCGCAGCGCTGTACTTCGCGACCCTCGGCTTGGCGGGCCTCCGGCCGCGCGATTTCTCGCGTCGCGGCTGAGGCCACGCCTCGACCGGGCAGACCCGGCTGGTTCTAAACTCGTCTTATGTCCGAGCTCCTCCCGCTCCTTCCGCCGACCGCGCTCGACTATTTCTGCCACCCTCGTGGCGGAAGACGCGAGCCTGCCTCTGCTCGAGGCCGCGGTCGCGATCGCCCAGCACGACTTCCCCGGCTCGACGTCCAGGCGACGCTCGCCGAGGTCGACACCCTGGCCGCGCGCCTGCGCCGCCGGTCGCCGCCGATGCGCGCGCCGATGCAGCGGCTGCGCCTGCTGAACCGCTTCTTCTTCCAGGAGCTGGGTTTTCCGGCAACGTCAACGACTACTACGACCCGCGCAACAGCTACGTCCACTGCGTGCTCGAGACCCGGCGCGGCATCCCGATCACGCTGGCGCTGCTCTACGTCGAGCTCGCCAACCAGGTCGGTCTCTGACGCCTGCGGCATCTCCTTCCCGGCCACTTCCTGGCCAAGGTCCACATGCCGCAGGGCGAGATCGTGATCGACCCGTTCACCGGCCAGTCGATGTCGCGCGACGCGCTCGACGCGCTGCTCGTGCCCCTATCGCCGCCGTGGCTGCCAGGGCGACCTGGGCGAGGCGCCGCTCGGCAGCTTTCCTGCAGCCGGCGCGGCCGCGCGAGGTGATCGCGCGGATGCTGCGCAACCTGAAGGAGGTGTTTCGCAGCAGCCAGGATGCGGCCCGCCTGCTCGCCGTCGCCGAGCGGCTGGTGATCCTGCTGCCCGACGCCTGGGAAGAGCGGCGCGACCGCGGCCTGGTGCACGCCGCGCTCGGCGCGCGCTTCCCGGCCATGGCCGACCTGGCCGGCTACCTCGAGCACGCGCCCGACGCCCCCGATCGCCCCGCCATCCGCAAGCGCCTCGCCGAGCTCGGCCACGACGGCGCTTCCCGGCTGCACTGAGCGCGCCCGGCTCGATGCTCTTCACGCCCGCGCAGCTGCGGATCCTGCAGTGGGCCGCGCTCGGCCTCGCCGTGGCCGCGGTCGTCTGGCTGCTCGGCCCGGTGCTCACCCCGTTCGCGATCGCCGCGGTCCTCGCCTATGCGCTCCATCCGCTGGTCGAAAGGCTCGCGGCGCTGCGGGTGCCGCGGCTGCTCGCGGTGGCGATCGTCGAGATCGGCGCCCTGATCGTCGCCGCCTCCCTGGTGCTGCTGGTCGTGCCTATCCTGTCCAAGGAGCTGCCGCTGCTGCGCGATCAGCTGCCGCTGCTCGTGGAGCGGATCAATCACGTGATCTCGCCCTGGCTGAAGCAGATGGGCACCGACTTCGTGCTCGACACCGCCAGCATCAGGGCCTACATCCTCAAGTACCTCGACGCCAACTGGGACGAGTCGTTCGCCGCGGCGCTGATGTCGGTGCGCATCGGCGGCAGCATCATCCTGACCGTCGTCGGCTACGCGGTGCTGGTGCCGGTGGTGCTGTTCTACCTGCTCGCCGACTGGCCGCACTACATGGCGCGGCTGATCAACCTCGTGCCGCCGCGGCTGCGCAGCAGGTCGCCGAATTCACCGCCGAATGCGACACCGTGCTCGGCCAGTACCTGCGCGGCCAGCTGCTGGTGATGCTCCTGATGGCCGCCTACTACAGCGTCGGCCTGGCGCTTGTTCGATTTCGATCTGGCGGTGCCGGTCGGCGTCTTCACCGGGCTGGCGATCTTCGTGCCCTACGTCGGCTTCGGCATCGGCCTGATCCTGGCGCTGCTCGCCGGCGTGCTGCAGTTCGGCGGCTGGTACGGGCCGATCGCCGGTCCTCGTCGTCTACGGCACCGGCCAGATCGTCGAGGGCCTGTTCCTGACGCCGAAGATGGTGGGCGAGCCGCATCGGCATGAGCACCATCACCGTCATCTTCGCCCTGTTCGCCTTCGGCCATCTGTTCGGCTTCGTCGGCGTCCTGCTGGCGCTGCCGATGAGCGCGCTGATCGCCGGTCGTCGCCGCGCGGCTGCGGGCGAGCTATGGCGAAGAGCAATCTCTACGTAGGATGAGCGTGCAGCGTGAGGCCGGTGAAGCAGATCCCGCTGGCGATCGGGCCGGAGGCGGCTCGTACTTTCGAGAATTTCCTGCCCGGCCCGAATGCCGCAGCGCTGGCGCACCTGCAGATGCTCGCTCCGGGCGCGCCGCCCGGTCTACCTCTGGGGGCCACCCGGCAGCGGCAAGTCGCATCTGCTGCACGCGGTCGTCGAGCGGGCGCAGCAGCAGGGCGAAGCGACCGCCTGGTTCGAGGCCGCCGTGCCTGCGCCGTGGCAAGCGCCGGAGCATTGCAGCTGGATCGTCCTCGACGATTGCCAGGCCCTCGACGAGGCGCAGCAGCAGGCCGCCTTCGCCCTGTTCGTCGATGCCGGCGCCGAGGGCGCGGTCGTCCTGCCGCCGGCAGCGTGCCGCCGATCGACCTCGCCGGTGCGCGAGGACCTGCGCACCCGGCTCGGCTGGGGCCATGTGTTCGCCCTGCAGCCGCTGGCCGAGCCCGAGGTTCGCTCGGCGCTGCGGCGCGAGGCCGACCGGCGCGGCACCTTCCTGACCGACGAGGTGATGGACTACCTGCTGACCCGCTTCGCGCGCGACCTGAAGCACCTCATGGCCCAGCTCGACCGGCTCGACGAGTTCTCGCTCTCGACCAAGCGGGCGATCACGGTGCCGCTGCTGAAGCAGATGCTGGCGGAGGAGGGCGAGTGAAAGCGTTGCAGGGCTTGACCCTGTTCGATCTCGACCTGACCTTGCTGCCGATCGACTCCGACCACGCCTGGGGCGAGTTCGTCATCCGCGCGGGCTGGGTCGACGCCGCCGCCTTCCGCGCCGGCAACGACGCGTTCTACGCCCAGTACAAGCGCGGCGCGCTCGACATCGCCGCCTACATCGCCTTCGCCGCGGCGCCGCTGCGCGACAAGACGCCGGCGCAGCTCGCCGAAGCGCCATGCGCGCTTCATGCGCGAGGTGATCGCTGCCGGCGATCCGGCCGGCGGCAGCCGCGCTCGTCGCCGCCCACCGGGAGCGCGGCGACCTCCTGGCGATCGTCACCTCGACCAACGACTTCATCACCGCGCCGATCGCCGCCGCCTTCGGCATCGAGGCGCTGATCGCCACCCGGCTGGAGCGCGACGCGGCCGGCCGTGCCGTCACGGGCCGGATCGACGGCACGCCGGCCCTGCGCGAAGGCAAGGTCGCGCGTGTCGGACAATGGCTGGCGGAAAGCGGGCTGGGCTGGGACGACTTCGAGCGCATCAGCGTCTACAGCGATTCGCCCAACGACCTGCCCTGCTCGAGCGCGCCACCGACCCGGTGGCCGCCAATCCGTCGCCCGAGCTCGAGGCGCGTCGCGCGCGAACGGGGCTGGCGCATCGTGAGACCTCTTCGACCAATGATCAAGAAATTCATCGACAGGCTGCTCGGCAAGTCCGCCTCGGGCAAGCCCGCGGCGCGTCGCCGGCAAGCGGGTCGAGGTGGCCGAAGGAAGTGCACGGCATCGACCCGACGCTGGTCGACGAGCGCGCCGTCAAGGTCGTCGCGACGCTGGCCGAGGGCGGCTACGAGGCCTACATCGTCGGCGGCGCGGTGCGCGACCTGCTCGTGGGCCTGCGGCCCAAGGACTTCGACGTCGCCACCAACGCCACGCCGGAGCAGGTGAAGGCGCCTGTTCCGCCGCGCCTTCATCATCGGCCGGCGCTTTCGCATCGTCCACGTCGTCTTCGGCCGCGGCCGCCAGGACCGAGGCCTGTCGGAAGTGATCGAGGTCTCGACCTTCCGCGCGCTGCCTCGACGCCGCCGCGGCCGAGCAGGTGAGCGGCAACGAGAAGACCTCGCGCAGCGAGCTCGCCGGCAAGAGCCACGTCGTCGACGCCGAGGGCCGGGTGCTGCGCGACAACGTCTGGGGGCCGCAGATCGAGGACGCGGCGCGGCGCGACTTCACCGTCAACGCGATGTACTACGACCCGTTGCGCGAGATCGTGGTCGACTACCACGGCGGCATCAAGGACGTGAAGAAGAAGCTGCTGCGCATGATCGGCGACCCGGCGCAGCGCTACCGCGAGGATCCGGTGCGGATCATCCGCGCCGTGCGCTTCGCCGCCAAGCTCGGCTTCGAGATCGAGCCGCAAGACGCGCGCGCCGATCAAGGAGATGGCGGCGCTGCTCGACAACGTGCCGCAGTCGCGCACCTTCGACGAGATGATCAAGCTGCTGCAGACCGGCCATGCGCTGGCCTCGATCGTCGAGCTGAAGAAGCTGGGCCTGCACCGCGGCGTCTTCCCGGTGCTCGACGTCGCGCTCGACGAGGCGCAGCGCCACGACGGCCGCGAGCAGTTCGTGCGCCTCGGCGCTCGCCGACACCGACGAGCGGGTCGCCGCCGACAAGCCGGTGGCGCCGAGCTTCATGCTCGCGGCGCATGCTCTGGCACGACGTGCAGGACGGCTGGAAGCAGCGCCAGGCGGCCGGCCAGTCGCCGTTCCCGGCGCTGCAGGACGCGATCGACGCCGCCTTCGACGCGCGCATCGGCGACATCTCCGGCCGCGGCAAGCTCGCGCGTCGACATGCGCGAGATCTGGATGCTGCAGCCGCGCTTCGAGCGCCGCGCGCCGCACTCGGCGACGACGCTGCTCGAGCAGCCGCGCTTTCGCGCCGGCCTCGACTTCCTGCGCCTGCGCGGCAAGGTCGGCGAGGCCGATCCGGCGCTCGCCGAATGGTGGGAGGCGTTCTTCCAGGCGGGCGACGACGAGCGCTATCGGATGCTCGAGACGGTGCGCGAGCCGCGCGGCGGGCCGCGCCGAGTGCGGCGGGTCCCGGCCGCGGCGGCCGGCGGTTCGGGTCGACGGCACCGGCCGCCGAGCCGACCGCGAGACCGTCTCGCGACGCCGGACGGCGACGGCAGCGCTGCCGACGACGAGCCGCGGCCTGAGCGAAGGCCGAGCGCCGCGCAAGCGCCGCCGCCGCCGCCGCCGCCCGAGCGAGGCCGGCCGTCGACATCCCGACCTGACGCTGGCCGGTGGGTCCGCAGGACGAGGAGGCCTTCGTCGGCCTCGGCTCCAACCTCGGCGATCGCCGCGCGCGAGCGTCGCGTCCGCGTTCGCCGCGCTCGCGCGCTGCCCGGCACGCCAGCTCGTGGCGCGCTCCTCGCTCTACCGAGTCGGCGCCGCTGGATGCCGGCGGCGGCGACTACCTCAATGCGGTCGCCCGGCTGCGCACCACGCTCGCGCCGCTCGAGCTCGCTGCACGCGCTGCAGGCGATCGAGGCCGAAGCCGGGCGGCGAGCGCCCGTATCCGAACGCGCCGCGCACGCCTCGACCTCGACCTGCTGCTCTACGGCGACGTCGGGCTCGTCGAGAGCGGCGAGCTGACGCTGCCGCATCCCGCGCCTGCACCGAGCGCGCCTTCGTCATCGTGCCGCTGCTCGAGATCGCGCCCGATCTGCGCTCGCGCGGCGAGCGCCTCGACGCCCTGCGTGCCGGCGCTCGCCGGACAGCGCCTCGCTAAACTCGATCGATGATTCGAATCCATTCCCGCGCCGTTGCGCATGGTGGCGCTGCTCACCGCTTCGAACGTCTTCATGACCTTCGCCTGGTACGGCCACCTGAAGACATCTCGAGCAGCGCGCCTGGCTCGTCGCCGCGCTCGCGAGCTGGGGCATCGCCCTGTTCGAGTACCTGCTGCATGGTGCCGGCCAACCGCATCGGCTACGCCGGCGGCATGAGCCTGGCGCAGCTGAAGATCACGCAGGAGGTCATCACCCTCGCGCGTGTTCGTGCCGTTCGCGCTGCTCTTCATGGATCAGCCGCTCGAAGCTCGATTTCCTGGGCGGCGCTCTGCCTGGTCGGCGCCGTCTACTTCGTGTTCCGCTCGGCATGACGCGATTCCATGAGCGAGCGGCATCGCGCGCTTTCGCCACATCGCCGTCGAGGGACCGATCGGCGCCGGCAAGACGACGCTGGCGCATCTGCTGCGCGGCGCGGATCGGCGCCGAGCTGATGCTCGAGCAGCCGGCCGAGAACCCGTTCCTCGACCGCTTCTACGACGACATGCCGGGCTATGCCTTCCAGACCCAGCTGTTCTTCCTGTTCCAGCGCGAGCGCCAGGTGCGCGGGCATGGCGCAGGCCAGCATGTTCGGCCAGGGCGTGGTCAGCGACTTCATGTTCGCCAAGGACGCGATCTTCGCCAAGCTGACGCTGAGCGACGAGGAGTACCGCCTGCTACGCGCAGATGCATGCGCCGATCGCCGCGCAGCTGCGCGAGCCCGACCTGGTGATCTGGCTGCAGGCCCGGCCGGAGACGCTGCTGGCGCGGCTGCGCCAGCGCGGCATCGCGATGGAGCAGCAGATCGAGCTCGACTACCTCGAGCGGCTGGCCGATGCCTACGTCGAGCACTTCGACAGCTACGGCGGGCGCGCCGGTGTTCGCGGTCGACGCCGAGGAGTTCAACCCGCTCGACGCGCGAGGCCGACCTGGCCGAGCCTGATCGAGGCGCTGGAGTCGCTTCACCGGCCGGCGCGGCAGCCTGGTCCTCGACCGGCGCACGATTGCCGGCTGACTGAGCCGACGCGCGTCGCGGCGCCGCGGCCTAGGGCGTCGCGACGACGCCGGTCGATGCGCACGGCGACGTTCGCCGCGCCCGGCGCGACCGGTGCGGCCTCGCCCGGCGAGGTCGCCGGCGCTCGGCGTCGCCTGGCCCGACTTGCTGATGCGGGCGACGACGATCACCTGCTTGGCGCTCGACACGGTCATGCCCGGCGCCATCGCCATGCTGTCGTCGAGCTTGAAGCGCAGGGGCAGGTCGGCGACCCGGGCCCTCTGCACCGCGAGCGGCATCCGGCCGCCGCCGGCGGCGCGGGCGAAGACGAACACGGTGTCGCCGGGCGCGGCCTTGCGCGGCGAGCGCGGGATCGAGCGTGACCGTGCCGCTGACGGCGGGCGCGCCGAATGCGGCATTCGATCGGGCAGCGCGCGGTACCGGCCGAGCGCTCGCCGTCGCCGCTCGCGCCTGCCGGCGCCGGAGGCGCTCGCCATCGCGGGCGGCGCCGCGCCGCCGAGCCTGTCGCGCGCATCGGCGATGCTCGCCGTGATCTGCTGGCCGAGCTCGCTCTCGGGCGGCAACTCGGTCGAGGATCGCCTGCCAGCGGGCGATCGCCCGTGCGTAGTCGCCGCGGTCGTAGTCGACGGTGCCGGCCAGGGCCAGCGCCTTCGGGATGGCTCCGGGTCGATCGTTCAGGGCGCGCTCGATCAGGGCGATCGACTCCGGGTTGTTGGCGGTGCGCTTGGTGGCGGCGACGGTGTCGGCGTAGTCGGCGAGGAGCGACGCGCTCTGTCGGCCTGCAGCTCGGTGGCTCGGCGCGTACGCGGGCAGCGCCTCGGCGAAGCGGCCGAGCACGGTGTAGGAGCGCGCCAGCATGATCCAGCCCTCGACGTCGTCGGGCCGCTCCTTCATGCGGGCGGCGAGCTTGTCGACCATCGCCGCGATCTGCTGCTGGGCCGGGGCGAGGCGGCGTCGCTCGCCGGCGGCATCGGACCCGCTGCCGGCGACGTGATCCGCGGCGCTGCAGCGCCGCCGCCGGCGACGAGCGCCGGCGAGCCGGTCGCCAGGTAGCCGGCGACGGCGACGACGGCGACGGCGACAGTCAGGCCGGCGACCAGTCGCGCCGGACGGCCGCGGCCTCGGTGTCGCCGGTGCTTGAGCGAGGAGATGGGCGCCGATCTCCTGCTCGACCGCTCGCCGTTCCGCGTCGTAGGTCTTGGCGTCGAGGCGGCCGGCATCGTGCAGCGACTTCGAGCTGCTGCAGGCGGCCGCGCGCCGCGGCCGAGGAAGTCGGCGTCGCCGCTCATGGCCGGCCGTCGCCGCGGTCGGGTCGACGGCGGAGCGCGGGCGGCGAGCTGGAGCGGCGAGATCGCTGCGCTCGCCCACTACGTCGTCGTCCGCGTCGGGCTCGAACGCATCGGCGGCCAGCTTCGTCCGCCGCCGCAGCACCAGCAGCAGCACCGTGCCGCCGAGCAGCAGCATCGCCGCCGGGCCCGAACCAGAGCAGCGCGCGTGGTCGCCTTCAACGGCGGCCGGTAGAGCACGAAGTCGCCGTAGCGGGCGGTCATGTAGGCGACGATCTCCTGCGTCGCTCTTGCCCTGGCGCAGCATCTCGCGGGTCTCGCGCCGCAGGTCGACGGCCAGGCCGGCGTTCGAGTCGGCGATCGTCTGGTTCTGGCAGACCAGGCAGCGCAGCTCCGCGGTGATGCGCGTCATGCGCGCCTCGAGCGCCGGATCGGCGGCCTCGGGGGCGGCTTCCTTGGCCGTGGCGAGCGCGCGCGCAGAGCGCGAGCAGCAGCGCGACGATCGCCTTCGACAAGCATCTCAGGCATCGAGCTTCTTCAGCAGCGGCTCGATCTTGGTCGCGAGCACATCGGGCGTGAGCGGGCCGATGTGCTTGAGGCGGATGACGCCGTTCTGGTCGATGACGAAGGTCTCGGGCACGCCGTAGACGCCGAAGTCGATGCCGACCGCGGCCGTCGTCGTCGAAGAGCGAGGCGTCGTAGGGGTTGCCGAAGCGGCGCCAGCCAGGCCCTGGCGTCGGCGCGCTGGTCCTTGTAGTTGAGGCCGTAGATCGGCACGACGCGCTTCTTCGCGAACTCGACCAGCAGCGGATGCTCCTCGCGGCAGGCGACGCACCACGAGGCCCAGACGTTGAGCACCCAGACCTTGCCGCGCATGTCGTCGAGGCGGATCGTCTTGCCCGCATCGTCGAGGCGTTGCGAGGGCGAACTTCGGCGCCGGCTTGTCGATCAGCGGCGACGGCACCTCGCGCGGGTCGAGCTTCAGGCCGACCGCGAGCATGACGCGCGAGCGCGAGGAATGCGCCGAGCGGAATGAGGAACCAGAAACGCTTCATGCCGCGCTCGCCGCGCTCGTCGTCGCGCTCGGCCGTGCGCCGCACGCTTGGCGCGATAGCGCCGGTCGCTCGCGGCGAGCAGGCCGCCGAGCGCCATCACGCAGGCAGCCGCCCCAGATCCAGTCGACGAAGGGCTTGACGTAGACGCGCACGATCCAGGCGCCGCCGTCCACCGGCTCGCCGAGCGAGACGTAGAGGTCGCGCGTCAAGCCGGCGCTCGATCGCGGCCTCGGTCATGGTCGATTGCGTCGCCGGATAGATGGCGCTTCTCGGGGTGCAGCGGTGACGACCGGCCGGCCGCTCGTCGCGTGACGTCGATCGTGCCCTGCGGCGCGCGCGGTAGTTCGGGCCCGCGCACCTCGCTGCACGCCGCGGAAGGTGAACACGCAGTCGCCGATCGTCGTGGTGTCGCCCGACGCGCCATCTGCACGTCGCGCTCGACCTCGCCGGTGCTTCACCATGCGTCACGCCGAGGATGAAGACGGCGACGCCGCAGGTGCGCGACCATGCATGCCGACCATCGCGCGCGGAATCTGGCGGGCGCGGTGCAGCGATGCTCGCGCGCACGCCGCCGCCGGACCGCAGCGCGCTCGACCAGGTCGGTGGCGACCGAGGCGACGATCCAGAACGCCATCAGCAAGCCGAGCGTCGCGGCGACGATGCCGATGCCGCCGCGCAGCCACGGCGATGAGCGAGCGTCGCGACGACCGCGCGCGCCGGCCGCCCAGCTTGCAGCCGCGCGCGCGAGGTCGGGCAGCTCGGCCTGCTTCCAGCGCGCCAGCGGGCCGACGCCCATCAGGAAGACGAGCGGCGTCATGCAGCGGCACGAACACGCGTGTCGAAGTAGGGCGGGCCGACCGAGATCTTGCCCATGCCCAGCGCGTCGAGCGCGAGCGGGTAGAGCGTGCCGAGCAGGACCGCGCCGCAGGCGACGACGAGCAGCACGTTGTTGGCGAGCAGCAGCGATCTCGCGCGAGAGCAGCGCGAAGCGCGCGCCGAGGCCGACCGTCGGCGCGCGCCAGGCGTAGAGCGCGAGCGAGGCGCCGATCACGATGCACGAGGAAGGCGAGGATGAAGAGGCCGCGCCGCGGATCGGTGGCGAAGGCGTGCACCGACGACAGCACGCCGGAGCGCACCAGGAAGGTGCCGAGCAGCGAGCAGCGAGAAGGCGAGGATCGCCAGCAGCACGGTCCACGATCTTGAAGCCGCCGCGCTTCTCGGTGACGGCGAGCGAATGGATCAGCGCGGTGCCGACCAGCCACGGCATGAACGAGGCGTTCTCGACCGGGTCCCAGAACCACCAGCCGCCCCAGCCGAGCTCGTAGTAGGCCCAGCCGCTGCCGAGCGCGATGCCGATGGTGAGGAAGATCCACGCGGCGGTGGTCCACGGCCGCGTCCAGCGCGCCCAGGTCGCGTCGAGGTTGCCGCCGATCAGCGCCGCGACCGCGAACGAGAACGCCACCGAGAAGCCGACGTAGCCCATGTAGAGCATCGGCGGGTGGATCACCATGCCCGGGTCCTGCAGCAGCGGGTTCAGGTCGCGGCCGTCGGCCGGCGCCGGGCAGCAGGCGGTCGAACGGGTTCGAGGTCAGCAGCATGAACAGCAGGAAGCCGACGCGACAGCGAGCCCATCACCGCGAGGATGCGCGCCGACCACCTTGGCGCGGCAGGTGGCGGCTGAAGCTGCGCGACCGCGAGCGTCCAGACCGTCGAGCATCAGCAGCCACAGCAGCATCGAGCCTTCGTGGCCGCCCCAGACGCGCGGCGACGCGGTAGTGCAGCGGCAGCGAGCGGTTGGAGTTGGTGGCGACGTAGAGCACCGAGAAGTCGTTGCCGACGAAGCGCAGCGTCGAGGCAGACGAAGGCGAACGCGACCAGCAGCGAACTGCGTCTGCGCCGACGGGCGCGCGCGAGCGCCATCCAGTCGGCGCGATCCGCGCGCCGCGCCGAGCGATCGGCATGCGTGCCGAGCACGAGCGGCGACGCCGAGCGCGAGCCAGAGGGCGAAGTGGCCGATCTCGGGAATCATGGCGCTGCACTTCCGGATCGGCTCGCCGGACATCGTCTCGGCGAGCTTCGGGTTGCCCTGCTGCGGCGCGTTTCAGCGCCTCGGCGGCTTCGGGCGGCATGTAGTTCTCGTCGTGCTTGGCGAGCACCTCGCGGGCGACGAACACGCCGTCCTGCGAGCTGGCCCTGGGCGACCACGCCCTTGCCTTCCTTGAACAGGTCGGGAAGGATGCCCTCGTAGCGCACCGGGATCGACTGCGCGGTGTCGGTGACGACGAAGCTCGCCTCGGTGCCGTCGCGCTTGAGCGATCCCTTCTTCGACCAGGCCGCCGAGTGCGAAGGTCCGCGCCGCTCGGCGCCTCGTGCGCCGCGACCTGCGACGGCGAGTAGAAGAACACGAGGTTGCTCTGGAACGCGTTCGAGCACCAGCGCCGACGGCGGCGCCGACCGCGGCAGACGATGCCCGGCGGCGATCGCCAGCGCGCTTGTGGCGCGGCTTCATCGCGCGTCTCCTCGGCGGCGCGAGCGCGGCGCGCGCGCGCCGATGGCGCTGCGCGCGAGCACCGGCTCGACCGCCATGCACGCAGCGGTCACGCGCATAGGCGCCCCAGACGTAGAGGCGCGTAGCCGCCCATGGCGAAGAATTCGCTCGGCGCTGTTCCAGTTCACGTCTGTCGCTCCGGTCTGGCACGCGGCGTGGCCGACGGCGTCGCTCGCCCACGCCGGCGTCGATGCTCGCGCTCCAGCGACGATCGCCCGTGGCGCGCATGAAGATCGACCGCGAACGCGTAGGCCCAGAAGCGCGAGCGTCATCAGCAGCATCGCGCAGCAGCATCGTGCTGCGCCATCTTGGGCGCGGCGGTGACGCTGATCGCTCGCGCCCTGGTGCAGCGTGTTCCACCAGCTCACCGAGAAGTAGATGATCGGCACGTTGACGCCGCCGACGATGGCCAGCAGCGCGCCGGCGCCGGTCGGCGCGGCGCGGGTCGTCGATCGCCGACACCAGCGCGATGATAGCCGAGGTAGAGGAAGCAGCAGGATCAGCTCCGAGGTCAGGCGCGCGTCCCAGACCCACCAGGTGCCCCAGGTCGGCTTGCCCCAGAGCGCGCCGGTCCACGAGCGCGAGGAAGGTGAACATCGCGCCGGTCGGCGCGATCGCGCGCGCCAGCATCGAGGCCAGCCGCGCGTTGAACGCCCAGCCGATCGCCGCCCAGAACGCCATCACCACGGTAGAGCAGCATCGACATCCACGCCGCGGGCACGTGGATGAAGATGATCCGGTAGGCGTCGCCCTGGGTCGCGTCGGTGGGCGCGACGAAGAAGCCGATCTACAGGCCGATCGCGGCGAGCAGCGGCGCACGCGCCCAGCGAACCAGGGCGACGAGCGCGCCGGCCAGCGGATAGAAGCGGCCGGCGGCGACGGCGAAGCGGAACGACGCGCCAGCGGGATGGCGGTTCCGAGCTCGATGGCGACAGTTCATTCGGTGGCGATGCGCAGCGCCGCCGCGGTCGCCGGCCGGCGCCATCAGCGCGGTGAAGATCAAGAGCGCGCCGAGCAGCGAATAGTGGCCCGCGCGCCGACTGGCCGGCATCGACCGCCGCCGACCGCGCCGGCGCCGAAGATCAGCGCCGGGATGCAGAGCGGCACGATGATCAGGATCAGCAGCACGGCGCCGCTGCGCAGGCCGAGCGTCAGCGCCGCGCCCAGGCCGCCGAGCAGGCTCAGCACCGGCGTGCCGAGGACGAGGCTCAGCGACCAGCGACGCGATCGCCGTCGGCGCGCATGTCGAACAGCAGCGCCGAACAGCGGCGCGACGACCACCAGCGGCAGGCCGGTCAGCGAGCCAGTGCGCCGCGGCCTTGGCGAGCACGCGATCGAGCGACGCGTGCCGGCCGCTGGCGAGCAGCATCTGCTCGAGCGAGCCGTCGGCGTAGGTCGCCGGCGTAGAGCTGGGTGACCGACAGCATCGCCGCGAGCAGAGCGCGCGACCCAGACGACGCCGGGCGCGATCTGGCGCAGCATCTGCGGCTCCGGGCCGACGCCGAGCGGGAACAGGCTCACCGCGACCGTGAAGAAGGCGATCGGCAGCAGCGCGTCGACGCGGCGGCGCGCCGCCAGGCGGCAGGTCGCGGGCGACGAGCGACGGCGAACGTGCCGCTCATTCGCAGCATGGCCAGGCGGCGCTGCGCAGCCTCGACCGGCGGATCGTCGATCGGCCGCGGGCTCGGCGATCGGCAGCGGCAGGTGGCTGGTCAGCACGACGCCGCCGCCGCGCGCGGGCGTGCTCGGCGAGCAGCGTCGTCGAGGATGCTCGACGCCGGCGGCGTCGAGGCGCATCGAACGGCTCGTCGAGCAGCCAGGTGGCAGCGCGGCTGCGCGTGCAGCGGCCAGGCGCGCCAGGGCGACGCGGCGACGCTGGCCCTGGCGACAGCGTGCGCACCGAGGGCGTCGCTGCCGGCTGGCCATGCCGAAGCGCGCGAGCGCGGCAGTCGAGCCGCCGACCGCTCGGGCGGCCGCCGTCGAGATGAAGCAGGAAGCGCAGCGACTCGGCCGGCGGTCAGCTCTTCCTTCCAGGGCGTTGGCGTGGGCGAGGTAGAGCGGCCGCGGCGCGACCGGCTGCGAGCTCGCGCCAGGCGAGCGTTGCCCGCTTCCGGGCGCGACAGGCCGGCCAGCGTGCGCAGCGGCGTCGTCTTGCCCTGGCCGTTGGCGCCGCGGATCCAGACGATCGCGCCCGGCGCGACGATGAAGCTCGTCGGCGCTGAACAGCGTCCGCTCGCCGCGCCGGCACTCCAGCCCGCGCGACGGTCAGGACGCGGCGGCGGATCGGTCCGTGCGGTCGTCGTCGAGTCCCACCCCGGGCGTGGAGTGCGCGATTGTCGATCGGTGCGCGCCGGCCGCCGGTGAAGCTCGCCGTCTTTGCCTTAACGAGGAAGATGAACAGAATGCTGTTTCGGCAAGCTGCTGCCGCGCGAGGGGAACTTCTTCCGAGCTGTTCAATCCAGCACGGCGACCACATCGCCGAAGGCGCGCGCGCCTTCATCCTGCTGATCCAGCACTACGCCGACCCGGACCTGCGCGACAAGCACACCAGCGAGGTCGGCAACGCCGAGCGCCAGGCCGACCGCGATCACCGCCGAGGTGAACCGGCTGCTGCACAAGACCTTCATCACGCCGATCGACCGCGAGCAGATCCACGGCCTGATCAACGCGATGGACGACATCCTCGACCTGCTCCAGGACGCGACCGAGACGATGTCGCTCTACGACGTGCGCACGATGACCGAGGACATCGCTGCGCCTCGGCGACATGAGCGCGAAGTGCTGCGAGCGGGTGCAGCACGCGGTCTCGCTGCTGCCCAAGATCAGCGAGCCCGACGACGCGCCGAGGCGGCGCTCAAGACCTGCGAGGAGATCGACCAGCTCGAGTCCGACGCCGACCGCGTGATGCGCTCGGCGATGTCGCGCGCTGTTCCGCGAGGAGACCGACGTGCGCGAGCTGATCAAGCTGAAGGCCGATCTACGAGCTGCTCGAGTCGATCTCCGACCGCTGCGAGGACGTCGCCAACCTGATCGAGGGCATCGTCCTCGAGAACTCCTGACGCCGCCCGGTGCGCCGAATGACACGGTCCGAGATCGCCTTCTGGCGTGGTCGCGCTGCTGGTCGTGCTGGCGGTCGCGTTCGACTTCATGAACGGCTTCCACGACGCGGCGAACTCGATCGCGACCGTCGTCTCCACCGGCGTGCTGAAGCCGCAGCAGGCGGTCGTCTTCGCGGCCGTTCTTCAACGTCGTCGCGATCTTCGTCTTCCACCTGAGCGTCGCGGCGACGGTCGGCAAGGGCATCGTCGAGCCCGGCGTCGTCGACCACCACGTCGTCTTCGGCGCGCTGATCGGCGCGATCGTCTGGAACGTCGTCACCTGGTGGTACGGCATCCCGTCGAGCTCGTCGCACGCGCTGATCGGCGGCATCGTCGGCGCGGTCGATCGCCAAGGCGGGCGCCGGCTCGCTGATCGCCTCGGGCATCTGGCAAGACGGTGCTCTTCATCTTCGTCTCGCCGCTGCTCGGCTTCCTGCTCGGCGCGCTGCTGATGGTGCTGGTGGCGCACATGTCTTCCGGCGCGCCTCGCCGCTGCGGGTCGACAACCTGTTCCGCCGGCTGCAGCTGGTCTCGGCCGGCGCTCTACAGCCTGGGCCACGGCGGCAACGACGCGCAGAAGACGATCGGCATCATCTGGATGCTGCTGATCGCCACCGGCTACGCCGCGGCCGAGCGACGCGCTGCCGCCGGCCTGGGTGATCTGGTGCTGCTACATCGCGATCGGCCTGGGCACGATGTTCGGCGGCTGGCGCATCGTCAAGACGATGGGGCAGACGCATCACCAAGCTCAAGCCGGTGGGCGGCTTCTGCGCCGAGACCGGCGGCGCGATCACGCTGTTCCTCGCCACCGCGCTCGGCATCCCGGTGTCGACCACGCACACCATCACCGGCGCGATCGTCGGCGTCGGCTCGGTGCGGCGCGCGCTCGGCGGTGCGCTGGGGCGTGGCGGGCAACATCGTCTGGGCCTGGATCTTCACGATCCCGGCGTCGGCCTTCGTCGCCGCCGTCTTCTACGCGCTCGGCGTCTGGCTGCTGCTCTGACGCGCGTGGCGTCGCAGGCCCGACGGCGTCAGGCTGCGCGCAGCTCGAAGTAGCGCTGGGCGGTGAAGGCGATCGTCGCCATCAGTCGCGGTCGCGCCGACGGCGAGCGCGACGACCACGCCGATCACCGTCGGCCCAGCCGGTGCCGGTGGCGCCGCGCTCGGCCTGAAGCGGACGCGCCAGCGCTCGTCGGGCGTCAGGCCGTAGACGATCGCGGCGCAGCATCGCCGCCGCGACCATCGTCCGCCGAGCAGCGGGAACGAGCCAGCTGCCGAGCAGGTCGTCGATGCCCGAACTGCGCAGGCGCCAGAAGCCGTAGAGCGCCGACCAGCGTCGGCCAGGGATGCAGCCAGCCCCAGGCGTCGCGCGCGCCGTGCAGGTAGAAGCGGTGCAGGCCGAGGCTGCCGCCGAGCAGCGGCGAGCCGAGGTCGCGAGCGGTCTTGAGCGTGCGGCGGTCGTCGCTCACGCGCCGGGCCCGGCGGTCGCGTCGCCCGGGCCCAGCGCCTTCTGCATGATGCACGACGTCGAGCCAGCGATCGAACTTCCAGCCCGCGCGAGCGCATCGTGCCGGTATGCTCGAAGCCGAGCGGCGCGGTGCACGCCGATCGACGCCGACGTTGGCGGAATCGCCGATCACCGCGAGCATCTGCCGCGCGCCGCGCTGCCTCGCAGCGGGCGAGCAGCTCGGCCAGCAGCGAGCCGGCCGAAGCCCCGGCCGATGCGCGTCCGGCGCGAGGTAGACCGAGTCCTCGAGGCAGAAGCGGTACGCCGGCCGCGGCCGGAACGTGGCTGGCGTAGGCGTAGCCGGCGCACGCCGCCGTCGCGCTCGAGCACCAGCCAGGGCAGGCCCTTGGCGAGGACGTCGTCGCGGCGGCGCGCCATCTCGGCCTGGTCGGGCGGCGTCGAGCTCGAAGGTGCCCGGTGCCGTGCAGCACGTTCCAGGCGTAGATCCGGCGTGATGGCGTGCGACGTCGGCCGCGGTGCTCGGCCGGATCACGATGCTCACGGCAGGGGCGGCAGGACGGGAGCATCGGTCGAGTTTATAATGCGTGGTTTCGCGGATCACGTCCCGCCACCTTAGGAACTCTCATCATGGTCGTGATCCGGCTTGCACGTGGCGGCGCGAAGAAGCGCCCCTTCTTCAACATCGTCGTCGCCGACTCGCGCCTGCGCCGCGACGGCCGCTTCATCGAGCGCGTCGGTTTCTACAACCCGGTCGCCTCGGGCGGCGAGCAGCCGCTGCGCGTCGCCTTCGACCGCGTCGAGCACTGGACCGGCCACGGCGCGCCAGATGTCGCCCACCGTTCGCGCGCCTGGTCGAGCAGGCGCAAGACCGCGGCGGCCTGAGGCCGGCCGCCGGCGCTGGCCGCCGTCGCCCGTCATGGCCGACGCCGGCTGGCCTGCCGATGCCCTCGAGGTCGGGCGCATCGGCGACGCCTGGGGCCTGAAGGGCTGGTTCAAGGTCCTGCTCGTACGCTCGCCACCCGCAGGCCGCTTCTTCTCCGCCCGCCGCTGGCATCTGCGCCGCCGCGGGCGGCCGTCGACGTCCGGCGACGGCTGCGCTGCCCAGCGCTGCTCGAGATCCGCGAGGTGCGCGAGCACGGCGACGGCGATCGTCGCGCTGTCGCCGCGAGCATCGCCGACCGCAACGCCGCCGAGGCGCTGCGCGGCGCGCGGATCTTCATCGCGCGCGTCGAGCTTCCCGACGGCCGGTGCCGACGAGTTCTACTGGGCCGACCTGATCGGCCTCGCGGTCGTCAACCGCGACGGCGTCGTCGCTCGGCGAGGTCGTCGGCCTGATCGACACCGGCCCGCACAGCGTCCTGCGCGTCGCGCCGCGCGGGCTGCCGAGCCGGCGTCCGGCGCGCGGCCGACGAGCGGCTGATCCCGTTCGTCGCCGCCTACGTCGACGACGGTCGACCTCGCGCGGCCGGCGCATCGTCGGTCGACTGGGGCCTCGACTTCTGAGGCGCACGGCGCATGCGCTTCGACGTCATCACGCTCTTTCCCGAGCTGTTCGCGCCGCACTTCGTCGCACGGGCGTGACGCGGCGCGCGTTCGAATCCGGGCAGGTCGACGTCAAGCTCTGGCAACTGCGCGACTTCGCCGACCCGCCGCATGCGCGCGTCGACGACCGGCCCTACGGCGGCGGGCCGGGCATGGTGCTGCTGGTCGAGCCGCTGCGAGCGCGCGCTGGCGGCGGTGCGCGCCGCGCGCGGCGACGCCGAGCCGGCGCCGCTGGTCAACTTCACGCCGACCGGCCGGCGCATCGACCAGGCGCGCGGTCGGCGAATTCGCGGCCGGCGCGGGCGCGATCCTGCTCTGCGGCCGCTACGAGGGCGTCGACCAGCGCTTCATCGACGCCCAGGTCGACATCGAGCTGAGCATCGGCGACTACGTGCTGTCCGGCGGCGAGACTGCCGGCGCTGGCGCTTGCTCGACGCGCGTGGCCCGGCTGCAGCCCGGCGTGCTCGGCGACGCGCAGCTCGCACGAGCAGGACAGCTTCTCCGCCGGCCTGCTCGACTGCCCGCACTACAGCCGGCCCGAGGTGCTGGCCGACGGCGGCGCGGGCGCCGCCGGTGCCGCCGGTGCTGCTGTCGGGCCACCACGCGGCGATCGAGCGCTGGCGCCGCGAGCAGTCGCTGGCGCTCACCGCCGCGGCGCCGCCCCGACCTGCTCGCCGCGGCCGAGCGCCGAAGGGCGCCTCGGCGCGGCCGACGAGGCCGTCCCTGGCCCGGCCAAGCCGCAAAGCTATAATTTCAGGCTTTTCGATCCTCTGCCACGGCGGGCGCCGCATGCGCCCCACACTACGTTCAAAGCGCGCGCACGATCGCATCGGAGCAACACCGTGGACCTGATCCAGACCCTCGAGCACGAGGAAATCGCCCGCCTCAACAAGACGATCCCCGAGTTCGCGCCCGGCGACACCGTCATCGTCAGCGTCAACGTCGTCGAAGGCACGCGCAAGCGCGTGCAGGCGTTCGAAGGCGTCGTCATCGCCAAGCGCAATCGCAGCCTCAACTCGAGCTTCATCGTGCGCAAGATCTCGAGCGGCGAAGGCGTCGAGCGCACGTTCCAGACCTACAGCCCGCTGATCGCCTCGATCGAGGTCAAGCGCCGCGGCGACGTGCGCCGCGCCAAGCTCTACTACCTGCGCAGCCGCTCGGGCAAGTCGGCGCGGCATCAAGGAGAAAGCTGGCCTGACGCAGCGTGCCGGCGCAGCCGGCCGCCGCGCAGCGGCCGCCAAGTCCGCGCGACCGGCGTAGCCGGTCGTCGCAAGCTGGCTCGAGCACCATGGCCCTCACTTCGATCCCGAGGACCTGCCGGTCCTCGGCATCGACGCCCACCTCCGCCGGTCGTGCCGGCGAGCATCGCGCCGGCGGCGATCCGCGCTGCGCTTCGGCTCGCCGCCGGCTGGCAGCCCGAGATCAAGGTCGAGCGGCGCTTCATCGACCGCGCGCCGGCCGCACGCCTCGGTGCTGATTCCGCTCGTCCTGCGCGACGAGCTGACGGTGCTGCTGACGCAGCGCACCGACCACCTCACCGACCATCCGGGCCAGATCAGCTTCCCGGCGGCCGCGCCGAGCCGGCGACGCCGACGCCGATCGCGACCGCGCTGCGCGAGGCCGAGGAGGAGATCGGCCTCGAGCGCGGCGTACGTCGAGGTGCTCGGCAGCCTGCCGACCTACACCACCGGCACCGGCTTCATCGTCACGCCGGTCGTCGGCGCTGGTGCGCCCGGCGTTCGCGCTCGCAGCCCGATCCGTTCGAGGTCGCCGAGGTGTTCGAGGTGCCGCTCGTCTGGCTGATGAACCCGGCCAACCACCAGCGCCACGCGATCGAGGTCGGCGGCGTGCGCGCGCGAGTTCTTCTCGATGCCCTGGCACGGGCAGCGACGCCGCGGCCGACCGCGCCGCTACTTCATCTGGGGCGCGACCGCGGCGATGCTGCGCAATCTCTATCGCTTTCGTCCGCCTGAGCGCGGCCTCGCAGCGCGCGGGCGACTCGAGACCCGCCGGTATGATCGGCCGCGATGAGTTTCTTCGCCGTCCTGTTCGCGCTGCTGCTCGAGCAGCTCAAGCCGCTGCCGCGCGGCAACGTCGTGCACGACGCGCTGACCGGCTGGATGCGCTGGACCGGCGCGCAACTTCGACGCCGGCACGCGACCAGCCATGCGTGGGTGGTCTGGTGCGTCACCGTGCTCGCGCCGGCGCTGCTCGCCTGCGGCGTCTACTTCGCGCTCGATGCAGCTCAACAGCCTCGCTCGGCCTGCGCCTGTCGACGTCGCGGTGCTCTACCTGACGCTCGGCTTTCGCCAGTTCAGCCACTACTTCACCGACATCCGCGACGCGCTCGACCGCGGCGACGAGGTCGAGGCGCGGCGGCTGCTGACCGAATGGCGCCACCTCGACGCGAGCGAGCTGCCGGCGCACCGAGCTGCTGCGCCACGTGATCGAGCATTCGCTGCTCGCGGCGCATCGCCACGTGTTCGGCGTCTTCTTCTGGTTCGTGCTGCTGTCGACGCTCGGCCTCGGCCCGGCCGGCGCGGTGCTGTACCGCATGGCCGAGTTCGCCAGCCGCTACTGGGCGTTCAAGAGCGGCGACGGCGCGATCGCCGTCAACGAGCGGCTGATGCAGCCTCGCAGCGCCTGTTCCAGCCTGCTCGACCACGTGCCGGCGCGCCTCACCGCCTCGGCTTCGCGGTGGTCGGCAACTTCGAGGAGGCGATCAACTGCTGGCGCCGCGACGCCAGCCTGTGGAAGCACGACAACGAAGGCGTGATCCTCGCCGCCGCGGCCGGCGCCGTCGGCGTGCAGCCTCGGCGGCGGCTCGGCGCCGGGCTGACGCCGGACCGCGCCAAGACCTTCGACAGCCGGCGCCGCGCCCGAATCGGCCGACGGCCGAAGGCTCGACGCCGGGCGCGTCGCCGCAGCTCGGGCCACCTGCGCAGCGTCGTCGGCCTGGTCTGGCGCTCGGTCGTGCTGTGGATGCTGCTGCTGGCGCTGCTCTCGCTTGCCAACCTGATCGGGCTAGGGGCGCGCCTCGAGCTCGTCGAAGATCTCGCGGTAGATCCGGTAGCGCGACTGCGCTGATCCTGCGCCGCGCTCGAGCGCAGCGACGCACGCCGCAGCCCGGCTCCTGCCGGTGCGTGCAGTTGTAGAAGCGGCACTCGCCTGCGTGGCGCGCGATGTCGGGCATCAGGCCCGGCGAGGCGTTGCGCGTCGATCTGCGCGGCAGGCCGAACTCCTGGAAGCCCGGCGAGTCGACGAGGCGCGCTCGTGCGGCGCTCGTCCGAGCCAGTACCACTGCGTCGCTGTGGTCGTGTGGCGGCCGGTGTTCAGCGCCTGCGAGATCTCGCCGATCTGCGCCTTCGCGTCGGGTGACCATCAGGTTGGATCGAGCGTGCTCTTAGCCGGCGCCGCTGCCGGCCCGAGCACCAGCGCTCGCGCGAGCCGGCGAGGAGCGGCGTCGAGGCGGGCGCGTGCGGCATCGCGGTGCGAGCTTCGAGCGCGAGCTCGATGACGTCGACGTCGATCGCCGTCGTAGGGCCGCCAGGCGCGCGCGCGCCGCCCCGAACGATGCAGGTCGCGCCTTGTTGAGGACGATGCGCGCCGGGATCGCGGCGCTCGCGGCGGCAATCAGCGCGCGCGCAGTGCGATTCGCTGAACACCGGCTCGGCGGCGACGACGACGAGCAACTGGTCGATGTTGGCGGCGAACGCCTTGGTCTTCCATTCGTCGCTGCCGGATACAAGCAGGCGTCGCGGCGCGGCACGATCGTCCTCGGATCACGCCTTCGTCGCCCGAGCGCTGCCAGCGCACGCGGTCGCCGTACGACGGCCGTCGCTGCGCTTGCCGCGTGGGTGGCAGAGTCACGCGGGTGCCGTCCGGTCCTCGACGACGAGCCTGCGGCCGGGCCCGGAGACGACCCCGCCGGGATACCTGCGCGAAGCGCTAGCCGAGGAAGGCGACCAGGGCATCGGCCTTGGCGGCGCAGATGAAGTCGTTCGACCGAGATGCCGCCGCACCGAGTGGGTCGGAAAGCGCACCCCGCAGCGATCGCAGCTCACGTGCAGGTCGGGATGGTGGTCCTCGACGTGGCAGACGCCACGCCAGCGCGTTGACGAACGCGACCGTTTCGTAGCCAGCCCTTGAACGCGTAGGTCTTTCTCGATCGCGCGCTGTCGGCTTCGCGTGCCAGCCGCTGCATCTGCGCGAGATGATCGCGCACTGCTCGCTCGGTCATCGGCGCGGCGCCTGCAGCGCTGGCATTGTTGATGGAGGAAACTCGGTCATGGTGTGTACGGCTGGCGATGGTGCGCGGCGCGAGCGAGCGCGGCGAGGCGCTCGACGGCGGGCGGGTGCGAATAGTAGAACCGCGCGTAGAGCGGGTCGGGCGTGAGCGTCGAGGCGTTGTCCTCGTGCAGCTTCGAGCAGCGCCGCGGCGAGCGCGAGGCCGTCGGCGTGCGGTCGACGCGAACGCGTCGGCCTGAACTCGTCGCGGCGCGACACCGCTGGCGAACAGCGGCGGACGACGACGAACACGCTGAACACCGAGGTCAGGAAGGAGCAGCAGCAGCGCGAGCGCGTCGTTCGGCAGCGGTCAGGTTGGGCGTGCACGGCCGAGTGCCGCGTAGAACCAGCTCCGTGTCGGACAGCCACCCGAGCAGGGCGAAGCCGGCGAGCGCTGATCGCGCACATCCCGGCGCATGCGGTTCCTGATGTGGCGCATGCTTGAGCGTGCCTGAGCTCGTGCGCGAGCACCGCCTCGACCTCGCCGGTAGCTGTGCGCGCAGCAGCGTGTCGTAGAAGACGACGCGCTTGGCACGCGCCGAAGCCGGTGAAGTACGCGTTGGCGTGCGCCGAGCGCCTGCTGCCGTCCATCACGAAGAGGCCCGCGCGCGCGAACCCGCAGCGCGCCATCAGCGCCTCGCACGCGCGCGTCAGCGGCTCGTCCGCCAGCGGCCTCGAAGCTTGTTGAAGAGCGGCGCGATGACGCTCGGCACGAGCACCTGCGCGCAGCGACGATGATGGCGACCCATGCGCGCCCATGCCCAGGAGCCACCACAGCGCTGCCCGCGCGCCGCATGATCCAGAGGATCAGGCGGCGAGCGCAATCGGCAGGCCGATCGACGGCGGCGATCGCGAGCCCTTCGGCCATGTCGGCGAGCCAGAGGCGTCCAGGTGATGCGGTTGAAGCCGAAGCGCTGCTCGAGGCGGAACGTGCGCATACCAGTCGAACGGCAGGTCGAGCGACGGCGCCGATCGTGCGCGAAGGCGGCGACGCAGGGCGAGCTCGTAGGCCATGCTGCCGCCCCAGCGCGGCTGCGACCGCGTCGCGCAGCGCAGACGTTCAAGCGCGTCGAGGCCGCCGAGCAGCGTCCAGCCGAGCAGCACCGCTGCGCCGGACGACCAGCTGCCAGCAGGCCGAAGCGCGCCTTGGCCAGCGTGTAGTCGGCGGCGCTGCTGGTGCGCGGCGAGCGTGACGCGTGCGGCGAACGCTGCCGGCACGGCGTCGCGGTGCGCGCGCGACGTGGCGCATCTGGCGCGTCGCGAGCCAGAACTTGACGTGCCAGCGAGCGACGCCATCAGCGCGGCACGACGAACAGCGAGGGTCAGGCGACTGAGGCCATGCGGCGGCGAGTGTAGGCTGCGACAACGTCCGGCCGAGTCTGCGACAGCGTCCCGGAGAGCCCGCGCGATGACCGACGACCTGCTGCCGCTCGACGACCACGAACCTCGATCTGGATCGACCTCGAGATGACGGGCCTCGTACCCCGACACCGACCGCATCATCGAGATCGCCGTCGTCGTCACCGATGCGCAGCTCGGCCGTGCCGCGTCGAAGGCCCGGTGTTCGCGATCCACCAGAGCGATGCGACGCTCGACGGCGATGGATGCCTGGAACAAGGGCACGCACGGCCGCAGCGGCCTGATCGACCGCGTCAAGGCCTCGACGCGTCGACGAAGCCGAGGCCGAGCGCAGCTGATCGAGTTCCTGCAGCAGCTACGTGCCGCAAGGGCACGTCGCCGATGTGCGGCAACAGCATCTGCCAGGACCGGCGCTTCCTCGCGCAGCACATGCCGACGCTCGAGGCGTTCTTCCACTACCGCAACCTCGACGTCAGCACGCTGAAGGAGCTGGCGCGGCGCTGGAAGCCGGACGTCATCGGCGCGGCTTCAAGCAAGGCAGCAGGCGCACACGGCGCTCGCCGACATCCACGAGTCGATCGACGAGCTGCGCATACTACCGCGAGCACTTCCTGCGCCGTCTAGACGTCGCCTGCACCAGTGCAGACGCTGTAGAATCCGACAGCTTCGCCGCAAGTCCGACCTTGCGCCTGGTATGGACCGGGCAGATCGTGGCGGCGATCTCGCTCTGACCCGGTCTCGGTCGCCTCGTTCGCGGCGCTGGCGACCTTTCGGACCTCTGACGCGCAATGGTCGGCGGCGATGCCGTCGCACCGCCAGCCATCTCCTGGCTGGCAATGCCCCCTTCCCTGCGCAATTCGAACTGGCGCTCGGGGCACTGTGAGCTTCGAGAGAGAATTCCATGAGTTTCGAATCCCTGGGCCTGCACGAAGCCCTGACCAGCGCCGTCGCCGATCCGGCTACGACAGCGCCGACGACCGGTGCAGTCCGCCGGCGATCCCGGCGCTGCAGGCGCCGACCTGATGGTGTCCGCCAGCACCGGCAGCGGCAAGACCGCATCGTTCATCCTGCCGGCGCTGCAGCACGCGCTCGCTGGCGCGCGCGCGACGATCAACGCAGCGGCGCGACAGGGGCACGGTCTACGGTCCGCGCGTCCTGGTGCTGACGCCGACGCGCGAACTCGCGATCGCAGGTCGCCAAGGCCGGCCGCGGTCTACGGCACGCCACGTGCCAGGCCTGCGCGTCGCGACGGTGGTCGGCGGCGTTCCGCATCCGAGCGCAGACTGCAGGCGCTGCGCGGCCCGCTCGACATCCTGATCTCGACGCCCGGCCGCCTGCTCGACCACCTGCAGACCGGCAAGGGCCGTGCTCGAGCAACGTCGAGGTGCTGGTGCTCGACGAAGCCGATCGCATGCTCGACATGGGCTTCATCGACGACATCAACACGATCGCCGGACCACGTTCCGGCCGCGCGCCAGACGGTGATGTTACAGCGCGACCTTCGTCGGCCACGTCGGCCGCCTCGCGCAGAACTCTGCTGGCGCGACCCGCAGCGCATCGACGTCGCGTCGCATCACCGACACGCACGAGAACATCGAGCAGCGCCTGCACTGGGCCGACAACGCGCACGCACAAGAACGCGCTGCTCGACCACATCCTGACCGAGCGCGCCAGAGATGGAGCAGGCGCTCGTCTTCACGAGCACGCAGCGCGACGCCGACTGGCTCGCCGACGCCTCGCCGGAGCATCGGCCACGCCGGTCGCGTCGCTGCACGGCGGCGCATGCCGCAAGACGGCCGCAACCGCGTGCTGCAGGGCCTGCGCTCGCGCAAGCTGCGGTGCTGGTCGCGACCGACGTCGCGCGCACGCGGCATCGACGTGCCGACGATCAGCCACGTCGATCAACTACGGCCTGCCGATGAAGGCCGAAGACTATGTGCACCGCATCGGCCGCACCGGCCGCGCTGGCCGCAACGGCCTCGCGGTGACGCTGGCCGAGCGCGATCGACGCGGGCATGATCCGCCGCATCCAGCAGTTCACGACACGAAGCCAGTCCCGGATCGCGACGATCGGCGGGCTCGAGCCGAGGGCAAGCAGCCGAGAAGATGATGCCGCACGCGGCGCGCGGATATGCAGTCGCCCGCGCCCGGTCGCGCACTACGGCAATCCGCCGACCGCGCGCCGGCGCGCCCCTAGGAACGCTGCCGTCACCGCGGCCGTCATCCCCAGATAGTCATCGGCGCTCGCGAACCAGCTCCCCGAATCGGCGCAGCCTGCGACAGGTCGCGCGCGATTCCCACGCGGATGAGCTGCGTTCCGCCGAGCAGGTTGTTGGTCGGATCGGTCGCGAGCGCGCAGGTCATTATCGCGCGGCGGAGCATGACGCGGTGCTCACGCCGAACCACCGGCTGCCGGTAGCGGTAGATCGTCGTGTCTTGATGTCAATGGCGCGGACGGGCATGGCGATGAGCGCGCCGCGCGCGGCAGCTGCTCTCAGACGCGCAGCTCGACTTCGAACAGCAGCGTCGCGTTGGGCCGGATCCACTCGCACGCCGCGCCGCGCCGTAGCCGAGCGCGGGCGGGTTGACGAGGACCGCTTTGCCGCCTTCGCCCTGCCCTCGACGCCCTCGTCCCAGCGCGAGATCACCGTGCGCTGCCGAGCTCGAACGGATCGTTGCGGTCCTTGCTCGAGTCGAACTTGGCTCCCGCGCCGTTCTCATAGAGCCAGCCGGTGCTTGTGGACGGAACGTTGCGGCCGGCTTCGGCGCGCGCTTGCCGCTGCGACAAGGGGTGTCGTCCGTACTGGGCCCGGAGGCGGTGGTCTGCATGGAAGTCGTCCTCGCTGATGGGGTTTGCCGCGGCATCCGTGGCGGCAAGCGGATCATGCCCCAGGGCAGGCTCAGCCCAGGGCGAAACGCGCGCCGCTTTAGCGCCGAGTCGAGCCACTCGGCAACGTGCGTGCCGCGCGTGTCGATACCGAGCACGGCCGGCCTCGCTGCAGAGATGCGAGCAGCGCCACGGGGTCAGTGGCTTTGCTGCCGTCAGCCTGGCAGGCGCGACGGCGTGTGCAGATAGCGTGGCATCGCCAATTCCGACGATCGCTGCAAGCGCGATCCCCGGCGCGCCGTGTCGGCGGGTCACTCGCCACGCCGAGGCGCAGCACGTCGGTGACGCCTTTGCGCGCATCGTCGACGACGACCATGACTGTACGCCGAACGCCAATCAGCGCGCTGCAGGACGAAGTCACGCGGAAACCACGCGCGCGACGTCCTCGCGTTACCGGACCGGGCGGCGGTCAGGCGAGCGACGACGGCCTCGCCGGTGCGCACGGCGCCCACCCGCCTCGACGCGCCAGGCGATCCTCGGCCGTGCCCGGCTTGCCGCCGAGCCCGGCGCGGCGTCCGGGATAGATGTGCTCAGGCCGCGGCCCCGTCGCCGAAGGCGCTGGCGCCGCGGCAGCAACGCGAGGTCGCGCTGCCATGCGCGCACGGATAAGGCGCGGCCCACGCGGTCTCGTAGAGCGCGCCACGCGTTTCCCAGCGACGACCGGCCTCCGGGCGCAGCCCGGCGATCGAAACTGCCAGATCCCTCGGCGGCGCCAGCGACGTTGCGCGGCGTAGTCGAGACCTCGATCCGCACCAGCCAGACGCCCGCCATGCGCGCTTGCGTCGAGCAACGCGAGCGCGCGGCGACAAGCGACGCCAGCGTGCAGCCGGTCGGCGATAGCGCCGTGACCGACGCAGCAACGAGCGCGTCGTCACCATCACCCGCCGGCTCACGCGGGCGTCAGCACGCGCCGACCGGCTCGGCAGCAGCGTTCCCGAGCAACGCGCGTCGCGTCGTCGCGCCATCGAGGCCTCGAGCCACCGCGAGGCCGAGCCCCGGCTGCCGCCCCTTGCCGAGCGGGCGCGCCACGCGTAGGCCGGTACGCCGGGGCGCGCGCGCTGCACGGTCTTGACTGTGACGTGCCGCGGCGATCGCGTCGCGGACCTCATCCCGGCAGAAGCCGCAGCCGATGCCGCGCAGCAGGGCGGCGATCTTGGCCTGCATGTCGCTCACGGTGAGGACTTCCTGCCCCGGCAGCAGGTTCACCGTCGCAGTCGGCCGATGCGCGGAGTCGGCGACGGCGACCGCGCGATGACAGGCTGATCTCGGCGTCGTCGATCGGCTCGGTGGCCGACGCGAGCGGACGCGACCGCGAGACGAAACAGATCGAGCCGAGCTCAGCTTCATCGCCAGGCGCTCGGGGCTCGCGGTTCATCCCCAGGCCAGGTCACCTGCGGTCACGGCGCTTCGAGCGTCCCGGCCAGCACCTCGGTGCGGATGCGTAGCCGCGTCGGCGGTGCGCCGGGCGCGGCCGTCCGCTCGCCGCGTGACGCGACGGCGATGTCGGCGTAGAAATCGCGCAGAAAGTCGAGGATGGTCGAGCGCGAGATCACGTCGTCGACGACGACCGTGAGCGTCGCCGGTCGCGACGCGCGCGAAGCGCAGTTCGCCACCGCGTCGATCTGGTCGAGCAGGCGCCGCCCTTCCTCGAGCAGCTCGCGGCCGGCGGCGGTCAGCGTCGCGCCTGGCGCGGCGGCGGTAACGGCAAGGCGTCGACGCGTCCTCAGGTGGCGCGATCAGCGCCGAAGCCACCGCCCATGGCTGAGCGCCGCCGCCGCGGAAACTGCCGCTGCGCGATCCGCATCATCGTCAGCGCTTCCGGCGTGAGGATCGTTGCGCGGCTCGAACCGATGCGGTCACGCCGCCTTCCATCTTGAACGGAAGCTAAGCGCCAGGGCGACGACGGCCCCTCCGTTGGACGTCAGAGTTTTCGCCCGATCTGCCGCGCCGATCCTCCGAACGCGGCGATTGCCCGGGCCACGGCTGGGCCGAAGAGCCAGCACAGCTTCTCGTTCGCCGACTACCACGACCCGCAGCCACATGGGCTTCGGCAACCTGCGCGTCATCAACGAGGACCGCATCGCCCCGGGCACCGGCTTCGGCACGCACGGCCACCGCGACATGGAGATCGTCAGCTACGTGCTCGACGGCGAGCTCGCGCACAAGGACAGCATGGCACAGCGGCGCCGCGGCGGCGCAGCGGCGTCATCCGCCCTGGCGACGTCCAGCGCATGAGCGCCGGCACGCGGCGTCCAGCACAGCGAGTTCAACCACGCCGCCGGCCAGACGACGCACTTCCTGCAGATCTGGATCCGGCCCAACGTGCGCGGCATCGCGCCCGGCTACGAGCAGAAGCACTTCGACGACGCCGTCAAGCGCGGCTGCTGCGCCTGGTCGCGCCTCGCCCGACGGCCGCGACGGCTCGGTTACGCTCCATGCCGATGCGTCGATCGCGGCGACGCGCTCTGGACGGTGCCGAGACGATCGAGCGCGACCTCGATCCGACGCGCAAGGCCTATGTCCAGCGCTCCGTTCGCGGCAGCGCATGGCGTCAACGGCCGACGCCTCGGCGGCGGGCGACGCCGCGGCTGGTCGAGAAGTCGCTCAGCTCAGCGAACGGCGACAACGCCGAGGTGCTCGTCTTCGATCTCGCCTGAAACTCGTTCTTCACCGGTTCACTTCAGCAACTCATCGGAGGCACATGCAAACCCCGTTTCAAAGCTCGGCGTTCTCGTCGGCCGGATCCTGCTCGGCCTGCATTTTCATCCTCTCGGGATTCGGCGAGATCGCCGGCTTCCGAAGGCACCGTCGGCTCATCGCCTCGGCGCATCTGCCGCTGCCTACGCTGGTCGCGGCGCTGACGATCCTGATCGAGCTCGGCGGCGGCTGCGCTCGTCACCGGCTTCACCCGGCAGACGGCGGTCGTTCTCGCCATCTTCACGGTGCTCGCCGGCTTCATCTTCCACGCCTTCTGGGCGGCTCCCGCGGGCCGAGCAGATGCGACCAGCAGATCAACTTCCTGAAGAACCTGTCGATCGCCGGTGGCATGCTCGTCCTGGCCGCGTTCGGCCCGGGCAACGATCAGCGTCGATGCCCGCCGCAGTCTCGCCTGAGGTGCTGGTGCGAGCAGCTCGCTCACGCGTCGCGCGCGAGGCGCGACGCCGCTGAACTGCCACTGCGCGTCCGGCGGGAAGAAGTTGCGGTAGCTCGCGCGCACGTGGCCGGCGGCGTCGCGCACGAGCCGCCGCGCAGCACGAGCTGGTTGCACATGAACTTGCCGTTGTATTCGCCGACCGCGCCTGTCAGCGGGCGGAAGCCGCGGGTAGGGCAGGTACGCTGACTGGGTCCACTCCCAGACGTCGCCGAACATCTGCACCGGCTCGTCGCCGACCGGCGTCGCTCTGCGGCAGCGGATGGAACGACGCCGCGGTCGGCGAAGTTGCCGCCGCGCGGCGCTGCGCAGCGCGCGCGCCGCAGCTCCCACTCGAGCTCGGTCGGCAGGCGCGCGCCGGACCAGCGCGCGAACGCGTCGGCCTCGAAGTAGCTGAGGTGGCAGACGGGCGTGTGCGGATCGATCTCGACCATGCCCTGCAGCGTGTGGCTGCAGCCAGCGGTCGCCGTCGCGCATCCAGTAGAGCGGCGCCGTCGCGCCGGCCGGCCTGCACCCAGTCCCAGCCCATCGAGAGCCAGAGCTCGGGCCGGCGCATAGCCGCCGTCGTCGATGAAGGCGAGGAACTCGCCGTAGGTCGCCGGGCGCGAGGCGATCTCGAACGGCGCGCGCGTAGGCGCGGTGGCGCGGCGTCTCGTTGTCGAAGCAGAACGTCGCCGTCGCGCCGGGTCGTGGCCGAGCTCGACCAGGCCGCCGCGCGTAGCCGAACCAGCGCAGCGGCTGCGGCGCACCTGCGCGATCGGCCAGCGCTTGGCGTAGGCCGAGCGCGAGCGGATTGAAGCGCAGCGCGTGCTTGATGTCGGTGAGCAGCAGCTCCTGGTGCTGCTGCTCGTGCTGCAGGCCGAGCGTCGACGCAGTGACTCGATCTCGGCATCGCCGGCGCGCGGCCGCGAGCAGCGCCAGCATGCGCTCGTCGACGTCGGCGCGATAGCGCTTGCACCTCGGCCAGAGTCGGCCGCGTGATCAGGCCGCGCTGCGGGCGCGGGTGCTGCTCGCCGACGCCCTGGTAGTAGCTGTTGAACAGCACGCGGAACGCCGGATCGAACGGCCGGAAGCCGGGCTCGAAGCGCTCGAGCAGGAAGGTCTCGAAGAACCACGGTGACGTGGCGCGAGGTGCCACTTTGGTCGGGCTGGCGTCGGGCATCGACTGCACCTGGCAGTCCTCGGCCGAGAGCGGCGCGGCCAGCGCCAGGCTCGCCTGCGGACGCGCGCGTAGCGGTCGGCGACAGCGCGCTCGGCAACGGCGCGCCGCAGGCGCGCTTGGGGGTTGTCATGGCTTCCTCGACCGCTCAGGCGCTTCTGCGGGCGGGACAAGCCGTAACCGGAAGGTCGCCGCGTGTGCAGGGCTCGCGGCAAACCAGGCCGTCGTCGCTCGTAGGCATGATCCGCGGCGCGACGTGCCGCGCTCCCTAGAATGCCGGCCATGGCCTTCGTCCATCTGCGCGTGCACACCGAGTTCTCGGTCGTCGACGGAACGCTGCAGGGTCGACGACGCCGTCGCCGCGCCGCGGCCGACGGCCAGGGCGCCTGGCCATCACCGACCTGAGCAACCTCTTCGGCGCGGTCAAGTTCTACAGCGCGGCGCGTGCGCGCCGGCGTGAAGCCGATCCTCGGCGCCGAGGTTCTGCATGGCGGCCGAAGCGGCAGCGAGACGGCAGCCGAGCCGGCTGGTGCTGCTGGTGCAGAACCGCGCCGGCTACCTCAACTGCTGCGAGCTGCTCGCGCGGCTGGCTGCGACAGGCGCGGCAGCGCGACGCGGCGATCGAGTGGCCGTGGCTCGGCCGAGCGCGACGCCGGATTGATCGTCCTCTCGGGCGCCGACAGCCGGCGCGATCGGCCAGGCGCTCTCCTGGCCGGCGACGACGCGCGGCGCGAGCCCTGGCGGATGCGCTCGGCAGCGTGCTTCCCGGCGACCGCTTCTACATCGAGGTGCAGCGCAACGGCATGCCGGGCAGCGAGTCGCACGTGCGCGCGGCCGTCGCAGCTGGCGGCGCGACTGCGGCTGCCGGTGGTCGCGACGCACGGCGGTGCAGTTCCTCGGCCGCCGACGACCACGAGCGCGCACGAGGCGCGCGTCTGCGTCGCCGAGGGCGAGATGCTCGCCAACCCGCGGCGCGTCAAGCGCTTCAGCCGCGAGCAGTACTTCAAGACCGCAGGCGCAGATGGAGCAGCTGTTCGCCGACCTGCCGAGCGCGCTCGCCAACACGGTCGAGATCGCCAAGCGCTGCAACCTCGAGCCTGGTGCTCGGCAAGCCGCAGCTGCCCGACTTCGCGACGCCGCGAGTCGGCGACGCGCCGGTGCCGATGGCCGAGTACTTCCGGATCGCCTCGCACGAGGGCCTCGAGGTCCGCCTCGGCGCAGCTCTACCCCGACCCGGCCGAGCGCGAGCGCGAGCGCCCGCGCTACGTCGACGCGGCTCGACTTCGAGATCGAGACGATCCTGAAGATGGGCTTCCCGGGCTACTTCCTGATCGTCGCCGACTTCATCAACTGGGCCAAGCGCAACGGCTGCCCGGTCGGGCCGGGCCGCGGCTCGGGCGCCGGCTCGCTGGTGGCCTACTCGCTGCAACATCACCGACCTCGATCCGCTCGCGCTACGACCTGCTGTTCGAGCGCTTCCTCAATCCCGAGCGCGTGTCGATGCCCGACTTCGACATCGACTTCTGCCAGGCCAACCGCGACCGCGTGATCGACTACGTCAAGCACGAAGTACGGTCGCGACGCGGTGAGCCAGATCGCCACCTTCGGCACGATGGCGGCGAAGGCCGCGCTGCGCGACATCGGCCGCGTGCTCGGCATGAGCTACGGCCATGTCGACTCGCGTCGCAAAGCTCGTGCCGGCGCCGCCGGCAAGACGACCGTGACGCTGCAGCGCCGCGCCGCGACGACGGCGAGAAGTCCGACGGCGGCGTCGATCTACGCGCGCCGCGAGGCGCCCGAGATCGAGCAGCGCGAGAAGAACGAGGAGGAGGTCGCCGAGCTGCTGGCGCTCGGCCGAGCGCGTCGAGGGCATCGTGCGCAACGTCGGCATGCACGCCGGCGGCGTGCTGATCGCGCCCGGCAGGATCACCGACTTCTGCCCGCTCTACATGCAGCCGGGCAGCGACAGCGCGGTCAGCCAGTTCGACAAGGACGACGTCGAGGCGATCGGCCTGGTGAAGTTCGACTTCCTCGGCCTGGCGACGCTCACCATCCTCGAGCTCGCCAAGGACTTCATCGTCGCCGCGCCATCCCGAGCGCGCGCGGCTTCGACTACGACGACGCTGCCGCTCGACGACCCGAGGTCTACGCGCTCTTCGCCGAGGGCCGGACCGAGTCGGTGTTCCAGTTCGAAAGCGGCGGCATGCAGCGCATGCTGCGCGACGCCAAGCCGACCCGGCTCGAGGACCTGATCGCGCTGAACGCGATGTTCCGGCCCGGGCCGATGGAGAACATCCCGAGCTTCTGCGCTGCGCAAGAACGGCAGGCGAGACGGTGACGCTATCCGCATCCGCTGCTCGAGCGCGTGCTCGGCGAGACCTACGGGATCATGGTCTACCAGGAGCAGGTGATGCAGGCCGCGCAGATGCTGGGCGGCTACTCGCTCGGCGGCGCCGACCTGCTGCGCCGGGCGATGGGCAAGAAGAAGCCCGAGGAGATGGCCAAGCACCGCGCCATCTTCCGCGACGGGCGCGGCGAAGAAGGGCATCGCGGCGGACGATGGCCGACGAGGTCTTCGACCTGATGGAGAAGTTCGCCGGCTACGGCTTCAACAAGTCGCACGCCGCCGCGTACTCGCTGCTCGCGTATCACACGGCCTGGATCAAGGTCCACTTCCCGGCCGAGTTCTTCGCCGCCAACATGACGGTCGAGCTCGACAACAGCGACAAGCTGAAGGCCCTGCTGGTCGACGCGCGCAGCTTTCGGCGTGACCATCGCCACGCCCGACATCAACACCGGCACCTACCGCTTCGAGCCGGTCTCGACCGGCGGTGGTGCGCTACGGCCTCGGCGCGGTCAAGGGCACGGGCGCAGGGCGCGATCGAGGCGATCGTCGCCGCGCGCAGCGACGGCGGCGCCGTTCACCAGCCTGTTCGACTTCTGCGCGCGCGTCGACCGCCGGCCGGATCAACCGCCGCGTGGTCGAGGCGCTGATCAAGGCCGGCGCCTTCGATGCGCTGCACGCCGAGCGCTCGATGCTGCTCGCGAGCGTCGGCCTCGCGCTCGACTGGGCCGACACCCAGGCGCGCGCACGCCGACCAGGGCGGCCTGTTCGACTTCGTCGCCGACACGGCGACATGCGCGCGCCAGCACCCAGGAGCCGGCGCTGGTCGGCGGCGGCCCTGGAGCATCAAGGAGCGGCTGACGCTCGAGAAGGCGGCGCTCGGCTTCTACCTCTCGGGCCACCTGTTCGACCAGAGCGCGGCCGAGGTCCGGCGCTTCGCCAAGGTCAGGCTCGCCGACGTCATCGACAGCGCGAGCCGATGCTGCTCGCCGGCATCGTCTCCGACCTGCGCGTCGTCAACGGCCATGCGCGGCCGGGTCGCGATCTTCAAGCTCGACGACGGCAGCGAGGCGATGGAGGCAGTGGCCAACGAGGAGCTGCTCACCGCCAACCGCGAGCTGCTCAAGGACGACGAGCTCGTGATCGTCCAGGGCAAGGTGCAGCCCGACCGGTTCTCGGGCGGCGTGCGCCTCAACGTGCAGAGCGTCTGGGACCTGGCGGCGCGCGCGCTGCCGCTTCGGCAAGTACCTGCGGGTCGAGGTCAACGGCAGCGTGCCGCCGGTGGCCGAGGTGCTGCGCGAGTTCCCGTCGCGCCGCCTCGTCACCGAGCACGGCGAGATGCCGCAGGGGCTGGCGGTGCGGCTGGCGCCTGCTGCGCGAGCATGCGACCGGCGAGATCGATCTCGGCGACTCGGCCCGCTTCTATCCTTCGGAAGCGGCGCTGGCGCGCTGGAACGCGGCGGCGGCGCACGGCCGCGCCGTCGTCGTCTACGAGTGATGCGGCGGCACCCGCGCGATGACTGGACACGGCGCTCGCTCACCGGCCTGGTGCTCACCGGCGGCGGGGCGCGGGCGGCCTACCAGGTCGGCGTGCTGGAAGGCGATCGCCCAGATCCGCGCGAGGCCGGCGCCGGCGCGACACGCGGCAATCCCTTCCCGGTGATCGCCGGCACCTCGGCCGGCGCGATCAACGCCGCCGCGCTCGCCTGCCAGCGCCGACGACTTCGACCGGCGCGATCGCCGGCATCGTCGAGGTCTGGGAGAACTTCCGCGCCGAGCAGGTCTACCGCTCGGATTCGATCGGCGTGATCCGCACCGGCGCGCGCTGGCTGACGATGATGTCGATCGGCTGGGTGATCGCCCGCTGGCGCCGCGGCGCGGCCGCGCTCGCTGCTCGACAACAAGCCGCTCGAGGCGCTGCTCGAGCAAGCTGGTCAGCACCGAGCGGCTGCACGCAGGTGATGCGCGACGGGCCATCTGCACGGGCTCGCGGTCACGGCCTCGAGCTACGGCTCGGGCCTGCACGTCACCTTCTACGACGCGCTCGACGACATCGTGCCGTGGACACGCTCGCAGCGGCTCGCGGTGCGCGCCGAGATCAAGATCGCGCACCTGCTCGCGCTCGTCGGCGATCCCGTTCGTCTTTCCCGCGGTGCGCGCTCGACATCAACGGCAGCCACGAGTACTGCGGCGACGGCTCGATGCGCCAGGCCGGCGCCGATCTCGCCGGCGGTGCACCTCGGCGCCGAGCGGATCCTCGTCGTCGGCGCCGGCCGCCTGCACGAGCCGCCGGGCGAGCGCGCGCCCAGCACCGAGTATCCGAACCTGGCGCAGATCGCCGGCCATGCCCTCTCGAACATCTTCCTCGATGCGCTCGCCGCCGACGTCGAGCGGCTGACGCCGGATCAACGCGACGCTGGCGCTGCTGCCGCCGCGCTGCGCGGGCCGAGACGCACGCCTGAAGCCGATCGAGGTGCTGGTGATCGCGCCGAGCCGAGCGGCTCGACGACATCGCCGCCAGGCACCTGGCGAGCCTGCCGCTGCCGATCCGCGCGATGCTGCGCGGCATGGGCGTCTCGGGCCAGCGGCGACGACGCGCGCGGCGCGGCGCTGGCGAGCTATCTGCTCGTTCGAAGCGCCCTACACGCGCGAGCTGATCGCGCTCGGCGTGCGCGACACGATGGCGCGACGCGACGAGGTCGTCGCGCTTCTTCGGCTGGGGCCGCCGAGGCAGATTCGCTGGAAGGCGGCGGCTCTGCAGGCGAAAGCGGCGCCCCGGACCGGCAGCGAAGCGCTGCAGGCCGAGGCCCCGCGGCCGGGCTGAGCCGGAGCTACTTCTTCGTCGATGCGCTGGCGTCGTCCGCCTTCTTCTTCGCGGTCGGCGCGGCCGGGGCGGCCTTGACCGCGCCGCCGGGGTCGGCCGGGCGTAAGGCGCGGCCGTTGACGGTGAGGCCGTTCTGCGAGAACTTGCCGGCGTTCGCGTCGCCCACGCCCTTGACCCGGGTGGTGCAGGTCGCTCCAGTCCTTGAAGGGACCCTTCTGCCGCTCGCCGAGGATCTGCGTCGAGATCGTCGGGCCGATGCCCTTGATCGATTCCAGCTCGGCCTGGCTGGCCTTGTTGACGTCGACCGCGGCGAAGGCGGTGGCGGCGACGAGCGCGCCGAGGGCGACGATGAGTTGCTTGAACATGCGAATGCTCCTGAAGGTGAGGTTGACAGTCGCCGCAACGGCCGGCGCGCCGGTGGCACGCGGCCGGATCGCCGCAGTCGCGCCCCGTAACAACGAGCGCCGACGGCCGGCGTTGTCCCTCGCGCGGGCCCTCGGCGGGGCCCCTCTGCTTTCAGGCCTGGCTCTGCAGCCAGGCCGACGTAGCCGGCCACGCCGCCGGCGACGTCGACGAACGCGTGCTGGCAGCCGACCGCGCGCAGCCGGCCGAGGTCGGCTTCGGTGAAGCACTGGTACTTGCCGACCAGCGCCGGCGGAAAGTCGATGTAGTCGACGACGCCGGCGCCGACCAGCGCCTCGAGCGGCAGCGCCGCGCTCGCCGCGCTGCGGCGCGGCAGGCGTTGACGACGGCGAGGGCGACGTCGTTGAACGGCTGCGCCCGGCCGCTGCCGAGGTTGAAGATGCCGCTCGCCTCGGGATGCTCGAGGAACCAGAGGTTGACCGCGACCACGTCGCTCACGGCGACGAAGTCGCGGCGCTGCTCGCCGGCGGCGTAGCCGCCGTACTCGCCGAACAGCTTGACCCGGCCGGTCGCCTGCCATTCGTTGAACTGGTGGAACGCGACCGACGCCATCCGCCCCTTGTGCTGCTCGCGCGGGCCGTAGACGTTGAAGTAGCGAAAGCCGGCGATCTGCGTCTTCGCCGCGGGCAGCGCGCGGCGCACGACCTGGTCGAACAGCAGCTTCGACCAGCCGTAGACGTTGAGCGGCCGCTCGAACGCGGGCTCCTCGCGAAACGCCGTCGAGCCGCCGTAGGTGGCCGCCGACGGACGCGTAGAGCAGCCGCACGCCCTGCGCCTGGCAGGCGTCGAGCAGCGTCTTCGAGGCGCGGTAGTTGAGGTCGAGCATCAGCCGCCCGTCGTGCTCCATCGTGTCGGAGCAGGCGCCTTCGTGGAACACGCAGTCGATCGCGGCCGAGCTCGCCGCGCGGCGAAGCGGGCGTAGAAGTCGCGCCGGTCGAAGTAGTCGCTGATCGAGGCGCCGACGCAGGTTCTTGAACTTGGCGCCGTCGCTCAGGTCGTCGACCGCGATCACGTCGTCGATGCCGATCGGCGTTCAGGCCGTGCACGAGGTTGGCGCCGATCATGCCGGCGGCGCCGGTGACGACGACTCTCATGACGTGCTCCCCGTGGCGAACAGCTCGTCGTAGGAGACGCTCGCGGTGCCGAACTTGCCGACGACGATGCCGCCGGCGCGATTGGCGATCGGCATCGCCTCGCGCAGGCCGAGGCCCGCGGCGAGCATCGCCGCGAGCGTGGCGATCACGGTGTCGCCGGCGCCGGTGACGTCGAACACCTCGCGCGCCTCGCGCCGGGATGTCGAGCATGGCCGGCGGCGTCGAACAGCGACATGCCGTCCTCGGAGCGGCGTCAGGAGCAGGCGCCTCGAGGCCGAGCTCGGCGCGCAGCGCGCTGGCGCGCGCTCGCGCAGCTGCGCTTCGCTCGACCAGCGGCCGATCACCTGCGGCCAGCTCGGCGCGGTTCGGCGTGATCACGGTGGCGCCCGGTAGCGCGCGTAGTCGCTCGCCCTTCGGGTCGACGAGCACCGGCCGGCCGGCGGCGCGCGCCTGCTCGATCATCGCTCGGGATGTGCGTGAGGCCGCCCTTGCCGTAGTCGGAGAACGAGCACCGACGTTCGAGATGCGCCAGCGCCTTCTCGTAGAAGGGGCGCATGTCCTCGAGCACCTCGTGGTCGGGCTCCTCCTCGAAGTCGACGCGCAGGAGCTGCTGCGAGCGGCCGATGACGCGCAGCTTGACGATGGTCGTCAGGCCGGGATCGCGCTTGAACAGCGACTCGATGCCGCTCTTGCCGAGCAGGCTTCTCGAGACGATGCCCGTGCTCGTCGTCGCCGATGGCGGTGATGAGGCTCGCCTGCACGCCGAGCGCCTTGACGTTGCCAGGCGACGTTGGCCGCGCCGCCCAGGCGCTCCTGCTCCTTCGCGGGGTTGACGCGCACGACCGGCACCGGCGCTTCGGGCGAGATCCGCTCGACCGCGCCGAACCAGTAGCGATCGAGCATCGCGTCGCCGACGACGAGCACGCGGGCCGCGGCCAGGCGTTCGCGCGTGAGTGCGGCAGTGCTTCACAGGTCCTCCAGTCGTCGCGGGGGATACGTGTCCCAGCCGAGGCAGCCCGGACATTGCCAGAAATAGTGCTCGGCCTCGAAGCCGCAGGCGGCGCAACGATAGCGATGCAGCGGCCTTGGCGGCGCGCCGCACCGCCTGGCGCAGGGCGGTGGCGTCCTCGGCGGGCAGGGCGGCGGTGGCCGGCGGCGAGCCGTCGGCGCCGGGGCGCGGCGGTGCCGGTGCGCGAGGCGAGCAGGGCCTGCGCCGCGGCCATGCGTCGGATGCTCGCGCAGGTGCGACAGCAGCAGCTCCTGGCGGGCCTCGGCGTCGGACTCGAGCAGCGGCGATCGTCTCGAGCAGGTCGATCGTCGGCGCCTTCTCGTAGAGCGAGCGCAGGCGCTCGAGCGCCGAGCCGATCTTGCCGGCGGCGCGCGCGCTCGCCGCGTAGCGCCGGGCGACGAGGTTGAACGACGCCGGCTGCACCGACATCAGCGTGTTCCACAGGCGCAGCGCCTCGGCATGGTCGCCGCGCGCCGCGGCGCGCTCGCCGGCGAGGACGAGCGGCCGGGCGTCGCGCGGCGCGACGTCGCGCGCCGCGGCGACGGCGGCGTCGGCGGCCTCGGTCTGGTGCGCGGCGTCGGCCTCGAGCGCGAGCTCGCACCGGTAGTGGGCGATCCGCGACGCGAACGAGCCGGTGCCGCTGCTTCTCGAGCTGTCGGCCGACCTCGACCGCCGACGCGCCACTCGCGCGCGCGCTCGTGCAGGTCGAGCAGGGCGAGCCGCGACTCGGTGTCGAACGGCGCTGCCGGCGAGCGCCTTGTAGGCGTCCTCGGCGCGGTCGAACAGGCCCGCCTTCATGTAGTCCTGGGCGAGCGCGTGCTGGGCGCGGACGCGCTCGTCCTTGCGGCAGGTCGGCGCGGCCGAGCAGGTGCTGGTGCACGCGCACCGCGCGCTCGTACTCGCCGCGGCGGCGGAACAGGTTGCCGAGGGCGAAGTGCAGGTCGGAGGTGTCGGGGTCCTGCTGCACCGCCTCGATGAAGGCGTCGATCGCCTTGTCGTGCTGCTCGTTGAGGAGCAGGTTCAGGCCCTTGTAGTAGACCTTGGGCGAATCCTTCTGGTCACGCCGGCACTGGCGCACGTCGAGGCGCGAGGCGAGCCAGCCGAGCGCGAACGCCGAGCGGCAGAGCCACAGCAGCAGCCACTGCAGGCTCAAAGTCCATCGCGCGGCGGATGCAGCTCGGCGGCTCCGCTCGGCCGGCGGCGGCGCGGCGACGGCCGAGCCGGTCCTCGGCGCGCCGCATGCTGGGTGCGCGGCAGGCGGCGGTGCCGCCACCAGCTCGGCACCATCGCGAAGATGCCGAAGGCGCAGCCGAGGCCGAACGCGGCCAGGACGATGAAGACCATCGGCGCGCGCCAGGTCGTAGCCGAAGAACCAGTGGATGCTCGCCTCGTCGCTGGTTGTTCAGCGCGAACGCGAACAGGGTGAAGAAGACGGCGGCCCGGAACAGCCAGACGAGCGTGCGCATGGCGTCGGGCGATGCTAGCTGCCTAGTCGCCGGCAGCGGCGCGTGCGGCGGCTCGGCGGCCTCGGCTCGGCTGCGCCGCGCTTGGCGCCGACGCGGGCGTCGACCGCTTCGCGCAAGCGCCTTGCCCGGCTTGAAGTGCGGCACCAGCTTTTCCGAGATGACGACCTGCTCGCCCGAGCGCGGGTTGCGGCCGACGCGCGGCGGCCGGCGGTTGATCGAGAAGCTGCCGAAGCCGCGGATCTCGATGCGGTGGCCGCGCGCCAGCGCGCGGAGGCCATCGCATCGAGGATCGTCTTGACCGCGAACTCGGTGTCGCGATGGGTCAGCTGGCCGAAGCGCTCGGCCAGCTGCACCACGAGATCCGAACGGGTCATGCAGCCCTCGGCTCGCCGGCTGCGGCTCAGGCGTCGGGTTCTGGTTGTCGAGCTTGGCGCGCAGCAGGGCGCCCAGGCTCGTCGTGCCGGCGTTCTCGCGCTCGCTCGGCCTGCTGACAGGCGCTGCATGCGCTTCCTGCGTGCGTCGGCGTTGTCCTTGGCCTTGATCGACAGCTGGATCGAACGCGCCTTGCGGTCGACGTTGATGATCATGGCCGTTGACCTCGTCGCCTTCCTTCAGCACGTTGCGCGCGTCCTCGACGCGGTCGCGGCTGATCTCGGAAGCGCGCAGGTAGCCGGTGACGTCGTCGTTGAGCTGGATCTCGGCGCCGCGCGCGTCGACCGACTTCGACCTTGCCGGTGACCAGTCGCGCCGCGGTCGTTGACCGAGCTGTAGCTGGTGAACGGATCGCTGTCGAGCTGCTTGATGCCGAGCGAGATGCGCTCGCGGTCGACGTCGACGGCCAGCACGATCGCCTCGACCTCCTGGCCCTTCTTGTAGTTGCGCACCGCCGGTTCGCCCGGCTCGTTCCACGACAGGTCGGAGAGGTGCACCAGGCCGTCGATGCCGGCCGCCAGGCCGACGAACACGCCGAAGTCGGTGATCGACTTGACGGGGCCCTTGACGCGGTCGCCGCGCTGCACCGTGGCGGAAAACTCCTCCCACGGATTGGCCTTGCACTGCTTCATGCCGAGCGATGATGCGGCGCTTGTCCTCGTCGATCTCGAGGACCATGACTTCGACTTCCTCGCCGAGCGAGACCATCTTCGACGGGGCGACGTTCTTGTTGGTCCAGTCCATCTCCGAGACGTGGACCAGGCCTTCGATGCCCGGCTCGATCTCGACGAACGCGCCGTAGTCGGCGATGTTGGTGACCTTGCCGAACAGGCGCGTGCCCTGCGGGTAGCGGCGCGAGACGCCGTGCCACGGGTCGTCGCCGAGCTGCTTGATGCCGAGCGAGACGCGGTTCTTCTCGGCGTCGAACTTCAGCACCTTGGCGTCGAGCTCCTGGCCGACCTGGACCACTTCGCTCGGGTGGCGGACACGGCGCCAGGCCATGTCGGTGATGTGCAGCAGGCCGTCGATGCCGCCGAGGTCGACGAACGCGCCGTACTCGGTGATGTTCTTGACCACGCCGTGGACGATCGCGCCTTCGCGCAGCGTCTCCATCAGCTTGGCGCGCTCTTCGCCCATCGAGGCTTCGACCACGGCACGGCGCGACAACACGACGTTGTTGCGCTTGCGGTCGAGCTTGATGACCTTGAACTCCATCGTCTTGCCCTCGAACGGGCTCATGTCCTTGACCGGACGCGTGTCGAGCAGCGAGCCCGGGCAGGAAGGCGCGGATGCCGTTGACGAGGACCGTGAGGCCGCCCTTGACCTTGCCGTTGACGGTGCCGGTGACGAACTCGCCCGACTCGAGCGAGTTCTCGAGCGAGAGCCACGGAGGCGAGGCGCTTGGCCTTGTCGCGCGACAGGATGGTGTCGCCGTAGCCGTTCTCGACCGCGTCGATCGCGACCGAGACGAAATCGCCGGGCTGGACTTCGAGCTCGCCCTGGTCGTTCTTGAATTCTTCGATCGGAACGTAGGCTTCCGACTTGAGGCCGGCGTTGACGACGACGAAGCTGTGCTCGACGCGGATCGACCTCGGCGGTGATGACTTCGCCGCTGCGCATCTCGGCCTTCTTGAGCGAATCCTCGAACATGGCGGCGAACGAATCGGGCGCGGGCGAGCGGCGTGGCAACTTGAGCTTGAGACATGTGACTTGAATTTCCGGTGCGGCCGCTGTGCGTCGCGGGTTAGGTTGATGATCCGGCGCTCCGGCGTGCCAGGAGGCACGCAGGCGGGAAGGCGAGCGGCGCCTGGAGCGGTCTTCAGACCTGCGCGTCCGGTCGAAAGGCCTGCGCTCTTCCCAGGCTTCGAGCACGCAGTCGACCGAAGCTTCGATCGTGAGCGCCGAGTTGTCCAGCAAGAACGCGCCTTCGGCTGGCTTGAGGGGCGATACGCTGCGATGGATGTCGCGAGCGTCGCGCGCCTCGAGGTCGGCACGAAGACTGTCGATATTAGCGGAAATACCCTTTGAAATCAACTGCTTGTGCCGCCGCTCGGCGCGTTCGGCGGCGCTCGCGGTGAGGAAGACCTTGAGCGTCGGCGTCGGGGAAGACGACGCGTGCCCATGTCGCGCCCGTCGGCGACCAGGCCGGGCAGGCGGCGAAACGACAGTCTGCACGCCGAGCGACGGCGTCGCGCACGCGCGGGCCAGGCGGAGATGCGCGAGGCCAGCGCGCCGACCTCTTCGAGGCGCAGCGAATCGGTGACGTCGGCGCCGCCGAGGCAGGTGCGGCCGGCCGTCGAAGCGCAGGTCCATGGCGCCTGCGCGAGCGCCTCGAGCGCGGCCTCGTCGTCGGCGTCGACGCCGCGCCTGCAGCGCCGCGATGCGCCGTCGCGCGGTAGACGCGCCCGGAGTCGAGGCAGCACGTAGCCGAGCGCGGCGGCGACCGCGCTTGCCAGCGTGCCCTTGCCGGAGGCGGTCGGGCCGTCGATGGTGAGCACCGGGATCGCGCCGGGCACGCGCCGAGGCGACCGAGAACAGCGCCTCGAAGTAGTCGGGCCAGGTCTTGGCGACGCAGCGCGGGTCGGCGATCCGGACCGGCGTCGTCGGCGCGCCGGACGCGCGCCGTTGAACGCGGCCAGCGACATCGCCATCGCCATCCGGTGGTCGTCGTAGGTCTCGATCGCACGCGGCGCGCCAGTGCGCCGGCGGCGTGATCGTCAGGCTAGTCGGCGCCCTCGACGACGCTGGCGCCGAGCTTGCGCAGCTCGGCCGCCATCGCCGCGAGCCGGTCGGTCTCCTTGACGCGCCAGCTGGCGATGTTCGTCGAGCCGCGACGGCCCGTCGGCGAACAGCGCGAGCGCCGCCAGCGTCATCGCCGCGTCGGGGATGTGGTTGCAGTCGAGCGTCGATCGGCGCCAGCGGAAAGCGGCCGCGCCGGACCGTCGAGCGCATGCGGCTCGGCGTCGATCGTCGCGCCCATCGCGCGCGACGGCGTCGACGAAGCGCGATGTCGCCCTGGATCGAGTCGCTGCCGACGCCTTCGATCCTGCAGCGGCGCGTCGCGTCGCGGCGATCGCCGCCGCGGCGATGAAGTACGACGCCGACGACGCGTCGCCCTCGACGACGAAGCGGCCCGGCGAGACGAGGCCGTCCGGCGCCGGCGACGTGAAGCGCTGCCAGCCGTCGCGCGCGACGACGACGCCGAAGCGCTCGAGCAGGCGCAGCGGTGATGTCGACGTAGGGCTTGGAGATCAGCTCGCCGGCGACCTCGACGACCGCGCCGGCCAGCGCCGGCGCGCAGCGGCAGCGCGAGCAGCAGCGCGGTCAGGAACTGGCTCGAGACGTCGCCGCGCACGACGATCGGCCGGCCGAGATCGAGCGGCGCCGGCGCCGGCGTGAGCCGCGAGCGGCGGAAAGCCCGGCTGCTCGAGGTACTCGATCGCGCAGCCGAGCGCGCGCAGCGCGTCGACCAGGTCGCCGATCGGCCGCTCGTGCATGCGCGGCGTGCCGCGCAGCTCGAAGCGCGCCGGCCTGGCGGCGCCGAGCGCCGAGCGCCGCGACGAGCGGGCGCATCGCCGTGCCCGCGTTGCCGAGCCAGAGGATCGCCTGCTGCGTCAGCGGCCGGCGCGCCGAGGCCGGTGACGAGGACGCGCGTCGCCGTCGCCTCGATGCGCGCAGCCGAGCTGCTTCAGCGCCGTCGATGCATCACCTGGGTGTCGTCCGAGTGCGAGCAGCCCTTCGATCGTCGGTCGTGCCGGCGGCGAAGCCGGCGCAGCAGCGAGCGCCGGTTCGAGATGCTCTTCGAGCCCGGCACGCGCACCGTGCCGGCGACGCGCGCGCGAGCGGCGGAATGTCGAGGAAGCGGGTCGTGAACATGGCGCCGGCGCTGCGCGCGGCTCGTCAGCGGTGCGTGTGCGGCGTCGCCGCGTTCATCTGCCAGCCGCGCGCGCGTCGCTGGCGCTGCGGCATCAGCGCCTCGAGCGCCTCGGTGTTGCCGGTCTTGATGACGTGCTCCATCGCGTCGAGCGTGTGGCGGAAGCGCGCGTCTGCTTCAGGATCTCTTCGCGGTTGGCCATCAGGATGTCGCGCCAGACCGCCGGGTTGCTCGCGGCGATGCGCGTGAAGTCGCGAAAGCCCGGGCCGCCGAGCGAGAGGTAGTCGCGACCGGCCGGCTGGCGCGAGACCGCAGTTGAAGTAGGCGAAGGCGAGGATGTGCGGCAGGTGGCTGACCGGCCGCGAACGCGGCGTCGTGGTTCTCCGGCGTCATGCGCAGCACGTGCGAGCCGATCGCGGCCCAGGCGTCGGTCGCCTTCTGGACCAGCTCGGGCGAGGTCTTCGGCAGCGGCGTCAGGATCACCTGGCGGCCCTGGTAGAGCGCACGCGTCGGCGTGGCCGATGCCGGACACCTCCTTGCCGGCGATCGGATGCGCCGGCACGAACGAGACGATGCGGTCCTTCAGCACGCGCGCGCGCGGCGTCGACGACGTCGCGCTTGGTCGAGCCGACGTCCATCACCAGCGTGCCCGGCTCGATCAGGTGGCGGATCGCCTTGAAGGTCGCCTCGGTCGCCGAGACCGGGACGGCGATCAGGACGATGTCGGAGCCCGAGACGGCGAGCAGCGCCGACTCGGCCGCGGTGTCGATGACGCCGAGCCGCTTCGCCTGCTCGGTCGTCGACGGCGACTTGCTGTAGCCGATGACGCGGCGGACCATGCCGGCGCGCTTCAGCGCGAGCGCGAACGAGCCGCCCATCAGGCCGCAGCCGATCACGCCGAGTTGGTTCGAACATCGCGACTGAGTATCGGCTCAGTGAGCGTCGACCGGGTAGGTGCCGAGCAGCTTGAAGAACGCGCACGCGTCGCGCAGCTCCCGCAGCGCGAGGGCGACGTTGGGCTGGTCGGGATGGCCGTGCGAGGTCGACGTGAAGTAGTACTCCCACTGGCCCGAGCGCGCCGGCCGCGACTCGAAGCGCGTCATCGAGACGCCGTGCGCCTTGAGCGGCTGCAGCATGTCGTGGCACCGCGCCCGGCCGGTTCGCGACCGAGACGACGAGGCTGGTGCAGTCGTGCCCCGAGGCCTTCGGCTGCGGATGCGCGTGCGGGATGGCGCGACGATCGCGAAGCGGGTGCGGTTGTGCGCATCGTCCTGGATCGCCGGCGCGACGACGATGAGGCCGTACTCGCTCGCCGCGCGCTCGCTCGCGAGTGCCGGCGAGCGCGGGTCGAGGCCGGCGAGGCGCGCGCCCTCGGCGTTGCTCGCGACCGGCCGGCGCTCGGCGTTCGGCAGGTGGTGGCTGAGCCAGGCGTGGCACTGCGCGAGCGCCTGCGGATGGCGCGCAGACGGCGGCGATGCCGTCGAGCGAGTCGACCTTGCGCAGCAGGTTGTGGCGCACGTACAGGCTGGTCTCGCCGATGATCGTCAGCGGCGTCGTCAGGAACAGGTCGAGCGAGCGCGTGACCACGCCCTCGCTCGAGTTCTCGACCGGCACGACGCCGAAGTCGGCGGCGCCGGCGCTGGTCGCGTGGAACACCTCGTCGGCGTTGGCGCACGGGCAGGCGTCGACGATCGACGAGCCGAAGTAGCCGAGCGCGGCCAGCTCGCTGAAGCGTGCCGGCCGGGCCGAGGTAGGCGACCCGCGTCGGCGTCTCGAGCGCGCGGCACGCCGACATGATCTCGCGCCAGATCGGCGCGACGCTGTCGGTCGGCAGCGGGCCGGCGTTGGCGTGCCTTCAGCGCGTCGATGCACCGCCGCCTCGCGCTCGGGCCGAAACGCCGGCGAGCCCTCGGCGCGCTTGAGCTCGCCGATCGCCGCGCGCGACGCTCGGCGCGCCGGTTGAGCAGGGCGAGCAGCTCGCGATCGATCGCGTCGATCCGCCGCGCGCAGCGACTCGAGATCGGCGGCCGGCGGCGGTCGATCGATGCGGGCATTCGGCGGCCGCTACTTGCTGGCTGGCCGGGCGCGGCGACGGCGCCGCGCGGTCCGGCGCGACGCGCCGGCCGGCGGAACGCCGAGGATGGCGCGGATCCGCCGTCGAGCGCCATGCAGCTTCGGGTCGAGACGCGGCGGCATCTCGGCGACCAGCTTCTGGCATGAAGTCGTTGCGCAGCTCGACGCCGAGCTGCTGGTACTTTCTTGTCGGTCGGCGATTCGAGCCAGGCGATCAGCTGCTTCAGCTCGTCCTCGGTCATCTTCGCTTCGAGCACCGGCGCCGATCGTCGACGGCGCGAGCTTGAGCGGCGCGCTCGCGAACGATCGGCTACGCCTCGTCGACGTACTTCTTGACCTCGGCCTCGATCTGCTCTGCCGCAGCTGCCTCGCGCTTTTCCGGGCGGCGCCTGCTGCTGCTGCAAGCGCCAGCCCGGCCTCGCGCATCATCTGCCGCCGCCGGGCGCTCGACGACGTGTGCGCGCGAAGCCCTCGATCGTCGCTCTGCTGCAGGCGCAGCAGGCGCTGCACGAGCTCCTTCTTGGCGGGCGTGCTCGGCGTCGCGGCGTCGGGCGCGGTCGCGCCGCGCGCCATGCCGAGCGACGCCGAGCGCCGCGCAGCGCGATCTAGCGTCGCTGCCGTCAGGCGGCGTGCGTCATGCGCTCGTCTCCGTCGTTCGGCGCGCGTGTCCGTCGCCGGCCGTCGGCGATCGCCGCGTCGACGTTGGCATCGTTCTCGACGATCCGCTGCAGCCCGGTCAGCTTGGCGCCGTCGTCGAGCGCGATCAGCGTCACGCCCTGGGTGGCGCGGCCGAGTTCGCGGATCTCGGCGACGCGGGTGCGCACGCAGCACGCCGCTGTCGGTGATCAGCATGATCTCGTCGTCGGGCCGCACCAGCGTCGCGGCGACGACCTTGCCGTTGCGCTCGGACTGCTGGATCGCGATCATCCCCTTGGTGCCGCGGCCGTGGCGCGTGTACTCGACGATCGAGGTGCGCTTGCCGTAGCCGTTCTCGGTCGCGGTGAGCACGCTCTGCGATTCGTCCTCGGCGACCAGCATCGCGATCACGCTCTGCGCCGGCTCGAGCGCCATGCCGCGCACGCCGCGCGCTGCGCGGCCCATCGCGCGCACGTCCTTCTCGTCGAAGCGGACCGCCTTGCCGCCGTCGGAGAACAGCATCACGTCGTGCAGGCCGTCGGTCGAGCGCCGCGCCGATCAGGAAGTCGCCCGGATCGAGGTCGACGGCGATGATGCCGGCCTTGCGCGGGTTGCTGAACTCGTCGAGGCTGGTCTTCTTGACCGACGCCCTGCGCCGTCGCCATGAACACGTAGTGGTCGGCCGGGAAGCTGCGGAAGCCGTCGGTGAGCGGCAGCACGACGTTGACCTTCTCGCCGGGCTGGAGCGGGAACATGTTGACGATCGGCCGGCCGCGCGAGCTGCGCGAGCCCTGCGGCACCTCCCACACCTTCAGCCAGTAGACGCGGCCGAGCGGTCGTGAAGCAGAGGATGTAGTCGTGCGTGTTGGCGATGAAGAGCTGCTCGACCCAGTCGTCTTCCTTGTTCTGCGTCGCCTGCTTGCCGCGCCCGCCGCGCCGCTGCGCGCGGTATTCGGCGAGCGGCTGGCTCTTGATGTAGCCGGTGTGCGAGAGCGTCACGACCATGTCGGTCGGCGTGATCAGGTCCTCGGTGCCGAGGTCGAGCGCGTTGTGCTCGATCGTGCTGCGCCGCGCGCCGAGCTTGGTCTGGCCGAACTCCTGCTTCAGCGCGGCGAGCTCGTCGCCGATGATGGTCGTCACGCGCGCCGGCGTCGCCAGGATGCCGAGCAGGTCGGCGATCTGCGCCATCACCTCGCGGTACTCGCCGAGGATCTTGTCCTGCTCGAGGCCGGTGAGGCGCTGCAGGCGCATCTGCAGGATCTCGCAGGCCTGGTCGTCGGAAAGGCGATAGAGGCCGTCGGCCTGCAGGCCGAAGTTGGGCGACAGCCCTCGGGCCGGTAGGCGTCGCGGCCGCCGCGCGGTCTCGCTGCCGACGCGCGCGAGCATCTCGCGCACCATCGACGAGTCCCAGCTCTTGCTCATCAGCGCCGACTTGGCCACCGGCGGCGTCGGCGAGGCCTTGATCGTCTCGATGAACTCGTCGATGTTGGCGAGCGCGACGGCCAGGCCTTCGAGCACGTGGCCGCGCTCGCGCGCCTTGCGCAGCTCGAACACGGTGCGCCGCGTCACCACCTCGCGCCGGTGCTCGAGGAAGATCTCGATCAGGTCCTTCAGGTTGCAGAGCTTCGGCTGGCCGTCGATCAGCGCGACCATGTTGATGCCGAAGGTGTCCTGCAGCTGCGTCTGCTTGTAGAGGTTGTTGAGGACGACCTCGGGCACCTCGCCGCGCTTCAGCTCGATGACGACGCGCATCCCGGACTTGTCGCTCTCGTCCTGGATGTGGCTGATGCCCTCGAGCTTCTTCTCGTGCACCAGCTCGGCCATGCGCTCGAGCAGGTTCTTCTTGTTCACCTGGTACGGGATCTCGTCGACGATGATCGCCTGGCGCTGGCCGCGGTCGATGTCCTCGAAGTGGCACTTGGCGCGCATCACGACGCGGCCGCGGCCGGTGCGATAGCCCTCGCGCACGCCGGCCAGGCCGTGGATGATCCCGGCGGTCGGGAAGTCGGGCGCCGGCATGATCTCCATCAGCTCGTCGATCGTCGCGTCCGGGTCTGCGCAGCAGGTGCAGGCAGGCGTCGACGACCTCGTTGAGGTTGTGCGGCGGGATGTTGGTCGCCATGCCGACCGCGATGCCGCCCGAGCCGTTGACGAGCAGGTTCGGCAGCCGCGACGGCAGGACCAGCGGCTCCTGCTCGCTGCCGTCGTAGTTCGGGCCGAAGTCGACCGTCTCCTTGTCGAGATCGGCGAGCATCTCGTGCGCGATCTTGGCGAGGCGGATCTCGGTGTAGCGCATCGCCGCCGGCGTTGTCGCCGTCGACCGAGCCGAAGTTGCCCTGGCCGTCGACGAGCATGTGGCGCATCGAGAAGTCCTGCGCCATGCGCACGATCGTGTCGTAGACCGACTGGTCGCCGTGCGGGTGGTACTTGCCGATCACGTCGCCGACGATGCGCGCCGACTTCTTGTACGGCCGGTTCCAGTCGTTGTTGAGCTCGCTGCATCGCGAACAGCACGCGGCGGTGCACGGGCTTCAGTCCGTCGCGCGCATCGGGCAGGGCGCGGCCGACGATCACGCTCATCGCGTAATCGAGGTAGGAACGCCGCATCTCCTCTTCGAGGCTGATGGGCAGCGTTTCCTTGGCGAATTGGGTCATGTGGCTCGGCTCGCGGTATGCGCGGAGCACCGCCCGTCGAAGAGCCGAGCGCGAGGGAGCGATTCTAAGTGGCGAGGCGCTGTCGCAGCTACGCAACAACGGCCCCGCAGAGCGCTCGTCCACCCGGGCAAAATCAGGCCGAACGAAAGCCCTATGGCAACAATGAGTTCGGTCGGTGGTCAACGCCCGCGGAGCGCGGGGTGGCCAGTATTTTCCGATTCAAGTTCGGACGTTTACTCAGAACACTACTTGCCTCCCTCGAGAGGAGAATCATGAAGAAACTGAACAAGGTGGCGTCGCTCTTTGCAACCGCTGCTCTCGCATCTTCGTTCACCGGCAGTCGTCGGCACAGACCGGCGACAACTGGGTGAGCGGCTTCGGTCTGCCCTGGAAGAACGGCGACCAACGAGCTGTGCTGGCGCGATGGCTTCTGGACGCCCGCCACCGGCCTGCAAGGCTGCGATGGCGTGCCGCCGCCGCCCGCCGCCGGCCCGCGCCGGCCCCGCGCCCCGCGCCGGCCCCGGCTCCCGCGCCTGCTCCGCCCCCGCCCCTGCCGTCGTCCCGGCCCCGACCAGCGAGAAGGTCACCTTCGCCGCCGACGCTTCTTCGACTTCGACAAGGCGGTGCTCGAAGCCCGAAGGCCGCGCCAAGCTCGACGACCTGGTCAGCAAGATGAGCGGCCTGAACCTCGAAGTCATCATCGCCGTCGGCCACACCGACTCGGTCGGCGCTGACGCGTACAACCAGAAGCTCTCGATCCGTCGCTCGGAAGCCGTCAAGTCCTATCTCGTCAGCAAGGGCGTCGAGAAGAACCGCGTCTACACCGAAGGCAAGGGCGAGAAGCAGCCGGTCGCCGACAACAAGACCGCCGAAGGCCGCGCGAAGAACCGTCGCGTGGAAATCGAAGTGGTCGGGACGCGCGCGGAAGTAAGCGCTTCGACGAGCCTCGCGCGCTTCGCTGATTCGAAAACCGCGCTGCGGGGCTTTTTCGTTTGGGTGGGTAGCGATCGCGTATCACGACGATCAATGCCGACCCGCGCGAGCTCGCCAAGTTCAGCGAGCTCGCCCATCGCTGGTGGGACACCGAGAGCGATTTCCGGCCGCTGCACAGATCAATCCCGCTGCGCCTCGACTGGATCGACGGGCTCGCCGGCTGCCGGGCAAGCGCGTGCTCGACGTCGGCTGCGGCGGCGGCATCCTCGCCGACTCGATGGCGCGACGCGGCGCCGACGTGCTCGGCATCGATCTCGCCGCCAAGCCGCTCAGGGTGGCGCAGCTCCATGCGATCGAGGCGGCGACGCCCGCGCATCGAGTACCGCGAGGTCGCGGTCGAGGCGCTCGCCGACGAGATGCCCGAACGCTTCGACGTCGTCACCTGCATGGAGATGCTCGAGCACGTCCCTGACCCGGCGATCGATCGTCGCGGCCTGCGGCCGCCTCGCGACGCCGGGCGGCTGGGCGTTCTTCTCGACGATCAACCGCAACGCCAAGGCGTTCGCGTTCGCGATCGTCGGCGCCGAGCATGTGCTGAAGCTGCTGCCCCGAGGGACTCACGAGTACGCGAAGTTCCTGCGCCCCAGCGAGCTCGCCGCCTGGTGTCGCGCGGCGTCGCTCGAGCCGGTGTCGACGCGTGGCCTCGAATACAACCCGCTCTCGCGACGCTATCGCCTGTCGGCCGACACCAGCGTCAACTACCTCGTCGCCTGCCGCAAGCCGGCATGACGGCGGCGACCGCGATGACGCCTCGTGCTTGGCGCGGTGCTGTTCGACCTCGACGGCACCCTGATCGACAGCGCGCCCCGACCTCGCCGGCGCCTGCAACGAGATGCGCGTCGAGCGCGGGCTGGCGCCGCTTCCCTACGAGCGGCTGCGCGCGATGGTCGGATCGGGCGCGCGCGGCATGGTCGGCGCTGTCGTTCGGCCTCGTTCCCGACAGCCCCGGCTATCGTCGAGTTGCGCGACGAGTTCCTCGCGCGTTACGAAGCGCGCATGACGCGCGAGACCAGGGTGCTTCGACGCCAGATGGTGCCGGTCCTCGCCTGGCTCGACGAGCGAAGGCGTTGCCTTGGGGCATCGTCACCAACAAGGCGACGCGCTTCGCCGTGCCGCTCGTCGCCGCGCTCGGCTTGGCCGAGCGAGCGGCGGCGCTGGTCTGCGGCGACACCGTCGCCCATGCCAAGCCGCATCCGGCGCCGCTGCTCGAGGCGGCGCGCCGGCTGGGCGTGGCGCCAGCGGACTGCGTCTACGTCGGCGACGACCGGCGCGACGTCGACGCCGGCCGCGCCGCCGGGATGCGCACGATCGTCGCCGCCTGGGGCTACCTGGGCGACGGCGACGCCCGGCAGGCGTGGGGCGCCGACCACCTGATCGCGCGGCCGGACGAGCTGCCGGGCCTGATCGGCGGCGCTTGAAGCCGGCGCCGGTGCCCTAAACTAGGTCCCTGGGGCTGACCTGGCTTCGACGAGGGTTCGGAGTCGGAACAGTGCACGCCGAGCACCAGTTCGCTCGTAAATCCACTGGAAACAAAGTAACTGCGAACGATCACTTCGTACGCCCTCGCCGCTTAACACCGGTGAGCCTCGCAACAGTTGGCCGATGGGCTGGGTGATCAGGGCAACCTGAACGCTGCGAGGTCATACACATTGGCTCGCTGCCGGCTGCGTCATTCAGTCGGTGGCTAAATCAAGTGACTCGTGCCGAAGGTAGCGTGCTGCTGCGCGACCCGAGGCATTAAAACCAAATCAGCCAGCTAAGCGTGTAGATCTGCCTGACAAAGGCTTTCGGACGGGGGTTCGATTCCCCAGCTCTGTTCAGGATACTCTTCACTTTAGGTGCACGGAGCAGGTGTGAATTAAGGTGCTGGACGCGAGCGTGTAACGTTGATCTGACTGCTCTTTGTTCCGGCAGTTATTAGCCAGCAGGCCCGGGTACTCAAGGGCGCGGCTTTCGGGCATCAAGACATCTGTCCCAACGCCGCAAACCGGCCCCTCGGTAGCCATCCGGGCGAGCAGCGGTCGCGACCTTCGTGACTCGTCGAGGACGAAGAGGTCCGTCAGAAGCGCGCGAAGGTGGATGCTGGCGTTGAGATTGTCGGCCAGCTGCGAGCCGATCGTTTCGCGGCTGAGCACGAAGCGAATCAGCGCGTGCGCTTTGCGAGCATCCTCGGCGAGAACCGCGAGCATGCCGGTGCAATCGTCCTTCGATCCGAGCTCGAGGCAGGCGCCGGCGGCGCAATGCGGCAGCGCGCCGAGCGCCGCATCGAGACGGCTGAGGAAATGCCGGATGCCCGGCCCCGTTGCGCCGCGTTCGTCGCGCCGGCCCTGCGCCGCGTAGGCCAGCATGAACTCATAGGCCTCCTCGATCGGTTTCGATGTGCTGCCCCAGTTCCATCACGGCGCCTGGAGCGCGTTCGATCCCCGGCTGCGCTATCGCGTTCACTCTTTCAGCTCCTCCGGCCGCCAGCGGCTGGTATCGGTATCTTCGAGATATCTCGCGCCGCGTCTCCCAGCCGGTCACCATCGTACGCAGCAGGTGACGCGTGCTCCGGCCGCAGCACGAAATACACATGCACGATGATCATCGGCGAGGGCCAGCGTGGCGCAGATGCCGTGGATCGTATACACGATCCCCCACGTGGTCTCCGAGAGCCAATAGGGATTGCGCTGCCAGAACGGCGTATCGAGCTTCGCGAGCATCAGCAGCCCGGTTGCGACGAGCCCGGCGGCCACGCCCGCGATCCCCCAATGGAAGAGCTTCTGCCCCAGCTCGTATTTCCCGGCTTGCCCGGTAGCGGCTCGCGGCGCGAAAGCTGGCCGACCACGCCGCGCCACAGGTCTCGCAGATCGATGCGGTCGACCATCATCGACCAGAACTCGAGCGACAGGAGCGCACGCCCGAGATGGAAGAGAATCACGAGGGTCATCACGATTCCCGCAATCCAGTGAGTCGCGACCCGATTCGAACTTCCAGCCGAGGATCGGCCCGAAGGCGCGAGACGATGAGGATCAGGAAGGACGCCGCCAGGATCCAGTGGAAGAGCCGCTCCGCCAGGGCATGGCGGGCCACCCTGGGCTCGCTCGGCGCGAGCGCGAACGGCGCGTCGATCGTTCTAGGATTGAGCATCGGTGGACTCCTGCGCGATGCGCTGCGCCAGCTGCGCCTTGCGCCTCTGGAGGACCGGGTAGGCCGCGGCATGGACGATCACGAAGGCCACGCTTCCGGCGAGAAACCACCAGAACAGGTCCCAGTTCGCGCCGAGCAGGATTGTTCGCCCGTAAGCATCAGTGCCGAAGCGGAAGAGATAGTCAAACATCACTCTGCACCTCCCGTTGCATCGCGGACGGCCCGCATGACGAGGTTCGCCATCAGCGGAATCTTGTAGCCGTTATAGGTGAGCGGGCGCGCGCGGCGAGTGGCAGCCGCGCCGGCTTCGCGGCCGAGCGCTTCGCTCGGCGCTTTGCCGAGCAGAACGCGCTCGGCCTCGACGAGACGACGCGGCACGGCGCTCACCGCGCCGCAGGCGAGACGCGCGCGTCGATGATGCCGTTCTCGACCGACGATCGCGGCGGCGACGTTGACCAGCGGAAAGTCCCAGCGTCTGGCGGTCGGCCACCTTCTCGAAATAGAAGCGCGCATCCGGCCCATGCCGCCGGCAGGCGGATCGCGACGAGCAGCTCGTTGGGCTCGAGCGAGGTCATCCGCGTGATGTCGCTTCCCGGACCGACGAAGAACTCCTCGGTCGTGACCACGCGCTCGCGCTTGGCGCCGCGACGACCATCTGTGCGTCGAGCGCCACGAGCGCCGGCGCGGTGTCCGACGGGCTCGCCGCCACGCAGCGGTCCGTGTCGAACAGCGCGTGCTCGCGATTGACGCCCGTCGGCGTATCGGCGAAGCAGGTGTTGCCGCCTGCGCGATAGCAGGCCAGGCCGTAGCGGTAGTACGGACAGCGCGCGTCCTGGGCAGGCGTTGCCGCCGATCGTGCCGGTGTTGCGGATCTGCGGGCTCGCGACGCGCGCGCCGCATCGGCGAGCACGCGGTACTTCGCGCTGATGAGCGGGCTGCGCTCGATCTCGGTCAAGCGTCGTGAGCGCGCCGATCTCGATGCCGCCCGGCGGTCGCACGGATGCCGCGGAGCTCCGTCGATGCCGGCGAGGTCGACGACCGCCTTCGGCTGCTTGATGCGCTCCTTGAACCAGACGAGGCTGTCGTTGCCGCCGGCGAGCTTCCAGGCGTCGGGACCCAACTTGTCCAGGAGGGCGAGCGCATCGGCGCAGATTGCCCGGCTGGATAAAGGCCGAAACCGGCCACTGATGTCCTTCACCTTCATGCGGTGCCTCGCTCATACGCAGTTCACCTGAAGCGGCGTGTGCGCCTGTGGGCGCTTCGCCAGGGCATTGATGATCATGTCGGTCGTGACCGGCATGGCGGTTGAAGCTCACGCCGCCGAGCGCTTCCTGGATCGCGCTGACGCAACGCACCGCTGCACGAGCCCATCGGCGGCTCGCCCATGCCCTTCGTCGCCTACCGGGTTCCGCGGATCCGCTCTTGTCGACCGCGCCGGTCTCGATATTCACCGGAACGTCGAGAAAGGAAGGCGGCCTGGAGTCGAGTATCGACGCGTGGATCGGGATGCCCAGGTGCGCGTCGAAGACGTGGCGCTCCAGGCGACCGAGTGCCGATGCCCTGCACCGATGCGCTCTTGAGCTGCACCTCGAGGCCCTTGGGGTGCATGACGACGCCGCAATCCGAGACGCAAACGATGTCGATGATCTCGAACTCGCCGGTCTCGGCGTCGAGCCTCGATCTCGACGAAGGTGCAGGCGAAGTGGGCACCACCTCCGGCGGGGAGCTCGTCGCGCGACACGCCGACGAGTCCCGTGCCGGCGAGCCTGGCGACGGCCGACTTGGTGATCGTATGGATGTCGGAAGGCACCTCGTGGCCGCTGTAGCGGCCGCCCATCTCGATCGCCCGCTGGGCCGCCTGGGCGAAGGTGAGCGCCGCGCGACGCATCGCGCCGGAGGATCACCCGCTCCTCGCCCGAGGTCGTAGTCGGCCGCCTTGCCGCCGAGATCGCCGCCGCGATCTCGCACAGCTTCTGCCTTCGCATCCATCGCCGCCGCATAGTTGGTGCGCGCCATGGTGAACGACGTGTTGCTGCTGTCCTGGGTCAGGTTCCAGGGCAAACCGCGCCGCGAATCGCCGCGCTCGATGATGGTGTTCTCCCAGCTGCAGTTGAGGACTTCCGCTGCAGCCCGCGATGTCGACGCGTAGGAATAGGTCCCGAGATTGCCGACGCCGGTATGGACGTGCAGCTTGCCGTCCGGCGTGATTCGCACCAGGCCGTCATAGCCGTTGTATCCGCAGCCGTGATACGCCTGCCCCACGCCGATCGCCGGTGATCTTGCTGCCGTTGCGCTGTCCATTGCGCTTGATGCGCTCATCCCACTTGAAGAGCGTCGCGCCCTGGTCGAGCGCCTCCTTCAGGAAGGCGCTCGACATCGGCTGCCGATCGCCGTTGATCTTGCCGTTGGTGCCGTTAGCCGTCGGGCGCGTTGATGCGCCGGATGGCGAGCCGATCGATCCCCAGCGCCTTCGCGGCGCGGTCGAGATGCGGATCGACCATCGCCGCCATCGAGTTGGTGCCGGGACCCCGGAAGGGCGTGCGGGCGGCGAATTGGTGAAGACCGGTATCCCTTGCCAGCGCATCGCGAGCGGCTGGTACAGCCGCCGACACCGCCTCGCCGGCAATGGATGAAGTCGATGAAGGCGTCGAAGGGTCCCTCGTCCTGCACGACGTACAGGTCGACCGCGGTGATGCGGCCGTCGGCGCGGAAGCCCATCTTCACGTAGGCCTGCAAACCGCTGCGCGCGGCGGCGGCATACTCCTCGTCGCGCGAAATGCGCATCATCACCGGCCGGTTCGTCTTGCGCGCCATGTGGGCGGGGATCGCCATCAGCGTGTAGGCGACGGCCTTCGAGCCGAAGCCGCCGCCGCAGAATTCGGCGACGAAGACCAGGTCGTCGACATCGATGCCGATGAAGCCCGCGAGGATCGGCATCTCGAAGGTGTGCCCCTGGGTCGAGCCGTACAGGATGCATTTGCCGTTCTGCCAATAGGCGAGCGCCGAGCGCGTCTCCAGGCAGTGGTGGGCGACGCCGCCGGTGACGAAGCTTTCCTCGATGATGAACTTCGCATCGCGGAAACCTGCGTCGAGGTCGCCGTAGGACCAGCTCTTGGCCGGCGTGCCCATGGGCAGGCGCCCTTGCGCCAGCGCCCGCGAAATCGCTTTCCTTCCACTTGATGGTCTGGACGGGTACGGCCAGGTTGCCGACGTTGCCGTCGCTGCGTGCGTTAGGGGCCGCCCGGACGCAGGCTCTCGAGCGGGTCGAGAACGAAGGGCAGCGGCTCGAGATCGAGCTTGATCGCCTCGATCGCCGCGATCGCGGTCAGCCTCGTCCACCGCCGCGACCGCGAGGATCGGCGCGCCGATATAAAGCGGCTCGTTGGTAAGAATCGGCGCCTGCAGGCGGGTTGAAGCTCGGCACGTCGTCCGCGGTCAGGATTGCGACCACGCCCGGCATCGCGAGCGCCTTCGCGGCATCGATCCGCCGCACGCGCGCATGCGGCATGGGACTCGTCAGCAGCTTGCAATGGAGCATTCCGTCGACGTGCATGTCTTCGGTGGTAGCCCGCCTGGCCGCGGACCTTCGCCTCCATGTCCGGCGGAATGAAGTCCCGGCCGATGAGCTTGTTCGTCATCTCACGTCCCTTTCGCGGCGCGCATGACGCCCCGCAGATAGCCGTCGTAGGCGCCGCAGCGGCACAGATTGCCCAGCAATACGTAACTGAACGAAGTACAAC
>ERZ1370068.7151-contig-6086_pt1 | contig 74867 bp, 139 predicted proteins | sample MGYA00561227_ERZ1370068 | MGnify/ENA primary metagenome ERZ1370068 (study PRJEB38410, sample SAMEA6850437) | metagenome | study: Metagenomic assessment of the ecological functions of the soil: analysis of the soil microbiota associated with the... | reverse complement strand
TTATGCTGTTCGGTGTATTGCTTTGATATCTTCGGGATGAGGGCCATCTGCCTCGGCATAGGGATAGAGAGCGTGTGCTGCTGCGTAAGGAGTAAGGGTCGTCAGATGCCGTTCCGCGCCATCCACGCTGATACGCGGCAAAGCAGATAGATGGCCGAGCGATCCAGGATACGCGTCAGCGTGGCATCGCGGCCATAGTTGGTGAGATACGACCAGAGCGTATAGAGCACGACGGTCGAGCCGGTCACCTCCCCGGCATGGGTATTGCCGTCGATCCAGTAGGCCGGTTTGTCCAGCGCCGGGCCCGTCTGCTTATTGGTCAGGGTGACCAGCCAGAGGTCACGGCCTCTGCAGGCTCTTGCCTATGGACGCGATCTCCGCCAGAGCGGGATAGGCTGCGACCAGGTCATGCAGCAGTGGTGGTGAGCACCTCGTACGTGTAGAAGGACAGCACGCCTTGGTCAGGGAGCAAATTCCTGGTGGACGATTGCCTTGCGCATCTCCAATACACCTCGTCGAGACTCAGAATGAGCCAACGTGTTCCCAGCGCGGTGCTACAGCGTTGCCCACTGCGCCATGACCGCTTCGATGAGGCGCCGCGACAGGCTGTGATACGTCGCTTTGCGCCGTGTCGTAAATCTCACGCCCGAGCTGCTGCGTCCGGGCGTGTTTGCCGAGCGCGACGAACAGCGGCCGCAGGAACTTCATCCGCACCGACGCTGCGTCAACACCTCGCGGATACGGCCAAAGACCGGCTCGTAATCGGAACCTGCCGCGATCGTCAACCACTCCACCAGAATCTCGTAGTTGCCCTGGCCCGTGAGGCGCAAGCTGCGCATCCAGCCACGCCAGCGAGGCGTGATCGAGCTGCGCGCGGAGGTGCTGGAGAAACACCAGACCTCACGTGGATCCCCACTGTTGCAGCTGTGCCGCGGTGGGACGCTGCCCCTGCCGTCCACGCCTGCGCCAGCGACCGTCAGGCTCCTCGAGCTTCGCCGAGGTGAACACGGGCGCATTCGGCGGCATCCCCGGTCTCATACAGCCACTGCTGCGCCAGCACCTGCTCGGACGTGCCGGGTAGCTGGGCGTCGAGAAACTGCAGGAACTCTTCGGAGGTGATCGACTGAAACTGGAAGCGGTGCATGTAGTCACGCATGAACTGCTCGAACGCGCTCGCGCCCGACGGCGCGCTCGAGGGCGACGACAAAGCGCGCGCCCTTCTCGTAGGGGATGGTCGAAAACGCGTCATCGGGATCCACACCGTGGAGCTGCATCCGCAGGCCGTGTCAACGGCGAGTCGATCCCAAAGCGTGCGACAGCCGCGTCGAGCGCATGCTGCCCGATCGCCCACGTCAGCACCTCCACGTCGTCCCCGTGCAGCGCGGCGAGGATGCCGCCGCTCCGCCCACGTGGTGAAACCCTCGTTGAGCCAGAAGTGCTCCATGGTGGCGTTGGTGACGAGATTGCCGGTCCAGGAATGCGCCAGCTCATGCGCCACCACGTCGACCAGCGACCGATCGCCGGCGAGCACCGTCGGCGTCAGGAAGGTCATGCGCGGGTTCTCCATGCCGCCATACGGGAACGACGGCGGCAGCACCAGCATGTCGTAGCGCTCCCACACATACGGTCCGAAGAGCGACTCGGCGCGTTCGAGCATGGCTTCGATCATCGCGCAAACTCGTAGGCGGCAGCCTCACGCATTGTCCGGCTCCGCCCAGATGCGTGACCGCGGGCTCAGCTCACGCGAGTCCAGATGGCCCACCGCCAGGGCGAGGAGATACGGTGGGATCGGCTGCGGCATGGCGAACGCGAACGTCCGACCGCTGGCTCGCTGGCCGCTGGCCGCACGGTGCTGCCGACATCACCGCGGTCAGCGGCTCCGGCACGGTGACCTCGGCGTCGTACGTCACCCGCGCGCGCGGCGTGTCCTGCATGCGGCACGAGGGTGCGCGCGTGAATCGCCTGACACTGGCTGAAGAGGAACGGATGGCGCTTGCCTGCGGTCTGGGCCGGGTCGAGCCACTGCAGCGCCAGCGCCTCCGGCGACGTGCGGTAGGCGATCGTCACCTCGCTGGTCTGGGCCGGGAGCTGGAGCTGGAGCTTCTGGCCAAGGATGGGCTCGTCATCGCCGAGCGCATAGGGGATGTTGACGGCCTGTGGGCGTCTGCACCGAGGTGATCGTTAAGCCCTTCGAGTCGAGATCGACCGTCCCTGAGGACGGCGTCTCAAACACGAGCGTGGCGTCCCCGGTGAGCTGGTGCGTGTGAAAGTCGACCTGCCAGCGCAGGCGCACGTGCTTTGCCCGTGGCTGATCCGTATCGAAATAGGAATGCGGGTCAATTCTGGCCATGGAGCACCTCGTGTGTCGGATAGGGATACAGGCGCCTTCACCTGTGCGGGCGTAGAGGCTTGGCATAGACCCACGCAAAGCCCCCTGTGATGGTGCCAGAGACCTGCACCAGGATGAGATCGCCCGCGATGGTCTCAAGAGCACGTCCCAGGCAGGGCCGGGTAGGGTCACGCTCCTCGCACAGCTCCACATCACGGACACGGAAGCCGGCGATGTCGCCCACCAGCCGTGACTCCATTTCCACCGGCAGCACAGCCTCAGGCGGCCCAGGCGCCAGTGCGTCCTCGGGCAGCGCCACGCCCGCCTCACCTCCCACGCCCAGGACCCGCGTATTCCAGGCTGAGGCTGCCTCTGCCGGCGTCGGCTGCGTCGGGCCTATGGCGCCACAGGCCGCGGTTTCGCAGACCACCCAACAGGAGCCCTGGACCGTATGGCTCACCGAGACCTCCGTACTCCCACAGAATGGGCACGGTAGCAGTGTACTCATCACCTAACACGCTCCCTCCGTCAGGCGTTGCTGCACCGTATCCCCTTACTTGAAGGCCGGTATCACCTCCTCAGTCAAGAGTCGCAAGCTCCGGTGCACGGCTTCCTTGGGGGAGGAACCCGCCGGGATTCAGTTCCGCCGTGATCCCCGTAATCCCCAGCATTTCCTGGAACTGGGTCAAGCGGTCGATAACGCTCTCAGGACTGCCAAAGACCACTCTGGTCTCCAGAAGATCCTCATAGGTGGCGTTGGCCAGCCGCTCGTAGCGTGCCTGCCGCACCTCATTACGTTCAGTCCCGGCGCGCCCCAACGAATACTCAAAGAGCTCGCGCATGCGGCGGAAGAAAGCCTCGATGCTCTCCTTGGGTTCTTCAATCGCTTCCTCGTTACTCGGGGCGATGTACATCGGGAAGCGCACGTTGATATTGCCAGCATCACCGGGGTGCCCGGCTTTCATCCACTCTTCTTGGTAGTCGCGCAGATTGGTCTTCAGGTCGTCCACATCCATAACACGCAGCCCCAGGAAGATGGGATACCCCAGCCGCCCAATGCGGCCAAAGCTGTCGCCGCTACTGGCGGCTATGCGTATGGTGGGATAGGGTTTCTGATAGGGCAAGGGTGACAGGGTGGCGTTGGTAATGCGGTTGTATTTCCCCTCGTAGGAAAACGTCTCCCCCGACCACGCCTGCAAGATGATATCCAGGGCTTCCTGGAAGCGCTCTTTGCTCTCCGCGTAGTCGATCCCCATGATGTCATAGGCGCGCACGTTGCCACTACGCCCAATGCCGAACTCGAAACGGCCCTGGCTGATCTGGTCCACCGTCGCAGCTTCCTCGGCAATGCGCAAGGGTGGATCAAGGGCAGCACCTGGACGGCCATGCCCACCCTGAGCCGTTTCGTGCGGGCCGCAATGGCACTGGCCACCACGATAGGCGCCGACAGTACCGAGCGGTTCGGCAGGAAATGTCCCTCGCCCAACCATGCGGTATCCAAGCCCATGTCTTCGGCCAGGTCCACCAGCTCAAAGGCTTCCTGGAAACTCTCCTCGTGTGTGCCACCGCGGCGGACGGCAAAGTCCACATTGATACCAAAGTCCATGACTGACCTCCTGACTGCCACTGTGATGCAGGGTGCGCTATGGTGACGCATTATATACCCTTTTGCGCTTTGGCCCAAACACATCAGCCCGGCGGTTCTCCGGAGGGCTGGTGGGGCACACTGTGGTGTCGATGACGTAGGTATGACAGGAGCTGAGCGGTGAGGGTATGCCGTGAGGCTCGATGGATCACGGCTTAGACAGGCTTGCTACGTGGTGCTCAATGTGCGGCGGCTGAGTCTCTTTCTGCTTGCGCCTTTGCCATCACCCGTTGGATGAACGGATGTTTGGCGTTGCGGTAACCAGCGATGTCCTCGTCAAACACGAGCGCCAGCGCCTTCTTCACGTTGGCGTAGGCGCCCACAATCTCTGGGTGACGACGTAAGTAGTCGCGGAACAATATAAACCCCTCCCAACGGGGGTTGGCAGGCTCCATCATGTGGACATGATGCGTCCAAGGACCAGAGGCCCCTTGCGGAAGAACAGCTCGCCTGGTAACCACGACTCGTATTGCGGCCAGTACGTGTAGTCCAACGCCTGGAGCGGCTCGATGCAGCAGGACCGTGCTGCGGTCAGGCTGCGCACCCCGACCAGCAGATCGATGATCGGTTTAGCCGCCAGGCCGGGTACAGACGTGCTGCCGACATGTTCGATGGTGAGCACTATTGCACCCAGGACGCCGTGCAGGCGCGTGCGCTCGTGCTCGAACGTCGCCGCCCACACCGGATCGTAGTCACAGACCATGATGGAGCCGCCGCCATAGCGTTCCATGCCAACCTCCATACCGCAAGCCGCAATAGACTTTTACATGGCTAAAGGCTCTGCAACTCCCTCGTCCCTGTTACGTCACGAGCTTCTCCCAGTCCGCATCCACGGCGTCGAGGGCGAGGGCCAGGCCCCGTCGGCGCCAGCGAAAACCACGTCGCTCACCATCTGCACTCTACCGCCGCCCACTTCGACCAGCGCCTGTTCCAGGGCCGCTCCCAGACCGAAGATTTGTGATCCACCGCCAGCCAGGGTGATATTGTGACGGACTTTCTCCTGGTACTCGGGCTCGACCCGCGACACGAGTTCCAGCATGGTCTCTGACACCGGGGGCACAAGGCTCTCACAGGCGACGCGTATTTCATTGGTGATGTCGAGCCGCGTGGGCTTGCCGGCGACTGGCACGGTCACCATGGCCCGCGACGTGGGGCGCCAACGAAACTCCACTTTTCTTTCCACTCGCGTAGCATGTGAATCGAGAATTGGGCCTTGGGATGACCTTCGCGCAGCAGGGCCGCGAGCCGGAAGTCCACAGCATCCCCGGCGAGTTCCAGCGTGCGCTGGTCCTCGTCTGTGGGATAGCGTCCGTTCATGACGCAGAAGTCGGTCGTGCCGGCCCCGATATCAATGATCAACGTATGCAACAGGGCATCGAGACCATAGGCGACGGCAAAGGGCTCTGAGACGATCATCAAGCGATCGGCAATGCCCTTCAGCGCTTGCCGCAGGTGTTGCTTGTTGACCCGCAGGGCCTCAGCCGGGACGACCGATGACGGCGCGCACCTGTGGCCGCTCCGGGTCGTCGGGCTTGACCCCACACCAGCATGAGCAAATGCTGGAGTAATTCGTGCACGGCTGCTTCATCTTTCCCCGACCCTTCTTTGATCAGCCCGCGCTCCAGGGGCCGGCGGAGGTCGAGCATGGTCCGGTTCTCAAGGGCCTCACGTCCAATCAGTACCGACTTTTTCAGCACTTTGCGCGCCACCATATCCACTGGCCAGCCCACATAGCTATCGACGACGTGGCGTGCACCGTTCGAGGCCGCAATGGCACTGTGCGAGGTCCCGAGGTCGATACCCACGTGGAGGACGCCGTTGGTATCACTCATGGGTCAGCTTCCTTTCTTGAGACATCTTGGGAAAACGGTTGAGAGCCTGCGCATAGGCGCGAATGCCTTGCAAGAGTGCCTGGGCAATGTCCTGGCGATACTGTGGCGTGGCGAGTAAGCGGGCTTCTTCAGGATGCGAGAGACAGGCCACCTCTGCCAGAATGGCTGGCATCTCTGTATCAACGAGCACCGCAAATGGGGCGGTTTTCACGCCCCGGTTGACGAGGGCGGGATGTTTCCGGCGCAAAGTGGTGACGAGCGTCCGTTGCACGCTCTCCGCGAGCCGACGCGACTCATCACGCCGTACCGAGAGATAGATATGGTCGAGGAGCTTGCGAAAATCCGCCAGGGAATAGCCGGAGTCGCGATTTTCCCGCGCGGCAAGTTGGAGCAACACGGGATCTTCGGTCGGGCCCCAGGTAATACGTCTCCATACCACGTACCTGGCCGCCGTCAATCCAGTTGAGATGGATCGACACAAACAAGTCAGCGCCCTGGGCGTTCGCCAGGGCGGTACGCTGGCGCAGTGGGACTGCCTCGTCTTTGTCTCGGGTCATCACCACCTCAAAGGCAGCTTGTTCGAGCAGATGGCGCAGGCGCAAGCCAATATCGAGGGTCACCTCTTTTTCTGCCAAGCCGCCCGGCGTTGACGTGCCGGTATCTTTCCCACCATGACCTGGATCGACCACAATCTTCCTGACCCCGAGAGGCAGGACAGCTAAATCGATGGGGGCCGGGGCCGGGAACGTTAGGTTCAACACTCCCGACGTCTTCCGACGTGGGGAACAGTTCCTCCAGCGCGGCGTGAGGCACCTCGACGTGTTGTGCCTCAAGGGCGGCAACGCGTTGCGCTGGCGTACTCTCGTCAGCCTGTGGGGGTGCCTCGGTAGGCGGTGCGGTGACCAGGGCTGGCTGAGAGGTCTCGCTCGGCGGTGCAATGACCGTCGAGATTGGCACCTCGGTCGACGGTGCAATGACTGTTGCAATTGATATCTCACTGTGCGGTTGGATGACCGTCGAAATCACCGTCGACATGTCGTCGACTGGCAGGAGCACCATGGCCACCGCCACCAGGAGCATTTTTTCGACCACGGCCCACACCCTGCGTGCCGCAGGGTATGGGGCGGTGTCTCAGGATACATTGCCAGATTGTCCTGCACAACTTCACGGAGCAGGCGGCGTTTAATGCTCTTGTGCGTGTCCAAGCGATGCGTCTCTTTACGGTACCTTACGACGAGGCACGACGTGCGGCCCCGAGCCTATGTTATCCTTGATGCTCTTATTGTAGCACTATTTACTGCTATTTACCGCCTTGCAACCCTGAACCATCTTGCAGATAAAGGTTACATTGCTCATCGGCCTGCCTCGGCCTGCCTCTGAGAACATGGTAGGATGGTGTCAGGAGGTCGCCGACACCAAAATCGGCTTTGCGCTGTCCTATCCAAGTACGCTACGCTGTTGCATGGGACTCGCTTCCTGCACAGGCAGCTCTCGGGCCTGTGTATCATTCTAAGATTGCCGAGGACACCTATGGCAGATAAACCGCCCCTTTCCATCAATTATCGTACCGGTACGATTCAGGGGCCAAGCGCGGTCATGAGTCGCCTTTTGCCACCCCGAAGACCAAGAGTTGGGACTGGCTGCCGGAGGCTACTGATTGTCATTAGCGACCCGCAACGGTTGCAGCAGACGGTGGCGCGGCTGCGTCAACTGGGCTATCCCCTGGTGGAGAGCCCGACACCCCATGCTGAGTAAATCGTCCCGACCACGGGAGCACTCTTTAGAAGGACACACTATGCCAAGCATTTTTCGCGTCTACACCGGTGCGGACGGACAGTCGCACATCGCTGAGGAGCCCTTGACCCTGCAGTCCTTCGTAGACTCAGAAGGTGCGTACGGCGAAGGCACCCCCTTGCAACGCGCTACGGGCATTACCTTTCGACTCGCGCCATCCCGGCTATGTCCTGAGCTGGCACTGTGCCCCTCGACGTCAATATACGATCACGTTAGCGGGGGCTGCCGAAGTCGAGGTAGGAGATGGGACGGTGGCGCGCGTTGGTCCAGGGGACGTGCTCCTCGCCGAAGATCTGACAGGCCAGGGCCACATCACGCGTGTCGTGGGCACTGAGCCGCGGTTTTATGCGGTCGTACCCCTGGTAGAAACGTCGTCCTGCTGATCCTTCCGTGACGGCACTATTGGCGAGGTTAATCAACGTGAGCAGCGAGTCAGGAGAACGCCCCCAAGCCCGCGCATCTGGGTAGACGCCGATGCGTGTCCCGGCGCGATCAAGGAGTTGATCTTTCGCATGTCGCGGCGACGCCAGGTCCCTGTCTGTCTCGTCGCCAATCGTCCTATGTACCTCCCGCCAGCGTCCCTGGTGAGCCTCGTGCGCGTCGCGCCGGAACCGGATGAAGTCGATCGTTACATCGTCGAGCATGTGGCGCCGCATGATCTTGTCATTACGGCCGACGTCCCTCTCGCTGCCGCGGTGGTGGACAAGCAGGCGCTGGCTATCAGTCCGCGTGGGGAAATCTACACTGCAGCCAACGCGCAAGAGCGCCTGGCGGTGCGGAATTTGATGCAGCAACTGCGCTCGGATGGCCTCGTCGGAGGCGGCCCAACCGCCCTGAGCGCCGTCGATTGTCAGCGCTTTGCAGCGGCTTTGGATCGTTCGTTGACCAGCCTGCTCAAAGCCAGAACACCATACGAGAAAGAAAACGGCTAGGGCCATGCAAACGCCATGCCCGCGAGGGGGAAGAAAATGTCAGGAGATACAACTCAGCCTGGAGGATCGTCAGGAGATGTACGACACGCTGGCGCGTTATGTGTGGAGCATGGATACCGGCGACATCGCAGGTGTCGTCGCCACCTTTACGCCTGACGGTGTTGTTAAGGATATCACCGGGAAAAGATGGGATGCTGCCCAGGGCGGCGCCAGGGGATTCGCGACGCATTTCCTGACGAGTCCCAACCGGCGTGGCGGACAGCATCACGTCCAGCATCTTTTTGTCGAGAAAGCCGATGGAGGAGGCTACCGCGTCACCTCCTACTGGGTCTCCATACGATGGGAAACTGAAGGAGACCACAAATCCATTCGCGCCATGGGCAGTTATGTCGACACCTGCGTTAAAGTAGATGGCCAATGGCTGATCAAGGAAAAGATCATTGATCCCTGGAACAGCGAAACTGCACCCGTGGTCGGCAAAACGCCATAGATAGCGGAAGAGGCGCAGCAGTGAAGCGCCATACAACGAACCCTGAGACACTTTCATGCAGCGGCGGGATCTGGGTACAGGGTAGCGACGTCCAAAGGCCTCTAAGATGGCCGACTCATAGTTCTCGTAGGTATTGGTGAAGAGCGTGGGTAGATCCCCGGCTGTAGACGACGCTTGGTGTCTTGCAGCAAGGTATGGGTCTGTTCCCGCATGCGCCTGCCGACCACCAAAGAAACCACGAGCTTCCTGTCGGCGGCGACCACGGTATGGCAGGGTGTTTCAGTCACGCCTGTCCTCCAGCACTCGCTGCAAGACCTCCTCGAGCCCCTCCACAGTATACGGTTTCCTGAGCACCCCACGGAACCCATACGCTTTGTAATGCGCCATCAGCGGGTCCAGTGGCATAGCCACTCGACACAATCGCACATACCTGCGGATCGATGGCCTGCAGGTGTGCAAGGGTCTCCCGGCCGCCCATGCCCCCGGAATGGTTAAGTCCAACAGCACGGCCACAAAGGGTTGCCCCATGTCCCGGGCCTGCTGGTACAGCGCGATCGCCTCCGCCCCTCGCGCGCACATTGGCTCTGATAGCCCAACTGCGTCAGCATATCGACGAGCACATCCCGAATCGCTTCGTCATCATCCATCACCAGAATTGTCTCCTGACGTACTATGGGGAGACTTGGTCTGGCTGGTGTGGACACGAGCGCGCACGCGGAGGCCGGCAGATAGAGGGCGACGGTGGTCCCGACTCCAACTTCCGAGGCGACCGTGATATAGCCGTCGTGCTTGGTGACAATATTATGGGCAATCGTGAGGCCGAGCCCACTGCCACGGGCTTTGGTAGTGACATAGGGATCAAAGATGTTCGGGAGTTGGTCCGCCGGGATGCCGCAGCCCCGATCACGAATGGTGATCTTGATCCAGCGCCCCGGGAAGCAGCGGCGGAAGCGCGGCATCGCTGGGGAGATTATCCGCCCGCACCTCGACGACCCCGCCCTGGGGCATCGCTTGTTGGGCATTGAGGATCACATGATGGAGGACCTGATGGATCTGGCCAGGATCAATCTCGACCGGCCAGAGCTGCGCCGGGAGGATGACATCACCCCGGACATTGGAACCGCGCAACGCAAAGTCCACCGCATCGTGAATCAGGTCCGTGATCGCCATAGTGCGCCGCATGGGTGCGCCCCCTTGCGCGAAGGTGAGGAGTTGGTGCGTCAACGCGGTGGCACGCCGACAGGCGTTTTCGGCGGCCGTTAAGCGCCCAAACGTTTTCCCGTGGGGGTCGGCATAGCGCTTAGCCAGGGAAGATATTGGCCAGAATGGCCGTGAGGATGTTATTAAAATCATGCGCAATGCCGCCCGCGAGCACGCCCACGGATTCCAGCTTCTTCGCTTGCAGCAGTGCCTCTTCCCACTGCTTCCGGTCGGTGATGTCTCGCAGCAACGCCATGATGGCCGGCTGCCCTTGGTACGGAATGATACACGGTTTGATCTCCACTGCGACCCGCTGCCCATCCTTGCGCATCAGGGTGGCTTCGTAACAGTCCGGCACCGCCTCACCCCGGAGCCGCTGGGCATAATAGCCCACCACCCGTGCCCGGTCCTCGGGGACGAGAAACTCCCCACCTGAGGCGGCTGCTGGCGGAACTCGTCCCAAGAATAGCCCGAGAGGGTTTCACAGGCGGGATTCGCATACCTGATGTGCCCATCCTGGACGATGAGAATCGCATCCCGGGCCTGCTCGACCAGAGTGCGATACGTTATCTCCGCTTCCTGCAACGCGGCTGTGTGTGCCTGCAGGCGCACCGCAGGTTGGTGTGCTCCTGCTGCAGGGGCTTGTTCTGCGAGCACCCGCTCGGTGACATCCAGGGCGTGGCCGATCACGTGCAGGGGCAGTGCCCGCCTCTTCATAGCGCACGTTGTGGTACAGCCAGATCCGCTCCTCCCCTGTTGTCGTGACGAGGCGCATGAGCCCGCTGTCCGTGGGCTGGTGCTGGATGCGGGCGAGATAGGCCTCAAAGAACGGCTGCACCGCCGGGGCGAGGAACTCCCGCAGATTTCGCCCCTGCCATGCCTCTGGCTCGTAGCCCAACGCCCGTGCGGCGGCTGGGTTGACCGCCAGCAATGTGCCATCCAGCGTGTGCATACACATCAACCCGCGGCTCTGCTCCACCAAGTGGCGATATCGTTGTTCACTGGCCCGCACGGCCGCTGCGGCTTGCCGCTGTGCCACCACGGTGGCTGCCAGCTGGGCATTCCGCCGGCGCAGCGCCGCAAGCTCCTTCAGGAGTTGGGCTTTGGTCTTATTCGTCACTGCCATGGCAGCCCCTCCGTCCTCGCACTCTGCACCTCAGGAACAGGGTCGTGCGCTCTGCAGACTCCGCGGCGCTGGGTTGTTTGTGCGCAGGCTCTGTCGCACATTACCGAAAACAAGAAAGTTGAGCCTCGCAAGTCATTAATGTAAGGCAACCGAGCTATCGTTTCCCTAGAGCACGTTGTGCAAAGCTTCCTGGAGTTGTGCAATGGTATACGGTTTTGGCCACCACTCCACTGAACCCATAGTATGCCCACTCAGCCATGACTGGGTTATTGGCATAGCCACTGGAAATTAAAGCTGTGACCTGCGGATCGATAGCCCGCAGGCGAGCCAGCGTTTCAAGCCCGCCCATGCCCCCGGAATGATATAGTCGAGTATCACTGTGACAAAGGGCTGTCCCGCGGCCTGGGCGCGTTGGTAGACCGCCACGGCTTCGGTACCGTCCTCGACGCATTCGACAGTATACCCCAGAGTCTCTAGCAGCTGGCGTAACACGTCGCGCACCATTGCCTCATCGTCCATGACGAGAATCCTGCCACTGCCGCTCAGAGGGATAGAGGAATGGGTCTGGGCAGACACTGTGGCCTTCTGCGAGGCAGGGAGATAGATGACCACGGTCGTTCCCACATCCACCTCTGAGGCGATGGTGATATAGCCCTCATGCTTGATCACAATGGCATAGGCAGTTGTCAGCCCGAGTCCGCTCCCCTCAGCTTTGGTCGTGAAATACGGGTCAAAGATGTTGGAGAGCACCTCCTTGGGTATGCCACAGCCGGAGTCTTGTACCGTGATTTTGACATATTGGCCCTCTGGAAGGGGAAAGGAACGCCCGCTGCGAGCACGACATTCTCTGCCCGCACCTGCACCGTGCCGCCGCCAGGCGCGAAGCTTGCATGGCATTCAGGACAACGTTGTGGATGACTTGGTTAATCTGCCCCGCATCGACGTCCACAGGCCAGAGGTCCGCGGCAATCTGGATGTCGCCCGCACATTGGCCCTCGCAGGACAAAGCCAATACACTCTTTGAGGAGTTCGACAAGCGAGACGGTGTGCCGCACCGGGGCACCACCTTTAGCAAAGGTGAGGAGTTGCTGGGTAAGCGCAGTAGCCCGCTGACACGCCTGTTCCGCCGCGGTCAGGTAGGCCACCACTTTCGCATCCGTCTGGGCCGCCACTTTGGCCGGGAAACATAGCCCAGAATCCCCGTGAGGAGATTGTTAAAATCATGGGCAATCCCCGCCGCGAGCACGCCCACCGATTCGATTTTCCTGGCTTTGAGTAACTCGTCTTCCATCTGTTGGCGTTCGGCCATCTGTTCCACCAAGGCGGTATTGGCTTGCGCCAGCGCGGCGGTGCGTTCCTTGACCCGTTGTTCTAGCTCATTATGGGCTTTCAGGAGCTGTTCCTCGCGCGCTTTGATTTTTCGAGAGAGCGTTGCAGGTCCTTTTGCAGCCGTACTTTCTCCAGGGCCCGCGCCACCACGCTATACACGAGGTCGACGTCGAGCGGCTTCGCGAGGTAATCATAGGCTCCTTTGCGCAAAGCCTGGATAGCGGACTCAGTCGAAACGTAACCGGTAATCGCGATCACTAACTGTTTCCGGGCAATGGCCACGTAGGTAATCCATGACCTGGAATCCGTCCATACCGGGCATGACCAAATCCAGTGATCACCAGATCGAAGGGCTGTTCCTGTATCTGCTGGATCCCCTCCTCACCATTCGCCGCTGTGGTCACCTGGTATCCTGCACTCTGCAGCAGGATCTTGCAGGTTATCTCGCAATTGCAGTTCATCCTCAATGAGGAGAATGGTCGGGTGGTCTTCCATTACTTCGCCCTCCCTCATGCTTCACACACTGGCAAGCTCACCCGAAACGTGCTTCCCTTGCCCACTGCACTTTCAACGTCAATATGCCCATTGGCACTTGCGACGAGCCCATACGAGATGGCTAACCCCAGTCCCTGCCTCCCTCATGCCCTTTCGTGGTAAAGAAAGGGGCAAACACCTGTCCCAGATGCTCGGGCGGGATGCCGCCCTCCGGTGTCCGTAATACGCACCTGTATCCTGTCACCCTGCCGGGTGGTTTGGATGACGAGGTCCCCTCCTTCCGGCATGGCCCCTTCAGCATTGCGGATAATATTGAAGAGAACTTGCTTCAAACGATCCGACGCCATACACACCTGCGGCAGATCTGGCTCCAGCACTACGCGTAGGGAGATCTGCTCGCTCTGCAGCGTGGGTGCCAGCAAGGGTTCCAGGCTGTGGATGACCGCGTTCACATCCACCACTTCCTGCGTCGGACTGGCAGGGGAGCAATCGAAGAGTTCGCGGAGAATGTGCGCAATGCGGCTCACCTCCTCGTCGATGCTGTGCAGGCGCCGTATGGTTTTGCTGTCCTCTCGGCTCTGATTCTGAATAATGCGCACCGAGGTCTTGATAATGGCCAGAGGGTTGTTAATTTCGTGTGCCACCCAGGCCGCCATCTTCCCCACCGTGGCGAGCCGTTCGCTCTGAATGAGCTGCTGTTGCATCTGTTGCAAGCGGCTATTGGCCTCCTCAAGGCGGTGCTGCTCCTCGGCCAAGCTCGCTAGATGGCGCTGCAACGAGGTGCGCATCTGTGCAAAGGTGCAGGCCAGGTAGCCGATTTCATCGTGCGTGTCCACCTGCAGTGGATAATCATACGAGCCCCTCGTAAAGGCCTGGACTCCCGCCACCAGCTGCCGAATGGGCCGGGATACCCACAAGGCCAGCATAATAGCCAGTGACGTGCCACAGACGAGCGCTCCCAGGCTGAGCCAGAGGAGACGTAAGCCTGGTGTGGTATATACGCTCATAGACGCGCTGCAAGGAAAATCCAAGCCGAATCGTGCCCCATTTCTTGGCGCTGTGCGGCGCAAACACGGGGATAGCCACATCATAACCACGCACGGTCGTCTCTACCCCAAGAAGTTCCTGCACCAGAGGTGCTGTGGCCTGCTGAGGGCCCGCTGGCTAATAGGATCGCTGAGCTGTGTCTCTTGGAGATCATCTCGGCCGCTGAATACCGCCACTCTCCCATCGTGGAGATGCGCTATAACGTACAAGACGTCCTGGGTCGTCAGCCGCCACTTTCTCGGCTGTCTGTTCGAGTTTGATCAGGTTATAGCCGAAGAGCTCCCCCTCACTCAGCGCCGCCAGACTCAGCGCCAAGGAGAGCGCGCGCAACCGAGCTTGGTCGAGAATCCCAGCACGCTGGTGACGCTCTATGACGACGGTGATGACCCCCATCAGGGCCAGTTGTAAGGCAACGATGACCACAATAAATTTCACGCGCAGACTGCGCCAGTGCCTCTGGAAGATGCGCCGTGGCAGGGTGGCCAGCGCCGACCAGAAGGCATGTCCTCCCGCACTGGCCGCAGCCAGGAGGCGCGTATATTGGAGAGAGATGACTCACGTGGCTCGCCATTGGTTATGGCCCCTTGACTGCACTCGTCGCTGGACTGTGTTTGAGCCAGATCTTATGCAGCGGAATGTCTCGCTTGCCTAATAGACTGACCTCCACCCCCTGCACGTAGGGTTGGTAGAGGTATTCCAGGATCAGAGTAGTGTTGGGTAATCCAAGGGGCATCGTGCAGGACGATGCGCTCCACTTCGCGGTAGAGCGTGATCCGTTGCGCCTCATCGAGTTCCTTCCTGGCCTGCTCCAGCAACTGATCCACACGGGGATTGCGATAGAACGTGCGATTGACCGGACTGGTAGAGTGCAGGAGGGGAAGAGCACATTATCCGGGTCGGGGATATCTGCAATGCCATAGGAGACGAAACATAGGGAGTATTCCCTGCTCCAGCCGCGCTCTGAAGGGCCGCCAATCAGGAGCAAAGTGAATCTCCACCTGCACCCCGATATCGGCCAGATATCTCTGATAGGCAGCCAGCTCTGCCTTCGTGCTTTCCGCCTGCTGGTTTGACCAGAGCTGCACGACCGGAAAGCCCGTGCCGTTCGGATACCCCGCTTCGGCCAGGAGCTCTCTGGCCTTGCCAGGATTATAGTCGTACCCCTGCAGGTCGGGATCATACCCAGGCAGCCACGGGGGAAGCGCACCGGACTGCCGGGACATGTCCCATCCTGGCGATCTCACGGACAATGACCTCTTTGTTCACGGCATAGTTGAACGCCTGGCGCACGCGCCAATCGTCAAAGGGTTTCATCTGGGTGTTAAAGCCGAGATACAGGAGGCTGAGCGTCGGTTTGCGGACATGCTGATACTGCCGATAGTGCGGGTTGACGCGCACCTCATCCACCTTCCCGCTCGGGATAATCGTCTCCTCCAGGTTCCCCTTCAGGAACTCGGCAAACGTCTCCTCCAACTTGGCACCGACAACGATCTTGAACACCACAGTGTCGAGAAACGGCCGACCCCTCGTAATACTGGTCGTTGGCTGCCAGCACGATCTCCTGGTTTGGCTGCCACCGAACAAATTTGAACGGTCCAGTACCTACCGGTGCGTGTCCAAAGTCCCCTCCCGGCTTTTCCACCTCCTCCTGCGGTACCACCGCAGTATTGGTGAGCCCCAGGACAATCAAGAGAGGGGCCAATGGCTCTTCCAGAACCATGCTGGAAAGTATAACGATCCTGCGCTTGCAGGCCTTGCACACTGGGCGACTTTGCCTGCCCTGAACTCCTTGGCTCCCTGGATATGCTGGAAGAGCCCGGCGACGGGCAGAGGCTTGCTGGCATCAAGGAGACGCGTGAAGGGAGTAGACCACATCCTGCGCCGTCATCTCCCGACCATTATGAAACTTGACACCTTGGCGCAAGGTGAAGGTCCACGTGCGTCCATCCCGGGAAGCCTCCCAAAACTCGGCAAGAGCAGGTATGGGCTTGAGATTGGCATCAAATTGCACGAGACCGTCGAACACCTGGCTGACAATGGCGCGACCATAGATATCAGTCACCAAAGGCAGGATCAAGCGTGACGGGATTGGCGCCCAGCATGCGGCGGAACGTCCCCCGAACTGCGCGTCCAGACAGGTGCGGCGCCGCTTGCTCTAAGGAGTTGTGCCGCTCCAACAACCGTATAGAGGAGCAGATACGAGCAGACCCAGAGGGCTATCAGGAGCGCCCTGACCGACGACCGGCTGCAACATCTGCCTTTCTCCTCTATGTTTCGACGGTACGTGGTCATCTATCGGGGCGCTAGCCAGCAATGTAAGCCTCCACAGCGATCAGCCCCCACCCTTGCTGCGTCCGCGCATACCCCATGAGGACCGTAGCGGTGCGCTGCAGCAGCCACCGCACATCATCCAAGGAAAGGGCCCGTTGTTGCTGCAGCTTCAGGGCAAGGGCCCCAGTGACATGTGCAGCCGCTTGACTGGTGCCGCTTCCAAGGCCATACCAGTCGCCTAGATAGGTGGAGAGAATACGTTTATCCGTCCGCTCACGCGCACCACCAGGGCTGTTAGCATCTACCTCCGGCCCCTCGAGGCTATAATAAGTTATCTGATCGTTATTGTTTGTAGCTGTAACGGCAAGCACCTCCCGGTAAGCGGCAGGATATTTCACGGTGGTGGTCTGTGGGGTATCGCATGTTGCCCCTTCCCCGTCATCTCCCCTCCCTCATCTTGGCCTGGGTCGTCTGAGCAGCTATTGCTCGGCAGAGGCCACCATAATGGTATCGTGATCGAAGAGTTTCTTGATGGCTCTCTTCAGCGGGGGACTGTCTGCCGAGAATCCCAGGCTCATATTGACCAGCCCGATGTGCTCCTCGCCTTGGTTGTTATAGATCCACTGCAGGCCGTTGAGGAGGTTAAGAGAGGTAGCCCTTTACCATTAAAATCGAGGACCTTCACCGCTACAAGGCTCACCTGCGGAGCCGCGCCCCTGATCGCTACATGATTCGCCTGCGCGGCAATAATCCCCGCGATGTGTGTTCCATGTCCGTGGTCATCGCAGTACGATACCCCTCCAGGCAAGGCGTTAAACCCATCGATAAGTAGCGGCAGATCAGGATGCCCGCAAGCGATCCCTGTATCCACAACAGCCACCTTCACCCCTGCGCCCGTCACTGCAGGCATCTCCTGACGAGCAACATCGACGCCAATACGCTGAAGGCCCCCAATCGTACCGCTCTTTCAGACGCACTTCCCCAGGAAGCGCAGGGGTTATAGGGAGGACCGAATCCACAAGATTATCGTAGACCCCTACCACAGAGTGGACCCCCAACACGGTATAATTCAGCAGGAACGCTACTGCCTGCATCAAGCTGACGCACGGGAAGTTCAATTACCAAGGCATCGATGAATGACAGTAGTAGTACCACTGTACTCCCACTCAGCGCTACCACCATCCGCTGCACTGCCGAGGGGGTACCTTCTTGAGAGACAGGACAATCTTCTTGCGCTTCTCCTTATCTGCGGCGAATACCTGGCTCGCGATCAGGATGACCGAAATAAGAACACTAGCTATCACTAGGACCCATGTCTTCCGTGTCATGCCTTTCCCTCCACGCAACTACAATTGTGAGCAGACCAGCAAATTACTAGCATGCTATACGTAGGACCGCGAGGAATGACCGAGATACTCTAGATCGCCTCAACTCACCGCTTTGTCTACTGCTCTTAACCGCTATACCAAGTTTGCCAGGCTCCGATATGCCGTAGCAATGACGTCCATCGTTCCTACATAAGTGCACTGAGCCCTTGAGGATTTGAGCAGCGTAGTGGTTGACTTTCCTCCTGGAGAGGGGCTGACTGGTGACAAGGGACGACGGATAGATCACCTTTACGAGCCCCAATCTTTATAGAGATTGCGCAATAAGGTCATCTTTCTGGCTTGTCTAGTGCTGTGTCCACGAGGATCGACTACCTTTCAACACAGCCTTTCAGGTTACAAATTCGATGCGATTATATAGCATATGCAGAATTTAACAAGACGCTCTCGGTAGAGACATTTTCATGAAGCCCTCTGCGTTGTTGGGAGGAGGGATGAACTAGGCCTTTAGCAGAATTGGAATCTCATGAGGTTTGGTTACTACTATGCTCGTGCACGGTTAAAACCTTTATTGAGAGGTATAGCTTCCTAGAATTCACATTCCGCACCCTGTTTCCTAGGTCTAGCGTGGGTTTTAGAGCAGCTCCCGCAGGCGAAGCTTGACTGTCCATCGAGCAAACCGTTCTAGGGGCTGTGCCGTCTTGTCTCTATGCTTCTTTCTGCTTCAGCCGTTAAAGAGGATGGCCAAAGGCGGATCAAGGAAAAGATCATTGATCCCTGGAACAGCGAAACTGCACCCATGGTCGGCAAAACACCGTAGGCAGTGACGTATCACATGCCATCCCCGTTTCCTGATGGCGTCCCGCAGGGACGTTCGAGTGCCGTGAAGCGCGTGCTCATGCGAGTTCTTGGACGAGACGTATGACAGCGGATAGGCTTGCCAAAGCTTTGCCTCGACGCCAGGGCTGGACACGCGCCACAGGCCGGGGTATGGTAGAATCGCTGGGGCGACGCGGGCGGAGCGGCGCGGGGAAAGCTGCCGGGGGCGTGGTCGTACTAGCCCCGAGAGTGTCACGCTCGTTTACCTCGTGCCGTGCGATAAGATCGGCTAGGACACAGACAGAGGAGGACGACGATGCCAGTGATCAAAGTAACGGACATGGCGTACGGAAACTGCGGTCGCCGGACCTCGACGCGCAGGAGGAGTTCCTCACCCATTTCGGGATGGTGCGGGCGGACCGGACGAAGCACGCGCTCTACATGCGGGGAACCGATCCTGCCCATCACATCCACGTCACCGGAGAAGGGTGACCCCGGCTTCATCGGGATGGCGTATTACGCGGCAAGCGAGGAGGATTTGCACAAGGTGGCGCGGGTGCCTGAGCCTCGGGCGTCGAGGACATCGACGAGCCCGGCGGGGGCAAGCGCGTCCGTCTCAAGGAACCCAACGGCTATCAGATCGAGGTGGTGTGGGGCATCCAGCAGTTGCCCCCGATTCCGGTGAGCCGCGATCCGATGAACACGGGCACGGAACCCCTGCGGCGGGCCGGCAAGCTGATGCGGCTGCCGAAGGATCCGACGCCGATCAAGCGCATTGGGCACGGGGTCATGGGGTCGCCGCAGCTGAAGGAGACCGTGCAGTGGTTCCGTGACACGCTGGGCTTCATCTGCTCGGACGACGTGTACGTGGAGAGCCAGGACAACCTCATCGGTTCGTTCAACCGCTGTGACCGGGACGACGAGTACGTCGATCACCACGTGTTCTTCTGCCTCAAGCACCAGCAGGCCGGGCTGAACCACTTCTCGTTCGAGGTCTCACGACGTCGACGACGTGTTCGCTGGTCACCAGCGCCTGGAGGAACTCGGCAAGTACGAGCACATGTGGGGGATCGGCCGGCACCTGCTCGGCAGCCAGGTCTACGACTACTGGGCGGATCCCTGGGGTCGGGTGCACGAGCGCTGGGCCGACACCGACCGCCTGAACGCCAGGAGCGGCTCGAATCTGCTGCCTGCGCACGAGGCGCTCGGCTCCCAGTGGGGCGGGCCGCCTCCAGAGAAGTTCATCAAGCGCATCTGCCCGTAGTGCGCACGTCCACGTTGTCGGCGACTCGGCCGGGGCAGACGCTCCGGGCGGGTCGCCCCCGTCGCTAGAGGATCGTCAAAACAGCCTGCCTGACGCCTTTAGTCGCCACCAGGTGTCGTCTTTTCAAAATCTCCGGCACTGATGATAACGAGCTTCTGCGGGTCGATGTGTTGGCGGAATGCCTCCGAGACTTGCTCGGGCGTGAGGGACGCGATCTTGTTCTCCAGCTCGCTGTAATAGGCAAACGTGCGGTGGTTGAAGAGCAGGCTGTTCAGCATGCCGGCCAGGGCCGCGTCGTTGGTGCGCATGACTTTGAGTTGTTGCAGATAGCCGGCTTTGGCGCGGGCGAGTTCTGCATCGGAGACACCGTCGCGGCCTGAGGCGTTCCATTTCTTCGCGTGCAGCCTGGGCGACCCTGGTGATATTCTGGGGATTACTGATGGCTGTCACCGTGAAGTTGGCGCGCGGGTCGAGCGCCGCGGCAGAGAAGCTGGAGGTGACCCCGTAGGAGAGCCCTTCCTGCTGGCGAATACGATCTCCCAGGCGCGACGAGAGCGAGTTGCCGCCCAGAATGAAATTGGCCATGACGAGAGCCGGGTAGTCGGGGTCATCGTCCTTGAGCGGGAGTAGGAGACCGGCCGTGTACGTGGCATTGGCCCTGTCGGGGTGTTAATCCGCTGCTGGGTGCCTGGCGGTTGTGCAGTCACCGGCCGGGCGATGCGGGCGTACGGCCTGGCCGCAGCCCAGCCGGTCATGGCCTTCTGCAAGACCTCGGTGACACTCGTCTGGGTCAAAGTCACCGACGATCGCCAGTGCGCCATGGCCAGAGCCAAGATACTCGCGGTAAAGCGTGCGGACCTGGTCGAGCGTCACGGCCTGACGCGCTCGATCTCTTCCTCGATGGTAGGGACGTAACGTACGTCGTCTTTGGGATACGTTGAAAGCAGGTGGGTGAGTGTACGCGGGGCGAGTGCCGACGGTTCGGTCCGCATCTGCTCGAGACCGGCCAGACGCTCGCGCTTGAGGAGCTCGAACTCCTCTTCTGGCAGCGTTGGCTCGCGCAGTACCTGGCGGAGCAGGTCGAGCACGGCAGGGAGATAGGCACGTGTGGTCTGGATCGAGAAAGAGACGGAGCCAGCGCTCGCTGCCGGAGCGCCGCCACCACCTCGACCGCCGCGCCCCTGACCGCTACCGGCGCTGAGATTGGCTTTGAGGCGGTCGAGCTCGTCCATGAGTTGCTGGCGGCTCAGATGCCTGGTGCCGCGCAGCATCAACTGCGGCAGGAAACTGGCCGCCGCTTCGAAGTTCTTGAGGTTCTCTTCGTTGCCGTAGCGCAGGGTCAGGGTCGCGTGCACCTCTTCACCGCGCGTTTTCTTGGGAGAGGGCAACCTTGATCCCTCGGGCACAGTGAGCCGTAGCGTGCGGGCCTCGAGATTAGCAGGGCTCACATCAAAAGCTTCGCCTGCAGCAATAGTGTCACGGCCTTGGTAGTTGCTGACCAAGGTGTCCACGTCCGGTGTGCTCGGGATGGCGATGCGTTCCGGCTTTACAGTCGGAATGTACATACCGACAGTGCGGTTGTTGCGCTGGAGGTATTTCGCTGCGACGCTCCGCACGTCTTCTGGGGTCACCTTTTCGATGCGGTCGCGGTGCAGGAAATAGAGCCGCCAATCTCCCTGCGCGGCCCACTCGCTCAGCGCGATCGCTAGCTGGCTGGTCTCCACCGCCGCGAGGTCGCGGGCCTTGAGGATTTGTTGTCTGGCCCGCTGGACTTCCTCCACCGTCACGCCTGTCGTGCCGATCTCCTCGACAGTGGCGATCAGGGTATCACGGACGTCTTCCAGCGCACCGTCGCGCGGCACTTCGGCCTGGAGCGTCAGCACGCCAGGGTCATGCATGGCGCGGGCAAACGCGACAGCGCTGGTCGCTTTCTTTGTTTCGATTAAGGCTTTGTACAAACGCCCCGACGGCTGGGTGCTGAGGATGTTGGCGAGCACCTGGAGGGCGGGAATTCCGGGTGCGGGCTAGCCGGGACGTGGTACACCACCCCAACGGCGCCGACACTGGCCCACGCGCCGCAGCGTGACGAGTCGCTCGCCGTCCTGTTCTGGTTCCTCGGTGTAAGTCATATCGAGCTGACGCTGCGGGCGCGGGATGGAGCCAAAGTATGTGTCGATGAATGCCAGTGCCCTGGCCTCATCGAATTGCCCGGCGACGACGACCATGGCGTTGTCCGGCTGGTAGTACTTGCGGTAAAAGGCCTGCAGGTTTTCAACTGGCACGCGCTCGATGTCACTACGGTTGCCGATCGTGGCCTTGCCGTAGTTGTGCCAGGCATAGGCCGCGGCCATGATGCGCTTGCCGAGCACACTGCTCGGCGCGTTCTCGCCGCGCTCGAACTCGTTGCGCACCACGGTCATCTCAGAGGCCAGCGCCTCGCGCTTGATGGAGCTGTTGCACGAGGCGGTCGGCTTCGAGGGCAATGGCGAACTCCAGGTTGTCGTCGCTCGCCGGCAACGTCTCGAAATAATTCGTGCGGTCGGACGATGTGGTGCCGTTGAACTGTGCGCCGCGCCCTTGCAGTGCCTGCGGGATGTTTGGGTGTGAGGGCGTGCCCTTGAACACCATGTGTTCGAGCAGGTGTGCCATCCCCGCTTCGCCGTAGCCCTCGTGCCGCGAGCCCACGAACACGGTCAGATTCACGGTGACGCGCGGTTTGGAGTGGTCAGGAAAGAGCAAGACGCGGAGACCATTGTCGAGGCGGTATTCGGTGATGCCTTCAACCGTCATCGATCTTTGTAGCGCCTGGTCTGCTGCCGGTACTCGCATGCACTTGACCGAGCACCAACACCACGACCCACACCAAACAGCTCAGATGTCGCATCCTCATGATTCGTACCCTTGGTAAATGGGGATTTCTTCGAGCAGAGTTGCCCTGCGGTCGTCGCCTGTGCACGCGGGATCATGGTAAGGTCTCACGCATCACCAGACATTAGAGTACAACCCAGCGGTACAGCCATAAGAGGGAGCGATGCAGCGCACAGGCGTGTACGCGCTCGATTGACACAGGAGCAGGGCATATGCCTTGAGCACAGACGCAACTTTACAGGAGGATCGCACAATGCCAGCAAAAAACAATGCACCCAGGCAACCTCTGACTGACAAGGAGCCCAAGAGGGAGCTTGACTAATGGTGGCAGATAATGCCACCCTTAAGAAAGTTTAACACGTGTGGCTCTTGCTGGTGGTGTACCTGCAACGACACACATGATAACTGTCCGGATACAGGGGTGATATATCTCCTCCCATCACCATGGAAGGAGACGAGATGGGATACGACGGGTTTCCGATGATACCCTTCTGCTACTCGGACTGCTGTGGCTCAGCTACGTGCCCCTTGTGCCGGCGATGGGTGCGCTTCGGATCATTGCCGCCATGACCCAGGAATCGATGATCACGCGTATCCTGCGTCATCTCAAGCGTGTCCTCGTTCCACCTCCTATTGCCCTGCCCGTTTGCACCAAGAAATGTGCGCGCTAGGCAGCAGCCGCCTGCTGCGGGGAAGGCCGTGGGGCGGGCCGGCAGAGGCGGCGTGAAGAGTTGCTTGTAACCCATACGTGGTGGCGCTGAGGTGCTGCTGCGCGAGGTGCCGTGAGTGCCTTTTTCACCTATCCTAGCGATGTGCACCATCGCCGTGCCACGCATGCGCTGCAAAAACCGCTCTTGCGCAGCGAAGGAGGCGTGTCTTTGTGAAATCCTGGTGACTATTCCTGATACGCCCACCAGCACCTCCAGCCCGAGGAGCCGACCGCCAAGCATCAACTGCAACGCTTGCTGCTCCGCAGAAGCCGTCGCGCGGCCCGCATCGCGCTGGGAAGATCACGAAGATGCGAACGATGGGCCTGGCTGGAGGCTGGAGGATCAGTGAGGACTTGTATGCCTTTCTCCATGCCCCATCACGTTCCGGTGGCGGAGCCGACCGGTGCTTACAATGACCGTGCCACAGGTGTGAAACTCTTGGATTCTGATGCGAAGTTGTGAACTAACGCGCCGCTGCGGTATCTGGCCTTTGTAGAGTATGAGCGATTTTGTGCGACGCTCATCTCATCACGACACCGCCGCCATCGTGGTCGGCCGGCGGACATCCGCATACGACTGCCACCGCCTGCTACGTGGCTCGATGCGCTGGTCGCCACAACCTTCACAAGTCCTGGCGACACGGTCTCCGACGTCAGGCATTGCGCCGTGGATCCCACCCGGTCACATCGACACGGGCGCCTTTGCGCGGCGCGGGTCAGGTGTCTCCCTGGGCCCCGACGGCGCAGCTCTCATGCAGCCCTCCGACATCCTGCCCCATCGGCCACGGCCCGGCTCCCGCTTGCCAGGCAACGAGACCTCCCTCAGACGTGTCCGATGCAGCGTGGCCGACCATTAATGTCCAGTGCAAGAAGGCACGCACGGCGGCCAGGAAAGCGTCCGGGTTGTCCTCAAAGACCATGTGTGCTGCCCGTGGGATCTCCGCCTCGCGCGCGTGCGGCTGGGCCGCGAGCATCTGCTGGGCCGCTTCAGCGCTCAGGATGTCGGAGTCGGCGCCACCGCACGACTAAGGTGGGACAGGCGAGACTCCGCCACGCTGGCCAGAGGTCTTCAGGCGCGGAGGGCCCCTGGCGCCACTGTCTCACGGATGGCGACATCGTAGCGCCAACCAATCTTGCCGCTGGGCAGCGGTTTCGTGGCGTATTGCAGGCGCCGTCTGAGGACTTCCGGGGCAGCGAAGCGGTTTTGCTGACTCATGTAGGCCACCACTGCTTCAAACGACTCGAACTCCTCCGGCACGGCGATGATCTCCTGGCGAATACGTGCCCCACCCTGGGGTTCGTTGTCGGACCGATGTCGACGACGACGAGCTTGTGCACCTTCTGGGAATAGTGCGCGCTGAAGGCAATACTGTTGCGCCCACCCATCGAGTGCCCAATCAGGGCAAAGGAGTCGAGGCGCAGCACGGCACTGAAATCGAGGAGGTCGGCCACATAGGCTGCCGTCGTATAGACGCCATCCTTGGCCCACTCGCTATCGCCACGCGCCCCGCTGATCCAGGGCCAGGATGTGGTAGTCTTCACACAGAGCGGCTGCAAAGTCGTCCCAGGAGTGGGCATGCCCTCGCAGCCCGTGGAGGAGCACCATCGGCGGGTTATCCGGGATCCCCAATCGAGATAATGCAACTTCAGACCATTGGCCATAACGGTCTTGTCTTGTGGTTGTACCTGTAGAGCCATGCCACATCTCCTTAGGCTTGCAGTCCTGGGTGTCCCGACTTCCAGAGCGCGCTGTGTCTGATAGGACGAGAAGCGTCCTCTGCCGGCGCGTCCGGCCTTGCAGGCATCATAGGAAGAAAGGCAGAACAATGTCAATCTCTCTCCCTGCTGCTGCCGCCTGTCGAGACGCCAAAACTGCGTTTGAAATTTCGCCTCTTGCCTCGGCACCAACACATCTGAGCGCCGAGTTGGCGGCAAGAAGGCCTTCAGAGGGATACTGCATCCGTTTTGCTCAGTTTCTCAATAAGCGATGCCACCTCAATGGGCGATGCTCGCCCTCTCCGTGATTGCGGCGGATACCCGGCGGATGCAGGAAGTTTAGCCAGCCGTTTGCGCCAGCCCGCCCGGTCGCCCCCAGCATCCCGCGCTGGCGGCCACGCCTTTCGCGCGCGGCTCCTCGCGCGCCCCGCCCGGGCGTGTGGGGCACCAGCGGGAGGGGCCAGGAGCGGCACGGGATGGGCGCACGCGGCCTGGTGGAAAAGGCCGCCTCGATCAGGCCTACTCCACTGGGTCCTGCCGTTGATGGCATGTTGACCGTGCAGGGAGGGAGTCATGGCGTTATCGAAGAAGAGCGGTGTCGGGAACTGGCCCGGCTAGTAGGGATTCCCCTCATGGAAGGCTGAGGTCGCCGAGGTGGCGGAGCGTTTCGAGTTTGATGCGGGAGCTAGAGCGTCTCACGCAGCTTGACCTGGCGCATATCCAGCCAGTGCTCGTTTTCCCTGAGGAGGAGGCGTAGCCATGGCCAGGCACGATATTCCCTGGCTCTCCCGCAGCGAGAGACCGCCGTCGCCATCAAGACGAAACAGGTGTCCCCGGTGGAGGTAGTACAAGCCTACCTCGCACGCATCAGAGCAATTCGACGGGCAGCTGCACGCCGTATATTACGGTCATGCGTGATGCGGCGCTGGCAGCAGCCCGCCAGGCCGAGCAGACGGTGTTGCGTGGTGGCGACCTGGGGCCGTTGTTTGGGGTGCCGGTGGCGGTGAAGGACCAGTTCTGGACCAAGGGCATTCTCACCACCAACGGCTCGCGCGTGTATCGCGACTTCGTACCGGATACCGACGCCACGGTGATCACGCGCCTGCAACAGGCCGGCACCATTTTGCTGGGAAAGCTCAACCTGAGTGAACTCGCCATGGGGGCACGCAAGAACCCCCGTGGGGCATCCCGCGGAACCCGTGGGATCTCGAACGCACACCGGGGAGTCGAGTTCAGGTTCTGGCGTGGCGCTCGCCGCGCACCTCTGCGCCGCTTCGGTGGGAGAGGACACCGGAGGCTCCGGGCGTGGCCCAGCGTCCTACTGCAGTGCTGTGGGCCTGCGCCCGACCTTCACGCGGGTGAGTCGCTATGGCATGACCCCCATGTGCTGGTATCTGGACACTGCTGCCCCCATGACCAAAACGGTACAGGACTGTGCCCTGATCCTCGGTGCCATTGCTGGACTATGACCCGCGCGACCCCTTTACGAGTCGTAGACCGGTGCCCGATTACTGGCCCGTTTCGAGGCGTGGTCTGCGAGGCATACGCGTCGGCCTGATCCGTGAACTGGACGAGGATGCTGGCATGCATCAGAGGTCAAGCAGGCGATCCACAACGCCGTTGCAGGTGTTGCGGCAGCAGGGGGCCGAAGTGTGCGAGGTCTCCATGCCACTGGTAGCTCTGGCTGGGGCAATTTTTGTGGGCGTGGCTGATACCGAAGGGGCCGGGGCGCGTGACGACATCCTACGGACCCGTGCTGCCGAACTCGATCGTGCCTCGCGCACGCGGCTCCAGGCTGCTGCCCTGGTGCCTGCCAAGGTCGTATAACCGCGCCCTCAAAGCGCGCGTGTCCTGCTGCGTCAGCAGTTCCTGGAGGCCCTGCGCCAGGTGGACGTGCTGGTCTCTGCCACTGCGCCAGCTCCACCTCCCAAGCATACGGCCCTCACCGCGCCTTTCGTCGACGCTGACGATGTGCGGTCACGTTTCTTCTTCCGGCGTGCCTATACGGGTTGTTATGCCTTGACAGGCGCTGCCAGCCATCTCGATCCCCTGTGGGTTTACGACCGACAACCTCCCATCGGCCTGCAACTAGGCGCTGGGCCTTTTGCTGAAGAACTCCTGCTGGGGGTAGCACATGCCTATGAACAGGCCACGCCGTGGCACACCAGACGCGCTCCTGGTACAGAAGGGATAGTGCTGGAGGGCATTAGCGGAGCGCTTGCATCGTCTGCGTCAACACCTCCCACACGCGTGGGGCATCGGCGCAGGTGTGGGAGGACATCGTAGCCTGTCGCCAGGTAGCTCCAGATAGCGATATCGTCAATACCGCACCTGGCCATCAGGCGCATTTCCTCGCCCAGTAAATGTTCCTGGCCAGCCGGCACACGGAAGCCCTGGATCCACATCTGCGCGGCTTTGTGATGACGCTGGCAGGCCTGCAGGAGCGCCGCGCAGAAGACCTGCGTGGTGCGCAATGTCACGGCGATGCCACAGGGGATAGGGATCAGTCGCGAGGATGTCAAGATGAGGATTGGCGGCAAACAGATCGCACTTGGTCTGCAAACCTTCCAGGTCGTCATGCTCAGGCAGAATGCAGACGATGTTTTGCAGGCCATGCCCGGCGGCCATGGCGGTCACGTCGCTGATGAGCTGCGCCATCGCCGCCTGTTTGCACTGGCGCACCTCCGCGGTTTCTGTGGGCGGCAACGGTTGCCCGTATCTGACTCGAAAGTGCTCCTGGCAGCGCGTGCAGCAGCAGCTCCACAGGCCCTGGGTGCGCGACTCACCCAAGGGGATATAGAAATGGGGTTCGTCCCAGAAAATGGCATCGGCCTGTAACACCTCTGCCACCGTAGTGATCCAGCGCTGCAGATACGTACGCACCTCAGCCGAGTTGGGACACAGGAGGGGCAGAAGACCGCCCATCGCTGCGGCGTTGTTGCCCTTCGAGGTCCCACGCCCCCCGCTCGCTACAAAGCCTCACCTCCAAAGACGCCGCAGACACCCCAGGGATCGATACAGGCTTTCAAGACCCTGCTGATGTGTACGCCGGACAAACTCGGCGAGACTGCCCTGATAGAAGCGGTGATCCTCTTCGGAGAAGGTGAAGATGATCGAGGTGAACCCCAGGCGTGCGATATCCTCCAAATCACGCTGAAAGTGCTGGGGATTACGCACGCCAAAGTAGCTCACCGAAATTGCATAGGCCGTGTTCCAACGTCTCAGGACGACTTTGCCGACCACCTTCGGGATGCGCAATTCAGTGCCAGGCACGGCGCGGACTTCAGATCGACATTGGTGTTGTAGCGCTGCAACAGCCAGAGCGGCACATCAGCGCGCCTCACGGGAGACACTCAAGAAGGTTTCCCCAGGTTTGAGCTTGCGCGTTACCACTTCGCCAACCCGGTAGCCGACGCAGGAAGGCTTCTTCCAGACTGCGATGGTATTGCAGACGCCGTTGCGTAAACTGCGCCACCGAGACCTTGGAAAAATCCAGGCGGAGCGCATGCCCCAGCGCGGGACGTTTGACGCTGTGAGAGACGGTTCAAGGTGAGCAGACGTTGGACGGGCACATCGAGCCATTCAGCATACTGGCTGAGCTGCTCCTGCGCTGCCACGCGAATCGTATCGCCTTTGACCTGGAACCGATCTTCCGCCTGTGCCGATGCTGGAACCGTTGTTATTTCTGTCAGAACCGTGCGGTGCACAGGCAGCGCTGCGGCGCTTTTGACCGGGGTCACGACCGGCACCATCACACCTTTCTGCAGTGTTTTCTCAGCACTGACCACAGGCTGGGGAGCAGCAGGGAGCCGCAGCGTCTGTCCGGCTTTGACACCCGCACGCTGACTCAGACCATTCATGGACGCCAGGGTAGCAACCGTTGTCTCATGGCGCTGAGCGATGGTGAAGAGCGTATCGCCAGGGCGCACCCGGTAGACCTTGTCACGCGCTGGTGGCAGCGTAGGCGCAGGGGGCGAGACAACTGGGAGGCTGACACGGGCCAGGGTGCGGCCTCCGCCGCTGGCTGGAGCGGAGCAGCAGACACGGGAGATGACAGCACGGCTGGGGGCGCTTGCGCCAGGGTACGTCGCTCTACAGGGACTGGACGTGGCGCCTCCGGCGCTGGGGACGACACCACGACTGGGCTCGGGGCCGCCACTGGAGGGGAGCCACTGGTATCGGACGTGACCACTACGGGCATTGGCGTTGATTCCACACCTAGACTCGGGGGCGGATCCACCAGACTCGCCTGCAGAGGAGCCTCGAACCGCGACGGAGAAGCAATCGCCGGGTTCAACTCGCCCACCATACGGGCTTCCAGGTGTGACTGGCCGGGAGGGCTCCACAAAAGCGCTAAACGTGCTCGGCTCGCCCACCGTACGGGCCTCAATCGTGACGGGCCGGGAGGGCTCCGCAAACAGCAGGTCGCCGAAGTACTGTTTATAGTTCTGCGACAGCTCGAGGGCGGCGAGAATTCCGCGTAAAAATTCTGCGAGGCGAAACCAAACAGCGGGCCACGATAGCGCTGAACAATGATCACCAAAATCCGTCGTGCCCACCGTGGCTACCGCCTGCTTCATGCCATTGGCCCCATGGTTATAGGCCGTAATGGCGAGCGGCCACGTCCCCAATTTCTCGTAATTCTCGCGCAGAATTTGTGCCGCCGCCATGGTGGCCGCACGGATGTTGAGGCGCTCATCCACATCCCTATCACACGCAGGTAGAGCCGGCCTGTCGCTGGCATGATCTGCCAGAGGCCGGCCGCCCCAACTTTCGACAGCGCGCGGTTTTCAAACGACGACTCAATGTGTGGCAACCGGGTCAGCTCAATGGGCGTGCCAGCCTCAGCAAAGATCTGCTCCATTTCCGGCAAATAGGACCAGCGAGCGCACCAGACCCTCGGCAAAACGGCTGCGCATACCCCCTTGAAACCGCATAGTGTTCATGGCAGCCCGGAAAGCCATAGGATGCTGCTTGCCCTTGAACAACTCCCACACGCGTTGCTCATCACTCGTGAGGTCGAAGCGTTTCCCGTCAGCCAGCGTTCCAAGGATGGCGCGGTAGCTATTACGCGCCTCATCAATCATCCCTTGCCGTAGTGGCCCGTCACCTGGGAGGTCGTTGTACCAGATGTGATACACAATGGAGACATCCTCCATATCGTGGAGCAGACCCCCATTGCGATCAAAGACTGCAAACACCCGCTTCCAAAATGTCACGTTCGGACGGAGTACATCGGGGACAGGGAAGAGGGATGACGGTGCCGAGTTCAGCGAGCACCCCATGACCCCAGACGAGCAACAGAAGCATCAGCCCACCCAGCGAGGTAGGCACCAACCACCAAACGCCATGTCGGCGTGTCGTGAGTTGTGGTTGCATGCGGTATGGTCCTCCCTATGCGCGGGAACGCACTGTCGCGATTTTTGCTTCCAACTCCTCCTGGAGAGCCTTTTTCGTTTGCTGAAACTTCTCACGCAGCTCTTGCGCTGCAACCAGCGCTTCTTGGGGGCCGCCGTTGGATAAGCTGGCGGATATCGGCCTGCAGCATGATGTCTTTTTCGGCAATCTTGGCGTCGTATTGCTTACGCAGGTCACTAATCTCCTGGCGTTGCGCATCAGTGAGGGAGACGACCGTCTCTGCCTGCGCTACTGCGCGTTGATTTTTCCATCGCCAATTCGAGGGCGCTTTTCATACCTGCCATGACGCTCCTCCTCACAAAGCCAGTCTGCATATAAGCTTGGCGTACAGCTGCAGCACTCAGCAAAGATGATTACTCCAGTGTGCTGAAGCAGCTACGGCGGCAGTATAAAGAGCCGATGCGCGTCGTCAAGACTTTTGCTGCGCCCTGCTGCAGGGCCCACAGTGCCTATGGTGAACGATCTTGGTTGACTGTAAGATGCAGCTTGAGGTTCTATGGCCTCCACTCAATCCTCCAGGGTCGTCATATCCCCTGGCTCTAATCCTAGATTCATTGGCCTTGAGCAGACGGCGCATGATCTTGCCGCTGCGGGTCTTGGGGAGCTTGTCTACAAAGTCAATTTCGCCTGGTTGGGCAATGGGGCCAAGGTCGTGACGCACATGGTTCTGCAGCGTCTGCATCATCTCCGACGATGGCTGAAACCCCACCCGCAAAGGGTGACAAACGCTTTAATGGACTCGCCTTCAGGGCATCAGGCTTGCCAATGACGGCCGCTTCGGCGACCGCCGGATGACTGACGAGTGAGCTTTCGACTTCAGCGGTGCCGATGCGATGGCCGGCCACGTTCATCACATCGTCAGCACGGCCCACGACCATGAAGCAGCCGTCGGCGTCCTTGATAGCCACGTCGCCGGTGAGATAACAGCCGGGAATTCTGCCCCAGTCGCGTTCGTAACGCTCAGGGTCCCCATAGACCGTGCGGAAAAAGTGCGGGAAGGGACGCTTGAGCACCAGCAGCCCGCCCTGCCCAGGCGCGGCACGGGATTCCCTTGCAGGTCGACGACATCGGCGACAACGCCAGGGGAGCGGTTTGCCCACCTTCCCAGGCCGTGAATCGATACAAATCGGCGTGCCCAGGCAGGGACCACCGGTTTCCGTCTGCCACCAGTTATCGGCCACATAGCCCCAGGCACCAGCCCCTACCAGGTGCTGATGCGCCCAGCGCCAGGCTTCAGGATTCAGGGGCTCGCCAGCACAGGTGAGATACCGCAGGCTTTTGTAGTTGTACTTTTGCGGATATTCTGGGCCGTAGCGCATAAACATAGCGCACCGCCGTGGGGGCGGTAAACATGACCGACACGCCCTGCCGCTCGACAATGCTCCAGACCACCCCGGGTTGGGATAATCCGGGGCGCCTTCGGAACACCGGTGGTGGCACCTGCCTACTAGCGGCGCATACACGATATAGCTGTGCCCGACGACCCAACCAATATCCGATGTACAGAAGAACACGTCCTCGTCACGGATGTCCCAGAACGCCTTGAGGTGATAGTACGTCCCGACCATGTAATTCCGCCATGCACGTGCAGCACGCCCTTGGGTTTCCCCGTGGTGCCGCTGGTGTAGAGAATGTAGAGCGGGTCCTCAGCGTCCATCACCTCTGGGGCACACTCGACGCTCTGACTTCAACCAACTCGTGGAAGTCCAGTTCTCGTGCCGTGCGCAGTTCCACCTGTGGCGTCTGGCGGCGGTGCACGATCAACCTTCTCGACATAGTCCAGGCCACCCACCGCTTCGTCAGTGATCGACTTCAGGTCGACCGCTCGACCACGGCGGTATGTCACATCAGAGGTCATGACGACTTTCGGCGTGGGCGTCCTCAATGCGGCTGCGTAAGCGCACCAGCGCTGAAACCAGCGTACACCACGCTGTGGATCGCCCCGATGCGGGCACAGGCCAGCATGGCGGTGACACCTTCGATGGTCAGAGGCATGTAGATGACGACGCGGTCGCCTTTGCCCACCCCCAGAGATTTGAGCGCATTGGCGACACGGTTCACGCGGCGCAGGAGCTGTCCGTATGACACCGTCACCTCGCTGCCGTCCTCGCCGATCCAGACGAAGGCGACTTTATTTTTGCGCCAGGAGTTGACGTGACGATCCAGAGCATTAGCCGTGATATTGCACTGCGCCCCAACGAACCAAAGGAAAGCGCGGATAATCCCATGCAAACACCTGGTCCCAGGGACGAAACCACTCCAACTCTCCAGCCACGTTGGCCCAGAAGGCTCTGTTGTGCTCAATGGATTGGCGCTGGGTCTCATCAAGATCTCTGCAAATAGGCCGCCTGCCGGAGTGCGGCTGGGGGTGTGATCACATCGTCAACGTGGCTGAGACTTTCCAGATGGCTTGCCCGCCATGGGTGTGCTCCTGTCTGTGGCATGACTCCCCTCTCCCGCAGGGGAGAGGGGACATCCAACAGTGGGTTACTTATCCGCCAGCTCCGGTCGGAAGATGACGCCGGCTTCCTTCATGGCGGTCATCATTTGTTCTTCTTGTTTACTCAAGCCGCGCCGCTTGGTGATCTTATCCCACTCCTCGGCGGCCTGATCGAGGGCTTCCTTGGGCGAAACAGATTTTTGTAGAGCTTTGGTGACCGCTCTGTAAAATCTTCTGGCGTCGGTATTCGTCACTGCCCGATTGCGGGTCGGGATGGGTATACGGGAAGCTCTCCGATCGCATCCAGGTATTCCCCTGCTCCGAAGGCCAGTGAGCGGAATTTCTCGGCGGTAAAAATGCGAGGTCCGGGCAGATCCATGAGAGCTGTCCCCAAACCATGTCAGAGCACCGAGAACCCACTCGAAGAGTGGTGGCAAGAACTGATGCCCATCATCGCAACCCAGGTTCTTTCATGGAAACATAATGCTGGAGATCGCCAGAGAGCGCCCCCCGTATTCGGTACAGCAACGGATAATCTGCCATCATCTCAGATGACTCTGGGAATCACCTGTAGCCAGTTTTGTCGGCGATCAGCGACTGGTCTGGCCCCACGCGCTTGCCGGTGCTGTCCAGGACACGAGCATGTAATTTCGCCCTTGATCAGCATCGTTTTCGCCCCTCCGACGAAGAGGAGCACACCAGGGGGATAGTAATCGACTCGTCTTCACCATCTCTTCCAGAGCGCGCGGATGCCTGGTTTGGTATTGATCAGAGGCTTCATGTTCTCATCGAAGTACTGACCACCGTAGGCAAAAAAGCGCGAGCGCCACCAGTTAAAGGAGATGTTTTCCTTATAGGGACGCCCCAGCCCCAAAGAGCTTGTTATCGCTGCCATCCCACCCCCCCAGCCGTGAAAAAAAAGGCGGCCATATCGTCCCACTGTTTCCAGGTCTGCGGCGGGGCCAGTCAATATAGCCATATCATCCTCTCTAACTTTTTCTTTATTCTCCGGCCGTTCAAAAAGGCGACCTTGTTGTAGAACATAATGGATGTGCCGTCGAGCGGCATGGCATACGAAACGCCCCAGCGCGATGTTGGTACTGCGGTATTCCTTGGCAGTCGAGATCCAGCTTGAGGTTCACTTTGACGTGGGGCCTGCTTGCCTCAAAGTGCCTGAGTAATCCGCAAAATTACTCGGGTTGAACATGATGATGTCCCACGGACCTGGCCGTTGGTGAACTCGGAGCAGGGTCTTGGTCACAAAGGCTTCGCCGGGGATCACCTCCACCTCCAGTTTGATGCCATGCGTCTCAAGGCAAAGCCGGCTCAATAAGGCTCATGGCGTATTTCACAAACTCACCGTTGACGATCATCTTGACCGTGGTGCTCCCTCATAGGCCTGGCTGCCCGCTCCTGACCAGCCCATGCCCCCGATCACGAAGGCAAGCCAGTACGAGCTCATGTGTTGTCGCCAACTCCTGCCGCTATGCATACTGTGCTCCCTCTGCAGATGCTATTGCCGCATATTACCAGCGTGCGCACCTTCAGGCCACTACCCTCACTGCCCTGAGCGCTAAACCCTTGACGACGATAGCGTTGCAGCGCAAAAGCACTGGTGCAGGGATAATGCCAAGCACAACCGACGCCATGCTTCCATAAACGTATCCGTTGGTGAGCCACTGGTGTAAGACGAGACCAGCACCATCATGGTTTTGTCTCTGCTCCGGTCAGAATGACCGCAAACAAGAATTCGTTCCAGGTCGTAATAAAGGCAAAGAGCGCCACCACTGCCAGACCGGGTACGATGATCGGCAAAATCACCCGCGCAGTGAGGCCTGCAAGTGTGAACATCGATAAGCGCGGCTTCTTCTGATCTCCCCGCACATCGCGGATGAACCCGATCAGCCAGACAGCAAAGGGATGTAAAAGACCGTGTAGAGCAGATGAGCCCGGTAGCTGATCAGCCCCAACTGGCGGTAGAGGACATGACACGACCAGCGCTATCGTTTGGCATAGTGCGCAGGAGGAGGAGAAAATTCGCAAACAGCTTCCCCAAACCGGAAGCGCGCGATGCTGTACGCTGTCGGCACGCTGGTGCTGCACAGGCTGCCAGCATACTCAGGTCGAAATGCTCAGGCTGTTTTCCTTTTGAAATAGAGCCAGCCGTTCCCCGCGCGAGAACAGTCCAGAGTAGTGGACCAGCGCCGATGGTTGCGTTGGCACATACGGGTGGAAAGGGAGAATAGTCCTCATTCCCCAGCGACGTGGTCAAGATCCACAGGAAAGGGAAGAGAAACACCAGCGCCACCGCCACCCCCAGATAGGTGAGTGAGCATCCCCAGAAACCGTTTACGCGATACTTTGAGACTCTGTTCATGCTTCTTATCCTCGCGGAAGCTCGACACCCAATTGGAAGATCACCGTGAGCAGAAGCACACACCAATGACGATGACATACGACAGGGCGGAGGCATAGCTAATACGAAAATCCTGAATCCTGAAAGATAGGTGGTGAAGGCGACTGTCTGCGTCACACCTCCAGGTCCACCAAAGGTCAGAGGTAAATCAAGCCGAAAATTTTCGTGAGATCAATCACATGCGGATGAGCAGCGCCACGATCATGGTGAACTTGAGGAGCGGCAGCGATATGCCAGAATTTCCACGCCGAGGCCCCGTCTACCTCGGCTACTTCTGCAATAATTCCAGCGGGATCGCCTGCAAGCCCGCCAGCAGCACGATCATCATAAACGACGTGTTATGCCAGGATCTCGACCGCCACAATGGAGCACATCGCCCGGAACGGATTCGCGAACCAGTCGAAGTAGACGTCAAGTGATACCGAACTGCCGCAGGGCATATTGACCCTCCGTACTGACGCCGAGGAGCATACGCCAGACCATCGCGGCAGAGACCGGAGACACCATGGAGGGAATAATGAGCAGGCTGGCAAACAACGCGCGCCCCGCACCACGCGGTTCAAGAGCAAGGCGAGTCCTGTAGACCGATCAAGAGCTGGAGACTAATGGCCGAAAGATAATCGTACAAGTGTTCACCCAGAGCGCCAGAAGCGCGTATCCTCCCAGATCCGTAATAGTTTTCCAGGCCAACGAATTCGCTCGGCGGGCCAATGGCCAGATCATAGTTGCGAAAGGTGAGGTACAGCGAATAGCAGAGCGGGAAAAATGACAAACACGAGGATCAGGAACAAAGCCGGTGACGCAAACATATAGCCGCCTGCGCGCTGCCCATCTACTGCGTGCCGCCGACGCGGCAAACAGCCGTCACTGACTGGTGGGGCGTTGCCCCACGGGATGATACTCTTGTGCGTCGCCACAATGCCCTCCTCATCCTGCAGTGATGCCTGCGCTGTGGTAAGCTATCGTCTCGCCAGGTAATTGCTGAAGCCCTTCTAGCATAATCCGCTGGAAGTAGTCAACAGGTGCAGTGGAGGTGCCAGGTTGGCTGGTGAGTCTGTCCTTGCAGATGGTATAATCGACCCACACATGTCTGCTGAGCTTGTGTCCTTCATCCAGAGGAGAAAGTCTCATGATACGGAAAGCATGGCTTGGAATCCTGTGTGGTGGTTTACTGCTCGTTGCACCGGTGGTGGCACGGGCCGACGCTGGTGGTGGGGCGATGGCGGGCAATAGCGGGGGCAATAGCCGGTGGGATAGTCCCCAGGAAAAGCGGTCCAAACCACAAAAGGTGCAGGCGGAGTATGAGACGGGTTATCGCTATCTCAAAGCAGGGGAGTACCAGAAAGCCATTAAATCCTTCGAAAGCGTTCTCAAGGAAAACCCCTCACACGCCCTGGCCTCACAGTAACATGGAGCTACTCTACCGCAAGCTGAAGCAATACGATAAAGCCGTTGCAGCTGTAGCGGCAGGTGCCCTGATGCTCGACCCCAAGCTGGCTGAGGCGCATGAGTATCTGGGCGGAGGCCTATCTGGAGATGGGCAACATTGAGGAAGCGAAGCAACATCTGACCATTCTCCAGAACCTCGACCCGAAAATTGGCCGAGGAACTGCGTGTCGAGATCGCCCGCTGGCGACAAGCGCTCCCAGCACGCTGTGCAGGGGAACGGCCTAAGGAACCCAAAGTGCCCTCTCCCCAGGAGGAGAGGGCACAGAAGGCGAGTTGGCTTAGTTACCTACGGCGGCTGATTCAGCCGACTTCGAGCCCACAGAACTCTTCTGTAGTTCAACAGCTCGGTGATCGTCGGATTGGCCCCGCACAGCGGGCAATCCGGATCGCGGCGGATACGGATCTCGCGAAACCGCATGGCGAGCGAATCGTACATCAACAGGCGGCCGATCAGCGGTTCTCCCTTCTCGACGATGAGTTTAATCGTCTCGGTCGCCTGTATGACTCCAATCAACCCCGGGCAAAACTCCCAGGACACCGGCCTCACTTCACGACGGCACCATACCCGGCGGGGGTGGTGTGGGGAACAGGCAGCGGTAGCATGGGCCAGCATGCGGCTTGAACACACTTGCCTGGCCCTCAAATTGGAAAATGCTGCCGTGCACCACCGGCTTGCCCGACGAAGAAAGCGGCATCGTTGACCAGATAGCGCGTCGGGAAGTTATCGCAACCGTCGACGATGATGTCATAGATCCTGAAAGATAGCTCATGACATTATCCACCGTCAGACGCTCGTTGTAGATGCGCACCTGCACGTCAGGATTGAGCGCGTTGATCGTCTGCTTGGCCGATTCGGCCTTGGACACGCCAATACGGTCAGTACTGTGTAGAATCTGGCGTTGCAGGTTCGAGAGGTCGACGACGTCCGCATCCACAATGCCCAGCGTGCCAATGCCAGCCGCGGCCAGGTAGAGCCCCAGGGTGAGCCGAGGCCACCGGCTCCCACCAGCAGGACTTTGGCGTCGAGGAGCTTGCGCCTGCCCTTTTCGCCAATCTGGCTCAGCAGAAAATGGCGGCTATAGCGCTCCAACTGCTCGGCGCTGAGCTGCCGATCGCGCACGACAGCATACCCTGCATCCCGCCAGCGTGTGATCCCGCCAGCCATCGACGCGACCCGATCGTATCCCATGGAGCGCAGCACTTTGGCCGCCAGGAGTGAGCGCGCCCCCTGGCACAATAGACCACCACGTCCTTGTCCGTATTGGGCAGTTGCCCGGCCGCCTGAAATTCGAGAAAACCCCGTGGAATCGTCACGGCGCCATCGATATAGCCGGCACGCACTTCATCTTTCTCACGGACGTCGAGCAAGATAAAATCGTCGCCACGCTTGCGACGCGCTTCCACCTCCTCGACGCTCACTTCCGGGATCTCCCGGCGTGCCTCCTCGAGGAAATCTTGTTGCGTCTTTGGCATGCTGTGCTCCTTTAGCAGAACGTCAAAACTAGCGCTGGTGACAGTTGAGATGAGGTATTGTAGGACATCGGTGTCGTCGATGGCAAGTCAGGAATGCTCCAGGGTTTTGTGGCCGGCCATTGACTCTAGCTGCAATCAAGGCTAGGATGAGCATTACAGAGACACATATACATGGTACACGAGGTCCAACGAGCGCCTCTCTCCTGGTGTTCGCCACCGTGACATGGAGGATATGCCAATGCCTGTCGAGGCACCATCCGCAGACACTCTCAAAACCATCTATACGCGCATGTGGCGCATTCGCCTCTTCGAGGAGCAGGCGGAATACCAGTCTAGCCAGGGCAAAGTCATGGGGGCCCTGCATACCTACATTGGTGAGGAAGCCGTGGCTGTGCCTGTTTGTACGCATTTGCAGGATACGGATTACATCACCAGCACGCACCGCGGCCACGGCCATTGCATCGCCAAGGGCGCCGATATCAAACGCATGATGGCCGAGCTGTTTGGCCGTGCCACCGGCTATTGCAAGGGCAAGGGCGGCTCCATGCACATCGCGGACTTTACGGTCGGTATGCTGGGCGCCAACGGGCATTGTGGCCGGGGCTTTGGCATCGCCACCGGCGCCGGGTGGGCGGCGCAGTTGCGCAAGTCAGGCCAGGTGGCCGTCTGCTTCTTCGGGCGATGGCGCCGCAAACCGGGGTCCGTTCCACGAAAATATCAACATTGGCGCGGTCTGGAAACTGCCTGTGGTGTACGTCTGTGAGAACAACCAGTACGCCCAGTGGACGCCGCAGAAGGACGTGACGCTGGTCACCGATATCGCCAACATGGCACCGGCCTACGGCATTCCTGGCGTGCAGGTCGACGGCATGGACGCTCTGGCTGTGTATGAAGCGGGCTGGGGAAGCCATTGCGCGGGCGCGGCGGGGTGAGGGGCCAACGCTGCTGGAGTGCAAGACGTACCGCTTCCACGGCCATAACTTCGGCGACCCACAAATGTATCGGAGCCGCGAGGAAATGGCGGACTGGGCGGGAGAAGCGTGATCCCATCAAGCACCTGGCAGCTCACATGAAGGAGGCCGGGAGCCTGACGGACGCCGAGGATGAGGCGATTCAGCAGCGCGTCGCCGTGGAAATCCAGGAAGCAGTGCGCTTTGCTGAGAGCAGCCCCTATCCCACGCCAGATGAGCTGCACAAGGACATTTATTCCTACGAGTATGCCTAGCAGGGGGACTGATTCATGCCAAAGATTAGCATGCGTGACGCCTTACGTGACGCCCTACATGAAGAGATGGCGCGGGACGAGACGATTATCGTCCTCGGCGAGGATGTCATTGCCCACGGGGGCCATATGCCGTAACGCGCGGCATTTATGAAAAATATCCCGAGCGCATCCGGCAGACCCCCATCTCCGAGGCCGGGATCGTCGGCACAGCCCTCGGGGGCAGCGCTGTGCGGCATGCGGCCAGTGGCGGAAATCATGTATGTCGATTTCATCACCTGCGCCATGGACGAAGTGGTGAATCAGATGGCCAAGGTGCGCTACATGTTCGGGGGCAGACCGATGTGCCGGTGGTGCTGCGTTTGCCCTCGGGCACGGCGCGGCTGATCGCGGCGCAGCATTCGCAGAGCCTGGAAGCCTGGTTTATGCACGTCCCGGGCTTGCAGGTGGTGGTGCCCTCGACGCCCTATGATGCCAAAGGGCTGATGAAGACCGCCCTGCGCGGCAAAGATCCGGTGATGTTCATCGAGTACAAGCGGCTCTATACGAACGAAGGCGAGGTGCCCGAGGGCGATTATACTATTCCCTTTGGCAAGGCTGACATCAAGCGCGTCTGGCCGGGATGTGACCATCATCGCCACCGGTCCCATGGTCGGGAAAGCCCTGAGGCGGCGGAGACGCTAGCGCCAGAGGGCATTGATGTAGAGGTGATTGATCTGCGCACGCTCGTGCCACTCGACAAGGAGACGATTTTTGCCTCCGTCCACAAAACCAACCGGGTTATCGTCTCGGACGAAGAGGTCAAACGCGGCGGTGCGAGTGCTGAAATTGCCTCACTGATCGCCGAGGAGTGCTTTGATGCCCTCGATGCACCGGTGAAGCGCGTGGCCTCAGCCAATGTGCCGATGCCCTTTAGCCCCGAGCTAGAAAAGCTCGTGGTCCCCAGAGCCGAGCACCTGGTGGCGGCGGTGCGGGAACTCGTCGGATAGAGGGAGAGGCGCCATGGCCATCACATTCGGTATGCCCAGTCTTGGGCATACCTATGGAGAAAGGCAAAATCATCGAATGGCTGAAACACGAGGGGGACCCGATTGCCAAGGGCGAACCCCTCGTGGTCATTGAAACCGATAAAGTGATTACCGAGGTGGACTCCCGGCGGATGGCGTTGTGTTACGCATTGTCGTGCCCTCCGAGGAGGAGCGTCCCATTGGGGCTCTGCTGGCCGTGTTAGGGGCCCAGGGTGAACAGGTGAGTGAGGTGGAGCTGGCAACAGATGCTCGGGCCTGTGGCCGTGCAAGCCCCTCGCTACGCCAGCGCCAGTGGCAGCGCCAATGGTGGCGCCCCGCGCCGAAGCGGCGGCACGGGACGGCGGGGAACGGCTGAGAATCTCCCCGATTGCCCGCAAACTGGCTGATGAGTTGGGCCTTGATGCGAGTACGATGCAGGAGCACCGGGCCGGGCGGGAGAATTACCAAGGACGACGTCTTGCGGGTGGCAGAGGCTGCCAAGGCCGGTGCTGCAGCCGCCGCTCCGGCCACCACCGCGCCAGCCGTACCCCGCCACGGCCCCGCTGCGGCAGACCCGCACGGGGGCGCCTGGGTGTGAGCAGTACCATTCCTCGCGCGGCATGCGTGGGCGGGTGGCCGAACGCATGTTCCAGAGTTGGAATACAATCCCGCGTGTCACTGAGGTGATGCAGGTTGACATGAGTGCCACCGTGGCCTTTCGTGAGGCGATGCTGGGGCAGTGGGAGCAGCAGTACGGCCTGCGGTATTTCGCTGAACGACATGATCACTCAAAGACGGTCGTCGCGGCCTTGCGGCGGCAGCCACGGCTCAATGCCACGCTGGTGGACCAGGAAGTCCGCCTGCACGACAGTGTTGAACGTGGGCATTGCCGTGAACCTCGACGAGAGGTCTCATCGTGCCGGTCATTTTTAACGCTGACCAGAAGGATCTGGGTCACATCGCACGGGAGGGGCGTGACCTGGCGGAGAAGGCACGTGCTGGTCGCCTCCAACTCGACGAGATCAGTGATGGGACGTTTACATCACCAATCTAGGGACGACGGGCATCGAGCTGTTCACCCCCATTATCAATCCCCGCAGGTGGCCATTCTGGGTGTGGGCATGGTGCAGCGTCGTCCCATCGTCGTCGGGGATGCGCTGGCGATTCGCCCTGCGGTCTATTCTCCTGGTCTTCGACCATCGTGCCGTGGACGGCGTCCCAGCCGCGCACTTCTTGCAGGAGTTAAAACGCCTGCTCGAAAGCCCCAGAACTACGCGCTCTCATGAGTGTCTCCTGCAGTCCCACCGTGCGACTCCTCGACCGCGTGTGCCCTCCCCTCGACGGGTGGAGGGCCAGGGTGGGGGTGAGGGAACCCACTCCCATCCTGGCACAACGCTGGCTTCTCAGCCTGTGCCTGCTGGGCTGTCTGGGCACCATGCCAGCGTCATCCTCAGCCCAGACCTGGCAAGAGAAAACCAGCACCCACTTCCGCGTCTTCTACCAGCAGAGCCCCGCGTTTGCCGCAGCCGTGCTCGAGTACGCCGAAACCTACCACAACCAGCTCCGTCTCGATCTTGGTCCTCACACACGTCGTGCAACGTGATCAGGTCCCCTGGCTCGGGGACAAACGCTGTCAGATCTACCTGTATCGTAACCGCGAGGCCTACAGGTGGCAGGCGACGGGCGCGCCAGCCTGGTCCAGCGGTTTTGTCAACTATCCGCAGCGCATGGTCTACAGCCATCTGGAGGTGTCCGCCTTCCCGGAGCAGACCTTGCCGCATGAACTGGCCCACATTATCTTTCCGTGAATTTGTTGGTTTTGACAACAATCGTATCCCACGCTGGCTCGATGAGGGCGTGGCACAATACGCCGAGACTCAACCGGCGTGAGGAGGCCTGGGACGTCATGCGGCAAGGGCTGGCGCGGGCATCTATCATTCCCCTCGATCAGCTCAATGCCCTGCATATTGGGCATGCCTCAGGGGGTACGGCGCACGTGTTTTACACCCAGGCTGCAACGCTCGTGCACTTTTTCCTGGCTGCCTATGGCTCCAGGCGTTTTATCGATTTCTGCAGCAATTTGCGGGACGGTTACAGTGTCGAGCGTGCTTTAAGTTTTGCCACGGGCGGCAGTATCGCGTCCCTGGGTGCGCTCGAAGACGCCTGGCGTGCGTTTCTCCTGAGAGATTTTTAACGGGCTCTCTCCGCGAGTGCGGCGGGGAGGACATGCTATGAGCTGAGTACCACACACGGAGTCACACCATGCGCTTTGGTTTATTTACGGGCACGACAGGCATCGCCTGGTCGCAATTGCAGTCTCTGTGGCAGCACCTCGAAGCCACCGGTTGGGATGCGGCCTGTGTTACCGATCATTTTATGCCCAATACGCGCAATCCTGTGGACGATACGCTGGAGTGCTGGACCGCCCTCTCCGGGCTGGCGCTGTCTACCACAACGCCTACGTATCGGCACCCTGGTCGTGGGGAATACCTATCGCCATCCCGCCGTCGTCGCAAAAATGGCGGCGACAGTGGACATCATGTCCGGTGGACGTCTCATCTGTGGTATAGGTGCGGCCTGGCAGCGCAATGAGCACACGGCCTACGGGATTCCTTACTACACGGTCGGAGAACGTTTGAACCGCCTTGAAGAAGCCTGTCAGGTGCTGCTCGGGCTCTGGACCCAACCCACCACGACTTTTCACGGCAAGTATTATCAACTCACCGAGGCCCCGCTGTTCCCCAAGCCCCTGCAAGCAGCCACACCCCGAACTGCTGATCGGCGGCGGTGGTGAACGACGCACGCTGCGCATTGTCGCCACATACGCCGATCACTGGAATGTCTGGGGTGGCCCTGAGACCTTGCGCCACAAGGGCGAGGTGCTCGCCAGAGCACTGCGACGCCATTGGCCGTGATCCGGCTCCAGATCACGCACTCCGCGAATATGCCCATGGCCATTACCGAGAATGCCGAAGACCAGGAGCGCCTGGTGCGGGGCCTGATGCAACGGCTTTGGACGCAGTGAGACAGAAGCGAGAGATACAGTGTTGGCAGGGAGTGTGGCACAGATACAAGACAAACTCGGTCGCCTCCAGGCCGCTGGTGTCGAGCAGCTCTGCATTCCCACCTTTCTGCCACCGTGGAATCTGGAGCAACTCGACCGCTTTATGACGGAGGTGGCTCCGGCCTTCGGTGAGGGTGAGCGGTCAGGTGCAGCCGAGCGTATGGGAGGTTTCGGCCAGTAAGCCGAGGCCGGTAGGGGGCTGCAACAGCCCTGCCACCACTATGGCACGCCGGGTGGCGAGGCCCCGGCGCAGTGGCTCCGGCCTTTGGGAAAAGGGTCGATATGGATCGCTCTCCAGATCGAGTATACGATGTGCAAGGAACACTGGGAGTTCTTGCAGGAGGGTGTACGACGTGCTCTTCATCGACGACCTCCAGCCGTTGCTCGATATACTAGTGCTGCGCACCGCAATTGCCCCGCCAGTTTGGCGGGGTGGATCATCAGCTATTTTGCTGGTGCATCGGACGAGACACTGGCGGAGAATTTCCGCCGTGCTCCGCCAGGGGACCTGGATTGCTCCAGCGATATACGCGGAGGTGTTAAAACTCTTCTCAGGAAATCCAGCGTTCTGGGGAAAGAAGGAGGTGATCAGGCTAGAACTATGCATAGCATACTGCTGGTTGAGACCACTGCCCCTGCTGGAGTGCAGGGATGATGCAACTGGAGCTGGAAGGCAGGAGAGGAAACGTCCCCTGCTCCACAATGAAGGAGGAGAGTTATGGCACGTATACCCGTAGTCAAGCGCGACCAGGTTCCGGAACAATTTCGCGAGGCTTTCGACGCGCTGACCGCTGAAAGCGGCGGAGTGATCACCGTCTGGCCCGGGGTCGATTACCATCAACAGCCCGGAGATGGCCCGCCGACGTGGCCATTTAACGAGTTACCTGCGGTACGAGACCACCTTTCCCAAGAGCATCCAGGAACTGGCCATCATCACCACGGCCCGAGCGATGGACTGCCCCTATGTCTGGAACGCGCATGCGCCCGCCGCCCGCCGGGCCGGGGTGAGCGACGCCTCTGGTTGACGCGCTGCGGGAGCGCCGACCCTCTCCCACCTATGAGCGCCGATGAAGCGGCGGTGGTCAACTATGCCATGGAGTTTTTCCAGACCCACAAGGTCAGCCAGCAGACCTTCCAGGCGGCCCTGGATCAGTTCGGGGCCCAACACCTGACGGAACTGACGGCCCTGATGGGCAAACTACGCCCAGACGGCCTTCCTTCCTCAATGCCTTTGAAGTCCAGTTGCCGGAACAGCGGACTGAGCCTGTGTTGCCGGTCTAATGCTGGGTGGAGACTGTCCTGGAGAGGAGATGAGCCTATGTCCCGCGCCCGTGAGCGGTTCCGTGGTGTGCTGTCTCGGCTCGACGTGTGTCCTGGCAGCGAATATCTTCGATCCTTTATCGGCACGGATCGCTGACATGCTGGGGTACGAGGTGTGTGTGCTGTCCGGTTCCGTCGGCAAAGCGGCGAACCTCGGGGTCCCGGATATCGTGCTGTCCAACATGTCCGATGTCGTGGACCATTGCCGGCGCATTACCCGTATGGCTGCGGTGAGCCTGATGGTCGATGCTGAAGACGGCTTCGGCAATGCGGTCAATGTCAGACGCACGGTGCAGGAGATGGAGGCCGCCGGGGTGTCAGCCATAGAAGTCGAGGACAATTTTGTCCCGAAGAGGTTCAATGTGAGGAATCCGGGCCTGGTCTCCAAGGAAGAACAGGTGGGCAAGCTGCAAGCGGCGGTCGCGGCTCGGACCGATCCGAGCACGGTGATTGTGGCCCGCACCAGTGCGCTGGCCGAATGCCCTCTGGAAGAGGCCTTAGACCGCATCCGGGCGTACGCTACCACTGGTGCGGAGGCCCTCATGCTGGCGACGGTCCCACATGGTCGTGCCGATATTACAGCGGTGCACCAGGCCACCTCCCTCCCCCTCTGCGTGCTGAATCCGCCGCCGGAGGCGAGGAACGACGCGGCCTTCCTCGCCGCCAACGAGGTGCGGATTCTGATGCTGGGGAACCCGACCTACGCTATAGCGGTGCAGGGCTATCTATGACGCTTTGAAACGCCTGAAAGAGGGTATCAGCACTGGAGGATCTCAAGGAGTTGCAAGCACCACCGGAGCTGTTGCGGGCTGTGAACCGCACCGAGGAACTCATGCAGTGGCAGCAGGAATACCTGCCTTCCTGAGGGATACAATATGGGCGCTTGCCCTGCCACCATCCCGCTCAGGGCTCACGAGAGCCCATGTCAAACATCGTAAAGAGAAAGGCATAGATATCCCGCAGTTCATCAATCACTTTGCCAGTCGGCTTGCCAAGGCCATGGCCGGCGTCCTGTTCCATACGCAACACAATGGGATTCACCCCGGCATCGGCGGCTTGCAGGGCTGCGGCAAATTTCAGCGCGTGTGACGGGACCACACGATCATCGGTGTCGGCAGTGGTGATGAGCGTGGGGGATAGGCCACCCCTGGAGTGACGTTGTGCAGCGGCGAGTAGGCGTGACAGAAACGCGAAGTGTTCCGGGTGGTTTCGGCATTGCCATATTCATTGACCCAGAACCGACCAGCAGTAAATTTGTGATAGCGTAGCATATCCGTCACGGGTCTCTCGCACACCACGGCCCCAAAGCAGTTCTGGCCGCTGCAGCATGCACGCCGCCACCAGCAGGCCGCCATTGCTGCCGCCCCTGATAGCGAGGCGGGCTGCACTGGTGTAGCTGCTGGCAATGAGCCACTCGGCAGCGGCGATATAATCATCAAAGACGTTTTGCTTCTGCTCCAGCATCCCCGCCTGATGCCAGGCTTCCCCATATTCCCCACCGCCGCGCAAACAGGCGACAGCATAGAGCCCGCCCTGTTCGAGCCAGACGAGCGGTGCAATGGCAAAAAACGGCGTCATACTGTTGAGAAATCCACCATAGCCGTAGAGCAGTGTGGGAGTGCGACCGTTGCAGATAAGCCCCTTTTTGTGGGTGAGAAACATGGGCACACGCGTGCCATCTTTGGACGTGTAGAAGACCTGTGTCGTCTCATAGGCGTCTGACTCAAAGGACATCTCTGGAGTATGCAAGCGCGTCAGGGCTACCGCTTGGGCAATGGTAACGCAGGATCGTCGTCGGATGGAGAAACGACTGAAATGCCAGGAACAGGTCCGCTCTCCGTGCGTTTGCCAGCCAGCCCGACGATCGAGCCCATGGTTGGCAAAGCCATGTCATGCAGAAAAACCCCATCAAGATCATAGAACTGGACGAGATGACACGCATCATGCATATACGCCACCACCAATTGGTTATTGACCATGGTGGCGAAGGCCAGGGTATCGTGGTGCTCGGGAATGACCGTGTGCCACTGCGCACGCGCCGGATGCGCCAGGTCAATGGCTGATGATGCGACCCCTGGGCGCCTCGAGATCGGTATTGAAATAGAACACCGTATCGACATTGCCCAGGAAGGTATACTTCGCATCCGCCTCATCCAGCAAGCGGATGAAAGGACCAGCACTATCCACGGCGCGATGAGTAGAAACGATTGGGTCCACTACTGCGATGCCAGACGTGGCAGTACCAGGTACCTGCCGTCATCAGTCATCCGAGGCAAGAAACGCAGTTCCTTGTCGTCCGGGTCGTTCGTACACTAATCGGTCATCTGACTGCGGTGTGCCGAGGGCGTGCCAGTACAAGCGATTCCAGGCGTATTGCTCGGCTTCCGGCACCGTGCCTGGATCTGGGAAACGATTATAGAAAAAACCAGCGTTATCATGGGTCCAGGCGATGCCCAGTAAACCGGCACCACAGGAGGCTTTCGGCGTAATCCTGGCCAGTATCGACATGGCGCATGTTCATGACTTGCCAATCGCTGCCGCGTTGTGAAAGTGCGTATGCCAGCAGGGTCCCGTCGTGGCTGACCGCCCAATTCGTCACCGCGACCGTGCCATCTGGGCTGAAGGTATTCGGGGTCAAGCACCATGACCGGCGCGCTGTCGAGCGTCTCTTGCCTATAGAGCACGGCCTGGTGTTGCAGCCCAGCATTTTTCCAGAAAAAGTACCTGGTTCCGGCGCGTGTGTGGCACGGAATAACGTGGGTAGTTCCACAGTGTGGTGAGCCGCGCTGTGATGAGGTCCCTGCTCGGCATGGCTGCGAGCAGTGCCGAGGTCAACTGGCGCTGCGCCTCCAGCCAGGCGTGCGTTTCTGGAGCCTGCGGGTCTTCCAGCCAGCGATAGGGGTCGGCAACTGGTGTGCCATGGTAGTCATCGACCACCGCGTCTCTGCGGGTGGGGGATAGCGGAACTTTGGGGACGTCGGGTGTGGCATGGTTTGTCCTCCTCGCGCAGGTGCTCGCCATAAGCGTAGCACGCTCAGAGAGGAGGTCCAACCACTAGAACGGGTGCTTCTCGACACCGACTCTGGCTTCCTACGCCTGGCTCGGCCGGCGGCTGAGATAATACAAGACCAGCCAGGGGCACAATGGCCAGAGAGACCAGGGCCATCGCCACGAACACGCTCTGCAGCCCCATGGCATCCCCACGAGGCCATACAGGCTGGGGCTGATGGCACCGGAGCCGAGATAGATCGTGAAGTACAGTCCGTAACCGCGCGAGCGTTTGGAGCTGTCGAACAGGTCAGCCACGCCATCGAGCAAGACCGAGGACGTGCCATTGAGAAAGAATCCGAGGCAGAAGAGCAAGGGCAGCAGCCACATCTGGTCCACCGGCAGGAGGGCGAGGAGACACACCCCGGTGAGCACCTCGGTGAGCACGATCATGGCCGTTGTGCCCAGCTTATCGGCCAGTATGCCACACCCAGCTTGCCGACTGCCCCACCGGCAAAGATCACCGTCAGCATGAGGCTGGTGGAGACTTCCGACACGCCTTTGGCCATGAGTAAAAACGGCACGAAGGTCAGGAGCGCATTGCGGACTGAGCCGTCGAGGACGCCAATGCTGAGCACGCTGGCAAACGTTGGGGGCGACAGAATGCCCCAGCCCTCGGTCGCAGCTGCTTGCGCCTGCCGGGCGGCGCGCTGGCGCTGATCCTTATGCCGCAAGACATACCAGAAAACCGCAGAAAGAGCAGGGACACCGCACCGAGCGAAAACAGACTCCAGCGCCAGCCGTACCAGGCCAGACTGAGCGCAAACACGGCCGGTACGACCAATTTGCCCAGGTCTCCGGCAAAATTCAGGAACCCCAGCGCGCTGCCGCGCTGGCGCCCTCGTACTCGCGTGACACGAACGCCGAGGCTACCGGGTGCTGCACACTGCCACCACTGCCAGCACACAACGTCAGCATGAGCACCTGCAGGAACGAACTCGCTATCCCGATGACCATTAACCCCGCCGCCACCCAGGCCATACCCAGGGCCAGGAACGTGATGTCGCCAAAGCGCTCGGCCAGCATGGCCATGGGCAGCTGTAAGGCGGTGGACGAACCCGTCAGGGCGGTTTTGAGGAAGCCCACCTGCGTATAGGACAAGTGAAATTCTTTGGCCATGAGAGGGAGGACGGGATAGATGGCCACAAAACAGCCATCATTGACCAGATGCATGAGGGCATTGGCAATGAGGGGACCGTGGTCCTTGCGCACGCTGGTACCACGAGCCGAGAGCCGGGCGATGGCACCCGCGCTTCACTGTGACCTGCATGATGATTACCCCTTGTATCGGACAAGCCTACTGCTGCGTAGACTGCATGCGGATGTGCTGCGTTCCAGGCTACTTATCTCATGCCTCTGACTCTAAAGGAGCCATGCTATAATGTGAAGCAATTATTTGGAATCAGTTAACAAACTTTTAATTATAGGTCTGCTTGCATGTACTCCTATCATCTGCGGGTCTTTCACGCCGTTGGCCAAACATGGGGGCTATGCACGGGCAGCGCGGGAAGAGCTCTTCATCAGCCAACCAGCGGTGAGTAAACACGTGCAAGCCTTAGAAGAGGAGGTGGGGGCGAAGCTGTTCTCTCGGGTTGGCAAACAGCTTGAGCTGACCGAGGCCGGCGCTCTCGTCCTGCAATGTGCCGAACAGATGCGCCTCCTGACCGAGGAGACCCGCCGTGCGGTGCGCGAACTGCAAGGATTACAACGCGGCACGCTACGGGTGGGGACCTCGACGACGGCGGGGACCTACCTCCTGCCGACCGATCTGGCCACCTTTGCCCAGCGCTATCCTGGCATCACGTTGTCCCTGGACTTTACCAATAGTCAGGGGTGATGGCAGGTATGCTGGAACGGCAATGGGATCTCGGGGTAGCAGGCGACATTGTGGACCATCCCTATCTCGAGGTATATCCCTATCACACCGATCCACTGGTCCTTATTGCTCCGCCCCACCATCGGTTGGCAGCGCAGTCTCACTGTGACCCTGGCAGACCTGGCCCATGAAGCCTGGGTGCTGCGTGAGCCAGGCTCGGCGTCGCGTCACGTCGCTGAGCAGGCCTTGCGTGCGCACCAGGTGCCGTGGCAGCTCCGTCTGGCCTTGCCCAGCAATGAAGCCATCAAGCAGGCGGTCATGGCTGGGGTGGGCATTGGCATGGTCTCACGCCTGGCAGTGACGTCGGAGGCGCAGGATGGGCGGCTCCGCATCGTGTCGGTCTGCGACTTCCAGGTCGAGCGGCAGTTTAGTATTGTCCGACGCAAAGACGCCCGACTCCCTGCCCCGGCAGAAGCCTTCCTCAGCCTCCTGTATCGACCATGTTAAATAGGGTACAGGGCTGTGAGGGGGCGCCACAGGGAATCACGCTCCAGGACACCTCAGGTTACGAGAGGGCACAGGACTATGACACCAGCACTGGGCTTAACCGTCTATCATCCCGACAAGGCCGACCACGGTTATACGCTGTTCGCCCCCATGACGGGCACGAGCGCTTATCTCATCGATATGCAGGGTCGCATCGTGCAGCACTGGGCCTTGCCCTACCGCCCTGGAGCCTATGGCTATCTCCTCGACAATGGGCACCTCCTGGTGGCTGGCCGGACCGGCAAAAGCCCAGTCCCGTTTGGCGGAGCCGGAGGCACGCTCATGGAGCTGGACTGGGATGGCAAGGTCCTCTGGGAGCATGTCGAAGACACCATGCATCACGATTTTTGCCGTCTGCCCAATGGCAACACCATGGTGCTCGGGTGGGAACCAGTGCCTGCCGACATGGTGCCGCACATCAAAGGCGGCCAGCCGGGCACAGAGCACGAGGGTAATATCTGGTGTGATTGCTTCCGGGAGATCACCCCGGAGCACCGCGTTGTCTGGGAATGGCATGGTTACGAGCACCTGGATGTGGAGACCGACAGGATCTGTCCCCTCGACCGGCGGCATGAATGGGCGCACGCCAACACCTGTGAAGTGCTGCCCGATGGCAACGTGCTCACCAGCTTTCGTCTCCTCAACACCGTGGCGATCATTGACCGGCACAGCGGCGCCTTTGTCTGGAAGTGGGGCCGCGGGGACTCGGGCACCAGCACGACCCGCATCTCCTCCCCAACGGTAACGTGCTCCTGTTTGATAACGGCTGGCATGCCGCCCACCCCACGCCCCGCTCCCGTGTGCTCGAAGTGCAGCCCACCACGAACACCATTGTCTGGAGCTACGAAACCAAACCGGGATGGAAGTTTTTTAGCTCGTTCATCAGCGGAGCACAGCGCCTGCCTAACGGCAATACCCTGATCTGTGAAGGCATGACCGGACGGCTCTTCGAGGTCACCTCCGTGGGCGAGGTGGTGTGGGAGTATGTCAACCCCTTTTTTCGGACGACGAGCGTTTGGGGCGCAATAACACTGTGTTCCGTGCCTATCGCTACGCGCCGGACTTCCCAGGGCTGCGGGGAAACCCTGTCGCCCAGAGGCGTACGCCTGGATGAATCATCTCTATGCAGGGCGATGAGTGGAGAGGTAGAGGAGCAGCCAGGTATCTTGTTGCTATGCTGGCCATCTCATACTGTGCATCGTGCTATACTCAAGCGACTATCGCCCCCATCTTCAGACACACCCTGAAAGTCCTCACGGGCGGTCAGGTGGTCGTACCTCCGTATATGCAGAGGGAGGGAGGGTATATGAGTACGCAAGTCGTGCTCACGTTATCCGATGACTTTGTAGAGCAAGCCGGGCAATGGGCGCTCCTGACCCAGCGCGAGATTGCCCCAAGTCTTGGCAGAGGCATTAGCCCTTGTCCTGCCATGCCCACAGGTGCACACGCCTGCGGGGAGCCCACCTGCCGGGCAGCGTTATCGGATGCCACGATCTCCTAGTTTTGGCGCAGGTGCCAGATGGCACACCGCAGCAGAGTCAACGTCTCATGACCAGCTGCTGACGAAACAGAAAGAGAGCTCCTGACCGAGCACGAACAGGCCGAGCTACTGTGGCGCTTATGCAAAATGTACCATCTCCGGCTGTGCTGCGCGCCAATCCCGAAGCGTTGGCAGAGCTGTGCACGCGGCTTGCCGCGTCCACCGCTGAGGCCCTAATGGCTGGCTCCCATCTCTGCGGATTTGCGTGCGAAAGTCCGCCTCGCTTGCAGCGAGCCGATGTGGATATTGTCTCACGTCCCAAGCGTATGTGCCTGGCCCCTGGAGATTGACACATCATCCCCGTGCGCACGGTGGGTCCGATACCGAGGCGAACCTCTGGCTGGCCTGCCGTGCGTGCAATCTGTTCAAAGGCCAGCAGATCCACGGGCGCGATCCGCTGACGGGGCGGCGCATCCGGCCCGACCGTGATCACAACGGACTGGCGCCTAACGCACGCACTGGGCCTCCTAAGAGACCTGCTCCCAGGTGCGCCAGACCTCGCGCCACCTAAGTGTGCCTATCGCTGGGCTGGGTGGTATCCATGCGGTCCTCAAGCTCGCCCTCCGAGTTGCAGATAGACCTGCCGCATCTGCGCCAGTTGTGCCTCGTCCGGCTGCTCCCAGAGGCCGCGCTGCACGGCTTCCATGAGGCGCTCAATGATGTTGCGCAGGCCCACGGGTTCTTCTCCTGGAAGAATTGCTGTATCTGCGGGTCCAGGACGTACTGGTCAGTGAGTTGCGTATACATCCAGTCCTCGACCACATGGGCGGTGGCATCGTAGCCGAACAGGTAATCCACCGTGGCGGCCATTTCGAAGGCGCCCTTGTAGCCGTGGCGCTGCATGGACTGTATCCACTTGGGATTCACCACGCGGGTGCGGAACACGCGCCGCGCCTCGTCGGCCAGTTCGCGCACCGCGGAGCGGCCGGGGTCGCTCGAATCGCCAAAATACGCCTTGGGATTCTGGCCAGTGAGGGCGCGCACCGTAGCGACCATGCCGCCGTGGTACTGCATGTAGTCGTCGCTATCGAAGATGTCGTGCTCGCGGTTGTCCTGGTTCTTCACGGCGATGGCCATTTGCGCAAAGCGCGTCTTGCATTCGCTGGCCGCCTCGGCACCGTATGTCGTCTGGGTGTAGGCGTAGCCACCCCAGGCGACGTAGACCGCGGCGAGATCCTGATCACTGCGCCAGTTGCGTTCGTCGAGCAGCGGCAGGATGCCAGCCCCATAGGTGCCGGGTTTGGACCCGAATACTCGGTACAGGCTGCGCGCCCGCGCCTCGGTAGGCGCCATACCGTCGGCGGCATATGTGCTGCAATCGGCCAGATAATGCTTGCGCACAGAAGTTCTGGTCGAGGGGCTCGTCGAGTTCCGCCACGGTGCGCACCGCGCTATCGACGAGGTGCACCAGATTCGGAAAAGCGTCGCGGAAAAGCCACTGATACGCAGGGTCACGTCGATGCGCGGTCGGCCCAGTTCGGCCAATGGGATCACCTCGATACCGGTGACGCGTCGACTCTCGGTCTGCCAGACCGGGCGCACGCCCAGCAGGGCCAGCACCTCGCCGATGTCATCACCATGCGTGCGCATGGCGGAGGTGCCCCAGACGACAATGCCCACGGACTCTGGATACGCCCCCTCTTCGGCGAGATATTTATCGAGGAGTGCCCTGGCCAGATCCGCGCCCACCTGGTAGGCGATGGGCGAGGGCAGCGTCTTGGGATCGACTGAATAAAAATTGCGCCCGGTGGGAGCACGTGCGCCAGTCCACGCGTCGGGGCACCGCTGGGCCCGGCTGGTACGTATTCTCCCTGCAGGGCGCGGAGGATATTGGCGATCTCGTCTGGTGTGCGCTCCAGGCGCGACACGATGACCTCACAGGCAAAGCGTCAGGGTGCGACACACCTCCGCGTCTGCAGGTGCCCAGTCGCTGGGCTGCCACCTCGTGCACGGCGGTCGGGTCCCAGCGGCGCGCGTCCAACTGCTCCAGCAGCCCGCGCGCCGCGTCTTCGAGCCGGTCGAGGACGTCGCTCTGCGTCTGTGCACTGCCACCTCAGGCAGCCGTGAGAAACGCTGGCAGCGCTGCCGTATAGCGCGCCCTGGTGCATCGAGGATCGCCTGATAGTCCAGGCCGGCCATGGCGGCAATGGCACCGCGCAGGCTGCGCACCGTGCCATTGTCCAGGCGCAACATGGCGAGCACCAGGCCGATACGCTGTTCGCCTGCTGGTGTCTGGCCCAGGGTATGCAGACCCATCGCGAATCTGGGCATCCTTCAGCTCGCACAGATAGCCATCCACGTGCAGCAGGAAATTGCTAAAATCGTCAGGGGCTTCTGCAGCATGCAGATCGTGATGCAGATTCGCCTGCACAATGAGGTCCAGATCTGCGCCTGGATGGCTGGCAGCTTGCTGGGGTCGAGCGTTTGCACCTGGTAATACTCGTCCATGAGCTGTTCCAGCCGGGCGATGTCGTTGTACACCTCGGCCCGCATCATGGCCGGGATGAGATGGTCGACCACCACCGCGTGCGCACGCCGTTTCGCCTGGGTGCCTTCTCCGGGGTCGTTGATGATAAATGGATAGATCAGGGGCAGGTCGCCCAGAGCCAGATCAGGGTAGCAGGTGGCTGACAGCCCAATGCCCTTGCCGGGCAGCCATTCGAGCGTGCCATGTTTCCCCATATGCACGACAGCGTCAGCCTTGAAAATCTGACGCAGCCAGTAATACGAGCCCAGGTAATGATGGGACGGCACGAGGTCCGGTGTGTGGTAGATGGCAATGGGATTCTCCCCAAACCCCCGTGGCGGCTGAATGCCGACGAAGACGTTGCCAAACCGCAATCCGGCAATAGTGATCGCGCCGTTGTGGCGGTACACGGTGCCGGGGGTCTCGCCCACGCCTCTCGCAGTTGCGTGCGTACGGCTGGCGGCCAGGCCTCGTACCACTGCTGGTAGTCGGTGGCGTGAATGCGCCCAACCGCTGCCTGTAACTGCTCTTCGGTAAGAAATTCTTTGTCGTACGTGCCACTGGCAATGAGGGCGTGCATGAGACTGTCACTATCAGGTGGCACGGGCTCTACGCCCAGGTCGTCACCCGCCTGCCGCAAGGCGTGCAGCAAATGCATGAGCGACGCCGGGCTGTCGAGACCCACGGCGTTGCCGATGCGCGTGCCGCCTTGGTGGGATAGCTGCTGAACAGGACCGCCACGCGCTTGGCAGCGTTGGGCGCATGCCGCAGGCGTGCCAGGCGCACGGCCATGCCGGCCACCAGCTGCACGCGGTCGGCCACCGGCAGATATTTGGTGACCACTCCACCGATGGTGTTGTCCTCAACCACCACCTCTTTGAAGGAGACCGGCACGCTAATGATGCGTCCGTCGAACTCTGGGATCGCCACGGCACATGGCCGTGTCGAGGCGGTGTGAGGCCGGCGTCGCTCTGGGCTCCACTCTGTATGGCTGCTGGTGCTGGTGATGGCCTGAATGATCGGCAGCGTTCATGGCCTCTAAAAATTCGACGGACCAGCCCTCGGCGACCGTCACGCCCTGCACCGCCAGTGAGCCCATGCTGTAGCTGAGGTGCTGATCAGACAGTCGACTCGCGGTTGTCCCTGCTCATCCAGGATCAGCTCTCGAAAGGCTGCAGGTGGCCCATCTGTGCCACGCAGACTGTAGCAGAACACCGGCAACACGTTGCACCCTTGCCCTTCAACGGCCTCGACCAGGGCATCGACGAACTCCCGGTTGCCGCTCATCCAGTGCGTACGGTAGAACAGCACGCCCACGGCAGGGCGGTTGGCCTGCCAGCGCGTGCTGAGATAGTGCTCAGAGATACCTGCTCAGGGCCGGCGGGGTGATAGATACCCGCACTCCGGGCAGCGGCGCTGGGGGCTCAAAGCCATAGCCCGTCATGAGGAGCGTGTCAGACAGGAAGAGCAGCAATTGTTTGACATTCTCGACCCCGCCGTGCCGGAGGTACTCGAACGCTTCACCCATCAGCGCTGCCGGGGCTGTGGAAGCCGCGGTCAACTCAGCATCAACGTGCTGTTCGCCAGACCAGGCGAGCACAGGGATACCCTGCTGCCGGCAGTATCTCACGAGGGCATCGAAACCCTCCTCCCAGGCGCGGCGTCCTCCGAGCAGGCGCACGAGCACCATCACGGCCCCCGACACCAGCTCCGCCGGCCCCAGATCAGACGGCAGACGGGTAGGATTGACGGCCTTGAGTGCTGGAAAACCCTCGGGCAGGTCGCGCGCCACCCTACTCAGCGCCAGGATTTCCGTATCGGCAGTGGTCACAAAGACGATCATGTCCAGCACTCCCTCAGGCAGTCGGTGTCACTCGCTGCATCGTAATAACGAAATGCGTTTCAAAACGCCCTTCCCCCTGGTCCACTTCCAGGCGCTCTTCAAAGCCATATGCCGTCGGCCGTAAGATTTTGCGCGCCCGCTGCGCGGCGTGGTGGGCATCAGGTCGCTCGTCGAACATCACGGCGTCCCCATCAAGCTGCAGGTGAAAGTCGTGCACGCCGCCGCCATCGGTATAGGCACGGGCTTCAATGCCCTCGGTCTGGGGATTCACCCCAATCGCCACAAAGGCATTATGGGTGTCCTTGCGCCCGTCAGCCAGTGTGTAGGTCACCCCCATACGCAGTGCGATGCAGCGTCCCCCAGCCTCCCAACTACCCACGAGTTCTTTCTGGAAGGGCTCAGGCCGCGTCACCTCTTTCCCTTCCCTGAAATGGCCAAGCAGAAATTGGAGTTTACGCAGAGCCACACTCCCATGCTCGTGCTCGTGCTCATGCACCGGATCAAACAGGAAGGGGTCGGCGCTGCCTGGCTCGGTGAGCAGCGTGCCAGCCGAAGCGGCGCGCTGGGCGAAGCCGCGCACCGCCTGCCAGTCAGCATCCTGGGCGAACTGGGCGAACATCGTACTGCGCTGCCCCACCCGCAGGGTAGCCACAGGGGCCTGCTTGCAGGGTCCCTGACACTCCGTGGCGGACAGGAGCAAGCGGCTCTCGTCGAGGCCCTGCCGCAACGCCGGCTCTGACGCATCGAATTTCTGCCGCCGGTGACAGGGGCGCCCCATACAGAGAAACAGGTGCGCTGGCCCCTGGAAAAAGCGCTCTTGTGCCTGTGCCAGGGCGGCGGTGAGTTCGTGCTCCGTTGGCGCCAGTCCCTGGCGTGTCAGTTCAGCCCGCCAACCCCTGAGCGCTGCTTCTGTCCAGGGACCCTGCATTTGGACTACACGAAGCCCAGGGCCAAGGCCTCGAGGTTTGCTGGTGTACGCATACGTTGCTGCTTCATAGCCATCCTCCTATGTATGGAACTCCTGGTGTACTGGTCCAGCGTCACGGATCAGGGCCAATGGCAGGCATAAAAACCCCAACCTCGAGCGATTGGGGTCACAGCACAGTGCTGACACCGTTCCCCGCGACTGCGTCGGCGGAGGGCGCCAGCTTAACGGCGCCCCTTCCCTCGAAAGGTTTCGTCCGTCAGTCAGAAAGTCAGGCAGGTGTCCTGGCTCGCGGCATCATCCTACTCTCTGCACCTTCCCAAGGCCGGTCGCCTCAGTGGTCTCCGCAGATTTCGTTCCGCTTACAGTTGCAGGGCAGCGCTGGCTTTGCACCAGCTTCCCACTCACAGGTATCGCATGTGAGCCCTTAACTTTCAGCGTATAAGGTAAACTGCCTCTATACTACGAGACCTCTATTGGCCTGTCAATACGGAATGGCTGGCCAGCAGTGGGCTCTTTGTCCATGACATACCATTGTGGAGACGCCGGGAAGAGTACCAAACGAACCCATGCTTGAGAAGCGCAGAAGAGGACAAAAGAGTGTCGGGTAATCGACATCTCTACCGCGCCCTGCTGACAGAGCATCCGTAGAAAGCGGCTCACACAGGTGCTAGACGGATGGCATCCGCCTTTGCCGGGTTACAGGCGTGCTGAACAGCCATGAGCGGTCTAGCGGCGCTCATGGCGCCCTAAAGATGAGACTTTAGAACGCGGTCTAATAGTACCGTAAAAAAAATCCGGGCATTAGGCCGCCGTCATCCGTCTAGTACTCCTTAAGACGGTGCTATATAGACATGGCTTGACGGCCCCAGCCGTAAAATGTTATGTTCGGCTTCTGGTCGAGTGGGCTGCGTGCACGGCTTCGCACCACGATTCAAGACATGAGTATAGACTGTTGCTCGACTGTTGTGATTTGCCATTTCTGACTTTCGTGTGATACTCTCAGGCCCTATCCCGCCCCCTACGTGAAAGGGTAACGCCTGATGCAGCTTCCTATCGTGGCTCCTGCTCCCCTCGTGACCGCTCATGCTGATGTCTTCCGGGACCTCTTCGAGAATCGGTGCCAGTTTCACCATTTCCAGAATTACTTAACAGGTCTGATCGTCCTGGACAACAAAAGCCTGGCGAACATCACCCGTTGTGTGCTTGAGAGTGCGGACAAAACCAACCTCTCCCGCTTCTTCTCCGAAGCGCCGTGGTTTCAAGACCGCGTCAACGACCGTCGTGTTGCGTATCTGCTCCAGCAAACCAAGGAGGTCCGCCGTCCGAAGGCTGACGGGCTCCTGATCCTCGATGATACGCTGTGTGAACACGTAGGAAGTCTCTTCGACTATGTCGATCGCCATTACAATCATGGCGATGACACATATCCTCTGGCGCACAATCCGGTCACCAGTCATTATGTGAGTGGCCCCGTGCGGTTTCCCGTGGACCTCCGATTATACCGGCGCTATGAAGAGTGCACGCAGTGGGAAACGTTTGTCCAGCAACACTTTCCCGACCGTCCGATCCCGACGACAAAGAAAGAACGAGCACGTTTCCATAAAGAAGTCGACCCCATCTTATTGGAAGATCCAAAGTTTCAGAAGCTCCACAAACAGTTTCGTACAAAAATCGATCTCGGTATTGCCTTGTTGGAAGCGGCGATTCAACACACAGTCCCGTTTAGTGTGCTCCTCTTCGACAGTTGGTATCTCGCTGAAGAGCCTCGTGTCCATGGCGCGTTACCGGAAAAAGATTGGATCAGCCTGCTGAAGAAGAATAGGAATCTGGAGACCAACAGCTTTGTCCTCAAGGATGCGACAGGCAAACCCCTCCATCTGGAGGGGCCGCATATTGCCGTGGAAGATTTGGTGCCACTTCATCCCGCCCACCGCCTACCGCGCCGTGACGGTGGGGGACAAAACGTACTGGACCTTTACGCTGGCTGTGCGTCTCCCCGGGCTCGGCAAAGTCCGGCTGGTGGTCAGCTTCAAGAACGCGGAGTTGACGGGCACCTATGCCGTATTGGTGAGCAATCGGGCAGACTGGGATGCGCCACGGATCATCACCCTGTATTTGCAACGCTGGCCGATTGAGACCTTTTATCAGGACGGTAAAACACATCTGGGCTTGATGAGTATCGCATGCGCAACGTTGAAGCCATTCAAAAACATTGGTGTCTGGTGTTCGTGGCGTATTCGTTCTTGCATCTGGACTGCCTTCCCCGTCACCGATGAAAGGAAGCTTGCCCATCAAAACCATTGGGGAAGCGTGTCGTCAGCAAGCCCAAGCCCTCATGCAAGCCGTGATCTTGTATGCGCACGAGCGCCTTCAACTCGGGCAAAGGGCTCAAGATATCTTTGGCTATTTGTTCGCCAAGCAACAACCGGTTATGGCGAGATGAGGTCGCCTCTCCTCGCCCAAAATACAACTGTCGAGGATCATGGTGGTCTTCACACGTTTGATGCTCGTTAGCTCCTGCATAACCGGAATATCGTATCCGGCTTCCAGCATGCGTGGCAAACGAGCGGGCGCATGCCTTTGCGACCCATTGACTCGAAGCAGGATATGACATCCGCACGGTGCAGGAATGACTCGGTCATTAAGGACGTCTCTTGTGCAGCGCGCGTTCGGCCTTGCGTTGTCACTGATGAATTGGTAAGGTGGTTTGCATGCGCACTTCTATGCATCTGAAGCCGGGCCGGAAAGGTACCAAGCAGTTACTCGCGCAGTACGGCGATCGTCTCGTCTGTGTGCGCTATCGGCATGACGCGCAGCAAAAAAGCGCTTCAAGACGGTCGAGCTCATCGTAGCCGAGTGGGCCTGGGAACCGCCAGCCCCGCAGATACCAGCAGACCAGAGAGTCGCCCTGCGTATTGGCTTTGCGGAAGTCGACCTACGAGAGCGGGTGAAGCAAGCCGGTGGCAAGTGGAATCCACGTCAGAAAGTCTGGGAGCTGTGCTATGGTCAGGTGGTTGCACTCCGCCTGGAGGCCCGCATCGTCGAGCATGAAGCCACTACATATAGAGACCAGGATTAATCCCCGCGGTCCCTACATAGAAGTTGGATGGTCCGTGACAGAGTATCAAGCCAAACCTTGGCCGCAAGGTGAGTGGGAGCCAAAAGTAGAAATACTGGTATCAAAGTGTGCAGCCCTCTTCATTTCTGGAAGAGACCTTATGCCGTTGCCGACTCTTATACGAACGATGTATGGCTCTTGGACTGATCCCGACCAGTTAGTGCAGAAGTTGGCCAAGCTTTACTGCAAGTTGTTTGACGTTCAAGGGCTATCTGACTTCCATGAGTCAGCGGAGCAGGCTAACCCTTATGAGGTCCCCGTTCGTCGGGCAGACAACCTCCCTAGGGAGCGGATGTCTTGCGTTTTTTCCGCTGGGGTTCAGGCTGGATGCGGCCGTCTGCTTCTGGCCACGTGTTCTGTCTTCATGGCCGTCTGCTGGCGCACCGACGGGCGGCCCCCAACACTGCGTGCGGTGCCGCCGTGGTGACGACGCGTGTGCAGAGACTTCATTTCAGGGGCGTCTCGACGACCTCGCAACATCTCTGGCCCTCGTACCGCCCGTGGCTGCTGAGAGCAGCTGCACGGCCCCCGTTCTCCAGTGCGTGCCAGGGTCGGGGGAGGGGCAGCACACGTGGGCCGAAGTCCGCGACGCGCGCCGCCGAGCACAGCGCCGGAGCGGACGTCCAAGCAAGGGGGCCGGCTCCGGGTGGAAGGCCTCAGTGCTCTTTGGGCATGCACGACGCCGGGGACCCGTCATGGCCGAGCCCCAGCGTCAGGCGCCCTCCCGGCTCGGCCAGTGTGGCAGGCGCCCCCGCTCCGCCCGTGCTCACTCTGGAGCACCCCCGGCCTATCGAACGCCGTTTGGCGTTGTCACCGAGAGGAGACGGCATCGCCAAGCTGCGGCGCGCGCTCCCGGCCACGCCTGGCCTGGCCCAGGTTTTTCTCCACGCGGCCAGCTATTTTGCCCTGCCGGATTGGTGCGCAGGCCCACCACCGCCGCGGCGGCAAAGGCCCACGAGACGCCGGCCCGCTCGTCGCGCTGGATGTGCTGTCGCGTTGACCCGCCGATTCTGGCACACGTGACGAGGCGGCAGGGAGGCGACGCCAGCGTGTCCCGGGAAGCGCTGGATGGCATGGATGGCCGAGAGCAGGACGCAACGCAGGATCGCGCCGAGCCTGGCACCGCGTGCCGCAGGAGCGCGTGTGGGCGGTGTGGTGCTGGCGGTGTGGGGAGGAGGGAGAGCTCCCGGTGCGGAGCAGCGGAGCGCCGTGAGCCATCAGCGCCCGACCGCACCATGGGCACTTACGGGGGACCGGCTTCGAGAGATAGAAACCAATGAGTTAATCCCGAAGCCTTCCGAGGCAACATTTGGCCTTGAGCGCGATCTCCAGCTTGCACTCTTTCGCTCCAACATTGAGCAGCTTGAACCTGGCCTCCCATCATTGATGATGGCAAAAGAACATGCGACGACGGGCGCAAGGGCGGATCGACATTACGGCCCAAGACGCCCGTAGGAATGTCAGCGGTCGTCATTGAACTGTGAAAGCGGGCACTGCTGCCCCCGAAGCTCTCGCACAGCTCTTGGCTACTCTATGGGCGCCATTGGCCCGGCTGGGCCCAGCAGTCAGTGCGTGGCATACTGGTTGCCGGCGATTTTTCGCCTCGGGTGGTTTTTGCAGCACGAGCGGTGCCAAATGTTGTTCAGCTCCGACAGTACCGTTTCAAGGATTCACATTTGAATCAGTTGCGTGAGCCAAAAGTTAAAAGCTGCACAACGAATTAAGGATTCGTGCGGCGCCACCGCCGCCACACAATCCTGGGCTGAACAAGGCCGTGGGGGCGCCGGGCTCTTTGGAGTTTCGATGGGTCGGAGAGGCGGCTGCTGGCGTAGAGAAGCGGTGCGTGCATGCAGCGCCCAGGTGGGCAGCAAGGGGTCTCGGCCCCGCAGCGCTGCCGCCTTGCAGCAGGGCATTGGCCCGTGAGGGGTCGGGGGAGAGAGGACGAGGCCTCGTGACGGAGTGTGTGCGGGCGCCGGGCTAGAGCGGTCCCCCAGGCGGTGCCGACGGCGTCGCGCACGCCTTGTCGAGCGCCAGGTCCCACGGGACGCCAGCCCTGGACGATGGGCCCCCTCCTCTCTGGCCCTATGGCGGCTTCTGGCGTGCGGCGAGAGCCGCACCAGGAAGAGCCAGTGGCCCACCACATGTCCGGCAGCGCCGTTGCTGCTCGGGACGGGACATGTCTGGTGGACGGTCCCGGGGTGGGGCGTTCTCCGCAGCCAGGGTCGTTGCTGGGGCAGGCTGGCCGCGAGAGCGTCCTGATCTGCGGGAGCACTTTGCGACTGGCTTGGGCTCAGGAGGCCGTAGAGCGGACTTTGACTGAACCCTCGTGGCAGCATGCTGGAGGAAGCGCGGCGGATGAACGCTTCGGCGGGTAGCGTCAGACGTTTCCACCCGGCGCCGCTTGCGCTTCTTGGAAGCGGAACGTGACGTGCCCGTCTGCGAGCGTTTCCAGGCGGTTGTTGGTGAGGGCAATGCCGGTAGATGTAGGGAGCGAAAGAGGCGAGAACCGCAGTGCCGGTGCCCGCCGGTTGGCAGTGGGTCACCCAGTCCTTGTGCCAGACCTGGGACGGCACGGGCGTGCGGAGGCCAGCGGTCGTCAAGCGCCGCCTTGAACTTGCCACGGAAGAGCCTGGAGAGCGCGCGGACGGGCACGAGCCAGGCATGCACAGCGGGGCGAGGCACCACATGCGAGCCTTCTGGCGACAGGGCCCCACCGGGGACGAGGTAATGGACAGGCGGATGGTAGGCCAGGTCCCGGGGTCCACGTGTGGAGGACGCCCACCATGCCGATCTGCCCGCCGAGGTAGTGCGGGTCCAGAGCGAGGTGCCTGTAAGGCAGCAGCGGAGGTTCTGAAAGAGCAGGTGTCAGACATGCAGTGCCGGTGCGAGCGGGCTAGCAGGGCGCAGTGTCCTCAGGCAGCGTAAAGAGTGACCAGAAAGTACGGGACAGGCAGGAGGAGCGCACGCTGCCGTTCCAGCCAACGTGGTGGTCGCTGTCATTCTGGCACGCTGGGACAATGCCGGTTCTTGCAGGAATGATAGCTGTACTCCAGCTCTCCGCACGCTGTGCACTGGGAGACATGCCCGCCAGGGCGCTCACGTCCGGCACTGTTCAATGGCTGCCATGGCTGCCAGGTGGCTGGGTGGCATGCGGTCGGCGAATTGTGGCGCGATAGTGCCGGGCCATAGCGTCGGAAGATTTCCGCCAGTTCGAGCATGGCAGACCTCCCGCGGCCATGAGAGCGCTCCAGGAGGCGATTGATGGTCTCGGTGGCCATGGCTTCGGCCGTGGCGGTCAGGTGGGTGGAGAGGGCCGTGGTGGGGGGGCGAGTTGTGTCCCAGGGAGTGCTGGATGAGGCGGAGATGCACCCCTGCTTCCAGCGGGGTGCGTGGCCCACAGTGGCGGGCATGTGCACAGAGGCGCTTGTGGAGGCGCTGGCCTTCAGGGCCCGGCGCGCCGGCGTCCTGAAGACGCTGTTGCGCGGCATGGGGGTGGAGGCTGTGGACATCGACCGCTCCGGCCAGGCCGGAAAAGCCACACAGGGTGGCGTGAGTTATCCAGGAGCGGCGAACGGCTCAGGTCCTGCTGGGGCAGGGGACATAGCGGTCCTTCGCGCCTTTGCCACCGCGCACGTGGACGACCATCCGGGCACTATCAATATCAGGGCACCTGCAGGTGGGTGCCTTCCTGCAGTCGCAGGCCACAGGCATAGATGGTACGCAGGCAGACGCGATAAGCGCGGCAACCGCACACACGGGAGGAGCGTGCGCGCTTCCTCCAAGCTGAAGGATGCCGACCGGGAGCTTGTGCTCCTGGGGGCCTCACCAAGGTCATGCGTCGTCCAGGCTCCGGCCAGGGTATGCTTGGAGAAAAGCTTGATGCCGCACAGCGCGATGGTGCTGGCGCTCCGTGAGTAGTGCTTGACGTTCTTCACGATAGAGGAAGCAGGCCGCGCAGCTCTTCTTCTTCGTTGATCCGAGTCTGGGGGACGTGAGGATAATGTTCAGCCAGTTGGCGCACGGCGCGCACATACGGCGTCCTGGGTTCAGCTGCGGAGACCGGCCGTTGAGTTGGACGGCCCTCGATCATCCGTTGTGCGCAGTGGGAGTCATGGCGATGTCTCCTGACGTGAAAGGTTGAGAGAGTGAGAGGTACAGGAGATATCGCCCTTCCGGTTGCGGCTGTAAAGGATCTTCAGGATTGCCTCCGATTCAGAGAGGGTACGGAAACTACGCGGAGCGCTCTGTTCAACATTGGCCTGCAGACCGCCAATAGCCTACGCTCCTTGTCGCCGTGGCGCCATCGGCGGCGCCTGAGGCTCCAGCGTTCGGCGCCTTAGGCACGGGGAAAGGAGGTGATGCTATGGGCACCAAGTCTGCAAGATAACCATGGAGGGTGGTTGTAGGGACCAGCGTAAGTCTATGGCTAGGTTCGGCGCACGAGGGACCACGGTCAAAGGTGACGCTACCGATGACACGCCGCCGCCGCTGCTCTTCAGCCGTGGTGAGTAGGCAGAGAGCAAGGCTTGGGACAAGACATTGATGGACAATCGCCGTTATGCTTAGCTAGCCAGGCCCATGGCGGCACCACTGGGTATTCTGACGTTTTTTTATCGACGAGGAGGAAGACGGCATGAGATTCCGGCGATTGACTTCCGGCGCTGCTGTTCGTACTCAGCTGGCAGCCTGTTCGCTGATCTGGCATCCGTCGCTTCGGCCGGGCCGAAGGAGGACGTTGCCGCCGCGACCATGCAATGGGCCCAGACCTTGGGACAAAAACGATCCTGACAAAGTTGTTCTTCTCTATGCCACTGATGGAGTTCTCTGGGGGAACGCTCTCTCCTACCGTGCGAGCGGATCGAGCAGCGTTGCGCGACTACTTCGTCACGGCGTTTAAGGTCTTGCCCGGTCTCAAGGTCACATTCGGCGAGCAATTGATCCGCGTGTACGGCAGCACCGCTGTCAACACCGGCTACTACACGTTCTCGTATGTCAAGGACGGCGAACCCAAGACTGCTGCCAGCGCGCTATAGCTTTCACCTTCGTGAAAGAGGGCGAGAACTGGATGATCGTCGACCATCACTCATCGGCGATGCCCGCACGCTCCTCGGTAGGCAGACGCATGGAGCCGGAGGGCCGTGTTGGAACGGGAACGTGTCTAGGGAGGAACAGAAAACAGCATGGCCCGTCGAAGAATAGGACCGAGCGAACAGGGGTTATTGCAGGCGACGGTGGATAGCCTACGCCCTGCGTCGCTCCGGCTACCCACCGCGCCTGAAACCCGGTGTTCGGCTAACAAGGTCTTGGTTGAAGAGCCCCGCTGTCTCCTAGAATCGTTCGACATGGAAACATATGACACCCATTTATGCAAACCTGATTGGAGGAGCACATGGCTAGCGCAACGCAAAAATCCTTGACGCCGCCGTGATCGGCGCAGGCTTTTCCGGCATGTACATGCTGAAGTCGCTGCGGGACAAATTGGGGCTGAAGGTGCGGGTTTATGAAGCCGGCGAAACCGTCGGCGGCACCTGGTACTGGAACCGCTACCCCGGCGCGCGTTGCGATTCCGACTCCTACATCTATTGCTTCACCTGGGACAAGCAGCTGTTGCAAGAGTGGGAATGGTCCGAGCGCTACCCCGAGCAGCCCGGAAATCCTGCGCTATCTGGAGCATGTGGCCAAACGCCACGACCTGAAGCGCGACATGCAGTTCAACACGCGCGTGACCGGCGCCGAATTCGACGAAGAAACCAACCTGTGGACGGTGCGCACCGACAAGGGCGAAGAGGTCACGGCACGTTACCTCATCGCGGCCGTGGGTAGCCTGTCGCACACCAACATGCCGCAGTTCAAGGGCCTGGAGAAGTTCAAGGGCACAGTGGTACCACACCAGCCGCTTCCCTCACACCGGCGTTGACTTCACCAACAAGCGCGTGGGCGTGGTCGGCACCGGCGCCACCGCGGTGCAGGCCATTCCCGAAATTGCGCAGCAGGCCGAAGCAACTCACCGTGTTCCAGCGCACCGCCAACTACTGTGTGCCGGCGCGCAACGGCAAGGTGGACCCCGAAGTGGTCAAGGCGCGCAAGGCGGACTATGACGGCGTGGTGCAAGCGCATCCGCGAATCGTTCTTCGGCCAGGAGCATTACTTCATCCCGAAGTCGGTGCTGGAAGCCACGCCCGAGGAGCGCGAGCGCGAGTTCGACAGGATGTGGGACGCCGGTGGCTTCGCCTTCTGGCTGGCCAACTACCAGGACATGTTCTTCAATCAGGAGGCCAACGACCTGTGCGCCGACTACATCAAGCGCAAGATCCGCAAGACCGTGAAAGACCCGGTCGTCGCCGAAAAGCTCATACCCAAGGGCCACGCCTACGGCACCAAGCGCCAGCCGCTGGACACCAACTACTACGAGACCTTCAACAAGGACAACGTGCTGCTGGTCGATGCCAACACCGACGGCGGGATTGAAGAAATCACCGAAAAGGGCATCCGCGCCGGTGGCAAGGAATACGAATGCGACATCATCGTTTTCGCCACCGGTTTCGATGCCATGACCGGCCCGCTGAAGGCCTTGAACCTGAAAGGCCGCGGCGGCCGCACGCTGGATGAAGCAGTGGGCGGACGGCCCGCACACCTACCTGGGCATCTCGGTCGCCGGCTTCCCCAACTTGTTCACCATCACCGGCCCGCAAAGCCCGTCGGTGCTGTCGAATATGCCGGTATCGATTGAGCAGCATGTGGAGTGGGTCACCGACTGCATTGACCACATGCGCAAGTCCGGCAAGACCACCATCGAAGCGATGCCCCAGGCGCAGGATCAATGGGTTGCGCATGTCAACGAGATCGTCAACATGACGCTGATGACCGGCGCTAACTCCTGGTACATGAGTGCCAACATCCCCGGCAAACCGCGCGCCTTTTTGCCCTATTTGGGGCCGGAAGGTGTCGGCGGTTACCGGAAGAAGTGCGACGAGGTCGCGGCCAAGGGGATATGAGGGATTCGCGCTGGCGTAGCTGACCCTAGAAGAAAGACCAGGAGTGGGGATAGGATCCACAGAATCGGAGTAGACCAATGATCAAGAACAGCTACTACTCACAGGATGTGCATGGCCCTTACGAGCTGCACGACATCGGTAATCTCGATTTGGAAGAAGGCGGCACCATCCGCGGTTGCCAACCTCGCCTACGCCACTTTCGGCACGCTCAATGCCGCCAAAGATAACGCCATCCTTATTCCCACCTGGTACTCCGGCACCAACAAGATCATGGAGCAGGTGTATACCGGCAAGGGACGCGCGCTCGATCCCGACAAGTATTTCCTCATCGTCGTCAATCAGATCGGCAACGGTCTTCTCCACCTCGCCGCACAACACGCCACCGCCGGCGGGGATGGGGAATTTTCCCGCGTGTGCGCATCGGCGATGACGTGCGCGCGCAGCACAAATTGGTCACGGAAAAGTTCGGCTTGAACGAGTCTCGCGCTGGTTGTCGGCGGATCCATGGGCGCGCAGCAGACCTACGAATGGGCCGTACGCTACCCCGATATGGTGAAGCGCGCCGCGCCGATCGCCGGCACGGCGAAAAATACCGTCCATGATTTCCTGTTCACCGAAACGCTGGTCGAGGCGATCACGTCCGACCCCGGTTTCAACAAAGGGTTCTACGCATCGTCGGCGGACGTACGGGAAGGTCTGTTGCGCCACGCCAAAATGTGGGCAGTGATGGGGCTGGAGGTGCGTTTCAAACGTGGATACGGATGGGGATAACATGTTGTAGATCAAATCCGGGAGGCGCTATCTCGCGAAACACCACCCCTTGATACAGAGCCTCCACAAGAGACACGAGCAACAGGAGTAAGTCAGCGGCGGCAGATACCGCTCCGGGGTTGGTTGCGAGCGGGTTTCACAGGCCGGTCCAGGCACAGACATCTCATCAAGTGGCATGGAGCCGACGCGCAGGAGCGCGCGGCTCCATGCCTAGCGTTAGGGGTGAAGTATGACAGAACACGCATTACTACGCCCTTCTGCGTTACTGGCTTTTCTTTGCGGCAGCGGTCTCTTTCTGTCGATGACCGTCTGGCTGATGTTGGGACCACTCTTAGTGGAGCTGGCGTAGACCGTGTTCCACACCTCGGTGGCAGTCACGGGCCAATTCACCGCTGCGACGGCCATCACCTGGGCGCGCTCACCGCGTTCCTCGCTCGGACCAGTATCCGAATATCTACGGCAGACGCCGCATGCTGCTCACGTGGGGCTGATGCTGATGGTGCTGGGCACCCTGGTGGTGCGGCCTTCGCCTGGAACTTTGGGGCCCTGTTGGCCTTTCGGTGTCTGGACCGGGGTGGGTGCGGCCATGACTCCCCCTAACCGTCTGGCGACGATTGCCGACGTCTTCCCCGGCACAGCGCGGCAAGGCGATGGGCTGGGTGATCAGTGCCACCGGGCTCGGGACGGCGTTTGGCGTGCCGCCGGTAGCCATCCTGAGCGATCTCGGGGGTGGCGGGTACCGTTTTACGTGATTGGCGCCCTGCTCCTCCTCTTATGGGGGCTCTTGTGGGGCTACCTCGGCTTCCCACGAGCCAGCCCGGGGCACACCGGCTCCCTTTGTCACGCACTTCCAGGCGGTGGGCGTCAAGGCCGCCTTGTGGTTTGTCCTGGCAGCCAACTGTCTTGCAGGCTACGGCCTTTATGGGGATGTCCAGCTATCTCGCCGCCTATTTGATGCACACACACCTACCGTCTGGAGTGCCGGGGTTACCGCACTGCCCCCTGACCGTGGCGGGTCTTGGGGTCATCGCCGGAAGTCTGAGTCGGGCGCCGTGGCTGGCCAGGCGTACCGCCCTCGGCGGTAGCAGCCATCGCGTTCATAGGGAGGGGGGACTCGGTGCCGCCCTTCTTCGTCTTCACCACGGACATCTCGCCGTGGGTCACCGTCATGTTGGCCTCTTTGGCGTCGCCAGTTTGTTGCCCTTGTCCTGGCCAGTGACGGCGGTGCTCCCTCACGGAACTGGCAGGCCAGTCGCGCGCCACGGCAACGGGGCTCTTCGCCGTGAGTAACCAACTTGGGGCGGTCGGCGGGGCCTCGCTCGGCGGGGTGATGCTCGCCCTGGGCAGTTTTCCGTTGGTCGGGATGTTCTGTCTGGTCACCGCAGCGCTGGCAGCAGTGGAGTGATCCGCGGCAAAGTACACAGGGCCGTCGCGAGCCCTATGCCCTGTTCGACCATCTCCACGTGGCGGGTGTTACCTGAGTATCGGCAACTGATTATCAGGTTCCGGTTGCTAAAGCACACAGCCCTGGGACATGGAAGAGACCATAATTCCCAGGAGGGAGCGTCATGATTAATGAAACGCGCAAATTGTCTATTACCTGTTCTCACAGGTCTGATACCGCCGCCTGAGATTATGATTACCTGGGCGGTGTTTTATGATGAGATTTGGTTGCCATGTCCATATGAGTGGGTGGATCTCTGATATGATTGAATCATATTATAAATAATGACTCTTAGTAGTCATCATGATGGATGAGCCTCTCAATCCCAAATCTGTGCATTGGGATATACAGTGGATGATTTTATTTCTCTACCGGACACTTTTACAAGTCCTTTTGCAAGGAACACTTAAGAGGTTGACCCATCGTATACTCTCTCTGGAGAGCGCAACCAATCCAGAAGGAGCAGGCGATGAGTGACAACCTCCGCAGGTATCGTGCCATACGCGATGCCTTAATACAATGGTATCCTGGCCAGCCGTCAGGCACAGTCGCCAGGCACTTGACCACCCTGGCGGCGCTCATCAGCGGCATCGTGGGCAGCAAGAGCACCCAGCTGCCGCACATCGCCGCGAAAGTGCCTAACGGCGCCCAACCCGACAGCCGCGTCAAACGCTTTGCGCGGTGGGTCGACAACGCCCACATCCTGGAGGAAGTGTACTTTCTGCCCTATGCGGAGGTCTTGCTGCGTCATCTCGCCTTGCAGACGGTGGTGCTCGTCATGGATGGCAGCGGCGTGGGTCGCGGGTGTACCGCGCTGATGCTCCATGTCGTCTACAAAGGTCGTGCCCTGCCGCTGGCCTGGCGGGTGCGCCAAGCCCCGAAGGGCCACTTTCCCGAAGACCTCCACATCGCCCTGGTCGAACTGGTGCGCGAGGTGATCCCAGCGGGGACCAAGGTGGTCTTTCTCGGGGACGGCGAGTTCGACGGGACGGCGCTGCAGGCCACGCTGCATGAGGCGGGCTGGTCCTACGCCTGCCGCACGGCCATGAGCACCGTGGCGACGTGGGAGGGCGAGACCTTCCCGTCTCGATACCTTGAGGGCGTGTAGCAAGCCAGGCACCCTCATCGCGTTAAAAGAGGTGCAGTTGACGCGTGACGCCTATGGTCCAGTGATGGTGCTGAGTTGTTGGGCCAAGGGATATCAAGAACCGCTGTATTTAGTCAGCAATATGGTCACAGCAGAGGAAGCCTGTCGCTTGTATGAAAAGCGATTCCGTATTGAGACTTTTTCTCAGACCAGAAAAGTCGAGGGTTCCATATCCATAAGTCGCACATATCCGATGTACAACGCCTGTCACGGTTATTAATAGCCGCGTGTTTAGCTTATATATGGATTGTTTATCTCGGATCGGTATGTGAAAAAGATCGGTGGAGACCTATCATTCATCGTAAGAACCGCTGTGATTTAAGTCTTTTCCAGTTGGGTCTTAGATTTTTAGAACATCTTTTAAATGAAGAGATGCCTATCCCTGTACAATTCCATGTCACCATTTAGCAGAAAAAAAAGTGTATGGTGGTGAAGTATGATTTTATTAAATTATAATTAGAAAGATGATGTGATATGAAGCCTTACTTTGATGTAAAGAGCCAATATCGGGTTCTTTTTGAGACAAATATTCTTGGTCTATATCACCTTCTTTAAAAGCCATGTTTATCCATCTTTTTCGTGAACTCTTTATTGCCATTTCTAAAAGCAGATCGGGCATCAGGTTATTAGCACTGATTATAGCAGTTGTGTTTAAAAGAGCAGATGATTTTGCGTTGGTGCTTCACTTCACTTAGTAAGAATAAGCCCGGCCCAGGAATTTTATCTCTAACCCCTCAGATCCTTTACCTCGTCTCGCTGGTTTGCTCTTCGTGTCTCTCTTCCAATATCAAGTCCCTCGGCTTGAAACCTCAGAGGCTATCCGGAAACTTTTCGCTCCCTCGCCGCAAGATCATGCAGCGTCCTTGCGGTAATGAAACACAGGGCGACCGCAAGGAGCGAGTCGATTCAGCATAAGATGTATATGACTGATTTGGATCATAGCAGTACTGGATTCTACACTGCACTCATAGTCCTTACTGTTCCTTCGAAACCGACTATGCCAGGCGTTCGTCCGCTCAATCACCCAGCGTTTCTCCAAGCGGCGTGAAGCCTTTCGTGCCGGCTGGACGTGCCTTCACTTCGATGTGCCAGCCTGGACGATGCTCAGCCATCCAGGCGTCCAGGGCGTGATTAGTGATACTTCTGATCCGCAAAGATCGTGACGAGACGCGGAAAGTGGTAGGGGTGGACGTGCCCGAGCAGGAGCGGTGCCGCCACACCATCATCAAGCCCCGCACTGGTAATGAGCACGGCCAGCAACAAGCCCCAGCGTATCGACCAACAGATGCCGCTTGCGCCCGTTGATCTTCTTGCCGCCATCATACCCACGCGTCCGGGCCTCCCATCTCGGTGGTCTTGACCGATTGACTATCGATGCAGGCGGCACTGGGGGTCGGGCTCGCGCCCCGCAGCCACACGAGTCCGCTCGCGCAAGGCCCTGACCAGCTTCGCCCATGTCCCATCGTCGCGCCACTGGGCAAAAGTAGTCATAGACGGTACTCTTGGGCAGCAAATCGTGAGGCAACATATCCCATTGGCAGCCACTGCGGTTCAGGTAGAACAGCGTATTGAGGACTTCACGCATGTCGACCTTCCGAGGGCGCCCTCCTCGTGGGTTCTGCTTGGCGGGTGGGATCATCGGTCCCACGATGGCCCATTGCTCGTCCGTCAGATCTGAGGGATACTTCTTTCGAGACTGGTCTTCATGTACCATGCATGCGCACTCCTCTGCTGATGGGATATGCGCTAACTATCTAATAAATCTACTTTTTGCCAAGTCATATTTCCGGATAGCCTCCTCAGTGCCGGCAGATTCTTGAAGTCCGGATTATCTGAAAGACACGAAGGAAGGTTTACCTCTATATTCACGAGATGGCGGCGATATAGGCAGCGGCTCAAGGGCGGGCACATGTCTGAATCGAAGCGGCTCAGAAGGCCTTTGAGCGGAAGATCGATGTGAAGAGTTTGCCGCCAACTCATCTCGCGCAGGCTATGGTGAATTTTTTATCTGCTCAATTTCCCGTCGGGCTTCCCCTGGATTCCGAAATTACGGTGATTGCTCAAATGGCTTGGGTGGCACTGATCGGCAAAGGACGGGGAAACCCTGATTAACAAGAATCGGCGTTTCAGTATCTCGGCTTAGAATAAAGTTTCCAGTACAACTCCAGAAAACCATGTTACTATCGCGGTTTCGCTCTCTCTTTTACAGTTGTGTCATTGCTATCGTCCCTTTTTCGCCTCGACCTCTCCATCTTTGCCCAAAATACCACCATCGACTCCGTCAACCACGCGAAGAGAACTCCCGACACACAGGCTCCCTGCTGGACATGAGACCGAGTTCTACTGTGGCTGTACGTATGCTGCCATAGCTTCGAACATCGAACCGCCTGCTGACGGTACTATGAGCCGGTTATTCCAGGCGCAACTACGGCCCCTGGTTGTCCCTGCCGAACAATCACATGCAGGCGCGGCGTAAATATCTCCGGCTGAAGCAACAGGTGTCGTTGGCAAACGAGCGTGAATGTATCTCTTCAATAACCTGGGGTGTGGCTAGGATGTGTTCCAGGAAGCACCAAGGGAGAGGTTCTGCGCTCGTTCCGAAATGAGGTCAGCCAGAGCTGGCATCTGATAAGCGCCGGAGACGCGGTCATGGATGTAGTGATAGAAACTGACTCCCAGTTTGGTAGCGGTCGCCGCCAGCGTCATGAACGTGTCCCAGGCCGTGGCGCCCTCGCGGGTGCGCGGCCCGAAGCTCACATCTCGTTTGCGCACCCGGGCGCGCGCTCCCAGTTCGGCCGGGTTGTTGTGCAAGGGAATTTCCGGGTGCGTCAGCACCATCAGCGAGGCAGCTCTGCTTGGCGTGTGTCTTGGCAATCCGCTCGTCCAGCGCCTGATAGCCTGTGACGGTCGCGAACAGCGTCTCGAACTCCCCAGCCAATCGCGTCGCTGCCTCCGGGGTCGGCTGCTGCCGATACGCCAGCAACTGGGCGTAGTAGAGCCAGAAGCGCTGCACGAAGGCCTCCAGCAGCGTCTGGTGGTACGGGATCGAGGGCAGCAACTTCTTATAGTGCCGCCCTTCATGCACCCAGCACAGCGCCAGCTCCTCGGTGACCAAGGTGAACTGTGGCGCGTCATCGCATACCAACAAGCGCACCACGGGAAACTCCACGTCGGCGTGATAGGCTGCCACAGCCGTCGCATCCAGGATCCACTTCCGTTGCTGGGGCCCCAAGCCGGGCAGGTGTGTCTCCAGCAGGGCCTGCATCCTCGCCTCATCCATGGTCACATCGCCGGGCACCTGCGCCAGCTGCCGGCACCTGACGGCCGACAGCCCGCTCGCTTCCACGTAGCCCAGCGCCTCCGTGTTGACCACAAAGCGTCGAGGCCGGTAGTTCGTCAACACGTCGATGATCGTGAGGCGGTCCTTCGTGAGCGGTGGTGAAGTAGGCGGTATAGAGTGGATTGCAGACGACGTGGCAGTACCCGTTTTGCCCATTCACCCGGGTGCTCGTGTCATCCAGATGCTGCCACGGGCTACTCGCCAGTCCCGCCTGGTACAGGGCAGCTTTCTCGGCGTGGAAGGCGGCCTGGTCTTTGATCAGCGAGGTTCGACACCTGCCCGTCGGAGATCTGGACCCCCACACTCCGCAACAGCTCTGCTACCTTGGGCTCGCTCATCTGCGCCCCATAGTAGAACACCAGCGCCAGACTCTTGATCCCCGGACCGAACTGTCCGTGGTAGCCTTGGCGGCAGAGACGCCAGATACGTCTGATGCTGCGACGGGGAGTAAAACTTCTCTTTATGGAACAGGACATTGTCGGTACGGAAGACGACGTCCTGCACCACCACGTCCTCGTAGCCCTTGAACACCGCATCCGGCGGCAAGCGCGTCGGGATCAACGGCCACCACCTGCTCCCGGTCGATCGGGATGCGGTCCGTCTTGCGGCCTTTCGACCACGCTTTCGGCGTGCGCCGTTCCTGTTCCGAGGAGCAGGTCCTTGGGGGCGGTTGCGGCGTGTTGGGCTTGAGCGTGGGTTGGCCCTGCTCGCCCTTGAGCCGGTTGATCTCGTTGCGCAGGCGCTGGATTTCCGCCTGGGCTGCCCGCAGATCAGCCTCACGTCTTCCAGCAGGTTGAGCAGCTGCCTGACAAGTGCGCGTGCCTGTTCATCGACGATGCTGTGCAGGTCAAGGTCTTCGAGCAT
>ERZ1370068.5577-contig-4598_pt1 | contig 74891 bp, 76 predicted proteins | sample MGYA00561227_ERZ1370068 | MGnify/ENA primary metagenome ERZ1370068 (study PRJEB38410, sample SAMEA6850437) | metagenome | study: Metagenomic assessment of the ecological functions of the soil: analysis of the soil microbiota associated with the... | reverse complement strand
GTATGCCCCCGTTCAGTTACGTATTGCTAGGCAGACCGTGTAGTCGTCGGCCGTGAGCGGATCGGCGAGGTCGGCAGGTCGAGGCCTGGCCGTGGGTCAGCTTCCATTTGTCGATCCGGCGACGTCCGTAGCGAGCTGCAGACGCGCCGCCGCGGGCTCGACCGTGGTCGTCGTGCAGCCAGCACGCGGCGCCGTCGCGCAGACTTCGTAGTCGCCGTCGGAGAACCGCGCGACCAAGAAGTCGTCCGGATAGAACGTCCCCGCCGCGACGATCTGCCGTTCGTGTGCACGGCGACGTCAGGCGTCACGCCCCGAACTCCCCGCGGGGCTCCATCGGAGCACGCCGCCGTCGCCGAAATCGGGATCCGAGCGATCCGTCCGCCAGCTGGCGCACAGCACAGGCCGTCGGAATCGCCGGCCGACGTGACAACGCGACCCTCGGCGTCGAGCGCGATGTCCGTGGTGGTCTCGCCGCCCGTGATGACCGTGACACGACGACGCCGCTTCCGCCGACGCTCCGGATCGAGCATCCCGTCGGCTCGAGTACCCGACGAGGAGCAGGCCGGTCGGATAGCTGTAGCCGCCCGCCACGTAGCGGCCGTCCGGACGGCGCTCGATGCCCGAAAGGGTGTCGATGGCTGTGCCGCCGTCGGTCGACAGAAATGACGCCGCCGCCGAACGACGGATCGGATCGCCCTCGGGGAGATAGCGCGCGACGAACACGTCGAACACAGGGCCCGAGTAGTCGCCCGTGTCATGGCGACGATCCGGCCGTCCGGTTCGAGCAGGAGATCGTTGCGTAGTCCGCTTGGCCGGCCACGAGGTCCGAGTCGACGATGCCGTCGCCGCCGCCGAACGTCGCATCCGAACGTCCCGTCCGCGTCAGGCCACGATCGCAACGCTCCGGTCGTTGAGCGTCGCCACGTTCCACTTCCAGCCCGAGCAGGACGCGTCCGTCGGCACGCGCGACCGGCGCGTTGGGAACGAGCCAGTAGTCGGGGATCAACACGACGCCGTTGTCGCCGAAGGTCGTATCGAGCGTCCCGTCCGCTTCGAAGCGACAGACAGAAGCTCACGATGTCGAACGACGGATCGAACACATCGATGATGCCGCCCCACAGGATGCGGCCGTCGTCCCATGACCGTCGGTCGCCCACCGCGTAGAGACCGGTCACGGGCACGCCGCTCACGACACCGCCGACGCCGAACGACGAATCGAGCGTGCCGTCGACGTTGTATCCCAGATCCAGCTTCGCCGTGATCAATCCGGCGCGTTCACCAGGACGCGGAGTTGCGGTAGCGCGCGATCGCCCCACGACCCGTCCAGCTGCACGGTCATTCCTGGACGCGGTCCTCGAGCGCTGTGCTCCTGGGGTTCCGTCGTGTAGCCGGCCACCCCGAACGACGGATCGAGAGCCATCGACGCGAGCGCGACCCGTGGATGCGCGGGACGGCGGCGCAGCAAGGTAATGCAGACGACAAGGCGCATGGGCTCCTCCGCGGGTGGACGCCAAGACGTCCACTGTCCTCGATGAGCAGCCGGCCACGCGCCGCGGTGTCCAGGGAAAGCGGAAAACGATGAGGATCGCCGGCTACGTCGGATCGCCGGCCGCGATCGTCGACGCCGCCCATGTAGCGGGCGCAGCACCTCCGGCACCGTCGACGCTGCCGTCGGCGCGCTGGTACGTCTCGAGCGACGCGCGATCATCACGCGCGGCAGCGCCAGGCCCGAGCCGTTCAGCGTGTGCACCAGCTCGGGCTTCGCGCTGCGGCGCCGGGCGGTAGCGGATGTTCGCGCGCCGCGCCTGGAAGTCGCGGAAGTTCGAGCACGAGCTCACCTCGAGCCACTCGCCGCAGCCCGGCGCCCAGACCTCGACGTCGTACTTCATCGCGGCGGTGAACGACGAGGTCGCCGGTGCACATCTGGACGACGCGGTGCGCGAGCCCGAGCCGGCGGCACACGTCCTCGCGCGTCGTCGAGCAACGCGTCGCAGCTCCGCGTCCGACGTCTCCGGCCGCACGAACTTCACCATCTCGACCTTGTCGAACTGGTGGCCGCGCTTGATGCCGCGCACGTCGCGGCCGGCCGACATCTTCTCGCGCCGGAAGCACGGCGTGTACGCGACGTGGCGGATCGGCAGCGCGTCCGCCGTCGAGGATCTCGTCGCGGTAGAGGTTCGTCACCGGCACCTCGGCGGTCGGCACCCACCAGAAGTCCTCCTCGACGTCGCGGTAGAGGTTGTCGCCGAACTTCGGCAGGTTGCCGGTGCCGACCAGGCACTCGCGCCTTCACCATCGCCGGCGGATAGACCTCGACGTAGCCGTGCTCGCGCACGTGGAGGTCGAGCATCCACGTGATGAGCGCGCGCTGCAGGCGCGCGCCCGACGCCGCGCAGCACGTAGAAGCGCGAGCCCGACACCTTCACGCCGCGCTCGAAGTCGATGATGCCGAGCCGCGTGCCGAGGTCCCAGTGCGGCAGCGGCGTGAAGTCGAACGTCGCGCGGCGTGCCTTCGGTGCGCACGACGACGTTCGCCGAGTCGTCCGGTCCGGACCGGCACGTCGGGGTGCGGCAGGTTCGGAACCTCGAGCATGCGCTTCGTGAACGCGTCCTCGGCCGCCGCGACCGCCGCCTCGGCCGCCGGCGATGCGATCGCCGACGCGTCCGCGTTCGCGGCGACCGCGCGCTCGCGCTCGGCCGGATCCTTCATGTCGCGGATGCGGTTCGATGCCTTCGTCCGCTCGGCGCGGAGCGCCTCCACCGCCTGATCGCCTCGCGCCGCACGCGGTCGGCCTGAGCACGGCGTCGACGAAGCGACGCGGGCTCGCCCACCTTCGCGAGCTCCGCCTTCACGCGATCGGGCTCGGTGCGGATCAGCCGGATGTCGAGCATTGGGCTACCCTACCAAATCGAACGCGCCGCGCACGTGCTCGACCGCGGGCGGGTCGGCGTCCCAGCGGATGCCGATCACGTCGAAGCGGGCCGCCTGGTCGTGCCAGCCGCGCAGCTGACAGAAAATGCCGCGCGCGACCCGGCCGATCTTTGTGCCTGCTTGCGGCCGTCGACCGACTCGAGCGGCGTCCCGCGGCCGTCGCGGCTCCGGGAGCGCACCTCGACGAACACGACCGTCTCGCCGTCGAGCGCGATCAGGTCGATCTCGCCGGCGCGGCAGCTGGAAGTTCCGTCCGACGACGCGCCAGCCGAGCGCGCGCCACGAGCGCCGCCGCCGCGTCCTCCCCCGCCGCCGCCCCGTCTCCCGCCGCCCGTCCACGGCGCGCGACCCTACGTGGCCGTGCGAGCCGTCTCAACGTTGCGGCGCCCGTGGACCGTGCCGGTACGAACTCGACCGTGGCCATCACGCGCGAAGAAGTCCGGCGGGTGGCGGCGCTGCCGGCGCGGCTCCGCCTCGAGCCTGCCGAAGAGGAGCGGCTCACGGCCGACCTCTGACCACATCCTGGAGGCGTTCAGCGCGCCTGCGGGCTCTCGACACGACGGGCGTCGATGCCCGCCGCGCGCCCTCGCCGAGCCGGCGACGCCGCTCGCAGACGACGCCGGTCACGAACGCCGACGGCGACGACGAGCTGCTCGCGAACGCCCCGCGCCCGAAGGCCGCTACTTCCGGGTTCCCAAGATCATCGAGTGAATGATGACGCGCTCTACGATCTGACCGCCCGCGACGCGGCCGCCAAGGTGCCGTCGCCGCGAGGTGTCCGCGACCGACCGCGTCGCGCCGCGCCGTCCTCGCGTGCCCGCACGACCGAGCCGAGCGTCGGCGCCTATCTCACGCTCGACGACGACGGCGCGCTCGCCGCCGCCGCGCTGATCGACCGCCGCAGTCGCCGCCGGCGAGGATCCGGGACCGCTCGCCGGCGTCCCGATCGCCGTCAAGGACATCGATCTGCACGCGCCGGGCTCCGCACCACCGCGGGCTCGCGCATCCTCGAGCGCTTCGTGCCGCCGTACGACGCCACCGTCACGGCACGGCTGCGCGCCGCCGGCGCCGTCGTCGTCGGCAAGACCAACTGCGACGAGTTCGCGATGGGCTCGTCGACCGAGAACTCGGCGCTCGGCATCGACGCGGAATCCCTGGGACTGGCGCGCGTGCCCGGCGGCTCGTCGGGCGGCTCGGCGGCGGCGGTCGCCGCGCGCGCAGTGCCTCGCCGCGCTCGGCACCGACACCGGCGGCTCGATCCGGCTGCCCGGCGTCGTTCTGCGGCGTCGTCGGCGTGAAGCCGACCTACGGGCGCGTGTCGCGCTACGGCGTCATCGCCTACGCGTCGTCGCTCGACCAGGTCGGGCCGTTCGCGCGCGACGTCGCCGACGCGGCGCTCGTGCTCGAGGCGATCGCCGGCCACGACCCGCGCGACTCGACGTCGTCGCCGCGCCCGGTGCCGCTACGCGTGTCGGCCGCTCGCCGGCGGCGTGCGCGGCCTCCGCCTCGGCCTGCCGACGCGAGTACTTCGTCGAGGGCATGCAGCCCGACGGTCGAGCGCGGCGGTGCGCGAGCGGCGATCGCGATGCTCGAGGCGCTCGGCGCGATCGTCGAGCCCGTCGTCGCTGCCGCACACCGAGTACGCGGTCGCGACGTACTACCTGCATCGCGACCGCCGAGGCGTCGTCGAACCTCGCGCGCTACGACGGCGTCGCGCTACGGCCTGCGCGTCGCGGCCGCGGCGGCGCGGCTCGTCGACATGTACGCCGAGACGCGCGACGCCGGCTTCGGCACCGAGGTGAAGCGCCGGATCATGCTCGGCACCTACGCGCTCTCGGCCGGCTACTACGACGCCTACTACCTGAAGGCGCAGCAGGTGCGGACGCTCATCCGCCGCGACTTCGACGCGGCGTCTCGAGCGCTGCGACGCGCATCGTCGCGCCGGTCGCGCCGACGACCGCCTTCCGCCTCGGCGAGAAGCACCGACGACCCGCTCACCGATGTACCTCTCCGACATCCTCACGATCTCGGTGAACCTGGCCGGCCTGCCCGGCGCATCGTCGGTGCCCTGCGGCTTCGACGGCGCGGCGCTGCCGATCGGCTCCAGCTCATCGGCCGGCCCTTCGACGAGGCCACCCTGCTGCCGCCTCGGCCGCCGCCTACGAGGCGGCGACCGACTGGCATCGCACGGAGCCCGATCGCTATGACGGCGACGCGCGACATGGAGGCCGTGATCGGCCTCGAGGTCCACGCCGAGCTGCTGACGCGCTCGAAGATCTTCTGCGGCTGCTCGGCCGCGTTCGGCGCGCGCGCCGAACACGAACGTCTGCCCGGTCTGCCTCGGCATGCCGGGCGTGCTGCCGGTGCTGAACCGCCGCGTCGTCGAGTTCGCGATCCGCGCCGGGCTCGCCACCGCACTGCACGATCGCGCCCGCGTCGCGTCTTCGCGCGGAAGAACTACTTCTACCCCGGATCTCCGAAGGGCTATCAGATCAGCCAGTACGAGCTGCCGATCTGCGACGAGCGGCTGGATCGACATCGCGGTCGACGGCGCGCACGAAGCGCGTCGGCCTCACGCGCATCCACATGGAGGAGGACACCGGCAAGAACATCCACGACGCGCACGGTCGACGCGCAGCCTCGTCGACTTCAACCGCTCCGGCGTGCCGCTCCTCGAGATCGTGAGCGAGCCCGACATGCGGACGGCCGGCCGAGGCCGGCGCCTACCTCCGCACGCTGCGCTCGATCCTCCAGTACCTCGAGATCTGCGACGGCAACATGGAGGAAGGGAGCTTCCGCTGCGACGCCAACGTCTCGGTGCGTCCGGCGGGCACGACGCCGCCTTCGGCACCAAGGTCGAGATCAAGAACATGAACTCGTTCCGCGCCGTCGAGCGCGCGATCGCCTACGAGATCGCGCGCCAGAGCAGCGCGCTCGCCGACGGCGAGACGCTCGTCCAGGAGACCCGCCGCTGGGATCGCCGACCGCGAGGAGACGCGCTCGATGCGCAGCAAGGAGTCGGCGCACGACTACCGCTACTTCCCGGAGCCCGACCTGCTGAACCTGGTCGTCGAGCCCGGGCTGGGTCGACGAGATCCGCGCGCGCGACTGCCCGAGCTGCCCGCCGGGCGCCGCGCCCGCTTCGAGCGCGACTACGGCCTCTCGCCGTACGACGCCGACGTGCTGACGCAGCGGAAGGACGTCGCCGACTACTTCGAGGCCGGCGTCGCCGCTGGCGCGCCCGCGAAGGACATGGCCAACTGGACGCTGACCGAGATCCTCCGCATCGTGCGCGACGAGAAGCTCGACCACGCGCTCGTGATCCGCGACTGGCCGATCGCCGGCGACGCAGCTCGCGAAGCTCATCCGCCTCGTCGCCGACGGCGCCATCAACCGGCAACACGGCGAAGGGCGCTGTCTCGCGACTCCGCGGCACGGACCACGGACCCGGCGGCGCTCGTCGCGGCCGAGGGCGTCGCGCCAGGTGAGCGACCGCGCGCGCGCTCATGGCCGCCGTCCGCGACGTCGTCGCGCGCAATCCCGACCGGGTCGCGCAGTTCAAAGCCGGCAAGGACAAGGTGCATCGGCTTCTTCGTCGGTCAGGCTGGGTGAAGACGACCGGCGGAAGGCGAACGCGCAGCTCGGTCCAGGAGCTGCTACGCGCGGCGCTGGCCGGCGCCTGGAGCTGCAGGCTGCACCGATCCGTCAACGCGATCCGGTATCGGCGGCTTCCCATCCCAGCTTCGAGCGGGGACTGAACACGCGACGTGGACGTCGCGAGGTCGGGGCGGGCGAGGGCGCCTGCATGCGGCGCGACGAACTGCGCGCCGAGACGTACCGCGAAGTCGCGCGGCGAGCTGAAGCCGGAGCCCGCCCCCGACCTCGCGGACCGACGTCCCGATTTTCAGCGTCCTGTCTGGCACCTCACCCGAACGCCCGCGCGATCGCGAACGCCGCGCCGCCGCGAGCCCGCCAGTCAACAGCGTCTGCGCCCGCCACGCACCGGCGCGACGCCGGTGAAACGCGCCTTCACCATCCTGCGAAGACGAAGAGCCGCGACCAGCGTCACGACGACGTGACACGCGACGCGTGTCGAGACGCACGCGATCGCGAGATACGGCGCCGAGCGGCACGAGGCCGCCGAGCATCGTAGGAACCGCCGATCGTGAGTGCGTCATCCGTCGCTCGCTGCGGATCCGGCGGATCGAGCCCGAGCTCGAAGCGCATCATGAAGTCGACCCACCGGCGGCGGTCCGCCGGTGATCGGCCTTCAGGATCGGCCAGATCTGGTCCTCCGTGAGACCGTAAGCGGCGAAAGACGGCGGCCACTCTCTCCACCTCGACGCGCGGCACCTCGTGCGCCCGTCGCTCCTCGCGCGAGCTCCGGCTGCGTAGTGCTCGGCGTCGGTGCGAGCGGCCTGATAGCCGCCGAGGCCCATCGCGATCGCGCCGGCGGCGATCTCCGCGAGCCCGCGCGCGTCACGATCACCGCGGTCGAGCCGATTGCACCGGCGAGACCGGCTGCAAGTGCGAACGGCACCGTCAGGCCGTCCGCCTGATCACGACGATCGCGACGGTGTCCGTCGCGGTGAAATGGCGCTCGAGATGCGGCGTGGCCGGCATGCGCGACCATGGCGGGGATCCCCGATTCCGGGCTTGTTGCGCGGCGCTACTCACCCGCTCGTGGGACGTGAGCGCATGTAGCGGCGAGGGCTCACCTCGGCGCTATGCAACCTGGCTCGTCGTGTGGAGCCGCCGCTCTCCCGCTACGCGGCCGGACGCGTGGATCTTCTCCGCCGTCGGCGGAAACGCGTGCGCGGTCGGATCATCACGACGAGGCGCTGGCGGCGTGCAGGACGCCTATTGGCGTTCCGCGCCGCGCTGGCCCTCAGGCCGGTCGTGCTTCCGCGCGGCTTCGCGTAACGACCCGCTGGGCGCTGGGGATCCGGTGCACGATCCGGCCGGCCCTGCCGCCAGCCCCACAGGCGGCGGCACGCAGCGCGCGACGCACGTCGGCCAGGTGCGTCGCGGCGGTGTCGGCGACGGAGGACCGGCTCGTCGGCGCGAGCGGTTGGCGCCTCCGCGCGCGCTGTCCGCACGTACGCGTCCCGGCGCGCGTGCCGAGTACGCGACGTCGCATCGCGCGCCGCGAGGCCGCCAGCTTCACTGACCAGCCACGTCCGCGGCGCACGCGACGAAGACGACGGCGCCGTCCATAGCCCGTCGCACCGACACGCGCCAAGCGCCTCGCGCTCCGCGCGCGCGCGGGAACGTCGCGTCCACGATCGACGCTCTCGCGCGCACCGAGCGCCCGCTCGACCTCGCGCGCGGAAGCGCGGTCGTACGCATCGGCGGGGCGCGCCAGTGCGCTAGCGGCGGTCCGTCCTCTCCGGCGTCGTCGTCCGGCGAAGCACGTCGAGGCTGACCACCACGCGAAACCCGGTCGACCTCGTGCGACCAGCGCCGCCACCGCCGACCGCCCGGACCCGGACAAGCCGCCCGACGCGATCACGACCGGATCGCCGCTCCGCTCTCAAAGGCGAAGCGGCCCGCCAGCGCGAGCCCGCGGCGCGCGCGCGCCGCGGCGCGTTCGCGCTCGGGCGCCGTCGATCGCGCGCCTCGTCGTCGGCCGCCAGCCCCTCGACCTTCCGCGCACGATCGCGCGATGGCGACGCGTGGAACGGGATCGAGCGCCGGCACGAGCCGGATCGCCCGCAAGGCCGCCGCGTGCGCGCGGCGACCAGGACCGGCGCGCGAGACCGCGCGCGCCCGAGTGCCGACGAGCTCCATCACCAGGAACGACACGTCGGCAGCGGCGTCGACCGCGCGCAGCTCCGGCGAAAGGCTCGAGGCCAGTCCACGACCACGACGCCCGCCGAGGACCGACGGCGCGTCCGCCAGCGCGGGCAGCGCGCGCGTCGAGCACATACGACAGTGGTCGGCGCGCAGGTCGCCGTGGCCGTCGCGCGCGTGCCCGCGATGCGACCCGCGCGCGCAGCATCGGCCTCGTGCCGCACGACGATGTACGTCCGGCCGAAGTCCGCGCAGCACGGTCGCAGTCCTCCGCCGCCAGGCAGCCGCCCGACTCATCGCGCCGCACGCCGTCCAGGTTCTCGATCCCACGCCACCGCGCAGCGACGTCCGGACCGCCCGCCGGCGACGACCGGCGCCGGCCGCGTGGAACGCCGCTGATCCGTGCGGCCGCCGGCGTCGACGCACGGGCGTCGGCGATCGGCACGCGCCCGCCGCCACCAACGCCGCCAGAGCGCGATCCGCCGGCGGCCGCCGCATGCGGACCACCACTCGATCGGGCGTCGCCCTCGCCGCCGCAGCCCGCAGACGCTCCAGCTGCGCTCGTCGGTCACGGGCAACGACGTCCAGGTACACACACCGGGCGCCGCCAGCCGCCAGCGGGTTCAGCCGGACCTCCTCCCGGCAGAACGCGCTCGCGGAGCGTCGACGCTCGCGCGAAGTCGAGAAACGGGAACGTGACCGCCTTCTTGGCTAACTGTAGGCGTACGGGCCGCGCCAGAAGACGTGCGAGATGTGCGTCTGCACGTGCTCGCACCTCGCGCGGCTCGTCGCGTGCGGATGAGGCGGCCGGCGTCCGACAGGCAGCGCCACGACGCGCGCCTTTGGACGGGCGGTCACGAGCGCACGCCGCGCCGTCGCGTGCCGTAGCGCCGGCGTCAGGCGGCGCCGATGGGGTGGACACGCTGGGAGCCGTCCGCGCCCCGCATACGGCAAGCGCCGGGCAACTCGCCGGCGCCGGCGTGTTGCGCGCGCCGAGCGAACTGTCGATGCCGTGTCGTTCGACGCCGTCGACGGCGGATTGCCCGACGTCTTGGCCGGCGTGTCGGCTGCACCAGCGGAACGCGGCTGCCCATCGTGAACGCGGACGGCGATCCGGCCCTGCGACGGCTCGTTCAGCGTGTAGCGCCCAGTTGCTCCTGCCGCCGCGGACGCGGATCAGGTTGCCGCGGATCAGCGACGCGCGTGATCGGCGTCGGTCGACGACGCGCTCTTGTACTTGTAGCCGCGCGGCGTGTCTGCGCTGTCGTCGAGCGCCGTCCAGCCGCTCGCCGGGAGCGTGACGCGTGACCAGCTCGCCGCTGCCGTTCGAGTTGTAGACCTGGAAGATCGGCGCCGCCGCCGGTGCCACCGCCGGGCGTCGGATCGCCGGCCGTGCCGCGCGGACCGGCATCGACGATCTGGTTCGGTCCGGCATCGTCCGACGGTGGACGACTTGAACGACGATCTTCCGCCGGTTCGAGTCCGCCGGCGTCGTCGAGCGGTCCTTCAGCGTGAGCGACGTCGACTGGATCAGACACGAGCGGCAGCGTCGTCGTCGACGTGGTCGACGACGTGCGTGCTGACGTCGTCGGGCTCGGCCGACGTGGACGACGTGCTCGAGCTCGTCGAGCTGGCGAGGTCGACGACGTGCTGCTCGACGTCGCTCGTGCTGGTCGACGTGCGACGAGCTGGTCGACGGCGTGGTCCGGCGTCGATGCTCGGTCGGGCTGCGACGCGTCGTGCTGCTGCTCGTCGACGTCGACGCTGCTCGTGCTCGACGTCGTCGGCGCCGAGGTGACGTCGGCTGGCTGCGACGTGCTCGACGGTCGTCGTGACTGCTCGACGTGCTCGTGCTCGGTCGACGTGCGACGTGCTGCGTCGACGAGCGTGGTCGAGGTGGGCGAGCTCGAGCTGCGTCGTGCTCGACGACGAGCGACGTGCTGCTGCGTGGTCGGGCGTCGAGCTGGTGCTCGACGACGTCGAGCTGCGTGGTCGACGTGGTCTGTCGCCGCCGCACGCCCGGTCTGACGGACGACACGCTCGCCGGCGTTCGCCGGGTCGAGTGCCGCAGTCGATCTCGCGGCGGTCGTACGTGCCGTCGAGGTCGCGGTCGACGCCGATGCGCGTGCCCGAGCCGAGCGGGACGCACGGTGTAGGTGAGCTCCTGGCCGGCCGTCGCCGCGAGGCTCGCGCAGCGCGTCGCGCTGGTCGACCACGCGCCTCGGTGTTCCGGTCGGGCTGGAAGTTGTTGCCGCCGACGTAGACCCAGCCGCGCGCGACGCCGCCGATCGATTGCCCTTCACCGGTCGAGGTCGCAGCGCGCCGGCGTCGTCGCGCGCGATCAGCAGGCTGATCGCGGTTGCATCGACGTCAGTGTCGTTCAGCTGTCGCCGGCGATCACCGTCACCTGCTGGCCGACGACCGGCGCCTGGCCGGTGTCGAACGCGAACACGAACGCCTCGACGTTCCGGCGCTTCGTGTCGGGACTGCTCCGAAGTTGAAGACGGCCGCGCGCGAGGAAGTCGAACACCGTCGCGACCGAGCCGTCGTGCAGGAAGCCGAAGCCGCGGATCTGGTCGCCGCGCCGCACGCGAACATGCCGACCTTCTGGTAGACGTTCCGCAGGTGGGCGATCTTGAACTCCTGCGGCTCGCCCTCGAACGACGACAGGCCGTCGCGTGCCGAGCGGCATCCGAGTGGCACTGACTCGCACTGGATGACGCCGCCGTCGACGGCGGTGCTCGGTGAAGAACGTCGAGCCCTGCGACTCCGACGCCGTGTCGTTGTCGAGCGCGTCGTCGAGGTTCCGGATCGGGTCTCGGCGGCAGCACGACCGTCAGGATGAAGTCCGTGAACGCCTGCATGTCGGACGGCGTGAGCTGCGTCGTCGTGCCCGAGCAGGCCCGACGAACGCCGGATTGAACGCCTTGAACGCCGAGGTCCTCGTCGAGCGGATCGCCGCCCGTCGTCGCCGCCGGTGCGGTCGCCGCGCCAGTGCATCGGGCCGTGCGTCGGCCATGCCGCGCAGGGTCTGCGTCGTCATCGGGCCCTTCATCGGGTGGAACTCGCAGTTGTGCACGGCGATGCCGACGCCGGGCCGCCGATGCTGAAGTCGAGCTGCGTCGCCGGCGGCCAGGCGGAACGGGTTGTCGTTCGGCGCGACGTTCGGATCGAGCGGGTTCGAGAGGTCCCACGCGAGGCTGTCGAAGTCGCCGAAGATGTGGCAGCTCGCGCACGCGTTGTCGCCGTGCGCCGGACGTGTGCCGCGCGTCGTAGAGGAAGCGCCGGCCGACGCGCGCCGCCGGCGGCGACGGATCGAAGCGGAGCGGCACGACGCTCGGTCTCGGTCGGCGTCGCCGGGTTGTTCGCGTTCGTCGACGATCGAGATCGTGCCGTCGAAGCGGTTCATGACGTAGAGCTGGTTGCGCGCCTCGTCGAGCGCGAGCGCCCGACGGCCCGCCGCCGACCTCGACCAGGTGCTTCGTCGACGCGTTGATCGTGCCCGCCTCGAGCGCTGGCGGCGTCGAAGATGCCGACCTTCTCCGAGCCGAAGCCCGCGACGTAGAGCAGCGACTGCCGTTGCTCGAGAAACTGCATGTCGCATCGGGAACGCGAGCGCTCTGCTCGATCTCGGTCGGAGTTGTTCGGGCAGCCCGGCGGCACGCACGTGTAGTCGATGTGCGGGTTCAGGTGGCGCGCGGTCGGCGTCGTCGCCGTTGATGACGGTGACGCGGCTCTCCGCGATGTGGCCCTGCACGCCGCCGTTCGGTCGACGGGATGCGCGGCTCGAAGCGGACCTGGTTCCGCGCGTCGAGGTTCGACGACGTAGATCTGCCCGCTCGCGTTCGGCCGCACGGCCATGTTGAAGAGGACCGTGCCGACGCCGACGACGTTGCTCGTCCCGCCAGAGCGCCGGCGTGGCCGCGTTCGCGTCGATGATGAAGACGTCGCGGTCGGGCAGCGTGAACGGCACCGCGCTGTTCCAGTTGCTGGTCGGCCGCTCGTCCTTCCAGGTGCTCGAGCGCGGTGTCGAACTTGACGATGAGCCCGACCGGCGGCTTCGGGTTCTGGTAGACCGACTCGGCCGGATCGGGCGGCAGGCCCTGCGCGTTGCCGCTGACGACGCGTCTGCGTGATCGGCGGTCGTCCGGTTGCCGGACTGGAAGACGGCGGCGTAGACGCGCGATGCCGTCCGGGCTCCGCGCGAGCGCGCGCGGCGTGTCGCCGAAGAGCACGATGTTCGCGATCGGCGTGCCGCCGAGCGCGCGCGCCGAGGCTCGCCGCGTCGCACACCTGCACGATCGCGCGCGGCCGGCGCCGGCGGTCGTCAGCGCGATCGCCGCCACCGGACAGTTCTGGCCGCGGCGGGCCGTCGTGACGAACGCGCGGTCGCCGCCCGGGCCGGCGAACACGATGTCGCGCGGCTCGTCGCACGGTGAGGAGCGTGCGGACGACGCGCGAGCGCGGGCGTCACGGTGTCGATCTGGACGATGCTGACGCTGTCCGAGAGGTGGTTCACGACCCACACCTCGGTGTTCGTCCGCGCCGCCACCGCGACCGGCTCGAGGCCGACCGGCACCTCGCCTGCGAGCGTGAGCGCGCCCGCCGCCGACGCCGTAGATCTCGAGCCGGTTGTCCGGCGTGTTGACCGCGAAGAGGCGGCTGCCGTCCGGCGACAGCGCGAGCGGCCGCACGTGGCCGCTCTCGAAGTTCGTGAAAGCTCGTCTGCGCGCGCGGCCGTGCTTGCCGCCAGCGACGCCGAGGGCGACGATCACGAGCCGCGGCTGATCCGCATCGAGTGCTCTCACTATGGCACCGGCGGGCATACCAGCGGCGCCGGTGCCTTCGAGAGTCCGACGAACTTGCCGGTGTACGTCGTAGCTCGTGGCCGGCGATCTTCGGCCGGGCGAGTTCGCGCACCACGTCGGTGCCCGTGCCGAGCCGGAGCCGCAGCGGCGACGCTGCCCTGCGACGGCTCGTCGAGCGTGTAGGTCCACGACGTCTTGCCCCGCCGCGGACGCCGCACGCAGTCGTCCTTCACCGTGACGCGCTGGATCGGATCGGTCGTCGACGCGGGCCCGGAACCGATAGCCCTTCGACGTTGAGCGTCCAGCCGGCCGCCGGCAGGTTCACGCGTCGACCTTCTCGCCGCTGCCGGTCCGAGTTGTAGACGATCGAGCGACCGCGCCGCCGCCGGTGCTGCCGGCCGCCGTCGGGTCGCCCGGCGGTCCCGGCCCCGGCGATCACGGATGCGGTTCGACGGCGGATCGAGCTTCGTCGTCGACTTGAACGATGATCCGCCGCGAGGTCGTCGGGCCGGATCCTCGCGCATTCGGAGCGACGTCGACTGCACGTTCGTCAGCGGCGGTACGAGCGTCGTCGACGTCGTCGTCGGCGGACGACCGTCGAGGGCTCGACGTGGTCGGCGCCGCGGTGCTGCTCGTCGTCGGATGGAGCGACGAGGACGGAGCTCGGTGCTGCTCGTCGTGCTCGTCGTCGTGGTGGTCACGACGCAGCCGCCCGACGGGCTCGGGAAGCTCGCCGGATCCGCCGGATCGGTGCCGCAGTCGAGCTCGCGCGCGATCGAAGATGCCGTCCTCGTCGCGGTCGACGCCGATGCGCAGTCCCGAGCCGGCGGGCACGCAGGTGTACGTCTGCTCCTGTCCGGCGACCGCCGCGAGCGCCCGCAGCGCCGTCGCGCTGACCACGGCGCCTCGGCGTTCCGGTCGGGCTGGAAGTTGTTGCCGCCGACGTAGCGCCAGCCGCGCGCGATGCCGGCCGCGTTGCCCTTCACCACCAGGTCGCAGTTGCCGGCGTCGGCGCGCGCGATCAGCAGGTCGATGCGGCCGGTCACCGTCGCCGTCGGCGACGGTCGCGGGCGTGAGCGACGACCTGCTGGCCGACGATCGGCTTCAGGCCGGTGTCGAACGCGAGCGCGAACTGCCTCGACGTTCCGGCGGTTCGTGTTCGCGACGGTGGCGGGCTGCCGAAGTCGAAGACCGCCGCCGTGAGGAAGTTGTAGACGCGTGACGACGCGAGCCGTCGTGCAGGAAGCCGAAGCCGCGCACCTGATCGCCCGCCGACGCCGAACATGCCGATCTTCTGGTAGAGGTTCCGCAGGTGCGGCGACCTTGAACTCCTGCGGTCTCGCCCTCGATCGACGACTAGCCGTCGGTGCCGAACGGCAGCGCGTGGCAGAAGTCGCACGGTGAGCACGCTCGCGTCGACGGTCGGTGATCGATGAAGAAAGTCTCGCCGTCGTCCTGCGCGCGGTCGGCGCGTCGTCGAGCGCGCGGATCGGGTTCGGCGGATAGTGTCACCGTCAGGATGAAGTCGGTGAACGCCTGCATCGCCGAGCGTCGAGCTGCTGGCGCCGGCCGAGCAGGCCGACGAACGCGCGGATTGAACTTCTTGAACGCCGCGTCCTCGTCGAGCGGATCGCCGCCCGGATCGTTGCCGCCCGTGCGGTCGCCGCGCCAGTGCATCGGGCCGTGCGTTCGCCATGCCGCGCAGGCTCTGCGTCGTCATCGGCCCCTTCAGCGGATGGAAGATCGGCTGGCCGCCGCGGCGGCACGTGGAACGGGTTCGGGTTGTTCTCGACCGGCGCCGAACGGGTTGCCGAGGTCCCAGGCCAGGCTGTCGAAGTCGCCGAAGATGTGGCAGCTCGCGCACGCCTGATCGCCGTGCGCCGAGGTGCGGCGCGCGTCGTACGAGGAAGATGCGGCCGTCCTTCGCGCATCGCGCGGCGACGGATCGTAGCGCAGCGGGACCACCGCCGTCTCGGCCGCCGTCGCCGGCGTCGCGGCGTTCGCGACGATCGAGATCGTCGTGGTCGATGCGGTTCATCACGTAGAGCTGGTTCCGCGCCTCGTCGAGCACGATGCCGCTCGGCCCGCTGCCGACCTCGACCAGCGTCTTCGTGATCGATGCCCGCCTCGAGCGTCGTTCGTGTCGAAGATGCCGATCTTCTCGGAGCCGAAGCCGGTCACGTAGACGCGCTGCGCCGTTGCTCGAGAACGCCAGGTCGCCCGGGAACGCGAGGCTCTGCTCGACCTCGGTCGCGTCCTGCGGGCAGCGGCGGCTCGCACGTGTAGTCGATGTGCGGGTTCAGGTGGTGCGGCGTCGCGGCGGTGCCGCTGATGACCGTGATGCGGCTCTCGGCGATGTGCCCCTGCACGCCCTGCGGTCGCCGTGATGCAGCGGCTCGAAGCGGACCTCGTTCCGCGCGTCGGTGTTCGAGACGTAGACGCGCCCGTTGTCCGGCCGCACGGCCATGTTGAAGATGACGGTGCCGACGTGGACGACGTTGTTCGCGCTCGCGAAGAGCGCCGGCGGGTCGCGAGCGGCGTCGATCAGGAACACGTCCCGGTCGGGCAGGTTGAAGCGGATCTGCGGATCCCAGTTCGGCCCGGCGGCGCCGCGCTCGTCCTCCCAGCGACCGTTCGCCGGTGTTGAACTTGACGATCAGGCCGGTGCTGCGGCGCGTTCGGCGTCGAGCCGGGCGGGAGCGGCGGCCGGCGTGTTGCCGCTGCCCGTCACCGTCGGCTCGAGGATGCGTCGTCGTCTGGTTGCCGCGTGTGGAAGCCGGCGGCGTACGACCGTGTCGCCGCTCGGGCTCTTCGCGAGCGCGCGCGGCGTGTCGGTGAAGAGCACGATGTTCGCGATCGGCCCGCCGCCGAGCGCGCGTTCGTGAGCGCGTTCGGCGTTCGAACACCTAGACGACGGCGCGGCCGATGCCCGTGCGTCGTGAGGCTGGCGGACGACCGGGCAGTTCTGCCCGCGGCGCGCGGTGGTGACGAAGGCGCGCCGTTGCCGCGGCCCGGCGAACACGATGTCGCGCGGCTCGTCGCCGACGAGCGAGCGTGCGCGTGACGTGCGAGAGGCGTCGACGTCGGCGGGTCGACGCTCGACGATGCTGACGCTGTCGGAGAGGTGGTTCACGACCCAGGCCTCGGTGCGGCCGGCGCGTTCGTGCGCGTCGCGACGGCGACCGGCTCGAGCCCGACCGGCACCTCGGCTGCGAGCGTCAGCGACCCGACGCCCGACGGTGTAGATCTCGAGCCGGTTGTCCGGCGTGTTCACGGCGAAGAGCTTCAGCTGCCGTCGGGCGACGCGCGCGAGCGGCCGGACGTGACCGCTCTCGAAGTTCACGAACGACTGGGCATGCGCCGACCCGGCGCCGAGCGTCGTGGCGCAGGGCCAGCGCCACCGCCGCGAGTCCGCGGACTTGGCGCATCGTATCCCCCTCTCTCGAGTTTCCTTTAGACCATACGGAAGTCGCCGTCCTCAAGGACGAAGTTGCCGTATCGACCCCTGCGGAGCCGAAGGCGCGCACGAGGAGCGCGGTCGGCCAGCCACGGCGACCGCGCCGGCGACGCCCCCGACGAGTGGCGGCCACCCGGGCCGACGAGGCTCAGGCCGGTCGGTGCCGGATGTCGAAGAAGAGGCGCCCGACACGGAAGACGCGCGACCCATGCCGCGTGGATGCCGATCGACGGCCAGAGCGAGCCGGTGCGAGACGCGCACGCATGCCGAGCACCAGGCCCAGCACGAAAAGGCCGGCGATCCCGGCCACACGGTCGGATCGGCGAGCGGCGCGAAGAGCGATCGACGGTCCGCGCCCACCCGCGAGCCATCCCGGTCGTCGCCGCTTGTCCGCCGCCGCGGAGCGCGTGGACGACGGCGTAGACGCGCGTCGTCACGAGCGAGCCCGCGCGCGGCCCGATGTCGCGCGTCAAGCGGCGAGGAGAATGCCGCGGAAGAGCGTCTCCTCGCCGACGCCGATCAGCAGCCGCGCCGAGCAGGCCGAGCGCCGCCTTCCGCACGGTCTTCAGCCGGATCGATAGCGGAGGTCCGGCAGCAGGCCGCCGCCGAGCCACGCCGCGCGCGAGGCCGAGCCGCGATGCCAGCCGCGCCGATCGCGAGCCCGAGTCGCCAGGTCGCCGGCGCCAGCCCGGCTCGCGAAGTCCCCACTCGCGCCGGGCCGCCGAGGTCGAGCCGCCGCCACGCGAGCGCGAGCGCGACGACCAGCAGCACCTCGAAGACGCGGTTGTAGACGCGCGCAGAACGTGAACGGAAGCCGACGCGCGTGGAGCGCGTCGGCGACGACCGGGCTCGCCACCGTCGTCGATCGCGAGCAGCGCGACGACAGAGGCCGACGCAGCCGCGGGCCGTCTTCACGTCGTGTAGGCGCTGTTGAAGTGGACGTACGCCTTGGTGAGGTCCGATCGCGACGGACGCGCCCGCGGCCCTTCCCGACGCGAAGGTCGATGTCGGATGACGAACGCGGCGTGCGCGCATGCGCCGCGCGCGCCACGGGGATGCGCTCTCGGGATCGGGCGGCCGCGCCGCGCAGACGACGCACGCCGCCGATGCGTGACGTCGACGCGGTCGGCGTCGAACGCGGACGCCGGGGTAGCCGGTCGCGCAGAGGAAGCGCCCCCAGTTCGGATCGCCGCCGTGGAACGCGGTCTTGCAGAGCGTCGACTCGCCGATCGTGCGCGCGGCCGCGCGCCGCTTCGGCGTCGGTGCGCGCCGCGCACGACCTGCACCTCGACGACGCGGGACGCGCCCTCGCCGTCGAGCGACGACGAGGCTCGGCGATCTCGTTCGAGCGCGTCGGTGAGCGCCGCGCGCGAAGCGCCGCCGCGGCCGGCGGCGTGCTCGCGCGAGCGGTGGCGTTGCCGGCCGCGCCGCTCGCGAGCAGCAGCACGGTGTCGTTCGTGCTCGTGTCGCCGTCGACGGTGATCGCGTTCAGCGTCGCCCCGACCGCGTGCGCGAGCGCGCCTGCGCGCGAACCCGGCGCGAGGCGCGCGTCGCGTCACGACGAAGACGAGGAGCGTCGCCATGTTCGGCGCGATCATGCCGCCGCCCTTCCCGGCGACGGCGATCGTCACGTCGCGCCGCGCCGAGGCGGATGCTGCCGGACGGCGGTCTTCGGGAACGCGTCGGTCGTGCATGATCGCGTGCGCCGCGTCCGGGAAAGCCGCGCGGCTCGAGCGCGGCCGAGCGCGCGGTCGACGCCGCGCGAGGAGCCGCTCGTGCGGCACCGGCACGCCGATCTTGCCGGTGGCGCACGGGAGCACGCCGGCGCTCGGGCACGCCGAGCGCGCGCGCGACGCGCGCCGTCGACGACCGTCGACCGTCCGCAGGCCCTGCGCGTCCGGTGCACGCGTTCGCGTTGCCGGCGTGGACCAGCACCGCGCGCGGCGCGGCCGCCGCGATGCGCGTCGCGCGCGATCTGGACGGGCGCGGCGCAGGCGCGATTGGTCGTGAAGACGCCGGCCGCGACCGTCGGACGAGTCGGCGACGATCAGCGCGACGTCGGGGCCCCGCGTCTTCAAGCCGGCAGCGGACGCCTGCGAAGCGGAAGCCGGGCACGCGGACGCGGTGCGCCCGGCGGGCGAGCTTCATCGGCGGCGGTCGCTCACGCCGTCGCCTGACCGTGGCACTTCTTGTACTTCTTCCCGCTGCCGCAGGGGCAGGGATCGTTGCGACCGACCTTGTCGCCGTCGCGGCGCACGGTCTCGACCTTCTCGCGGCCGGCCGGCTGCGTCGCCGTGCACGAGGCGTCATGCGCGTCGGCGCTGGCGCTGCCGCCGCTCCGGCCTCGAGGATCTCCGGCGGCAGCGGCGCCGGGCCGCGCGCTCGGCGTCGCCGATCGCCCGGCGCGGCGCGCGACTGCGCCCGGCGTCGGTCACGTCGGACCTGCACGCTCATGAGCTTCTCGACGACGTCGGCCTCCATCCGCGCGGATCATGTCCTCGAACATGTCGTACCCTTCCTTCTGGTAGCTGCCTGCAGCGGGTTCTCCTGGCCGTAGCCGCGGAGGCCGATGCCCTCCTTCAGGTGGTCCATCGACGAGCAGGTGCTCGCTTCCAGAGCGCCGTCGAGCGTCTGCAGCCATGATGAGCTTCTCGAGGTGCCGCATGATCGGCGCGCCGAACGTGCGTCTCGCGCTCCGCGTAGGCCTGCGTCGACGCGTCTCGGCGAGCATGTCCTCGAGCGCGCGCGTGGTCGACCGGCCGCGCGCTCCGACTCGCGGGATGCTCGAGGCGGAAGTTGAACTGCGTGAAGACCGCGTCGTCGAGCGCCTTCCAGTCCCAGCCCTCGACGCCGGCTCGTCGCCGCCGAAGTGCGCCTGACGCAGGTCCTCGGCGATGCTCGTGCGCCATCTCGACGACGTCCTCGCGTCAGCTCCTCGTCGTCCGAGGATCTCGCGGCGGCGGGCGTAGATGACCTCGCGCTGCTTGTTCAGGACGTCGTCGTACTCGAGGAGGTGCTTGCGGATGTCGAAGTTGTGCGCCTTCGACCTTCTCCTGCGCGTTCGCGGATCGCGCGCGTGATGAGCCGGTGCTCGATCGGCACGCCCTCTTCCATGCCGAGGCGCTCCATCAGCTTCTGCATCCGGTCGGCGCCGAAGATGCGCAGCAGGTCGTCCTCGAGCGAGAGGTAGAAGCGCGACGAGCCGGGATCGCCCTGGCGGCCGCGCGCGGCCGCGGAGCTGGTTGTCGATCCGGCGCGCCTCGTGGCGTTCGGTGCCGAGGATGTGGAGCCCGCCCGCCGCGACCACCTGCTCGCGCTCGCCCGCGCAGGTGTCCTGGTATCTGGCGAGGATCTCCTTGTAGCGCGCCGTCGTACTCCTGCGGCGCCTTCTGGAGCTGCTCGCGCAGCTCCTCGACCGCGCGCGACGTACTTCGGCGCGCTTCGACTCGTAGCTGCTCGCTCGGCGGCGCGGAGCTGCTGCCTCGTACGGGACGCGGCTGCTCCTCGTAGCTGGCGCTCGGCGTCGTCGACGTAGGCGTCCTCGGCCCGCGCGGTACGCCTCGCGCCAGCGTCGCCGACGTCGCCGTTGCCGCCGCCTGCCGCCGCTGCACGAGAGCGCCGATCTCGATGGTCGGCGGTCGCGCGCTCGTACTCGGCGCGCGCTCGTTCAGCCTGCGCGCGCCGCGTCGTCCGTGCGGCGCGTCGCCCTCGTCCCACGCCGTCGAGGACGCGCCTCGAAGCGCGCGCGGACGGTCCTCGAGCGCGGATGCGCTCGGCCGGACGCCGCCGCCGTCCGATCTGCGCGAGCAGCGTCGCCTCGAGCGCTTCGCGTGACCTGGCGGATAGCGGCTCGGGACGGCGTCGCTGTCGCGGATCGCCGGGATGAGCTCGACCGAGCTCACCTGCTCGTAGCGCGCGCGGACGCTCGCGATAGGGCGACAGCTCGAGGAGCTTCCGGTGCGCCTCGGTGAGCTCGCCGAGCGCCTCGGGCGCGTTCGTCCTCGACCGCGGCAGCGTCGCCTCGGATCGTGCGTCGCGCAGCGCGCTCGACGTCCTCGTCGTAGCTGCTCGCGCAGCGTCGCGGAGGGCGTCCTCGTAGCGCCGCGCCCGACGCTGCGCTCCGTGACTTGCCGGCCGCGCCGGATCCACTCGTTCTCCATCTCGGCGCGCGCGAGGAACTCGGGGTTGCCGCCGAGCAGGATGTCGGTGCCGCGGCCGGCCATGTTGGTGGCGATCGTCACCTGCTCGTGGCGGCCGGCCTGGGCGATGATGTTGGCCTCGGCCTCGTGGTTGATCGGCGTTCAGCACGTTGTGCTTGACGCCGCCCTTCTTGAGCAGCTTCGAGACGCTGCTCGGACTTCTCGACCGACGTGGTGCCGACCAGCACCGGCTGGCTCGCTTCTCGTGGCACTCGCTTGATCTCGCTCGCACGACGGCGTTGAACTTCTCGCGCTCGCTCTTGTAGACGACGTCCGGGTGGTCGATGCGGCGCATGATCTTGTTCGGCGGCATGACGACGACGTCGAGCTTGTAGATCTTCTTGAACTCGACCGCCTCGGTGTCCGCCGTGCCGGTCATGCCGGCGAGCTTCCCGTACATGCGGAAGTAGTTCTGGATGGTGATCGTCGCGAGCGTCTGGTTCTCGCGCTCGATCGTGCACGCCTTCCTTCGCCTCGACCGCCTGGTGGAGCCCGTCCGACCAGCGCCGGCCCGGCATCAGGCGGCCGGTGAACTCGTCGACGATGATGACCTCGCCGTCCTTCACGACGTAGTCGACGTCGCGCTTGAAGAGCGTGTGCGCGCGCAGCGCCTGGTTGACGTGGTGGAGCGATGTCGATCTGGCTCGGATCGTAGAGGTTCGCGACGCCGAGCAGCGCGCTCGCACCTTGGCGATGCCCTCTTCGGTCGAGCGTCACGTGCGCGTGCTTCTCGTCGATCGTGTAGTCGGTCTCGCTTCGTGAGCCGCGGGATGATGCGGTCGACCTGGTAGTACTTGCTCGGTCGACTCCTCGGCCGGGCCCGAGATGATGAGCGGCGTGCGCGCCTCGTCGATCAGGATGTTGTCGACCTCGTCGACGATCGCGAAGTGTGAGCTCGCGCTGGACGTACTCGTCGAGCGACGAACTTCATGTTGTCGCGCGAGGTAGTCGAAGCCGAACTCGTTGTTGGTGCCGTAGGTGATGTCGGCGCGGTAGGCGTCGCGGCGCTCGACCGGCCGCAGGTTGAGCAGCCGGTAGTCCTTCGGGATGTAGCGTCGGGTCGAAGAGGAAGCTCGTGTCGTGGATGATCGAGCCGCACGGTCGAGGCCGAGGAAGTTGTAGATCGGCCCCATCCACTGGACGTCGCGGCGGGCCAGGTAGTCGTTGACCGTGACCAGGTGCGACGCCGCGTGCCGCTGAGCGCGTTCAGGTAGATGCGGCAGCGTGGCGACCAGCGTCTTGCCCTCGCCGGTCTTCATCTCGGCGATGCGGCCGCTGGTGGAGGACGATGCCGCCGAGGCACTGCACGTCGTAGTGGCGCAGGCCGATGGTGCGTCGCGACGCCTCGCGCACGCACGCAAAGGCCTCCGGGCAGGATCTGCTCGAGGACGTCCTGCTCGGCCTTGTAGAGCGCGTCCTCCTGCTTTTGATCGCCTCGCGCAGCTCTTCCAGCCCGCCCTCCTGCGGCTCGAGCATCGAGGCGCGCAGGCTGCTCAGCTCGGCGCGCTCGCGCTCCGTGCGTCTCGGTGCAGGCGGGCGCGAAAGGCGGCGGTCTTGCCGCGCAGCTCGTCGTCGCTCAGCGCGCGGCAATCTCTGCCTCGAACCGACTGACCTGCTCGACCAGCGGCCGCAGGCGCTTGAGCTCGCGGTCGTTGCTGCTGCCGAAGACCTTCTTCGGATCGCCGGCGACGCCGCCGGCGATCAGGCCTACGACCGACGCCGATGCTGCCCAGCAGCAGCGCGCGCGACTGCGGCATCGGAGCCGCCCAAGGCACCATGCCGATCGACGCCGCCGACGACGGCGCCGATGACGATGCCCAGCGAGGGCTCCGAGGAGGATGCGTTTGCTCATACGACTGCGCCGTAGCGGCAACACGTCATGGTGCCGCCCGCGGGTCAAAAGATCAAGGTCGCTGCGGGACTTAACGCTCGTCTGCATTGCGTCAGCCTGCCACCCGTGAGCGTGCCTGTGCCGTCAAGCCCAGGCGCGGCAGCGCAGCCGCGTCGAGCTGCCCTAGCGCTCGATCTGCACGGCGTCGACCGGCGCCGCCGAGGAAGCGCGCGCCGACCTTCATGAACCGCTCGGGCGCGTCGGTGACGAAGAACGAGCCCGCTCCGCCGCGCCCGCGCGCCGCAGCAGCGCTGGCTGCGTCAACGCCTTGCGACCGCTGACGCCGTGACCACGCCGGAATCGATCAGCCGCACTCCGCGCCCGATCGTGGCGCGGATCACCGCGCGCAGCAGCGGATAGTGCGTGCAGCCGAGGATCAGCGTGTCGATGCCGCTCTGCGCCAGGCTGCCGAGGTACTGGCTGCGCCGCCAGGTGCGGCCACCTCGTTGTCCACCCACCCCTCTTCCGCCAGCGGCACGAACAGCGGACAGGCGCGCGTGTAGATCTCCGAGGTCGGCGCGCAGCCGCCGCAGCGCGCGCGTGTACTCGCCGCTGCGGATCGTGCCCTTCGGTGGCGACCACGCCGACCTTGCGATTGCGCGTCGTCCGCGCCGCCGCCTGCGCGCCGGGCTCGACCACGCCGACGACCGGAATGGCGATAGCGCTCCTGCAACGCGTCGAGCGCCACCGCGGTCGACGTGTTGCAGGCCACCACCAGCAGTCTTGATCGCCCTTGTCGACCAGAAACTCGGTGTTCTCGAAGGAGTAGCGGCGCACGACGTCGGCCGACTTGGTGCCGTACGGATAGCGGCCGGTATCGCCGAGATAGATGAGATCCTCGCTCGGCAGCAGCTTGCGCAGCGCCCGCACCACCGTGAGCCCGCCGATGCCGGAGTCGAAGATGCCGATGGCACGCATCGCGTCCACGCGCCGCCGTGGCGCGCGTGCGCGGCGCGCGCTGCGTTCGCGCCCGTCCCGGCGACGGCCGCTTCACCACGCCGCTCCGGCGGCGAGCCGCAGGCCGAGCGCGCGGTCGGTCGGCACCTCGCCCATCACCTGCTCCCACACCGCCGGCGGCTCCATGCACAGGTAGAGCGGCACCGGCCCGAGCGCGACGCGCAGGCCGCTCGACCATGCACCGGTACATGCGCAGGCGCAGCCCGCGCCAGACCCGCGCCTTGCCGTCCGGCGCCCGCGCACCAGCTCCGCGCCCAGCACGTACCCGGCGCTGCGCGCCGGCGTGCACCGCCTGCGCCAGCGCCGCCGCTGAGGCGCAGGCTGCCGAGGCTCACCCAGGCGATCGCCGCTGCGATCGACGGCGCCGGCGATCGCCTCGACCGCGGCGGCGTAGCCCGCCTCCCAGCCGTCGAACTCGACCAGCGGGTCGAAGTGAAAGCCGACGCGATAGCCGGCTGCCTGCACGCGCCGCGCGGCCGCCAGGCGCTCGGCCAGCGTCGCCGTGCCCGGCCTCGTCGCGCTCGACGACGGCGGCGGCGTTCACCGACCACGACACCACCACCTGGCCGCGCGGATCGAGGTCGAGCAGCGCGTCGACGCAATCGGTCTTGGTCTTCAGCTCGAGCACGCGCGTTGCGGCGCGCCGGCGAAGAACGGCACCAGCAACGCGCGAGAGGTCGGTGAGCGGATCGAGCGCCAGACTGTCGCTGCAGCTCGCCGGTGCCGATGCGGAACTGCCGCTCCGGGATGGGCGCGCAGCACGGCGTCGACCTCGGCCAGCGCCTCGTCGACGTTGGTGTACGCGCGTCAGCGCCGGCGCGTCGGCCAGGTAGTCCTGCAGGAAGCAGTACGAGCAGTCCATCGGGCAGTTGCTGGCCAGGTTGACGACCAGGTAGTTGCAGCACACCAGGCCCGACGTCCCGGCGGGACAGTGGCGCAGGAAGCTGCCGCGATGGCGCTGCAGCACGAGCGCGCGCTTGCCGTCGCGCACCGCTCGCCAGCTGCACCGGCGGCGCGGCCGTCGAACAGCTCGACGCGGTCCGTCGAAGCGCGCGCTGCACGCGCGCGCGCGACCGGCGTGTCGAGCCTCGCCGCGCTCGATCCACACCGCGTCGGGAACGAACCGCTTCACCACTGCCCTCCGAGCACCGCGAACATCTCGTCGAGCGCGCCGCCGCTGCAGCGCCGCCGCCAGCGCGCCGGCCTGGCGCGCGCAGCTCGCGCCGCCGAGCGCGCGCCCGCAGCGTCACGCGCGACATGCTCGCCCTCGAGGTTCTCGGGCAGCTCGAGCGCGCACGCCGGCCGGCAGGCGCGAGCGCTCGCGCCAGCTCCGCCAGCCGCTGCTCGGCGGCGCTGAGCTGCGGATAGCGCAGGCGGCGCAGGCGCCTGCTTGAGCGCCTTGATCGCCTCGTTGCGCCCCAGCGGCCGCGCCAGCACGGCGCGCAGCACGTGCCGTCCAGCACTGCGGCAGATGCCGCACCTGCGCGCGCGCGCCGATGGCGGTCGAGGTCGTCGAGGACGTCGCGCAGCTGGTTCTCGCCCAGGCGCAGGCTGCGTCGGCGAGCTCGAGCAGCGCGTCGCGATCGGCCGGCGGCTGCGCGAGCCAACGCGCCAGCGGTCGCGGCGGCGAAGCGCTTCGTCGGCGGCATAGGCGCGCACGGCGGATCTCGGACATCGCTCGACTCCTCACGGCCTCGAGCGCCGGTCATGCACGCCTGGCGCCAGCGCCAGGTAGCGCTCGGCCTCATCGCTGCCGACCGCGCCGGCGCTGCGCCGGCGGCGAGGACGCGCGCACTTGCTGCTGCAGCGTGCGGCGATCGCGCACCGCGCGCCGCTGCGCGCGCCCAGGTCGTCCGCCGTCAGCAGCTTGCGCCAGCGCGGCGACGCGGAAGCGGATCCATGCCCCCAGTGGCGCCGCGACAGCTGATCGGCGTGTCCGCCGCGCCTGATCACCAGCGGTTCGTCGAGCAGCCCGACCGGCTCGCGCAGCGCCGAGGCGCAGCCACAGATCGTAGTCCTCGCACACGGCCAGGCCCTCGTCGAACCCGCCCAGCGCCGTCGAACAGATCGCGGCGCAGCATCACCGCCGACGGGCTGACCACGCAGCGCGCCACGCTGGGCGCGAAGATGTCGCCGTCCGGCTTGCCGGTGATGGCGGCACGGGTTGACGCGCACGCCGTTGCGGATCCAGATCTCGCCGGTCTGGCTGGCGCGCAGCGTCGGGCGTGCGCGCGTGGTAGGCGAGCTGGCGCGCGAGCTTGTCGGGCTGCCACAGGTCGTCGGAGTCGAGGAACGCGAGCCACGTCCTGCCGGCGAGGCGCGCGCCGTGGTTGCGCGCCGCCGACACGCCGCGCGTCGGCTGGCGGACGTAGCGGATCGCGGTCGCCGAAGTGCAGCGCAGCGCGCCGCGCGTGTCGTCGGTCGAGCCGTCGTCGACGACGATCACCTCGACGCCGGCATCGCGCTGCGCCAGCACCGACGCGACGGCCTCGCAGACCAGGTCGCGCCGGTTGTGGGTCGGGATGATCACGCTGACCAGAGGCATGGCGCTCGCGCAGCACCGCGCCGCGTCCACACCGCGCGCCAGCGGCGACGGCCAGCTCTGCCACACGGTCGCGCGTCGCTCAATGCGCGCGGCGGCGCGTGAAATGCATTGACCCAAACGCGCGGTAACTTCGTAATGCTCGATCGAGAGCCGCGGATCGTGGCGCACGTCAGAGGAGATGGGCGCGCTGCGGCCGCAGCGAGTACCTTCGGAGGATTTCAATGCTGAAGACGGTTCGAGTCATCGCCCTGCTGATCACTCTGTCGTGCTGATCTGCTCCGCCGCTGTGCGCCGACGCAGCCGCGCTGCGCCGACCGGCCGCCGGCGGCGGGCAGCGACGGCCTCGAAGGCCGGCATGGTGCTCGATCAGTCCAACTGGCAGCTCGCCGAGGGCTGCTGCCGCCCGAGATCCTCGAGCACTACAAGACCGGCGGCTACGCCAACCCGATCGTCGAATGGCCGCTCGGCGTCGTTCAACTGGCCGCCCGATTTCAAGGCAGTCGACCGAGAAGAACGCCGGCCAGTTCAAGCTCAGCGAGGAAGGGTCGGTGGTGCTCAACTCGACCGGCGAGCAGCCGCCGTACATCCTCGGCTATCCCGTTCCCGATCATCGACCCGTCCGACCCGCAGGCCGGCGCGAAGATCATGTGGAACTTCTTCTACCTCAGCCTGGTACTTCGGCAGCCTGCACGCCGCAGTCGCAGGTGAACTGGGTGCAACCGCACGCGCATGGAGCGGCGCACCGATCAGGACGTGCGCTTCATGTATTACGACGGCGTCGCCGAGCACGACCGCATCCCGAATCCGCAGAACTTCAGCGTCCAGTTCCTGACCGTCGCCGCAGACCCCGGCCGACCTCGCCGGCACGGCGGCGCTCGAACTGGCGCTACCGCGATCCGACCAAGCGCGACTCGACGTGGGCCTTCGTGCCGGCGCTGCGGCGCGTGCGCGCCGTCAGCCCGGCCAACCGCTCGGACGGATTCCTCGGCTCCGACATGAGCCAGGACGACGGACCGTTCTTCGACGGCAAGCCGGAGGACTTCACCTGGACGCTGAAGGGCGAGGCCGACCATGCTGCGCATCGTCGACCCGCTCAACCTGCAGGGCAAGTCGAACTCGGTCTGGATGCCGGCAGGCGGCTGGCGCGCCAACTGGGCCGAGGATCTCAAGATCATCGGCTACCAGGATCCCGAGCTGGAAGGGGCTGGCGTGGGCGCCGCGCAGCGCCGCGCTGGCCAAGCGCCGCTTCTGGGTCGTCGAGGCGGTGCCGAAGGATCGCTACTACCTGTACGGCAGATCGAGCTCTACGTCGACAAGGAGACGTTCCAGGGATCGTGGAACCGCAAGTTCAGCTGGCAGGGCGAGCTGCTCGAACACGCTGCAGGTGATGGCGCTACAACCTCGCCGCATACACGCGCCCGACGGCCGATGGTGGACTACATCCAGGGCTCGAACATGTCGTATCAGACGCGCCGAGAACATCAAAGGCAGATCCGCGCCACCATCGCCGGGCTGAAATCCGGATCCCAAAGCAGCCCTGGACGTCCACGTGACGTTCGAGCCCGCGCTGTTCGACATGAACTCGCTGTCCCGTTTCGGGAAGTGAGTCGACAGCGGCGCAGCATGCGCCGCGGTGCGGCGGCGCATAGCGCAGCGCTGGCGCTCGCGCCGCCGCGCCGCTAGGCGCGAACGCGCCGACGCGCGGACCACAGGTCGGCGCGCGCCCTCGCCGGTGACCGGCGGAGAACGCGCAGCGGCGCTGTCGTGGTGCTTGCTTCGCCATCGCCTCGAGCTGGCGCCGCCGCGCGCCGCGGGAGAGCTTGTCGATCTTCGTCGCACCAGCAGCGCGCTGATGTCGTGCGCGCCGAGAAAGTCGAGCAGCTGCGACGTCGTCGTCCTGCACACCGCGCCGCACGTCGACCAGCACGGCGACGGCGCGCAGCGGTGCGCCGCGCGCTCAGATAGCCACTCGACCAGTCCGCGCCACTGCTGCCTTCGATCGGCAGCGGCACGCGCGCGAAGCCGTAGCCAGGGAGATCGACCAGCAGCAGTCCGCTCGTCGACCGTGAAGAGATTGATCTGCTGCGTCCGGCCGGGCGTCTTGCTGACGCGCGCCAGCCCGCGGCGCTGGACGAGGCGGTTGAGCAGCGCACGACTTGCCGACGTTCGAACGGCCGGCGACGCGACCTCGGGCAGGGTCGGCGGCGGAATGCGATCGAGGCGGGCCGCGCCGGCGACGAACTCGCACCCGGCGCGGCGGCGACCGGCGCGCTCACTCAGCCAGCTGTCGGCGTCTTCAACGCTTTTCGCGATCCGCGCACTGAAGTTGACGAACGTCTCGCGGTTGCGCCCTCGATCACCGAGACCGGGAACGGCACCGCGATTTTGTCGGTCGACTTCGACTCCCAGGTGATGCGCGTGCGCGTGCCATCCGGCGAGGACCTCGAGTTTGTAGGTCCCGTCGAGATCGGCGGCGCAGCGCCTGCGGCGTCTTGAACGACACCACACTGTGCTCGCCGGATCGAGACGTGAACTGCATGGTGATTCTGTTGCAGGGGCAAGTTGAGCGCCTGGAGCTGCATCTCACCGCCGTCTTGGTGTTGCCCTCCTGACGCATCAGCTCTGACTTCTTGATGTTGTCCATCATCTCGGAGCTCTTCTCGACCTGCACACTGCAGCCTGCACCTTTGTCGAGCGGACCGTCGATGACGTACCGAGCATAGCGCGCCGTTGCAGCCGCGCCGTCGCTGAAGCTCTCCTCGACGATCTCCTTGGCGTCCGTTGAACTTGTTGATCTGCTGCTGCAGCCGGAGGTAAGTACCAGCCGCCCGCCAACAGGATGACGAGAACGATCAGCCCTCAATCGTCTTCGCGTTCATCGCACTCTCCTTTCACGCCGTTGCGAGGCCAACCGGCTCCCCTATCCATCCTGCTCCCGGCCCCGTATCCGAACAGGGCGCGCGTGACATAGCGCGCTGGCCGTGGCGCGTCTCACGAGCTCGACGACGAGCTCGATTCATGACGATCGGGCCGACGAACAGGATCGGCTGATCGCCGCGCAGCATTTCCGGCGTCACCGCCCGGGTGCCGGTGAGCGCTGGCTGGAGAGTCCCCATCGCCACGTCGGTGTTGCCGCCCGACACGCCCCACGCCAGCAAGCCGACCGAACCCGCCGGCGGCGCGCTAGATCATCTTTGCCAGCATAGTAGAACAGGTTAGTTCCCCACCGCGGCTATACCCCATCCAGCGAAACTCCACGGCTCGGCTCCTCGGTGCAGCACCGGCTCGTCGAGCGCGCGCGATGTACCCGCTGCGGCACCGCTTCGAACATCAGCGCCGCCACCGCCGACCAATCACCATCCGCCGCACGCACGCCTCCCGAAAGGCATTCGGCCCGGTCCGCCCGGCTGCGGATCGGCTCCACTTCCTTCATCACCTCGCTCATTCCGTCCGCACCACCGCATCGGCGGCAGCATCGTCGAGCAAGGCCGCCGAGGCGCGTTCGACGTATTGTTCGTCCTTCGACTCCAGCGTGATCCGCACCTGATACTCAGGGTCGTTCAGCTTCGGGCGCGATCCCAGCGCTAGAAGATCAGGAACTGCTCGAGGGTGCGATTGAGAAACGCCGCGATCGAGCTCTCCATCGCCCGCGCGTAGACGATACGCGCAGATGGAACGGATCGCTCGCCAGCCGCGGCTTCAGCGCCAGTACCTTGTCGCGAAGATCTCGGGGATACCGGGCAGCATGTAGATGTTCATCGACCCGAAAGGTCAGGGAAGTTGACGTTGTACGGGACGTCGAGCTCGGTTCCCTCGACCACCTCCGCCAGCTTGAGCCGCGCGTCGTTGAGTGCTGTCGCCGGAACGCATCGCGCAACGTGCGCTCCAGCGACGGATGGCGCACCACGGCAGCCGAACCCGGCTCGGCGATGCCGGCGATCGTTCGTCGTCGTGCGTGTCGGGCCGACGCCGCCCGAGGTGAACAGCACGTCGACCGCGTGCGGCATCGCCTCGCGCATCCAGCGGCGATCACGCCGATCTCGTCAGGAATCACCACCATGCGCCGCAGCGCGACGCCGACGGCGCGCAGCTTGCTGAGCGGGGAAGGTCAGGAGTTCGGTGTCGAGCGACCTTCCCCGAGAGGATCTCGTTGCCGATGACGATCAGCCCCGCCGTCTGGTCGCGCGCCATGAGGACTTGCTCAGATCGAGATGGCGTCCTTTCGGAAATCGCTGCCGCCGATCTTGATGTTCACCAGCGCCGGCTTGCCAGCCGCCAGCGCCCGCTCCATCGCCGGGCCGGATGTCCTGCGCCGTTCGACGTACTCCGCCGTGGCCGCCGAGCGCTTCGACCACCTTGTCGTAACGGGTGAACGCGAGCGCCGTGCGCCGACCGAGCGTTCCGCTGCCGTAGAGCTGCACCTGGCCGCGCCGGATCTGCGTCCAGCCGGCATCGTTGCCGATCACGCCGACGATGACGTTGATCTTCTGCCGCACGCAGGCCTCGAACTCCATCGCGTGCAGGCCGAACGACGCCGTCGCCGTAGATGATGACGACCGGCGACGACGGTTTCGCCAGCTAGCCGCCATGGCGTAGCCCGGGACCGACGCCGAGCGTGCCGAGCGGGCCGGGATCGAGCCAGTGTCCCTGCTGATAGACGCGCATCACCGACGCCGCGGCGGTGGACGAAGTCGCCGCCGTCGCCGATGAAAATCGCGTTCCTCGCCGACCGAGATCGGCGATGCTCCTTGCACGCGCGCAGCGGATTGATCGGCATCGCATGTCCGATTCGAGCTCAGGGCGGACCTTGTCGAAGGCTCGCCTGCTCGCGCTTGCGCATGTCGTCGAGCCACGGCTTCACCATGCGCCTTCGAGTAGCCCTCGGCCTTGGCCGCCTGCGTGAGCTGCTCCATCACCAGGCCGGTGTCGCCGATGATGCCGACCTCGTGCAGGAGCGGTTGCGCCCGAGCTCGCCGCGGATCGAGATCGACATGGATCAGCTTGGCGTTCGGATTGATGTGCGAATCGCGCCCATAGCCGAGGCGGAAGTCGAGCGGCGTGCCGAAGATCAGCACGACGTCGGCCTGCCGAGCAGCCGCTGGCTTGCGCGTGCGCGAGAAGAAATGCGGATCGCCGGGCGGCAGTGAGCCGCGTCCGAGCCCGTTGACGTACGACCGGCATGCCGAAGGTGCTCGACGAACTCCGGATACGCCTGCGGCGCGCGACCAGCGCAGCTGGCTGCCGACCAGCGCGCACGGGATGCTCGCGCCTGCATGATCAAGGCCAGGGCCTGATCGATGTGGCGTCGGATCGCCGGCGACGCCGGCCTCGGTGCGATAGTTGGTCGGGAAGCGGACCTTCTCCTCCTCGTAGGATGTCGAGAGAGCTGGTCGATCGGCATCTCGAGGAACACCGGACCGGGCAGGCCCGGTGGTGCGCGGCGCGGAAGGCCATCGTCTCAGGTACTCGGGGATGCGGCGCCCCTCCGGCACCGAGATGCGCCCACTTGGTGATCGGCGCGCATGAGCTCGACGTGATTCATGTCCTGCAGCGAGCCCATGTCCGCCGAACGGCCGCGGCCCCTGGCCGCCGATGATGAGCATGGGAATATTGGCGCGATGTGCGCTGGCTACGCCGGTCACGGCGTCAGTGAGGCCCGGGGCCGGCCGTCACCACCGCCACGCCCGGCTCGGCCGGTCACGCGCGCCCAGCCGTCGGCCGCGTGCGCCGCCGTCTGCTCGTGGCGCACGTCGATCGACGCCGATGCCCTCCGTCGAGGCAGCCGTCGTAGATCGGCATCACGTGCCCGCCGCATAACGTGAAGAGTGAACGGCACCTGTTCGGCGCTGGCAGCGCGCGCGCCACCAGCAAATCCGCCGTGCACGGTTCCCATCAGATCTCGGTCTACCGTCGGAGCTTTCGCGGTTGACGATTCCCCGCAATATACCTTTGCACGCGCGCAAAGCGCAAGACGTGACCGGTGACCAGTGATCCGATTCGAACGCTGCTATGGACACCGGTCACTGGTCGCATCACGGACGTCTCTTCCGTCGACAAGTCCGACACGCAGCTCGCGCAGGGTCCGACCTGCTCCTCGAGGAAGAGCCGCAGGCGTTCGCTTCAGGCGTTCCTCGATCTGGCGGCACGCGCTCGCGGCTGATGCCGTACTTGTCGCCGATCTCCTGCAGCGTGGCAGCGGCTTCTCGGCCAGCAGGCGTTCGGTCGAAGATCACCGCTTCCTTGTCCTTCAGGTGTCGCCGAACTCGCGGATTGCTCGCCGACCTCCTGTACGGAACTCGGCATCGGCGACCTTGCTGCTCGGCGGTCTCGGCGCCGCTCGGGAGGACGTCGAGCAGCGTGACGCCGTCGTCGTCGTCGCTGCGGCTGATCGACCGAGAGATCGCGCGACGCCGAGCGCTGCTGCATCTCGATGACTTCCGACTCCTTGACGTCGAGCCGCTGCGCGATGAGCTTCGGCGCCGGCGACGATGCCCTCGGCCTCGAGCCGCTCCTTCTCCTTCTGCAGATTGAAGAACAGCTTGCGCTGCGCCTGCGTCGTGCCGAGCTTCACCACGCGCCAGTTGTTGATCAGGTAGCGGATGATGTAGGCGCGCATCCACCAGACGGCGTACGACGGAAAGCGGATGCCGCGGTACGGATCGAACTTCTTCACCGCCTCCATGAGGCCGATGTTGCCCTCCTGGATGAGGTCGAGGAGGTTGCGCGTACGCGCTGGTACTCGCGCGCGATCATCACCACCAGGCGCAGGTTGCCGGTGACGAGCTGGTAGGCAGCCTCGACGTCCTGCGTTCTCCTGTAGCGGATCGCGAGCTCGCTGCTCTTCCTCGCGCGACGGCAGCGGATAGCGGCGGATCTCGGTCGAGGTAGCGCTGCAGCGGGTCGAACAGCGACGAGCGCGCGATCGTCCGCGTCGGGGTCGCTCGCCGCCTCTTGGCTCGTCATCGCCGGCTGCCGATGCGGCGTCGACTTCCGACAGCTGGCGCCATCGTCGGCGGCCGGCCTCCGCCACTGACACCACCTCCGGCCGTGATGTCGCCTTCCTCGTCGTCCTCAGGCTCTTCGCAACCTCGACCGGATTCGGGCGTCTGACCGCAACCTAGGCGGCGCGCCGGCGATGCCTCGCCGGCGGCGGCTCTTGGTGCAGGCGGCGGGCCATCAGTCGCTCCGGCGTGTCGCCTCAGCGCGTTGGACGGCGCAGCTCGTCGACCAAGACGCGCGGAGGATCTCGTCGAACTGGCGCTGCATGGCGCGCAGGTCGTCGCGCAAGTGGAGGATGACCTCGGCGCCGGCCAGGTTGACGTCCATGTCGCGCACCAGGACGGTGATCGAGCCGCAGCCGCTCGGCATCTTCAGGCGAGATCACGCGGTCGTCGTCGACAACCGTGATCTCGACCAAGTCCCTCGTCGCACACCTCGCGCAGCAGGGCGTGCGTCGATCGGCGAGGCGGACGCAGACCTCTTGCGAGCCGCAGCAAAGTTCGCGGGCATCACTCACAGCCTCCATCCGTCGCGCGGGCTGCGAGCGTACGCAGCGATCCAGCGTCGCGCGCCGCTTCTGCCGGCTGCCGGGCGACGTCGTCCGGAGCGTAGACGCACCAGCTTCGGGTAGAGATCGCCGCGCTCTTTGCCGCGCAGGTGCGGCGCGCCGCGACCCGCGCACTCGCAGCTGCCGGCCGGCATCTGGCTGCGCGGCGGAACTTTCACGCGCACCGTGGACCGTCCACGGTCGGGCACCTCGATCGATGCGCCGAGGATCGCTTCGCCGACGTGACCGGCAGAGTCCATGTAGAGGTCGTCGCCGCGCCGCTCGAGCAGCGGGTGCGGCCGCACCTTGCACACGGATGAAGAGGTCGCCCGGCGGAGCGCCGGCACTGCCCGGGCTGCCCTTGCCAGCAACGCGGACGCGCGAGCCGTTGTCGACGCCGGCGAGGAATGCGGACGCTCGAGCCGCTCGGTCGTCGACTGCGGCCTGAACCGCCGCAGGTCGGGGCATGGGCCGCACCGAGACGCGGCCGGCGCCGCCACAGCGCGGGCAGGTGCGCATGAAGGACACCGGTCCCTGCCCCCATCGCACGCGACCCCTCGCCGCTGCACTCTGGACAGGTCGTGGCGCTGGCCGGATCGGCGCCAGCTGCCGCCGCAGGTCGGACAGGGCTCGGGACGCTGGATGCTGACCTCGGTGCGAGAGGCCGCGCAAGGCGTCGAGCAGTCCGACTTCGAGCTCGTACTCGGCATCGGCACTCCGTGGGCGTTCGCGCCCGCCGCGTGCGGGCGCTCGCCGCCTCCGGAGAAGATATCGCCGAAGAGATCCCCGAAGTTGCTGTAGCCGCCGAAGCCGGCGTCGCCTTCCCGCCGCTCGTGTGCCACCCGTTGCGGCTGGCCTCGATAGGCCGCGCCTTATCGGCATCGAAGCCGCTACTGCGCGCGACCATGCCGAACCTCGGCGTCGAGCTTTGCGCTTGTCAGGTCCATCCGCAGGATGTCGGTCGCCTCAAGGAGGTCGCTGTGAACTGCATCCTCCGCCTGCCTTGTTGCCCGGATTGACGTCGGGGTGATGGCACGCGCGCCAGCTTGCGGTAGCCTCTTTTGATGTCGGCGCTGCTCGCCGTCCGTGGCACCCGAGCGGCGTAGAGATCGCCTCCGTCATCGCACAGCGGCAGCGTCGCTGGCCAGCCTGCTGGTGGTCCAGGGCACCCGACAGGTGGACTGTGCGGGCGGGGGCGACCCTTCACTTTCTTCTGGGTACTCGAGCGTGACCTCACCGGCGGCGATCTCGCGCCAGAGCCGTCACCTGCTTTGTTGTCGCTCTCGACCAGGGGCCGGGCGCGCCCAAGCAGCTGCTTCGGGAGCGCCGCGCACCCAGCAACACCGAAATTCAAATCGATTCGGAACCTTGTCCAGCAATCTTCCACCGTGATACGGGCCATGTATTTCCTCTTTAAGTGAACGGCCACCCTAGCGGGAAAACATCACCGCCTGAGCAAAGCCGGGGTGACCCGCTCTCGACCTTGACTCGTCGTCGCAAGCTGGTACTTAGCGCGCGCGCATGACGTGGGCCGATCGGCTGTTGCGCACGCCAGCGGCGGCCGTACCCAGCAGTCCTCGAGCACCTGCGCGTGCATGCGCCAGCGCTCGGCCGAGCAGGCGGGCTCGAGACACCGCCAGCCAGGCACCCACGCGTCGGCGGAAACCGACCGCAGCTCATAGCCGCCTAAAACGAGCTCACGGCGAACTTGGATGCGGCCTTGGCCGAAGGCGTCCCCAGCCGGCTCCAGCGCCGGCAGCGCCTGCGGCGACCCTGAACGGCGCGACCCGCATCATTGGGCTCGGCTGGTCGCATTAGCGCTCGGGCATGCCGGGAGAGCCGCTCACAGCTCGCCGATACGATCTGCCATGTCCCCGGTCTGCTCCGAAGCCGACGACCGGTCTTCTCGACACCCTGGACAGCGGGTACCACGCCCAGAGCGGCGTCATGCTGCGAACGCTTATCGCGCGGGCCGACCCGCAGGCGTTGGACTGATCGACGTCGCCTCGGTCTTTCTGGTGACCGCGCGCACCGTGGGCGGCGTCTCGCCCGCCCGGCGCGCGCAGCGCCTTTGCCTTGGCGAGGATGGCGGCCCATCGCGCCGAACGGTGGGCGCCGCCTCCACTCGATCACTCCAGCAAGCGCCTTACCAGCGATCGTCGCCTTGACGCTTACGCGGGCTTGCGCAGGGCGGAAAAATTCGCGGTTGCCCTTCCGGGCCGACCAATGGCGACTCGCATTCTCCGATCACCTCGAGCCCGAGCTCGACGGCCGCGTCGCGCACGCTCGTCACCACGGCCAGGGTGTGCACGGGGACAGGTCGCCTGGTTACGCACCCACTTCGACCTTGCGCTTTCCCGACCTCGAACTGCAGCTACCAAGGCGATGATCCACCCGGCGTCTTCCGCAGTCAGCGACCGCGGGCAGCACCAGCCTGAGCGAGATGAACGACACGTCCATCACAGCCACCGCCGCGCGGGTAGCATCCGGGCATCGAGGAAGCGCGCGTTCCGCCGCTCGAGCACGACGACGCGATCGTCGTTGCGGAGCTTCCAGTCGAGCTGGCCGTAACCAACGTCGACCGCATAGACCGCGCGCGCCCCGTGGCGAAGCGCGCAATCGGTGAACCCTCCCGTCGAAGCGCCGACGTCGAGCACGACGCGACCGGCGGAGAGAACCTGACAGTCCGCAGCGCCCGCGTCGAGCTTCACCCCGCCGCGGCTCACGAACTCCGGCGTGGTCGACCGCACCTCGATCGCCGCGGTCCGCGGCGATGCACGCGGCTTGTCGACGACGCGGTCTCCGGACGTGCACGCTGCCGGCCATGACGAGGCGGCGCGCGCTCTCGCGGCTCGGCGTGTGATCCCCGATCGACCAGGAGCTTAGTCGAGGCGCTCCCGCATCAGCGCGCGCGCCGGCTCGCAGGCGCGGCCGACGACGCGAGCGCGCCGATCGCGCGGAGCGCATCAGCGGCGCGACATGGCGAAGCCGCTGCAGCTCGGCGAGCGCTGCTCGAGCAACTCGCGCGCCCGCTGTTTCGCCGCCGGGCAGGCGAGCACCGCCGGGAACGTCGCCTTCTGCCGCATCTGGTCCGCTGCCCTGCGCCTTGCCGGTGATGCTCGGCGGCGCTTCGCGCGTCGAGGATGTCGTCCGGCGACCTGGAAGGCCACGCCGACGCACTCGCCGTAACGGGTCAGGCGCCGCAGCTGGTGTCGCGCGCGCCCGCCAGCAAAGCGCCGGCGCGACACCGTCGCCAGAATCAAGGCTCCGGTCTTGCGCGTGGATGAACTCGACGCGTCGCAAGATCGGGCGTCCGCCCTTCGCGCCGCGAGATCGGCGGCCTGTCCGCCGACCATGCCGCGCGCGCCCGGCGGCCTCGGCGATCTCGCGCATGGCGCGCAGAGCGCGCGCCGCCGGCTCGCGACTGCCGCAGACGCGCAATCGCGCCAGTGATGCGGAACGCCTCGGTGAGCAGCGCGTCCCCGGCCAGGATGGCCGGCGCCTCGCCGAACGCGACGTGATTCGAGTGGCTGTGCCGCGCCGGAGCGCGTCGTCGTCCATCGCCGGCAGATCGTCGTGGATCAGCGAATAGGTGTGGATCATCTCAAGGGCGCAGCCATAGGGCAGCGCACCCTGCGTACGTCGCCGACCGCTTCGCACGCGGCGAGCAACAGGATCGGTCGGATGCGCTTGCCGCCGCTGCAGGCTGTAGCGCACCGACTCCGGTAAGCCGGTGCGGATGCGCAGGTTCGAGCGGAAAGTACTCGGACAGAGCGGCCTCGACGCGCGCGTTCGCTGCGCGTCGCGTCGACGTCGAGCTCGCGCGCCTCGCCGTCCGTCGTGTTGCACGCGCGGACGCGCTGTCGCTGCCGCGCACCAACAGCTCGATGCGCTGCTCCGGCAGCGTCGAGCCGCTCGTTGCAGCGAGCGCACCAGAGACGACACCCTGCTCGAACGCAGCCAGCGCCTCTTCCAGCGCCAGCTCGCCCGACTCCAGACGCCAACCAGCGCCTCGAGCGCGGCCATGCCGTCCTCGACGCGCTGTGGTTCCCCATCGTCACTCATGACGTCACTCCGTGCCGCTCGCTGATCCAACTGCGACGCGATTCGACCGCGCCCACGGCGCGCCACGGCGGCGGAAGGTCAGATCGAGCGCCCTCGCCGACCTTCACCTCTTGGGCGGAGCGAACGACCGCGCCATCTCGCGCCGCGCGATGGTAGCAGCCGCGCTCGAGCTCACGGCCAGCGGGCTCAGCGCGTGCAGGCGTTCCGCATCCGCGGCGAGGCGCGACGCGCGGCGCGCAGCGCCGCTGCCAGACGCACGCCGCGCCCGCTCATTCAGTTCCGACGGCGCTGGCGCTGCAGCGGCAACGTCCGACGCGGGTCGCGCATGTGGCCGCGCCAGCGCCGTGCACGCGCTCGCGCTTGCAGGGCGCGCTGCGTGCCAGCGCCACTTGCCATCGCGCGACCTGACGGACTGGCCGACCGCCGCGCGCAGATCGACGCGGATGGGACGACCATTGCCCGCGGCAGCCGTCGGCGTGCGCGGCGCGGCAATCGGCGGCGGCAGATCGGCCAGCGTGACGTCGATCCGTGGCCCACCGCCGTCAAGACCGGACGGGAGGAGGCGGCGATGGCGCGGGCGACGCGCTCTCCGTTGAACGCCCACAGGTCCTCCGCCGATCCGCCGCCGCGCCTGACGATCACCACTTCGATGTCGCTGCACGCGTGCGAGCTCGGCGAGCGCTACCGCGATGTCCGCGCCCGCCAGCCGGCCCTGCACGCGCACCGGCCCAGAATGATCCGCACCTGCCGGCAGGCGGTGCGCGATGGTCGCGACGATGTCGTGCGACGGCGCCCGCTGCTGCATGACGTGACGACGCCGACCGCGCGTGGCCAGGAACGGCAGCGGCTCGCTTGCGCCGCATCGAACGGGCCTTCGGCGGCCAAGCGCCGTTTGAGCTGTTCGAGCGCCAGCTGCTAGCTGCCGACCACGCGCGGCTCGAGCGTATCAGGCCATGAGCTGCAGATCGCCGCGCAGTTCGTACATGACTGATGCGGCCGTGTGGCGACGACTTCGAGCCCGTCGCGCCGGCGAAACGGCAGCGTCCGCTGTACGGAGCGGAACGACCACTGCCGCGATCTCGGCTGCGCCGATCCTTCAGGCAGAAGTAGTGATGGCCCGATCCGGGTACGCAGACTCGAGATCTCTCCCGCCGACCCAGACCTCGGCAAAATCGGTCTCGAGCGACACGCCCGCAGCAACCGGTTGAGGTCGCTGACGCTGAGCACCGGCGCATGCTGGGTGCACGCCGAGCAGCTCGTGCATCGCGCCGACTATAACAAAGCGCTCAGCGCGCCGACAAGGCGACCGTCTCGTGTGAGCGCCCTGATATCGGCACGACGTCGACCTCCGCCGCGCGCCATTCCGGCAGCGGCCTGTGTCAGCGTCGCCGAGCTCGGCATCGCTCGGCGTGCCGATGACCACCAGCGCGCTGCCCTCCTTGCGCGTCTTTCGACCCGCGGCGCTGAGCCTGTCCGCAGTGTCGAGGCGTTCCCGCCTCGCCGATCGAGATCGGGCTGCGCGAAGGTCTCGGGCGCTTCTCAGTCCTGTGATGCGCAGTCGCCGACGAACCAGCAGGGCGGCGTTGGCCCGACCTCGACCAGCACGGTCTGGTGGGCCCACCAGCGCCGCACATGCAGCCGGACTTCCAGGCCACGCCGGCGGCGAGCTCGGCACCGACGCGAGCACGAGATCGAGGTTCGGCCATTCGCCGCCGTTCGGCACGCCTTCGACGCCGGTGGCTGCCGTCGGGACAATCGAGCTGCACCAGCACTTCATGATCGAACATCTTGCCCAGTTCCGCCACCTGGCGGGCGAACGGCGACTGCCAGCCGATGCCGAGCGCGATCGGCTCGATTTCGGGCGACCTTCGCGCGCGCCAGGCGCAGATCGTCGCCGAGCGGTCCGACCAGGACGGCGCGCACGCGCGGTTTGCTCGGCTTCGGCGTCACGATGCCTCCCAGCGAAAGCGCAGCGTCGGACACCAGCAGGCCGTCCAAGCCAACGCGCACGTCCGTGCCGTCGACCGATGTTGTCGGCCGTCGCCGGCAGCCCCGGAATCGACGTCCCGCGCAGCGCCTCGATGGCGGCCTCGGCTTGCGCGTGCTCGCCGCGCGGCACGGCTGATGTCGTAGCGGCGATGCGTCCAGCGCAGCGGACCCGAGCCCCGCGCTCTTCCTCGACCGGGCTTCGGCAGCTGCGAGCGGCGCCTTGTGCAGTGCCGCATCGACCGCGGCGATGCGTTGCGGAAACCGCTCCTGCCAGTCCGGCCTGCCGATCGTCGCCGGCCGGCATCGACCACCTTGCTGGCGGGATGACGAATCTCTTCGGCGGCCAGGAACACCAGCGCAGCGAACACCGCACTGAGCGGCCAGGTGATCGATCCAGGCCAGCCCGATCGGCGGACGTTCGCCCCGTCGTGCCATCGCATCGATCCGCGGCCGCCGCGGCGTCGGCCTCCCGCCCGGCGCGCGCGCGCGCGCGTCACGGGCTGATTCTGCGCTACGACCGTCTTGAAGATGTTCCAACTCTTCGAGCAGCTCCGAGCGCGCGGTCGATCTGCGGATCGGCCAGCGTCGGCGCCTGGCATCGGTCGCTCGCGCCGACTCGCCTCGCCGCCACCATCGTCCCCGTCGTCCTCGCCGTTCTCGAGATGGCGCGGCAGATTGCGCTCGCGAATCGCATCCGGGTCGGTCGGCCGGCGCTGACCGCCTGCTGCACGACCGGCTCCATGATGATGTCCGGCGTGATGCCGGTCGCCTGAATCGAGCGGCCGTTCGGCGTGAAGTAGCGCGCCGTGGTCAGCCGGATCGCCGCATCGCCGTCGGCCAGCGGCAGGATGGTCTGCACCGAGCCCTTGCCGAAGGTCTGCGTGCCGAGCACCAGCGCGCGCTTGTGGTCCTGCAGCGCGCCGGCGACGATCTCCGAGGCGCTGGCGCTGCCGCCGTTGACCAGCACGACCATCGGGTAGTCAGCGTTGCCGGTGCCCTTGTGGGCGTAGAACTTCTGCGCCTGATTCTCGAGGCGGCCCTCGGTGTAGACGACCATGCCGGAGTCGAGGAACAGGTCGGACGACCTTGCACCGCCTGCGACAGCAGACCGCCCGGGTTGTTGCGCAGGTCGAGCACCAGACCCTGCAGACCGCCGCGCTTCCTTCTCCAGCGCGGCGCAGCGCGTTCTTCGCGTCGTGCTCGGTGCGCTCCTGGAACTGGGTGATGCGCAGGTAGCCGTAGTGCGGCTCGAGCACGCGGTACTTCACGCTCTTGATCTGGATCACCTCGCGCTTGAGCGTCAGGTCGATCCAGTCGGGCTGCGTTCTCGCGCCGGATGGTCAGGCTGATCTTGCTGCCCTTCGGGCCGCGCATCAGCTTGACCGCCTGCAGCAGGGTCATGTCCTTGGTGAACTCGTTGTCGATCTTGATGATCTGGTCGCCCGACTTGATGCCGGCGCGGAACGGCCGGCGTGTCCTCGATCGGCGAGACGACGGTGAGCACGCCGTTGCGCTGCGTGATCTCGATGCCGAGCCCGCCGAAGCTGCCGCGGGTATCGACCTGCAGCTCCTTGTAGCAGATCGGGCGTCAGATAGGCGCTGTGCGGATCGAGCGACGCCAGCATGCCGTTGATGGCGCCGTCGATCAGCTGGTCGGTCGAGACGTCGTCGACGTAGTTCTTCTGCACCATCGTGAGCACGTTCGCGAACGCCTCGATGTTCTGGTACGCGTCGCGGCCGACCGCCGGACACCTGCCGCGCCAGCCAGCTGCTCAGGATCGAGCGTGCCGCAGACGACGACGACGAAAGAGCGGTGATTCCAGCGCGTTGTTTCACGGTGGTGTCGAGCCTCCAGTTCGGCGCAGTATACCCGAAGCGCGCCCTTTACAACAATTCGTTCTGCTGACCGTGCGCAGCCGTCGAGCACGAATCTCGCTTGCTTTTGCAGCCCGGCGTCCCAGAGAATCGCCGCGTGAGGATGGTGCCCGCTCGGCCATCTCGAGGCGCGGGACGCGCCGGTGACTGCACCGATGTGCGGCGGTCGAGCCGCCGCACCGAGCGTGCGCCATGGTGGAGTCAGGGAGGTCGTATGACGCAGCCGTCGGCTGATCCGGCGCTCGCTGGCCGACTTCTTCCGCGACCTCGTGCGCGGGGCGATGCGGACGCACGAGGTCGAGTCGAGCTGAGCCGACCGAGCACTACCTGGTCACCCTGCTGGAGCGCTTTCGCCAAACCGCCGCCCGGCTGGGACAGCCGGCCGCTCGGCGCTCGAGTACCTCGAATCGCTGCACACCCCGCGCGCCGCACCGCTGCGCCGAGCTCAAGCACGTCGGCGACACGGCCCTCTTCCTGTCCGGCGTCTTCATGGAGCACCTCGAGCGGCGCGCCAGTCTCGACCGACTACTACATGGCGCTCGGCCGCGTCGCCTACCACCAGCTCGCCGCGCTGGCGCCGTCCGACACGGCGGCGCGCGCGCGACGTCTTCGCCAGAGATCGCGGCGCGCTTCCCGGACTTCGTCCGCGTGCTCTCGGAGATCAGCTTCGCCGAGCTGTTCCCGGCGACGCGCAGACCGTGCGCGTCTACACCCGCTGGCTGCGCACGCGCGGCCTGCAGGACGCCCAGTGGCTGCCTGCGGCGCGGAATCGTCCCGTTCGATCCCGGGGCTCAAAGTCGCGGCACTGACCGCGGCCGGCGGCGCCGGCTTGCGGTTGCGCGGCCACGACGATCGTGAAGAGCGAGTGGCGCGAGGTCTTGTAGACCCGCTCCAGCTCGAACGGCACGCCGTCGAAGACCTCGGCGCGCTCCAGCGTGTGCCAGCCCCAGCGCCGGGTGATCGGCTCGCAGCCGCGGTCGAGCGCGGCGAGCAGCCGCTTGTCGCTGCGGAAGTGGTTGATCACGACGATCGCGGCCGCCCGGCTTACAGACGCGCTGCACTTCGCGCATCATCCGCGTCGCGTCGGGCACGACGCTGACGACGTGGAACGCCGTGACGTAGTCGAACGAGTTGTCCGGGCAGCTTGAGGTTCATGGCGTCCATCGCCTCGACCGGTGATGTGGCGCCAGCCGTTCTGCTGGATGCGCTCCTGCGGCGTGCTCGAGCATGTCCGGGCGCAGATCGACGCCCGGTGACCTGGCAGTGCGGCGGATAGGCTTCGCAGCGCCAGCCCGGTGCCGACGCCGACCTCGAGCACCTTGGCCGCCGGGCGGGATGTTGAGCGCGCGAATCACCGCCGCAATGCGCGGATAGAAACATGCGCGCGAAGACCATGTCGTAGAAGGTGCGGAGAACTCGTAGTAGAGCTTGCTCTGATAGGCGGTGCGTCGAGCTTTCCAGAAACGCCATGGGCACTCCTTGCGCTGGAGAGGCTGAATCGCGGCCGGACCGCGCTCAGGCCGCGGTCATGCCGCGCAGCTGCCGCTTGAACGACGCGATGTCGCGCCGGCGGAACCGCCACTGCCGGCCCTTCTTGATGCCCGGGAGGATGCTCTTGCGCGCGTACTCGTTGACCGTATCCGGGCTGAGGTCCAGGATGCGCGCAACGTCCTTGCTGTTGAGCATCGCCTCGTCTCGTTCCATGGCTGCGCATCCCGTTACGGGGCAGCCGCAGTCGATCGGGAAGCGGCACCGAGTAACACGGCGTGTTGGACCAGTCAACTAGCCCTCTGCGACAGGATCGCGCGCGCGTCGAAGTCGGGCGCCCGCAGGTCGAGGCGATTCATCCGGCCGGACGCAGGTCGCGCAGTCGCAACTCCGCGTATTCATTGCCGTCCCACTCGTTGCGCATCGGCGCTGAACAGGACGTCGAGCTGATCGCCGGCGGCGACCTCGAGCATCGCGCCATGCCGAACCCGATCGCCGGCAGGCAGCGCCCGTCCTGCTCGAGACAGCAGCTTGAGGTGCGTCTCGCCGACGATGCGCCGATCGCGCACGCGCACGGCGCGAGCGAGGAAGACGCGGCTCCGGGTTCCCGATGCCGAAGGGCTCCAGTCGGTCCGAGATCGGCGAAGCAGCGCGCCGTCGACGGCGCGCAGCGGCAGCTCGCAATCGATCGTCGACCTGCGGCATGAAATCCTCCGGGCTGCGTGCGCGCCGCGACCGCCGCATCGAAGCGCTGCGGCGAACTCGGCGACGCGATCGAGCTGGATGCTCAGGCCCGCCGCCATGCGATGAGCCGCCGAAGCGCTCCAGGCAGTCGCGGCACGCGGCCAGAGCGCCGCGTAGAGGTCGACGCCGGCGATGCTGCGACCGGAGCCGCGCCCGACCCCGCCCGTCCTCCGGCGGCGATGAGCACCGTCGGCCGGTAGTAGCGCTCGACCAGGCGCGAGCGCGACGATGCCGACGACGCCGGGATGAAACGCCGGCGAGCGCGAGCACGATGCTGTGACGGCTCGCCGACCCCGCCCGGCCGCGTCGACCTGGCGCGATCGCCTCGTCGAGCATCTCGCGCTCGATCGCCTGGCGGGCGCGGTTCTCCTCGTCGAGCCCGACCGCCAGGCGTGTCGGCCACGGTCGACGTCGCCGGTGGTCAGCAGGTCGACCGAGCGCGTCGCGTCGTCGAGGCGGCCGCCGGCGTTGAGGCGCGGCGCCAGCCGGAAGCCGACGGCGCCGGTCGACAGCTGCGACACGCCGCTGACCCGCTTGAGCGCGGCGATGCCCGGATGGTCGCTCGTGCGCCAGCTCGCGCAGGCCGTACTTCACCAGCACGCCGGTTCTCCTCGACCACCGGCACCAGGTCGGCGATGCGTGCCGAGCGCGACCAGGTCGAGGTAGCGGCGCAGGTCGGGCACCGGTCCGCCGCGCTCGCGCAGGCGCATGCGCACACCCATGGCCAGGTAGAACGCGACGCCGGTGCCGCACAGTCCGGCGAACGGAAACCCGGCGTCGGGCTTCGATCGGATTGATCACCGCATAGCGCCGGCAGCGGCGTGCCCGAGACCTGGTGGTGGTCGCAGACGATCACGTCCATGCCCAGGCTCGTTGGCCAGCGCCGATCTCGCGATGGCTGACGCGCGCCGCAATCGACCGTGATCATCACGCGCGCGCCCGGCCGCGGCGAGCCGCTGCGACGCCGCCGGCGTTGAGCCCGTAGCCGTCCCGCAGGCGGTGCGGAATGTACGAGCAGCTGGCTCGCGCCGACGGCTGCGCAGGAAGCGCACCAGCAGCGCGCTGCCGCTGACGCCCGTCGACGTCGTAGTCGCCGTAGATGCCGATCCGCTCGCCGCGCGCCGAGCGCGCGCGACGATGCGCTCGGCCGGCCCGCGCCATGTCGCGGAACAGCATCGGCGAGCGCAGGTGCTGATCGAGCCGCGACGCCGAGAAACGTGGTGGCGCGCTCGGCGTCGCGATGCCGCGGTTGGCGAGCAGGCTGCGCCGAGCAGCGGCGACACGCCGAGCTCGGCGCGCAGGCGCGCGCCGTCCTCGGTGCTGGCGGCGAGCCGCCAGCGGCGCGCGCGGCTCATGCGGTCGCCGCTCCTCGCGCCGCACGCTCATCCCGCCGTCGGCCCGCCGCCGTCGGCGACGCGTGCTGCAGGTGCGCCGCTACTGCCGTCAGGTGCCGCGTTCGCGCGCCGGCCGGCGCCGCGCGACCGGCGCGCGCTCGGTGCGCCGCGCGTCGACAGCGCGCTCGAAGTACAGCACCACCGGGGCTGGCGATGAAGATCGACGAATAGGTGCCGACGACGAAGCCGATCAGCAGCGCGAAGGCGAAGCCGTGGATCACCGGGCCGCCGAGGAGAACAGCGCCAGGACGACCAGGATCGCCGGTGCCGGTGGTGAGGATCGTCCGGCTCAGCGTCTCGTTGACGCTGCGGTTGATGATCTCGGCCAGCGACGTCGCGGCGGTCCTTGCGCCGGTTCTCGCGGATCCGGTCCGAGACGATCACGGTGTCGTTCACCGAGAAGCCGACGACCGTCAGCAAGGCGGCGACGATCGTGAGGTCGAACTCGTAGCCGAACGGCGACCAGGAAGCCGACCGTCGATGATGACGTCGTGCAGCAGCGCGATCACGGCGCCGATGCCGTAGCGCCACTCGAAGCGCAGCCAGATGTAGGTGCCCATCATCAGCGTCGACGAAGCAGCACCGCCCAGCATCGCCTCGGCCGCGCAGGTCCTGCGCCGACGCGCGGGCCGACCGACTTCGACGCGCAGGACCTCGCACCTGGTCCTTGCCGAACTTGCCTCCAGCGTCGGTGCGCCACCTTCTGGGTGACGCGTCTCGGCTTCGCTCGCGGCTCATGCGGCACGCGGATGAGGAACTCCGGTGCCGTCGCGGCCCAGGTCCTGGATGTCGACGCAGCCCGGACCGCGTCGCGGCAGGCGCCGCGCGCAGCGTCGTCGGCGTGCGTCGGCGTCGCGAAGCGCACCTGCACCAGCGAGCCGCCGGCGAAGTCGATGCCGAGCTTCGGGCCCTGCACGAAGCAGCAGCACGCAGCGCCAGCACGTTGAGCGACCAGCGAGATGACCAGCGCCTTGTAGCGGAAGCCGACGAAGTCGAAGTTGGTATCGGGGGGAATCAGTTCGCATCATGATCAGATACTCACACGTTTGGATGCGCCGGCGCGTACAGCAGGTAGTCCCACACCAGCCGGGTGCCGACCACGGCGGTGAAGAGGCTGCTCACCAGGCCGATGCACAGGGTCACGGCGAAGCCTTTGATCGGCCCGGAGCCGAACTGGAAGAGGATGAGGCCGGAGAGGAACGTCGTGATGTGGGTGTCGAGGATCGACGGCAGGGCGCGCTCGTAGCCCGCGTCGATGGCGGCCCGCGCCGATCTTGCCCAGGCGCAGCTCCTCGCGGATGCGCTCGTTGATCAGCACGTTGGCGTCGACCGCCATGCCGAGCGTCAGCACGATGCCGGCGATGCCCGGCAGGGTCAGCGTCGCGCCGAACGCCGCCAGCGCCGCGAGCAGGAAGAGCACGTTCCAGATCAGCGCCAGATCGGCGCAGCAGCCCGGCGAAGCGGTAGTAGAAGAGCATGAAGATGATGACCAGCGCAGCCGCCGACGACGAACGAGCGGATGCCCTGCCGGATCGAGTCCTCGCCCGAGCGTCGGGCCGACGGTGCGCTCCTCGGCGACCGTCACCGGCGCCGGCAGCGCGCCGGTGCGCAGCACGATCGCCAGATCGCGTGCTTCGTCGGCGGTGAAGCTGCCGCTGATCATCGGCGCGTGCCGCCGGCGATGCGCTCGCTGGATCACCGGCGCCGAATAGATCGTGTCGTCGAGCACGATCGCGAGCCGGCGGTTGACGTTGGCCGCGGTGATCTCGTCGAACAGCCGCGCGCCGCGCGCGTTGAAGATCGAGGCGACGATGCGGCTGTTCGGCAGCGTCGCCCGGCCGCACGCGCGCGTCGGAGACGACGTCGCCGGTCATCAGCACGCTGCTCTCGACCACCAGCGGCTGGCCTCTTGCGGCGTCGCCGGCCGGCGCTTGTCGCTGAGCTCGTAGAGCACCTGCGTGCCCGCCGGCACCGGCTGCTTGCCTTGGCGACGAGCTCGGCGTTGCGCGTCGCGCACGAGCTTGAACTGCAGCACGGCGGTCTTGCCGATCAGCTCCTTGGCGCGCTGCCGGATCCTGGATGCCGGGCAGCTGGATCGAGGATGTCGCGATCGCCCTGGCGCTGGATGATCGGCTCGCTGACGCCGAACTGGTCGATGCGGTTGCGGATGGTCTCCAGCGACTGGTCGACCGCCGACTGCTTGATGCGGCGCACTTCTCGGCCGCGAGCAGCGTGAGCTGCACACCGAGCTGCCCTCGGGGATGGTTTCGCCCGTATCGAGCTTCAGGTTGGGGAACGACTGGCCGACGATGCTCGACCAGCTTGTCGCGCTGGTCGGCGGGCGACGGTCACCACCAGCGTCGTCGGCCGATGCGCTCGACCTTCGGCGCGACTTCACGCCGCCTTGCGCAGCTCGCGGCGCAGCTCCGTCGGCGGTGACTCGAGCGAGTTGACCACCGCCTGGTCGATGTCGACCGTGCAGCACCAGGTGCGTGCCGCCCTGCAGGTCGAGGCCGAGCGGACCTTGTTGCCCTTCAGGAAGCTCGAGCCAGCTCGGCAGCGGCTGCCAGACGGTCGGCAGCGAGGCAGCAGCATCGCCAGCAATGGTCAGCCCGATCACCAGCAGAGTCTCGATAGAACAGCTCGTGTTGCTCACTTGGCCTTCTCTTTCTTTCTGCTGCGTCGGCTTGTCGCCGGCTTCGGGCCGTCACGACGCTGGCGATCTGCGGGCGGCTGACGCGGACTCGCACGTTCGGGCGCGATCTCGACCGTGACGACGTCGTCGGCGAGCGCCATGACTCGGCCGTAGAGGCCGCCGTTGGTGATGATCTCGTCGTTCTTCTTGAGGTTGGCGCAGCATCAGTGTGATGCTCCTTCTGCTTCTGCTGCTGCGGCCGGATCAGGAGGAAGTAGAACACCGCGAACATCAGCGGCCAGCGGCAGCGATGCTGAGATCGAGCGTCGGCGCCCGGCGCCGCCGCCCGCCGTCTGTGCCCATGCGGCGTCGATCATGCCTGCTCTCCGCGGTCCATCGCCGCGGCCGCGCGGCCGCCCAGGCGGCGTAGTCGCCGGCCGCGATGTGCGCGCGCGCCTGCGCGCATCAGATCGAGATAGAAATGCAGGTTGTGCAGGCTGGCGAGCTGGGCGCCCAGCATCTCGCCGGCCGCCGCCAGATGGCGCAGATAGGCGCGCGAGAACTGTCGGCAGACCTGGCAGGCGCAGTCGGGATCGATCGGCTCGTCGTCGCGCGCATGGCGCGCGCAGGCGCATGTTCACGCGCCCGTGCGAGGTGAAGCAGCGTGCCATTGCGCCCGTTGCGGGTCGGCAACACGCAGTCGAACAGGTCGTATCCCATGCCAATGAACCGCAGCAGGTCCTGCGGCAGGCCCACACCCATGAGGTAGCGCGGCCGATCCTCCGGCAGCGCCGCCGCCGTGACCGCCGCCACCTCCCGCGTCAGCCCGCGCTCCTCCCCACACTCAAACCCCCGACCGCATAGCCTGGAAATCCGACTGGCGGCAAGCTGCGCCGCGTGCTCGCGCGCAGCTCGGGGATCGAGACCGCCCTGCACGATGCCGAAGAGGTGGCGTCGCGCGCCGACGAGGCGTGCGCGCCGAGCGCTCGCGCCCAGCCGGTGCGTGCGCCGCAGCGCCGCATGCGACCGCCGGCGCTCGCTGCCGAGCGCGACGGCATTCGTCGAGCGGCATGAGGATGTCGACGCCGAGGCGGCACCTGCCTCGCGACCACGTCCTCGGGGTGAGGAACAGCTTGCGCGCCGTCGAGGTGCGAGCGGAACGCGACGCCGTCGTCGCGTGACCTCGCGCAGCGTCGCCAGAGCTCATGATCTGATAGCCGCCGCTGTCGGTGAGGATCGGCGCCGTCCCAGCCCATGAAGCGATGCAGGCCGCCGAGCTCCGCGATCGTGTCCACTCCGGGCCGCAGCGACAGGTGATAGGCGTTGGACGAGGATGATCTGCGCCCCCAGCCTCGACGAGTTGCGACGGCAGCGCGCCCTTCACCGTGCCCTGCGTCGCGACCGGCATGAACGTCGGCGTCTCGATCGCACCGTGCGCCGTGTGCAGACGGCCGGTCCGCGCCGCCGACCGCGCATCGCGCGTCGCGATGCGAACGGCGTCGGCCGCGGCGCCGCGGCGACGAGTCGCCGATGCATGCGGTGCGGTCCATCAGCGGATCAGCATGGCGTCGCCGTAGCTGTAGAAGCGATAGCCGTCGCGCGACCGCCGCGGCATACGCCGCGCAGCACGCGTCTCGCGGCCGGCCAGCGCGCTGACCAGCATCAGCAGCGTCGAGCGCGGCAGATGGAAGTTGGTGAGCAGGCGCGTCGACGACGCGAAAGCGAAAGCCCGGCGGACGATGAAGGCAGCTCGCGCCCACAGCCCGCCAGCGGCTCGCCTGCGGCGCCGACTCCGAGCGCGCGCGTCGTCGTCGTGTCCGACCGCGATCACGCGCCGGCCGCGCAGCCTTGCGTCGCGCGATCGCGTCGGCCGTGGCGGCGCGGAATCTCCGCCCACTCGGCCTCCATGCGGTGCTCGCGCACGTCGTCGCTGCGCACCGGCAGGAACGTTGCCGGGCCCGACGTGCAGCGTGACGCCGCGCGCTCGCACGCCGCGCCGCGTCGAGCGCAGCGAGCAGCGCCGGGGTGAAGTGCAGGCCCGCGGTCGGCGCGGCGACCGCGCCGTGGCGCGCGCGAAGACGGTCTGGTAGCGCTCGCGCGTCGAGCGGCAGCGGACCGTCGGGCGCCTGATGTACGGCGGCAACGGCAGTCTCGCCGTGCCGCGCCAGCAGCGCCGTCGACGTCGCAGGTCGGCCGACAATCGACCGCATAGCGCGCCCGGCATCGGTGCGTGCGCTGCACGACCGCCGCGCCTGCCACTCGGCACGCGTAACGCGCGTCCCGGCGCGCAGGCGGCGTCGCCGGGCGCCCGAGACAACTCCAGACGTTCGCCTGCCGCTCGCGACGACGCAGCAGCTCGACCGCGCCGCCGGTGGCGGTGCGGCAGTGGAGCCGCGCCGGCGCACACCGCGCGTCGTTGAAGACCAGCAGGTCGCCGGCGCGCAGCAGCTGCGGCAGGTCGCGCGCACGACCGGCGTGCCGCAGCGCGCCGGGACCGCGCGGTCGAGACACCAGCAAGCGAGCGGCATCGCGCGCTGCGGCCGGCGTCTGCGCGATCAGCTCCGGCGGCAGGTGGTAGTCGTAGTCGGCCAGGCGAACGGGCGCGCTCGTCGCGGCGCAGCGCCAGAACCTCGGCGTCGTGCATTGCGGTTGCCCTGCAGGCGCCGCGCGCCGGCTCCGGCCGCTTCTCCGGCTCCGTGCTTCGGCGACAGAACGGCGCGCAGCAGGTCGATCGGGCAACGGGAAGATCGGTCGTCGAATTGTGCTCGGTCGCGATCTTCGGCGAGCGTCTGCAGGAAGCGCAGCTGCAACGCGCGATCGGGTGCTGGCTGATGATCGCCGACGCCTCGGCCAGGCGCTGCGCCGCCTGAACTCGCCCTCGGCGTTGATCACCTTGGCGCGGCGCTCGCGCTCGGCTTCCGCCTGCGCGCGCCATCGCGCGCTGCATCTCCTGCGGCAGATCGATGTGCTTGATCTCGACCGATGACGACCTTGATGCCCCACGGGTCGGTCTGGCTGATCGAGGATCTCCTGGAGCTGCTGGTTGATGCTGCTCGCGCTCCGACAGCAGCTCGTCGAGCTCGCGCCTGGCCGCAGCACGCTGCGCAGCGTCGTCTGCGCCAGCTGCGAGGTCGCGTACAGATAGTTCTCCGACCTCGACGATCGCGCGGCGCGGATCGACGACGCGGAAGTAGAGCACCGCGTTCACCTTCACCGAGACGTTGTCGCGTGTGATGACGTCCTGCGGCGGCACGTCCATGGTCACGGTGCGCAGGTCGACGCGCTCCATGCGCTCGACGAACGGGATGACGTAGATCAGGCCCGGGCCCGCGCGCGCCGACCAGCCGGCCGAGGCGGAAGACCACGCCGCGCTCGAACTCCTTCAGCACCTTGCAGGCCGCTCAACAGCGAGCGCTCAGCCGACCAAGAGCACCGATCAGCAAGGGTCCGAACATGGATCGTCTCCTCGCTCACCTTCGTCGCGTGGCGCCGCACGCGCACGCGCAGGCCGTTCGACCGCCGTGACCTCGACCGCGTCGCCCCGTTCGAGCGGCTTCGTCGGCGTCGGCATCCCAGTACTCGCCGTGCACGAACACCTTGAGCGCGCCGCCGCCGGCTCGAGCACGCGCCGCACCTGCCCGACCTCGCCGACCATCCCCTCGGCGCCGACCGTCGAGCGCTGCCGTTGCGTGCGCGACCACCAGCCAGCCGACGGCGACGGCGAAGCCGCCGAGCGTCACGCGCCGCGCCGGCGATGCAGGCCGCGGTCGACGCGCATGTCGAGTCGCGGCGTGTCGAACAGAAACAGCGAGCCGAGGACGAAGGCGACGATGCCGCCGACGCCGACGACCCCGAAGCGTCGGCAGAAATGCCTCGCGACCAGCATGCACGACGCCGAGCACGATCAACCCCGAGCCCGGTGTAGTTGATCGGCAGCACCTGCAGCGCGCCAGGGCGAGCAGCAAACAGATCGCGCCCGCGACGCCGGGAAGACCACGCCGGGATTGGTGAACTCGACGTACGAGGCCGAGCAGACCGGCCATCATCAGCAGGTAGGCGATGTTCGGGTTGGCGAGCAGGTCGAGCACCCGCTGGCGCGAGGCTCATCGTCGAGGCGCTCGACCGGCGCGCTCGGCCAGTGTCGAGCTTGACCGTGCGGCCCTGCGACGCTCGACGGTCCGGCCGTTCGCCTTCGCCAGCAGGTCGGTCGAGGTCGGTGGCGACGAAATCAACGACCTTGCAACTCGACCGCTTCGCGCTCGGTGATCGACACGCTCTCGCGCACCGCCTTCTCGGCCCATTCGACGTTGCGACCGCGCTGCTCGGCGATCGTGCGGCCAAGCGACACGGTGAAGTTCTCGATCTTCGCGCGCATGTCGCCATCGATGTTCTCGCCCTGACCGTCGACCGGATGCGCCGCGCCGATGTTGGTCCCTGGCGCCATGGCGGCGATGTTCGCGGCCATCGTGATGAACACACCGGCCGACGTCGCGCTGCCGCCGCTCGGCGCCACATAGACGATGACCGGGATACCGGCGTGCCGAGCATGTCCTGACGATGAGCCTGGTCGACTCGAGCGAGCCGCCGGGCGTATCGAGCTGCACGATCACCGCCGCGGCGCCGCGCAGCCTCCGCCTGCCGCGATGCCGTCGCGAATGTAGTCGGCCGGTCGCGGGATTGATCCGATGCCGTCGACGTTCAGCAGCAATACCGGCACCGCGGCCCGCGCACCGTCGGCGCGGCAAGTCGGCGTCGCGTCGGCGGTCGCGGTCGCGCCGAGGCAGCAGCGGCGCCAGCAGCGAGCGCCAACGGCAGCCGGCGCCGCGTCAGGCCGGCAACCCCAGCTCCGCCATGACGAGCTTGATGTCCGCCCAGACCAGCCGCTTGTCGCCCGGCGTGCGCAGCAGGTAGGCGGGGTGAAACGTCGGCATCACCTTGGCTGCCGCGGTGCTCGTGCCAGATCGCCGCGCATGCGGGTGATCGGCGTCTTCACCCCCAGCAGCGTCTGTGCTGCGAAACGTCCCCAGGTGACGATCACGCGCGGGTGCACGCAGGTCGATCTGGCGGGCCAGAAACGGCATGCACAGCGCGATCTCATCCGGTTCCGGATTGCGGTTGCCGGGCGGCCGGCACTTGATGACGTTGGCGATGTAGACGTCCTCCGCGCGCGCAGCTTCATCCCCTGGTGATGATCTCGGTCGAGCAGCTGCCCGGCCCGCCCGACGAACGGTTCTCCCTGCGCGATCCTCGTCCGCCACCGGCCCCTCGCCGACGAACATCAGATCGTGCGGTCGGGATTGCCGACGCCGAACACGACGATGGTGCCGAGCCCAGCCGGCGAGCTTGCAGCGCTGGCAGTCGCCGATGTGGGCGCGCAGCTCGTCGAGCGTCGTCGTTTCGCACGCCCGGATCAGCGTGAACAGCTCGTTGCGTGCGACTGCGGCTGGCGCCGGGGCGCACGGCGCTCCATTGAGCGCCGGTTGGGTCAGCGGCGCCGCAGCGGTCCAGCGGCCGCCGCCGGCGCTGCGGTGCCCATGCGGCCGCGCGCCGCGCGCGCAACCACGGCGCGCCGCAGTCGCGCTGCCATTCTGACATGCGCGCAGGCTGCGCAGCTGCTTCCCGCCATGAGGCGCTGTCCAGCGTGGTGCCGCAGCGAGGCATCGACTCGCCATCGGGACGGGATCGTCGACTCGGCGAGCGCGCTGATCCGCGTCGCCACCGAGCCTACCATCCCATACTCTGCGGCCTTCAACTCGCGCTCGGCGCGCGCATCATTCGCGCGCGCTGGTGAAGAACCCGATCGCACCGGCTCGGCGTAGTCCGGATAGGTGTACGGCCAGGGCTCGAAGCACCCGTGCGCGAAGTGCAGCGTCGGCTCGGCGATAGATGCCGCCGCCGACGCCGACACGGTGCGCGGCGATCCTTGGTCGAGCTGCCAGCACCACGCGTAACAGATCGAGGTAGCCGGGATCGAGATTGACCGCCCGCCCGCGCGCGGCGCGCCAGCGTTCCTCCATCTGCGTTGGTCAGCCGTTTCAACTCGCCCAGACTCGTCCGGCGCCATGCGGGTCGTCGAGCGACGTAGCGCGGCGCCAGATCGCCGCGCCCATCTCGGCGCCGGTAGTAGATCGTCTGTCGTCCACTCGTGTCGCGCCGCTGGCGAGCGCGATCGGTGCGATCGCCGCGCTGATCGCGTCGCGCGCCTCGGCGAGCAGCGCGCGGCGATGCCGCAAAGGACGCCGACGATCGGCTGCACCGGTGCGGGCGGCAGCACCGCGTCCATGCAGGGCGTCCGGCTAGCGACGCCGCCGCGCGCTGCGCGGCCGCACCGGCAGCAGCGGGTCGTTCCCGGCCGCGGCGCGGCGCGCGCGACGCAGCGCTCGTCGCCTCGTCGAGGATGCGCTCGGCGATCTCGTCCTTGCTGGCCAAGGGCACGTCGGTGCGCCCGCTGCGCGTCGATCAGCGTGCACGGCGTTGGTCTCGACCTCGAACCCGGCGTCGCTGCGCGGCGACGTCGTTGGCGACGATCAGATCGAGCTGCTTGCCGCGCAGCTTGCGCTCGCGCGTTGCCGATCACGTTTTCGGTCTCGGCCGCGAAGCCGACCACGATCCGCTCGCCGGCTCGGCCCGCGCAGCTCCGCCGAGGATGTCGACGGTGCGCTCGAGCTCCAGCCGCATCGGCCCGGGCTGCTTCTTGAGCTTCTGCGCTGCACGGCGCGGCCGGCCGATAGTCGGCCACCGCGGCGGCCATCGACCAGCATCGTCGCAGCGCTCGAACTCGCGCTGCGACCGCGTCGCGCATCGTCGGCCGCGGTTGTCACGCGGCGACGCGGCGCACGCCGTGCGGCGGCCGAGCGCCGGTCGGGCCGCTGACCAGCACCACGTCGGCGCCGCGCCGCCACGCCGCAGCCGCCAGCGCATATCCCATGCGTCCGCTCGAGCGATTCGAGATGAAGCGCACCGGATCGATCGCCTCGCGGTTCGGCCCGGCGGTCACCAGCACGCGCTCGCCGCGCAGATCGCCGTGGCGCCGACGCGCGCGCTCGACCTCGGCGACGATCACCGCCGGCATCGGCGAGCCGCCCTGCCCCTTCGTAGCCGCAGGCGAGATAGCCCGACGCCGGGTTCGATGATGCGCCAGCCGAGCTCGCGCAGCGTGCGCAGGTTGCGCCTGCACCGAGCGCGGTTCTCCCACATGTGCACGTTCATCGCCGGCGCGATCAGCACCGGCGCGCGCGTCGCGAGCAGCACCGTGGTGAGCAGGTCGTCGCCGATGCCGTGCGCCGCCTTGCCGATCAGGTTGGCCGTGGCCGGCGCGATCGACGACCGCGTCGGCGGTGTCGGCGAGGCGGATGTGGCCCGATCTCCGACTCCTGCGTCAGATCGAAGAGGTCGGTCGACACCGGCTCGCCGGCGAGCGTCTGCAGGCGTCAGCGGCGTGATGAACTCCGCGCGCGTGCGCGTCATCACCACGCGCACGCGCGCCGCCGGCGCTGCGCAGCTGGCGCACCACGTCGGCCGCCTTGTAGCAGGCGATGCCGCCGCTCAGGCCGACGACGATCGTCTTGCCTTCAAGCCACCTGGACATTCGCGCTGCTCGACCGCTTCGACCTCGCGCAAGCTGATGTTCTCCGTCCACAGCGAGTATAGCCCGGCGCCGATGACGCCGACAAACTGGGTCAGGTGGACGATGATCGAATAGGCCAGCGCCGGGCTCTCGGCGACGCCGAAGATCGCGCAGCCCGAGCACGCAGCCGAGCTGAAACGAGCCGATGAAGCCCGGGCGCCGACGGCACCGACACCGCGATCGCCACCAGCGTCGTCAGCACCAGGGCGCCGCGCAACGGCTCGACGTCGAGATGGAAGGCCCAGAAGCCGCAGCACGTAGACCGACCGAGATCGCCATCCACAGATAGAGCGACCAGGCGAAGGCGCGCAGGTACGCCGGTCGGGCTGTCGAGCATCTCGAGCGCTTTGACGAAGCCCTCGCGCAAAGCCGTAGGCCGGCTCGCCGACGTGCTCCGGCAAGCAGATCGGCGATCGTACGCGCGAGCCGCAGCGCCAGCTGCTCCTGCAGGCGGATCGAGGACGATCACCGCCGCGACCGCCAGCGCCAGGACCGCTCAGCATCCAGCCCCACTGCCGCACCTGGTCGGACACCGTCACGACGGCTGGCCGAGACGCCGAACAGGAAGAGGATGGTGAACATGTCGAAGATGCGCTCGAGCAGCACGCTGGCCAGCACGCCGCTGAGCGGCAGGCTCGGCGCGCCGCGACAGCAGCACCGGCCGCATCGACCTCGCCGATGCGCAGCGGCAGCACCATGTTGGCCATGAAGCCGATGTTGGTCGCCGACACCAGCGGCCGCAGCGGCGGCACGCCGACGCCCTGCAGAAACACGCGCCAGCGCTGGGCGCGGATGATACAGCGTCCAGACCGTCACCGGCAGCATCAGCAGCGACCCAGAGATAGTTGCGCCGCGCCGAGCGCGGCCAGCGTCTCGTCCCAGTGGACGCCGCGCACAGCGAAGCCGAGGAAGACGGCGGAGATCGCGACGCTGAATGCGATGCGCAGCCGCGGCTGTTCACGCCGCGTCCTCACCGCCCACGCGCCGATTGCCACACGCCGATCGCGAACAGCGCCGCGCCGACGGCAGAGCAGCAGTCGCCGCGACTGCCGTACCGCTGGCCGTCGAGCACGCACCCCGGCGCCCAGCATCCAGACGAAGTAGCCGAGCACGCGCCAGCCCTTGCCGCGCAGCTCACGCATGCGGCGTCCGCGAGCTGGCGGCTGACGTAGACGATGCGCTGCACCGCGGTGACGTTCGACAGTACCGCCAGCAGCGATGATCGTCGCCGTCAGCAGCGCGCTGGCTGCCGCCGAGCAGATGCACGGCGATCGAGCTGAAGATCGAGCCGAAGCCGAGCAGCACGAAGCGCTCCGGGCGCTGCAGCCAGCCGATCTCGCAGCGCAGGCCCAGGCCCTCGGCGCGCGCGCGCGTGTAGCTGACCATCATGCCGCCGAGGATCGCGAGCAGCACCATCCAGACGCGCCAGCCGGCCGCCGAAGAACACCATCAGCCCGACGTAGGTGACGAACTCGGCGTAGCGGTCCACGACCGAGTCGAGAAACGCGCCGCGCGTGCTGTCGCCGTTGCTCGCGCCGCGCCACCTTGCCGTCGAGGATGTCGAGCGTGCCGGTGAACAGAACGAGCCAGCCGGCCGTTGAAGATCAGCCCGCTCGGCGTACGCCAGCGCACAGGCGATCGCTGCCGATCACCTGCGCGTAGGTGATCGCGATCGGCGGCACGCCGGCGCGCACGAACCAACTCGGCAAATGGCTCGAGATTGCTGAAATACCAGGCCCGCACGCGCGCGCTCAGCATGCGCGACCCTTGCACCCGGTGGCGTCCGCCATGGCGCCCCAATAGAGGCGCATGCCGCCGAGCCCCGTACCGAGGATCAAAGCTGAGGTTGAGCAGAGCGAAAAGCGGATAGCGACATGAGTTGACGCCCGGCGCCTTATAACGGAGGCGCTTAGGAGTGCCGCAACGCAGGGATCTCTCTCAAAGACGTGACCGGTGACCAGTGACCGGTAGTTGGTGTTCGATACTCGGCGACCGGATCACTGGGTAACCGGTCACCGGTCACGTTTCTTTCCCCGGCGTCAGCCGACGATGCGCGGGGCGGGTGCGCGCTCGGCGGCGACGCGCTCCAGCACCTGTGCGGCGATCGACGCGTACATGCGGCTCACCGTATGCTCGGGCTGCGCGATGACGATCGGCGTGCCGGCATCGCCGCTGGCGCGGATCGTCCGGCACGATCGGAATCTGGCCGAGCAGCGGAATGCCGAACTGGCGCGCCAGACGCGTCGCCGCCGCCGCTGCCGAACAGCTCGTCGCGCGTGCCGCAGTGCGGACAGACGTAGGCGCTCATGTTCTCGACCATGCCGAGCACCGGCGTGTTGACCTGATTGAACATCGCGATGCCGCGCTCGACGTCGATGCAGCGACACCGTCCTGCGGCGTGGTGACGATGACGCCGCCCGACGAGCGGCACCTGCTGCACCAGCGTGAGCTGCGCGTCGCCGGTGCCGGGCGGCAGATCGACCACCAGCACGTCGAGCTCGCCCCACTCGACGTCCTTGAGGAACTGCCGCAGCAGCCCCGTGACCAGCGGGCCGCGCCAGATGACCGGCGAGCTGTCGTCGAGGAAGAAGCCCATCGACATCACGCTGCAGGCCGTACTTCTCGAGCGGGAGGATCTTGTTCTCGTCGGTCACCTGCGGCCGCCCGACAGGCCGAGCATCGTCGGCAGGCTCGGGCCGTAGACGTCGGCGTCGAGCATGCCGACGCGCTGGCCCGCGCGTCGCAGCGCGCAGCCGCGAGGTTGACCGCCACCGTGCTCTTGCCGACGCCGCCCTTGGTGCTCGACACGGCGATGATGTCGCCGACGCCCGGCGAGCGCGAGCGGGCTCGACCTCGGCCGGTCCGCGCGCGAGCTGCACGTCGACGCGCGTCACGCCGTCGCAGCGCGCCGACCGCGCGGCGGATGTCGGCCACCGTCGCGTCGACGATCGGCGGCGGCAGCGGTCCCGGCATGAGCTGCACGGTGACAACACCGTCGGCGCAGACTCGACGTCGCGCACCAGGCCGGCCGCGACGATGTCGCGATTCAGTCCGGCCGGACGGATCTCCGTCAGCCGCTCGCGCACGTCGTCGACGCGCGGTCATGACGACGGCCGCTGCGCGGCGCGGCTTGCGCAGCGCCGCGCACGGGCACAGGGCGCGCAGCGTCTGGTAGCTGTAGATGCCAGTGTCGTGCCCGTCGCTCCACTTGAATGCTGACCGCATAGCGGCCGACGACGCCGATCTGCATCGGATAGAGCTCGCTCGCGCTCTCGTTGACGACCGGCAAGCGTGCGCGCCGGACGCTCGCGGCACTCGGCGCAGGGGCAACGCTGGCGCAGATAGTCGTTGCGGTACTCGCTGGCGTGCCCGTCGGCCCACACGATACGCACCGCGCTGCGCCCCGAGACGGCGAATCTCGGTCGGCATGCGGCAGCCGCCCGTCATCGAGCGGACCCTAACGGCTGCCTACCTGAAAGCAACGCGCTATCGGCCGCCGACACGCACGCGCGTGCACGATCGCCGCGCATGCGCGCAGACTCGTTCCGCTTCGCGCTTACCGCCGCCTTCCTTGACAGCGCAGGTCGTTCTGACATGATCCGCAGCGGCTATGGGCGATCCTCGACATCGCGGAGTTTCCGCGTGAGCAGCGCCCACATCGACGCCGGCAACCGCTGCTCCTCACGCCCGCGACCCTGGTCGGCGATGAGTTGCAGCTGGTCGAGCAGCCGGCTCGCCGAGCTGCTGCGCTCGCGCGAGGAGCGACTGACCGACATCGCCATCGTACCTGATCGGCTCGGGCGGCAAGCGCGTCGCGGCCCGCCGTCACCCTGCTCGTCTTTCGCGCCTGCGGCGGGACGAATGCTGCGCCGATGTCGTCGACGTCGCCGTCGCACTCGAGCTCATCCACTCCGCCAGCCTGCTGCACGACGACATCATCGACGGCAATCAGGTGCGCCGCGGGCGCGACGTCGGCGCGCCGCAAGTACGGCGTCGCCCGAGACGCTGGTGACCGGCGACTTCCTCTTCAGCCGCGCCTTCCAGATCTGCGGCCGCTTCGACGAGCGCCTGATCCACTTGGGCCGCCGAGGCTTGCATCGCGCTCACCGAGGGCGAGATCATGCAGGGCCGCTTCCGTCACAACGCGGCGGTCACGTTCGACGACTACCTCGAGATCATCGCTCGCGCAAGACGGCGTCGCTGTTCGAGGTCGGCGCGCGCGCACGGCGACTACCTCGCCGGCTGCCGACGATGCGCGTCGTCGAGGCGATGGCGCGCTGCGGACGCCACGTCGGCCTCACCTTCCAGATGATCGACGATCTGCTCGACGTCACCGGCGCCGAGGCGACGCTCGGCAAGCCGATCGGCGGCGACGCACGCGAGGGTAACCCGTTCGTTGCCGATCGTCCTCGCCCTGCGCGAGGATCGACGAAGTGCGGCGCCGTCTCGCCACCGCCGACCTCAGCGACCCGAGGTCAGCACGCTCCTGGGACGGCTGCGGCGCACCGCAGTCACCGAGCGCGGCCACCGCCTGGCGCTCGAGCACGCCGGCACGGCGCGCGAAGCGTTGTACACGTTGCGCGATTCCGACTACCGCCAGTACCTGCTGACGCTCATCGATCAGCCTCGTCGAGCGCATCTCCCAGGCACCGCCCTTCTGGGAGTGGAGGCGGGCGTCTCGCTCCGCCCCGGCGGCGAAGCCGCCGTTCCGCTCTCAAGAGGCGCGCGTCGCGCGCCGAGCGGGCGGGACGCCCGCCTCGGCAATGCTCAGACTTATGTTCACATATGCGGACGAAGCTGCACCGACGCCCGCCCACGCCAGAGCCACATATGCATGGCGGCGCCTGCCACGACCATGCGCGGCAGACGAGCGACATCGCGCCAGCCGACCGACATACGGCTCCAGCACCGTGCGGCGCGGACTGGCGACTGAAAGCCGCAGCGCGTCGAGGGTCATCGCCATGTGATCGGCGCGACGCAGCGCGCCCATGAAGACCGGCACCATCACCGGCACGTAGCGCAATGCGCGCTGCCACAGGCTGCCGCGTTCGAAGTCGAGCCCGCGGCAGCGCTGCGCGTCGATGACGGTGCCGGCCGAGCAGCGATGAAGACCGGCACCAAGCGAAACGCCATCGTCATGGTGAAGCCGACCTTGTATGGCAGGCCGAGGCAGGTGAGCCCATAGGCGAACTCTCGATGCGCGTCACCGACAGGAAGAGGATGCCGGAGGCGAGGAAGCAGTCGAGCTTGAGCGCCATACCGAGTCCGAACCAGGGCGCGGTGCGCGACACATGGATCGGGCCCCAGGCGAACAGTGGCGGCGCGCCGTCGGGTCCGGTAGAAGAGCGTCCAGATCGACAGCGTCGTGACGAAGATCAGGACGAACAGGTAGCGCAGCCGATAGATGCTCCGCGTCGCGCCGGTCCAGATGAGCAGCACGACCAGCGCGCCGATGATCGGGCAGCTGCCAGAGCGGGCGCTCGACGACGAAGGCGGCGACGAAGACGGCGATCATGCCGAGCAGACGCATCGAAGGGATGCAGTCGGCAGCACCCAGGTTCCGCGGTCGAGGTAGAGGCACATCGCCTATGCGCTGCCGTCGCTGCAGCGCGCGCCGCTCACGGCCGCTGCTCGCCGCGGTGGGTGAGCGTCGACATCAGCTCCTCGACGCTGATGCGCGCTGCTGCCGATGCGGTGCGCCAAGCGCACGACATCGGAATGCGGAAATGGCATTCCTCGAGCAGCGTCTCCTCGGCAAACAGTCGGCGCAGCGGTCCGTCGAAGGCGATGCGACCGGCGCGCATCAACACGCCGCGCTGCGCGTGACTCGGCCACCACCCAGGGCGTGTGCGTGATGATGACCAGCGTCGGCCCTGCGCGCAGCCGCGCCAGCAGATCCATCATGCGGCGCTGCTCGAGGTAGTCGAGCCCCGTGGGTCGGCTCTGTCGAGGATCAACATCGCCGGCTCGAGGGCGAGAAACGACGCCACCGCGAGCTGCTGGCGCTGCCCTTGCCGAGCAGAAAGGGATCGACCGTCTCGATTCCTCCAGCCCGACCGCCGCGCAGCGCAGCACGCATGCGGACCTCGATGGCATCCGGCGGGAAGCCGAAATTGCGCAGTGCGAACTCCACCTCCTCACGCACCGACGCGGCGAAGATCTGATGGTCGGGGTTCTGAAACACGTAGCCGATGTCGGTCGCGAGGCGGTTGAGCGGCAGGCCGGCGAGATCGGTGCCGCGCAGGCGCACCGCACCGCGCTGCGGGCGCAGCAGGCCGTTGAGGCACTTCGCCAACGTCGTCTCTGCCTCGAGCCGTTCTGGCCGATGACGGCGAGAAATTCTCCCGCCTGAATGGTCAGCGAAACGTCGTCGAGCGCGTGCGCGCCTTCCCGGTATGAGAAATCGACATGCTCGACGCTGGAGCAACGGCGGCCTGACGCCGGCGCCGGCGATCGTCTGCGTGCGCTCGCTGCGACGATCAGTCCCCTCGCTCCTGCCCAGTGCTCGCGCTCGAGCAGTGCGCGAGCGCCTGCTCGACGCTGGCGACGTGTTCGGGCCAGCCCAATCGATCGCGCGAGGTGGTCGAGGTCGAGCGGCCGCACGCCCAGCCGTTCGAGCCGCTCGACGTCGCGCAGCAGGATGCGCGGGCTCGCCGTCGGCGACGATCTCGACCCTCCTCCATCAGCAGCAAGCGGTCGGCGCGCTGCGCCGCTTCGGTCTCGTGCTCGATCAGCAATGTCGTGCCGCCGCGTCCGCGCAGCGCCGCCAGTACTGTCGAATACCGCCGCCTTGCCGAGCGGATCGAGATCGGTCGTCGGTTCAGTCGAAGACGAGCAGCGCCGGCTCGAGGGCGAGCAGTGCCGCGATCGCCAACCGCTGCTTCGCCGCCAGGACAGCATGCCTGGATCGCGGGCGACCAGCTCGCCAGGCCGACGAACTCCAACGCCGTGGCGATGCGCCGCCGCATCTCGTCGCGCGGCACGCCGAGCTGCTCGAGGCCGAAGGCGACCTCTGGCGCACGTTGGTGGCGAAGAGCTGCGCCTCGAAGTCCTGCGAGACCGAGCCGACCATGCCGGCGAGATCGGACACGGTCGCCCCCTCGAGCGCACTGATCGAGCATCGCGGATCGAGCCGCTGAGGCGGCCGGGTTGGAACTGCGGGATGCTGCAGTTGAGACACTTCGCCAGCGTCGTCTTGCCCGCCTCGCTGGCGCCCACTGAGCACGACGAACTGGCTCGGCCTCGATATCGAGATCGATCGCCTGCAGCGCGGCGCGGCCGCATCGCGGTAGGTGAAAGAGAACGCCGCGCAGCGAGACGACTTGTGGGCTCACCGTTCGGCAGGCCGTCACAACAGCAACAGCGGCCGACGATGATCAGGGCGATGAACGGGGCACACGCCGGCGCCGACCTGCCCCGCACGCGTCCCCGGCGGATTGGTCGCAAGCGCCGCGATCTCGATGCGGCCGGTCGAAATGAGGTTGCCGACGACGAAGCCGCCGACCGCACCAGTACGACGGCAGCGAGTCCGACCCAGCAGGACAGACGCGCGGCGCGGCGGCGTTCCGAGCGACGTCGTCGTAGCGCAGTCCGGCGCGCTTGCACGCGCGGGTAGATCGCCAACAGCAGGAGCGGCGACAGCAACGACCGCCATGAGGAAGTTGTTGAAGAAGACGATGCTGGCGAGCACGGCAAGGCGGTCACGAAGCCGAGGCTGTTCAGCCCCCAGCCGACGACGACTGCACAGCGCGCCGCAGCAGAGCGCGACGACGGATGATGAACGCCGCCCACTGCGGCACGAGCGCGGCAACGGATCCTCCGTCGGGCTGAGCATCCGCCAGACGCGTATACGGCAGGAAGCCGTAGAGAAGTTGGCGGCAAAGCCGAAGAAGTCGCCCGGGCCGATGCCGCCGAAGAAATCGCCGATCAGGTTGCCGATCGCCGCCCCCCACGCGCCCGCCGGCCCGAAGAGAAACGAGCAGACGACCGGCACCTGGCGTTGGCCGGGCGCAGCTCGGCGACGCCGGGAATGAGCGGCAGAACCTTGAACGGGATGAGCAGCGCGGCGTACAGCGACGCGCTCATCGGCAGCGAGGACCACGAGCCTGGTGTTGCGCCACATCGCCACCGCGTCGCGCATCCGACTATCCTCGGAAGTGCCGGCCGGCGGCTCGGCAGCGGGCGGCGCGCTCTCTCCCCGCCGGATTCGGGGTCGCGGCACCGGCGGGCGGCGGGCCCGTCACCAGACCATCGAGCGTGACGTGCTCGACCTCTACGGTGTCGTCGCGGCCCTTGATCTGAAAGAACGAGAACGGCGAGCCAGCTGACGATGTGCCACCCGCAGCTCGACCGGCTGCCCGGGCGTGATCTGCGCCAGCCGGCACGAGCAGACGGAAGTATCCGGAGAGAAAGTTGCGCCTGCTCGCGCGGCACTGAACTCCAGCACATAGGGACCGCGCCGCCAGCGCTGCGTGCGTCTTGAACTGACCGGTCGGGAAGCGCAGGGCGAACTGGCGATTGACCCAGAGCTCCGCCTCGCCCGGCTGGCTCGCTCCATCGTGCCGGTGAAGGCGAACGACGGTCAGTGCGCGCGCGCCGGCACCGGGTCGGTGTTCCACACCACCGCGCCAGTTCGGGTCTTCGAGCGCTTCCCACCAGGCGCGGCTGTTGCCGCGGTAGTCGGAGTACAGCTCGACTGCCGGCTGGCGCGCACCGCGCTGCCGAAGCCGTCGATCAACTGCGTCGGCGCTCCGCTTGCCCGGTCGCCGGCAGCGATCCGGCGGCTCGGCGCGCACCCGTCAGGATCCGGGCATATCGTGCCCGTCCTTGTCGGTGATGCGAGCGGTGAAGAACCAGTCGCCGGTCGTCTTGCAGTTCTTGACCATCAGCTGGTTGGCGCCGGCGTGCAACCTGATCGGGAAGCGCTGCGGCGACGGTGTCACGATGACCGGCTTTTCGGTCAGCGCGTTGCCGTTCAGCCACGCCTGCATCGGTTGCTGCGCGGCACCGAGCTCCAACCATGCATGTTGTTCGGAGGGCGAATCGACCTGCGTGAAGGCATACGCACACAGCCACTCGACGGGCTTGCCCGCCGCCTCGGCGCTGCGGCCGTAGAATGCGTTGAGATCGATGCGCACGAACTGCGGCAGCACGCGGCGCCAGAACGCCGGCCCCCACGCGCTGTCGTAGCTGCGCGCGGACAGCGTCGCCGGCGTCACGTCGGCGCGCTGCACGCCGGCACTGCCGGTGTTGTCGAAGGGCCCGGTCACCAACCACTCGCGGATGAAGCGGCGGCGCGTGTGCGGCTCGGCGATCACGAATTCCGTCTTGCCCGCCGGCGTCATCACCCGGTGCAATTCGTGTAGTCGTCGAAGAGGCGCAGATCGTCCTCACGCAGCGCGGCGAGGATACGCTGGTTCATCTCGTACCGCCCATACTCCGCCGGGTCGATGATCAGGTAGCCGTGCTCGCGCACCGTTGGGTGGACCGCCGGGCCGCTCGGCGTTGTAGAACGCGGCGAAGATCTGCGGCTGATTCACCCGGTTGGCCGTCAGCAACATCAGATCGTACTGGTCGCGCAGCTTCTCCATGAAGGTCGATCGTCTCGCGGTAGCCGTACTGGAATCGTCCGCGGCCTGCGCCGGGTATACGGTGGTGATGTAGACCTGCGCGTAGCGGAATGCTTCGCGGCCGAGCACGATCAACGCCAGCTGCCGCCGCCGCCGGCAACGTCAGCGCGAACGCGGCGGCCAGGGCAGATACGGCGCAGCGTCTCGAGCACGGCGACGACACCGGCCGCTGGCGACGACGGCAGAACCGCCGCCGCGCCGATGATGCCGCGCGACGCGCTCGGCGCCTCGTTCATCAACGCCGGCGCCACCGGGTAGAGCACCAGCCACCAGAGGAACAGCTTGCCCTCGGGTGGCGCGGCCACAGGCACCAGAGCAGCCCGAGCGCCAGCAGCGGCACCATGCACCAGTAGAGCTCCCCGAAGCCCGGCACAGAGTGTCGCGGCAGCGGATCGCCGCGCTCGAAGAGGAAAGCCTGCGAGAAGAAGCGCTGGTACTGGTCCCACACCCGCGCGCGTTTTCGCTCCGCCGTCTGCGCGGAGTTCAACGTCGTGGTGCGGCTGAAGTACTGCCCCGAACGATCGCGATGGCGCGAGGTCGAAGGTGATCACCGGCGCGCGGCGGTGAGCAGGCGCGAGAAGCGCGCGCCAGCCGCGACGTGACCGCGCACTCGCCCACAGACGCGGCGCGCATAGACCAACGCGCGCGCCGAGCAAGAAGACGGCGGACGAACAATTTTGCCGGGCCGTAGGCGTAGAGGCAGAGCGCAAACAGCGGCCCGGCGGCAAAGCAGCCAGCGCGGCCGCCCGCGCACGCCGGCCGCCAGCGCCGGCGAAGCCGAGCAGAAACAACGCCGGAAACGCGATGAGCCTCGAACGCGATGCGGCTGAAGTGCACGTGCCACGGCAGCACGGCCAGCAGCAGCGCGCGCGAGTCAGCCCGCCAACGGCGCCGAACGCGAAGCGCCCGAGCAGACCGATGCCGAAGACCGCCAGCACACCGAAGCAGCGCCGCCGTCAACCGCACGCTGAATTCGCTCAGGCCGAAGAGCGCGATCGGCAGCATCGACGGCATAGATGAAGACCGGATTCTTGTACGCGACGCCGAACGACCAGATGTAGAGCGGCCACTGCTCGCGGTTCTCGTCGCGGCCGGTGGTGCAGCAGCAGGTAGGAGTTGTAGCCATTGCCGGCCTCGTCGCAGAAGAAGCCGGCCGGCAGATCGTTCAGCTCGGCGATGCGCAACACCGCGGCCAGCGCCGACGATGGCCAACATGCCCAACCCAGAACGACCGCATCCGGCGCAACCTAGCCGCGTCGCACGGAGCAAGTCGAGCAAGGCGCATCGCGCGACCTTCACCGGCGTGCGTCCGGCGTGAGGTCGACGTCGTCGCGTCGCGACATCGCCTGGGCCGGCCAGCTTGCTCGCGTCCAGGCTTCACGGCACACTTCGCACTCCATGATCACACTGCGGTACGCTCGAGCTCGGACCGCTGCTGCGTCATCGCGGTGCGCCGCGTGAGCGACGCCGACGTCACCACACATGCGGAGCTGGTGCGGCGCTGCGCCGACATCGCCGAGCTGCGCATCGACCAGTTCCGCCAGCAGCGATCCGGCGTATGCCGTCGAGATCTGCCGCAAGGCTCGCGACCTCGGATTGCCGATGCTCGCCACGGTGCGCGCGCACGACGAGGGCGGCGCGCTGGCGCTCACCGACGCGCAGCGTCTGGCCCTGTTCGAAGCGGTGATGCCGTTGGTCAGCGGCGTCGACATCGAGCTGCGTGCGGCGATCTGTGAGCCGGTGCTCGATCTCGCCCATCGACAGCAGAAGCTGGCGATCGTCTCTCATCACGATTTTGCCGCCACGCCGTCCGACGCCGACCTGGCGGCGTTGTCTCGACGGCGCTGCGCTGGCCGAGGCCGAGGTGGTGAAGATCGTCACCCATGCCGCTGACGCCGGCGACACCGATCGACTGCTCGGCTTCCTGCGCGCACGCTGCGAGCGCGGCGTCATCGTGATCGCGATGGGCGCGCAGGGCGTGGCATCGCGCGTCTTTTTCCCCTGTTCGGATCGCTGATCACCTACGGGTTCGTCGCCGCAGCGATGGCGCCCGGGCAGCTCCCGCTTGGCGCAGCTGCACGCCGAGCTGCGCCGCTTCTCGCCCGGATTCGCTGCGGCGCATCCCAGCTGAGACCAGGCGCCGCCCTATTGTCTCAGTCCGGCGGCGCGCCCGCGTTTGCGCGATGCGGCTGATGAAACGCCACCAGCGCGGGCGAGAGGCGTTTCAGGTAGTACATCACCCAGGCCTCGATGGCGACCGGCGCCAGCGACGCGGTCGCGCTGCACCGCGATCAGGATCGCGGCGGCAACCTGTTCCGGCGCGTAGTTGCGGCGCGCGTAGATTTCGATCAGGCGTTGGCGCGATTCGGGCGACGCGTCCGGACCGCGCATGCGTGCGTTGCGTGTGATCGGCGTGTTGATCAGCCCGGGGCAGATCGTCGTCACGCCGATGCGATGCGGCGCCAGCTCATCTCTGCAGCGCTTCCGAGAGACCGACGACGGCGAACTTGGTCGTGCTGTACGCGGCCAGCGCGGCGTTGGCGAGGTAGCCTGCGGCGGAGGCGATGTTGACGACGTGGCCGCCGCGAGCGCGCGCCACCATGGCGGGAACGAAGAAGTGGCAGCCGTGCACCACGCCCATGACGTTGATCGATACGATCCAGTTCCAGTCCTCGAGCGAAGTGTGCAGGAAGCCGCCGCCGATGGCGACGCCGGCATTGTTGATCAAGCAGATCCACCGCCTCCACCTCGGCGTGGACAGCTGCGGCGAACGCGCGCATCGCTTCGGGATCCGGCGACATCGACACGCTTGCGCTGTCACGGCAACGCCGAGCGCGGCGATGTCGTCGGCTGCGTCGCCTGCAGCGCCGCGCTCGTCGAGATCGCAGATCATCATGCGGCGCGCCGCGGCGCGCGCAGGCCAGACGCCGTCGCACGGCCGATGCCGCTGCCCGCGCCGGTGACCAAGCGCTGCTCTTGCCCGCCAGTGTGCTCACGTCCATGCGAACGCGATAGCGAACCGCTGACGCGCCGCGCAAAGCGCGATGCCGACCGTGGCGCGCCATTGTGGAGACAGGCCGCGCAGATGCGTACTACAGGCTCATACTCGGGTTGGGCGTTCCGCCCGACGATCATCACCAGACCAGGGAGGCAGTTTCATGCAGGACATTCGCTTCGACGACATCGAAGGGCTGCGCGGCAAGATCAGCGAAGAGTTCGGTCCCGTGGGGGCCGGAGGTCCCCGTCACCCAGGACATGATCAACAAGTTTGCCGAGCTCACCGGCGATCATCAGTGGATTCACGTCGACGTCGAGCGCTGCAAGCGCGAGAGCCCGTTCAAGGGCACGATCGCGCACGGTTTTCTGACTCTCAGTCTCCTGCCGGTGCTGCGCGCCGGATCCGACTACAAGGTCAGCGGCTACGGCAACGCGACCAACTACGGATCCGACAAGCTGCGCTTCGTCAGCCCGGTGCCTGCCGGCTCCAAGGTGCATGCCCGCGCGCGCCTGGTCGGGGTCGAGCCGAAGCCGAAGGGCACCCAGATGACGCAGGAGATCGCCGTGCACGTCGTCGGCAGCGATCGGCCGGCGCTGACCTGACACGATGCTGGTGCTCTACCACCCGGCCGTCGCGAGATAGCCTACCGACTGTTCGGGCACCGCGGGCGGCCCGCCCGCGGTCCCGGCATACTCCAAACGGTCAATCGAACCCTCGCTGTAGCGCGTCCCGCTTCTCGATCTCGCCGCCGAATATCGCAGCCTGCGAGCCGAGATCGACACGGCCCTGATGCGCGCATCGTCGATGGCACGGCGTTCATCGGCGGCGAGGAGGTTCGCGCCTTCGAGCGAGGAGTTCGCCGCCCATGTCGGCGTGCGCCATGCGCTCGGCGTCGCCAACGGCACCGATGCGCTCGAGCTGGCCCTGCAGGCACTCGACGTCGGCCCGGCGATGCCGTGCTCACTGGTGCCGTTCACCTTCGCCGCGACCGCTCGAAGCCATCGTGCGCTGCGGGGCGACGCCGGTGCTCGTCGACATCGGCGCGGACTGCATGCGATCGACGTCGACGCCGCCGCAGCACTCATGCAACGCCGGCCGGTCAAGGCGATCATCGCCGTCCATCTCTACGGCCATCCTGCCGACCTCGATCGCCTGGCGCCGCTGGCACAGGCGCACGGCGCCGCACTGATCGAAGACGCCGCGCAAGCGCACGGCGCCTGGTGTACGGCCGGCGGCCAGCGCCGCCGCGCCGGCAGCGTCGGCGACATCGGCTGCTTCAGCTTCTACCCGACGCAAAATCTCGGCGCGATGGGCGATGCGGGCGCCGTCGTCAGCAATCGCGACGACCTCGCCGCCCGCGTGCGGCTGCTCGCCAACCATGGGGAGCGCGTCAAGTACGAGCACGCGATTGCGAACGGGCGAAACTCTCGCCTCGACGCGCTGCAGGCCGCTGTCCTGCGCGTCAAGCTGCCGCACCTCGACGCCTGGAACGCCGCTCGGCGCGCGTCGTTGCGGCGCAGTACAACGCGGCGCTTGCCGGTCTGCCGCTGCAGCTGCCGAGCGAGCGCAGCGGCGCGGAATGCGTGTACCATCAATACGTCGTGCGACGGCGGAGCGCTCGCGGCTGCAGCGCGAGCTGGCAGAGCGCGGCATCGGCACGGCCGTGCACTACCCGGATGGCGCTGCACGAGCAGGAGGGCTTTCGCCACCCCGGCTACGCGCGCGGCAGTCTCGCCGATGGCAGAGCGTTTCGCCACCGAGGTGCTGTCGCTGCCGATGTCGCCGTTTCTCAGCCAGGCCGAGAGCACGTACGTCACCGATTCGATCCGCGACATCCTCGGTAAGCAAATATCGTCCGGCTTGTGAGGCCGCCCCCGGCGGTTCGCTAGCCGGCCGCAGGCCGGCTGACATCGAGCCACTAACGACTACGGCGCGCCCGCGTGCTACGGGCCGCCCACGGGCGGCCCCTACACGGAGAGGTTAGTGCAGTCCCACGCGGCGGAAGCGCCGGCTTCGGGGCGGGACGCGGACGACGCTGCTTTCTGGCCTTCGCTCTCGGCGAGCAGCTCGTCGCAGATGCGCTCGTATCGGCGCATGCCGATTTCGGCGAAGACCTCGCGGGCGCTGCGCCAGGCGTTGCGCGCGGCTTCGGGCTGCAGCCGGTTCGATCGCCAGCCGCCCAACATCGATGAGCGCGATGGCGCGCGACGAGCGCATGCCGATGGCGTCGGCGATCAACATCGCACCGGTCAGGCTGCGCTCGGCGTCGCCCCACTGTGCCGGACCGCGCTGCGACGTTGCGGCGCCGAGCGCCAGCTGTCGAGAACAGCTGGCGCAAGCTGTCCGGCGGCGCGCTCCGATGCCGTGCGCCAGCTTCTCGGCCCACGCGGAATCGTCGAGGCTGACCAGCGTCTCGACCCAGAATGTGCACGGCGGTGAGGAAGTTGCCGCCCTAGAGCGATGCCCGATCTCGATCATGTCGCGGTGGCGCGCGTAGAATTGACCGATTCGCCGAGCGCGCCAGCGCGCCGCCAGCATGAGAGCTCAGGCCGCGGTAGATGCCGGACACGCTGCCGATTCTCCTCCGACGTGCGCAGCGCGCGTTCGGCCTCACTCGCGCGCCTCGCTCACTCGCGCGCACGAAGTGAATTTGCGCCAGGGTCGTCGCGGTGCCGCTCTGACCGTGCGGTTGGGGATCTCGATCGCCAGCTTGCGGCGTCGTCGGTCGCGCTCGGCGTGCGCGGCATCGAGCTGGTCGCTGTAGAAGAGCAGGCCGTCGTTCATCCAGCGCGTCGCCAGATAGAGGTCGGTCGGTGAGTTGCCCCTTCCCCAGGCGCTCCAGCTCGCCGAGCAGCGAGTCCAGCTTCGTCTCGGCGCTCGGCAAAGCGACCGTCGAGCATGAGTGCCCACACCAGCCCGCGCGGACGAGCTGAGTGACCGCACCGATCGCCGGTGGCGCGCGCCGCTTCGACGTCTTTCGGACACCGCGATGCTGTCGGCAAAGCGCTCCGGATCGGCGGCGAGCAGCATGCCCTGCATGGTGAGCAGCGTTCCCACCGCAGTGTGATCGCCGAGCTCGACGCGCCAGCTTCGCGGCCGCGCTCGGCATGCGCGTTCGGCCGGATCGGCCGACGAGCCGTACAGGCACGGTGAGGGCGCGTAGCCGAGCGTCGCCTCCATCACCCAGCGGCGAAACTGCGGATCGGCCGCCGCCGCGCTCGCGCAGCACCGCCTGCCGAGCTCCCAAGCCTGGCGGTAGAGCCCGAGGGCGCTGCGGAACGACGGCAGGCGCTCGGCGTCCGTCGCCGCCCGCAGCAGGGTCTCGACTGCCTTGGCGCGGTTGTCGCTCAGGGCGTAGTGGATGCGCGATCAACGACGGGCGCGCCAGCGACCGGATCGACGGCGCCCGACGTCCGAGCAGCGCCGCGACGCTGCCCAGGTAGCTGGCGGCGCTCGCTGAGCAGCAGGCTGTCGTAGGCGACCTCCTGGCGTCAGGCTCTCGCCGAAAGCGGTACTCGTCGTCGGAGAACATGCTCTTGCGGTGGATGACGCCGCGGCTGCGTCGAGCTCGGCGAGCTCGCGGTCGACGTCGACGTCCTCGCCGGCGAGCAGCTGCGGCGAGGTCGCCGCGGCGGAACTGGCGGCCCGAGCACGGCGGCGAACTGCGCCGTGCGCTTGGCCGCGGCGCCGAGCCGGTCGAGGCGCGCCGCGATCACCTCGCGCACCGATGCCGGGAATGCAGGATCTCGTCCGACCGGCCGGGTGAGATGCGCGCCGCCGTCGTCGCGCGGTGAGGTAGCCCTCCTCGCTGAGCGAGCGGGTGATCTCCTCGGCGAAGAACGGGCTGCCCTCGGCCTTGGCGAGGATGCGGCGCTTCGAGCTCGGCGGGCAGCGCGCCGCCGGCGAGCGCGCGCGAGATCTGCAGCACCTCCTCGTCGAGCAGCGGGCGCAGCGTGACCTGCGTCAGCGCCGCGCTGGTGCGCCACACCGGGCGGTAGTCGGGGCGATGGCTGACCAGGATCATCACGCTGCGCGCGCATCCGAGCGCGGCTCGACCAGCGTCTCGAGCAGCTCGCTGCGACGGCTCGTCGATCCAGTGCAGATCCTCGACGATCATGACCACCGGCGCGCGCTTGCTCTCGGCGCGCGACGAGCTTGTGCGATGGCCTCGAACGTCTCGCTGCTTCGAGCGCGTCGAGCGGCAGATCGGCCGGCAGTCTCGGCCGGTGCCGACGAGCACGCGGCAGAGCAGCGGGATAGTGCTGCTCGACGCTCCGCCGCGCGCCTTGCCGAGACGGCCTTCGACCTTGGCGTCGGCCGACGTCGGCGACTCGCCAGCGCTCGAGATCGAAGTACTGGCGCAACATCGCGACGAAGCGGCGAGAGCGGCACGTGCTGACTGAGCGCCGCGCAGCGGCCCTCGAAGAAATCGCACCGGCTCGCCCTGCGCCAGCAGCCGCTGCTTGAACTCGTAGATCAGGCGCGATTTGCCGCTGCCGGCGTCGCCGACGACCGCGACCACCTGCGTGAAGCGTCCGCGCGAGCCGCCGATAGCAGGCTTCGAGCTGCGCCAGCTCCTCGCTGCGGCCGACCAGCGGCGTCAGCCCGCGCTCCGCCGGCGATCGCCATCGGCGTCGGCCGCGTCGCGGCCGTCGACGCACCTCGAAGGCGACCACGGGCTCGCTCTTGCCCTTCACCGTCGAGCGGCCCGACCGTGCGCAGTACGGAAGAAGCCGCGCACCAGGCGCGCCGTCGGCTCGCTGATCAGGATCGTGCCGGGCGCGGCGAGCGATCTCGAGGCGCGACGCGAGGTTGGTCGTGTCGCCGATCGCCGTGTAGTCCATCTTGAGATCGTTGCCGACCGTGCCGACGACCACCGGTCCGGTGTGGATGCCGATGCGCGCCGTGCAGCTCGATGCCGCGCTCGGCTTCGCAGCTGCTGCGTTGAAATGCGCCAGCGCATCGCGGATCGCGAGCGCCGCGCAGCACCGCGCGCTGCGGCGCGTCCTCGTGCGCGATCGGCGCGCCGAAGAGCGCCATGAAGCCGTCGCCGGACAGCTGCGTGACGATGCCCTCGAAGCGGTAGACCTCGTGCAGCGCCAGCGCGACGTACTGCTCGAGCAGCTCGCGGAAGACTTCCGGATCGAGCCCGCCGGCCACCGCGGTCGAACCGGCAAGATCGCAGAACAGCACGGTGACCTGCTTGCGCTCGCCGGCCAGTCCGCCGCCCAGGGCGCGGATCTTCTGGCCAGACTCTCCGGCATCGGGCTCGGCGGCTCGAGCTCTCAGTCGCTGCAGCCGCAGCGACCTGGCGTCGCCGGGGCTGGCGCTGGCGGACCGGGTGCCGTGGTTCCGCCCCCTTGGCTGGAAGCCGCAACTGGGACAGAAGCGAAATCCCGGCTCTATCTGCTCGAGCAGCGCGGGCAGGCTTCTGCGACACGCGTACCGCAGACATGACGGCAGAAGGCCTTCCCAGCAATCAGCTCGAGCCACCATGCCCGACAACGCATGCGTCAGAGCTTCGTCGCAGCCGTTTGCGGAGTCAAGCCGAGTCTCCAGAAGCGACGAGACGCCGGGGTGATCCCGGCGCTCGCTTGCTGTGTCGTCCAGCTGGGCCGGACGCGCGCGTTGCGCCGACCCGCGCCCAGCGGACCCTGCTGCTGGGAGGGCGACCAGAGCCCGCTGGAACGCGTTCTGGCTGGAGAGTAGCTTCTCGGACCGGCACGCGCCAGCTGACACGCACGCCAGCCGTTTTCCACTGCCGCCATACTCGCCCCGGAAGGCCTCGGCTGTAAATTTGGAATTGTCTTTACGTGCTTCGGATTATCTTTAGAACGCGGAGTTGCGTCAGAAGAGTTTCGCGGTTGTCGGCTCAATCCGTCATTGTTTCGCGCAGCTCATCGACAGGTACTCGCGCGCAATCGAGAGGCTGAACGCGTCACTGGCCTTCCATCCCTGCACGGAAGCGGCCTGCGTCTCGGTCCCCGGCGCTGCAACCAATTGGTACGTCGTCGACGACGACGACGCCGGTCGCGAACACTGCGCTGGCTGCTCGAGTCTGCCGGCTGGACCCGTGCGCGCCCTACGATTATGCGCAAGATCTTCTCGACGGCTACGATCCGGCTTCCCAGTTGCCTGGCTGACCGACGTGCGCATGCCCGGTCTCAGCGGCTTGGATCTGCAACGCGAGCTGGCGGCGCGCTCGATCCGCATTCCGATCATCATGATCTCCGCCTTCGCCGAAGTGCCGATGGCGGCGTGCGATGCGCGACGGGCGCCGATTTTCTCGAGGAGCAATATTAACCAATCCAGCGGCACG
>ERZ1370068.9481-contig-8256_pt1 | contig 74894 bp, 95 predicted proteins | sample MGYA00561227_ERZ1370068 | MGnify/ENA primary metagenome ERZ1370068 (study PRJEB38410, sample SAMEA6850437) | metagenome | study: Metagenomic assessment of the ecological functions of the soil: analysis of the soil microbiota associated with the... | reverse complement strand
AGCCATTGCTGTTCGAAGCTGGAGGGAATGGAACGGATGCGACGATCCGTCTACTCACCGCCGCAACGTGTCTGGTCCCGTCGTCCATGTGGTGGTGACAGGCGCTAACGACGGCTGCCGCAATCTGGCTTCGGGGTGGCGGATCAAGTTCGTCCGGTGAATAATCGGTCTCAACGGTAGTCCTCGGGTTCACTCTTCCTGCTAAAGATTCGTACTGGAACGGGACCGGCGAGGTGTGGATCTCAACCCGAAGAGCAAGCTGATCACCTTCCTTCAGCACGATCACGGAATGCCAACAGCACCGGCGAACGAGAGTTTCGATCGTTGACAACCTTCCTGGCTGGCGCAAATCGGTAGCGGTCAAAGAATCGGCGCGTGGATGATAGCGGTGCGCCCGCAACTTGGCGAAAGATCCGCGACGATGCGGACAGCGCACCCACTTCCGGTCCTTCCGGCGACGCCACCACCAGCGCAGTGGTTGCCACAATGGCGGTCGGGATCTCTTTCGGTCCCGCTGTGGTTCGGCAAAAGCTCTACGTGTGATGATCGGGGACGGCTGTCACGTTCATCGAACGCGCAGGATCGAACGATAAACCTCCAAGGCAAGATCCGTGGCTCGACCGCGATTTGTCGCGCCACGTTGTTGGAAACCCGAACCGCCAGATTTGGTCGTCGGGTGACTTCGCAACTCGTTTCAAGCTTCACGTTCGACCGGAAGACCGGTCGCCTGTGTGGAAACCAGAACGGACTGCAGCACTATCAGATCGTCCCCTTACTGTTGTAGTGGGAACTCTGGCTGTGAAGGTCGAGTCGTGGCACTGGCACGGCTGCGGACCAGATGAACAACAGCGGTCCCAAGCCGCGCCACCTTCCGAAGACGTACTTCTGGCGCAACCCGATCGGATCGCCATGGGGCGGCGCTCTGGCATCTCCTGCCCCAGGTCTCGGTGCTGGCGCCATCAACGAGCGATCCCCGTGTGTTCGGCGACGTCGACAACGGCGTGATCCAGGCGATCAACATGAACGCCACCGCGACTGGATTCTCGACGGAGCCCGCGTCCTGACGTGACCGCGCCGACGGCGGCGTCCACTCGCGTCGGAGGTCGGGCCAGAACCATCGCATCTACTTCAGCGGACCCAACGGGATCACCGGCTCGCTCTCGGCCTGAACGGGACCTTTGGGGTCGCGCGTTCGAAAGAGGTCCGGTACGCTCCTTTGTGAGGGGAGCGTCCGTCCCCCGACGGATGCAAGGGAGGTCTCGCGGTGAACATCGGCTCGTCCCAGCGGATCATCGAGATCGAGCCCGCCACGGTCCCGCTGCCCGAACCTCAGGCTGCCGATGCCGGAGCCCGGCCCGCAGCCCGTCGAGCCCATGCCGCTCGAGATCCCCGCAGAACCGCCCGGTTCATGAGCGCCAACGTCTCCCTCGCTCGCGAGCCTGCCGTTGGCGCCACGACGGAGCCGATCGTTGCGTGGCGTGCCTGGGCGCTCACGGGGCACCGCGACGGGACGGAGCTCCTGCCCGCCCGGTCGCGGGCGTTCCCGTCCCTGGCGACCCATGGAGCCCGCGGAGGCCGCGTGCAAGCACGCGCGCCTCCACGGCGCACCCAACGTTGACTCGCCTGCGGGCTCCACGGCACCCACGACGTCGAGATCGCTCCGGCGGACGCGCTGCCCCGCCGTCCTTGGCCGCGTCGCGTTCTGGGGCGGGTGATCGAGCACGAGCTCGGATACCGGGCGCAGTTCGGCTACCCACAACGGCTCGCGCTCGTCTGCCAGTTCTGCTTCTGGCTGTGGGGACCGCACGGCACGCGCCCGGCGGTCGTCGGATGGCTCCAGCGCGACGAGCTGATCCCCTTCTGCTGGCCTCACCTCGCCGAGCATGAGCAGCGCTACGGGATGGAACCGCGACGAGTTGCTCTCCGCGGACGAGGTCGACCTCCGGCTCCGCGAGACCTACGCGGTCGACATGCTCTGCCCTCTAGCGCTACCGAGTGTTAACCGCCCGGCCCGGCCTCCAGCCTCGATCTTCGCATCTCGCCTCGCCGCGCGCCGTGGCGTCCTGCGGCGTCTCGTCGGCCGGGCCTTCGAAGAACGTCTTCCCGCCGAGTTCCAGCGCTCGAGCCTTCGTCGTCCCAGTGGTCTGGCTGGGCGAACTGCCATCAACCCGCACGCGTAGGAGCATCTGCTCTGGATCGTCGCCCTTCTTGGCGAACAGCTCCATCAGCGATGCATACGGTCTCTGTTCGGTCACGAATCGCAACGGAGCGAACGGAGAAGCCCAGCGTCCATCTCGTTCAGCTTCTCGAGCAGCTCCGGGAGGGCTTGACCCCACGGAAGCATCGGCGACGACACTGCAAGAGCGGGCAGGCCACCGCCGTCCAACCTCCAGGAGATCGCACGTCGAACCGCCGAGGAGCCCGCCCGGATCGGGATCGTCCCGTCGTCGAGGACCTTGAGCTCCTCGACCCCCAGGAACTCCTTGACGGTCTGCTCGACGAACGGGCGGAGGACCTCCAGGCGCGTCACGCGGCTGATGCTACTTCCCGTTGGTGGAGAAGTGCTGGTAGTCGATGGGGCCACGACCAATCGCCGCCCCACCCCCACCCGATCGTGTGGAAGGCCTTCCAGACGACGTCGCCGTGGAAGATCATGCCTTTCCGCTTGTTCGATCGGATCCGCGTACGCGGCCCTGTTCGGTGGGCGAGATCCCGCCTGACCAGAGCTCCGGGTTCTCGACGGGGTTGATGTCGATCGCCTTCCCGTAGGCATGCATCGACCAGGTGCAACAGAGCGCCGTTGCCGGTACCGGCAGTTGAACGCCGACGTGTTGTCGTCGCTTCATCGAGCGCTTGTCGTCGGCGTCGGTACTGGTCGATCCAACCGCATCCTAGTGTATCGGGAACGAGCCGCGTAGAGCTTCCCGAACAGGCCGGGCGACATCCCGCGCCGACCGTGCGATGCACCACGAGCCTGCCGTGATGCGCCTGCCGGTCGAACCCCCAGAAGGTGACGCCGACCAGACGCGAGGTCGCTCAGCCCGACCGGGCATCCGGGACGCCACGAAGACCCGCGCATCAGGTCCCGACCGACGCCGGGAGAGGCCGCACGCTCGACCGATACGCTGGCGCCGCGCCGACGCGGCGGCCGGCGCGAGCGGGAACGAGGACGAGCGCCAGCGCGACCAGGACGAGGGCACGTCGCATCCGCCGATGCGATGGCGCATCCGGGCCGAGGAACGTCGGACCGTGGCTCAGGATGAAGGTGGTTCGAGGTCGCCGAGGCCCTTTCTTGCGGGCCGCCGACTGCGCCAGGCGGAACCGAAGCGCTCTTGTCACCCTCCTGAGCGTCTCCTGTTCGTCCTCGAGGTCCCGTTCCCGTCCGACGGAGCACGGAACCATCGAGCGGAACGCTGGGATCGTCGCTCAAACCGGGATCGAGTTCGGGATCGAGCGGGATCGAGCCCGGGCCCACGCATCCTGTTCGGTGGCGCCTGGCTTCGGCTCCTCGATCGAGCGAGCGGATGCCGTGCGTCCGCGAGCAGGTCGGCCTCGAGCTTGGCCGCACCGTTCCTCCGCCACCTGGGCGCTTCGAGCAGCGGACCGAGCTCCGGCGGAGCTCAGAGCCGTGCGGGTCCTCGCGAGGTGCAGCAGCGGGATCCGGCTCCCGCTGGAGGGATCGCGATTGTGCCAGGATCCGCGTAGGCGTTCCGAGACGCTGGTCCATCTGCTCGAAGCTCCATCGTGTCGCGTCCAGCTGTTGCTCGAGCTCCTCTGTACTGGCATCGGCGCGTCGTCGCTGAGGGCGCGCTGCTTCGAGCCCGACGACGCGAGCCCGAGGCGGCGCGTCGCGCTCGGCGGTGACTGCGCCCATCTCGCCACGGACGGCGTCCCCCCTGACTCGCCTCGTGCGCCCGCCGCTCCAGGGTCGGCCTTCGCGGCTTCGACCTCTGCAGCTGCAGGCGTCACGCGCGGCGTGTCGTCGCCTCCAGCTCCGCAGCTCGCGACCCGAACTGTGCAGACCTTCGTCTCGGAGCTCGTCGCGGGACCGCTTCCGTGGCCTCGGCGCTGCCGCGCGCTGTCCGCGCCAGCGGCCATCGCCTCCTGCGCGGCTCGTTCCAGCTCGGCGATGCGGTCATCCGCAACCGGCTGCATGTTCGCCTGGCTGGCCTCGACGAGGCGAACCCTCGAGCTCGGTCACGCGCCTCGGCGGCCGTGGCCCTGGCCTCGACCTCTCGGGCTGTGCTGGCCTGCTTCCCGCGCGAGCGTACCGTGCGGCGGCGAGCCGCTGCGCAGCCTCGCCGTCGCCTGAGCCGCCGCGCGCGCCTCGGCTTCCTCGACGCGGCGCGGCCGCCACCCGCAGCTGTTGCGTGAGCTCCATGACGTGCCGGCCGGCTTGATCCTCTTGCTCCCGGATCCTGGTCCGAGCTGCTCCAGCTGCGTCCGAGCGCCTCGCGGACCTGGACCTCGCGCTGGGCCTCCTTCTCCGCCGCTCGACTCCTCCTTGGAGGGAGTCCGGCGGCAGCTGCCGACCGCTTGTCCTTTCCGGGGCGTCCACCTCTCGGGTTCGGGCTTCGCTGCCGCCTCGTCCGAGGCCGGGGCGACGCTCCAGGTGGGTGGCCGGTCGAGAATGCGCGCGGCGCGAGCCCGCTTGACGGCGAGCCGCTGCGAAGAGGAGCAAGAGCGTGATGAGCAGGAACACAGCAGCCGCAGCCGCCAGTCCGAGCTCGGACCGTGTGCCACGGCTGTCTGCGGATGCTGCTGCAGAGGCTGGGATAGGGCTGCTCCGCGGATACCGCGCCGACTGGCTTGCCCGCCGGGCGCCTTGCAGCCGCACATGACGTGCGGAGGAGCTCGACGACGATGGTCGCGCACCGATCGACACGCGACCATCCCGGCGACGCTCGACGGCGGCGCCGCCGGCGGCGCTGCGGATCGCATCCGCGCCGCGCGGGCTTGGTCCCCGGATCATCCGGCCGGCTCGGACGAAGAACAGCAGCGGCCCGTTCTGCGCGAAGACCCGAACGCGGACGATCACCCCGGCCGCGAGCACGCCGTTCCGGAGCTGGTTCCGGAGCTTGGTCGCCGGTCGCCTCCGGCAGCGGTTTCGCGAGGTTAGCCCCTGCCGACGATCGGCGCGATCGGTCTGCCGAACGACGGCCGACGCCTGCTCTCCTGGTCCTTGACCTTCGACGTCAGGGCGGTCTTCTGCATGAACGACGCCCCGGCGATGAGGAGACCGCACGCCACCGACCAGCGCCGCAGCGAAGAGCGGCCACTTGGGGCCTTTGCGGTCGTCGGTTCCGATGATCATCCTCGTCCCACGCGTCGACGCAGGTAGCACCCACGGGCGCCTTCCAGCTGCTGATGCTTCGGCGCATGCGGGGACGACCTGAACTCCGCCGGGTTGGGACTTCGGACCTTCTCAGAGTGTATCAGCAGACCGGACCATTGTGGCGCAGTGACCTTGAAGTCGGACCGGTCTCGGCAGCTCGCGTCCCCGGGAGTCGGAGACGGTCCGCACACGCCGTGCGCGCGAGAATCGCGGGCTGTGGAGACCGCGACGCAGACGCTGCATCGGCTCACGTCCATCGATCAGCGCGTTCGCGGATTCGGCGCAGCGCGATGTGGACGGCGCCCGGTCGACGACCCTCGCGTGGTCCAGGGCTCTGAGGCCAACGACCCGGATCGTTTCCCGTGGTTCTACAAGCGGTCGCGGGCGGTCGCTGCCACTGACTGGCCCTTCCTCGGAACCTGCCGTCCCACCACGGCTCCGGCGGTCGCCGTGCTCGCCGGCACCGCGGACGTCGGCCCGCACGGGACTGGATCTGCCCCAGCTCTCCCGCCTGTTGCATCTGTCGGCCGGCGTACGTCCGCACGACCGAGCGACCGTACGCGATTCCTGGTTGTTCCGCGCCGCCGAGGTCCGCGGGCGGTCGCTTCCCTCGAGGTCTACGTCGCCGTTCCGGAGGGCATGAAGTGCCTGCGGGCGTGCACTGGTACGACCCGACAGGACCACGCCCTCGTGCGGATCGGACCGCCACCGCGCGGGGATACGGCGACGCTCGTCGTCACCGGGGTCCCGTGGCGCACCGGGGCTGGCGATACACGGGAGCGCGGATACCGGCACGTGTACTGGGACGCCGGAACGATGCTCGGCCAGCCTCGCCGTCGCGGGGTCCGCGGGGCTTTCCGCCTCGCTGCTACAGCCGATACCCCGACGCGTCGGTGGCGGCGCTCGTCGGCGCCGATGGGGTGCACGAGTGGCCGGTGGCGGTCGTTGCCTTGGGCGACGGCCCGCCCGCGATCGAAGCAGCGGTCCAGCGGCCGCGGGCGATGTGGACAGAGCCCCGCTGGAGTTCCCCTCTATCACGGCTGCGCAACACGCCGGCGACCGAGACTCGCTGGGGCCGCCGTGGGAGCGCGCGCAGCGCCCGGTCGGATGTGCCCGTCCTCGGACAGGACAGCCGATCGAGACCGTCGCCTCGCGCCGCGGTTCGCAACGCCGGATGGACCCCACGCGCGGGCTGCCTGAGGGCACCCTGCGCACGTCCCCGTTGGCGGCCCTGCGCGGCGTCGATCTCCCCACCGCTTCGTCGTGCATGACGTCGAGGGCTTCACGCCGGGCCTCGTACCGCTGGCCGGATCCTGTCGGCCCCGGTGCGCTCGGGCGACGCGACGCGAGGAGGCTCTACCACGTGTGCTGGGAAGCGGGGACTCGCTCGCGATGCAGCGTTCGTCGTGCTCGCCGCGCGCGGACGTCGGCGCGCTCGACGACCGGGAGTACCGCGACGCGCACCTCGCCGCAGGCGTGGTCGATGGGAAGGCTGCACCTGCTGGCCTACAGCCTCGGCGCGAGCGCCTCGGGGATGACCTTCGTCGACAGCGACGTGCCCGCGCTGTTGGACGAGCTGCTGGATGGTCTGCTGCCTTCACGTGCGTCGGCGTCCCGGAGTACGCGTCCTCGGCGGGTGGCCTGCCGGGCGCACCGACCGCCGTTCGCATGATGGAGCCACGGTCGTGACATCGCGATGGAAAGAGCGGACCCCGAACGGTCTGAACCGTTACAACGGCAGCACGTTCGCCGTCTCGGCCCCGCCGAGCGCTGGAAGGCCGTATCGAGACTCGATCGCGGCGAGTATCGAGTAGTGGGTGTATGGCGTCGGATCGACCGAGCCCGGCACGACGCCGGGGCCTTGTTCCAGGCGGCGTAGAGGACGCCGGATTCTGTCATACGTGATGACCACGGTTGCCCCGGCGGCGACCATCGCGGGGACACGAGCAGCGAGCCAATCATCGCCTCGGCGCAAGAGCTGGGGGCGAATCCTCGACACAGTTCGTCCACTGGGTGCTCGCGGAACCGTGTTGGTCATCGCAGATGTTCAGGGCGATGAACGAAACGCGCTGGCAGCGGCGGCGGGATCGAACGCGCTGTACGGCAGGACGTGTGAGGCGCACAGGGCTGGGTCCCCGAACACGGACGGGAACGGTGTGGCCGGATTGTGTCGCAGGGCGTAGGGGACCGTCAGTGACCAGGATCTGAAGGAGAACGCCGTCGTGAGCACGGAGTCGGCATGGCCTCCATGTAGACGCCCCAGCTCTGCCCAGACGTCGGTCAGTTGGTTCCACACGGTCGTCGGGCACGCAGCCCCGATGCTGCATCGCCGGCGACCACCGCGTCGCTGGTCGATCCGCACGACGACCCTGCCGCGACCTGGAGATAATCCGGCAGCGAGGGTCCCACGAGTCCAGCCTTCGCCGTAGTCGGTGAAGGTGCGACGCCATCCGAGGAGAACCCGTCGAGGTAGGGCGTGTTGGGGTTCCCGACGATCTCGGACGCCGACTTGTTCTCCATGAAGATGATGACGACCGGATTGCCGGCAGCCTCTGCGGTGGCGCCATCACGTGCAGCGGAGCGGACGGCACATCGAACGAGCTTCCGGCTCCCGCTTTCGATAAGCCGTCCGCGAAGACGCGATCGAGGCCGCCGGCCGGCGCGACGGTCGTGACAGCGGTGAAGATCGACAAGCTGAAGCGGCGAGGGGCAGCGATGGCGAGGCCTTTCCGCTTCTTGCGGCCCAGGAAGCACATCTCGTTCGCTCGTGTGCACCAGAGCGCATCGTTCCGCGGCCACTCCCTGCCCCCGATCCCTCGGACGAACCGTCAGAAGGCCCGCTCGTCGCTTGCCCAGGACTACCACTTTTCCGCGTCGCGGGGCCTGAACACTGATCTCGTACCAAGGTGACGGGACCACGGCATCCGGCGATGCACCCGGATGTGTTCCGTCGCTTCAGTGGTACGAGGCGCGCCGCTCGCCGCGCCGCTCCCCTTGAAGACCCGGAACAACAGGAACAGGGACGGAGCCACGAGCACGATGCCGATCGCGAAGCCGAACGCGATCGGCCGGAGGGCGTTCGCCGGGGGCAGCCGCGTCCGCGACCGTCATGTCGGGGACGATCGAGGTAGGGCCACTGCGCGACGCCCCATCCCGCGACCACGGATGCGACGGCGACCGCCGCCGCGACCCGCGCGAGGCGGTAGCGCCGTCGTGCGACCGTCCACAGGGATGCGACGCCGCCGACGGCCGAAAGCACGGCGAAGGGCCACGCTCGTGTGAGCATCCCGTGCCAGAGCTGCGGTGAGACGTTGCGGGTGACGAGGAGTCCCAGCATGGCCACGACGCCCGACACGGCACCGGAAACGAGCGCCCGGCGGCGGAAGACCTCCTCCATCACCCGATCGTCTCGCTGCGTCGCTTCGACCGTCAGGTAGCTCGCCGCGAGGAACGCGCACGACGCGAGATGCCAGCAGCCCCGTCACGATCGACAGCGGGCCGGTCCATGAGCCCCAGAGCGGAGCGACGACGGTCGATCCGGCGACGCGGATCCGCCGGAGGCGACCGCCCCGCGGCGGCGCCGAGCGCGAGCGGCGTCACGATCGAGGCGACACCGAACACCCTCGTCCACGTCCGTTGCCACGCCGATCCCCGATCGCCGCACGAACGGAACGCGAACGCCGCCCCGCGGAACACGATCCCGGCGATCGCGATCGAGAACGGCACGTACAGCGCGAAGCCGAGCGACGCGAACGCGGCCGGGAAGGCCGCGAGCAATCCGGTGACCACGAAGATCGACCAGACGTGGTTCGCTTCCCAGACCGGTCCGATCGCATCCGGAGATGAGGGCCCGCTCACGCTCGCGCATCGGTCCGGTCGCCAACGAGATCCCACACCCCGCCGCCGAAGTCCGCTCCCCGAGCAGCCAGTACAGGGTGAGACCCCCGCCGATCGCGATCAGGATCGCGACCTCGAGCTGGAACGTCGTCATGCCGGCGCCCCGAGCTCCGGCTGCTCGCGTGGCGTCCGCGCGAGGCGGAGAGAGCAGCCACGCGCACGCGACGCCGAGCAGGACGTAGATCGCCACGGTCGCCACGAGCCAGAATGCGATCCGGGTCGCGATGTCACGGCGTCCGCCGTCCGCGTTTGGCCGTAGACGATGCACGGTTGACGACCGACCTCGGTCACCACCCAGCCCATCTCGAGGGCGACGAAGGTCGCCGGTCCGGCAACGGCAGCCGCTCGGAGGAACCACTTCCGTATCGGGCAGTCGGCCGGCGGCGGATCCACCCGATCGACGCCCACAGCCCGAGCGCGGCGAGGGCGAACCCGATCGCCACCATGATCTGGAAGGCGAGGTGCACCGACGACGACGTTCGGGCGGTCGGCCGGCGGCACCTCGTCCAGCCCCGTGGACCACCGCGCCCGGTGTTGCCGTAGGCCAGCCACGAGAGACCTCCCGGGATCCGCGATCCGAGGATCGTCCGCTCTCTGCGACGGCAGCGGGATCCCGCCGATCGTGAGGGGCGCGTCCGCGGTCGTTCGCCACAGCCCTTCCATCGCGGCGAGCTTCACCTGCTGCCGATCCGCCACCAAGCGCGCCGCCAGCGTCACCGACGACGATCTGCACCGGCGCCAGCGCGAGCCCGAGCACCAGTCCGACCGCGAGCCCGCGACGGTGGTACGCGTCGCGGCGGCCCTTGAGCATCCCGACCGCGTATACGGCCGCGACGGTGAAACCGGTCGCCATGTAGGCGGCCACGATCATGTGCGTGGTCATCACCGGCGTCGACGGGTTCAACATCGCGCGCGATCGGTTGCACGTCGACGACCCGGCCGTTCGCTGACGGTCGCGAACCCAGCCGGCGATCTGCATCCACGCGTTCGCGGTCACCACGAACCATGCGCTCGCGACACCGCCGATACGCCACGGGCCATCCCGCGGCCCAGTGTGCCCACGGTGAGAGCCGATCCCAGCCGAAGAGGTAGATGCCGAGGAAGATCGCCTCGATGAAGAAGGCGAACGCCTCGAGGGCGAACGGGAGACCGATCACGCGCGCCCCATCGCCCCATCAGCCCCGGCCAGAAGAGCCCCAGCGCGAACGACAGCGACCGTGCCGGAGACCGCCCCGACCGCGACGAGGATCCGAGCGCCCGCGCCCATCGCCTGCACAGCGCCATCCAGACAGGCGTCGCCTGTCCGGTTCGCTCGGTACTCCGCGAACAGGAGCATCGCCGGGAGGCCGACCGCGAGCGCCGCGAAGACGATGTGGAACCCGAGCGACACGGCCATCTGTGCTCGTGCCGCCTGGAGCGACGTCAGCGCGACGATGATCACCCGGGTGGAGACGAGCGGACTCGAACCGCCGACCCCCTGCTTGCAAAGCAGGTGCTCTACCAGCTGAGCTACGTCCCCGTCGGCTTTGACGATACCGATTCGCCGGAACCGATGCCCCCACGTACGATGCACGTTCCGGGCCGTTCCAGGGTGCACCGAGCGAAGGAGAGCGCGATGACGGACCACCTGCTGCTGTACAGCGGTGGCTCGATGCCCGAGACCGAGGAAGAGCAGAGGACCGTTGATGGATGCCTGGAACACCTGGATGGGCCAGCTCGGCTCCTCCCTGAAGGACGGCGGCAACCCGTTCACTCCGGCCAACAAGACCATCTCGAACGACCGGCTCGATGAGCGACGGCGGGGGCAGCGCGAGCGGCTACTCGGTCGTCAGCGCGGACTCACTCGACGCAGCGGCCGACATGGCGAAGGGCTGTCCGGTGCTGCAGGGCGGCGCCGACGTCACGATGTACGAGACCTTCGCGGTGATGTGAGGGGTTCCTCGCTGAGCGGTTCCGGCGACCGGTACGACCTCGGCGTCGTCGGGCTCGGCGCCTTCGGCTCGGCGGCCGCGTACTGGGGCACGCGTCGCGGCGTCAGCGTGGTCGGACTCGAACGGTTCGAGCTCGGCCACGGACGAGGTGCATCCGAGGATCGTTCGCGGATCGTCCGGCGGAGCTACGCCGTCGGCGGACTACGTCCGGTTCACGCGAGCGGCGTTCGAGACGTGGGGTGAGGTCGCCGACGAATCGGGTGAGCAGCTCCTCACCATCACCGGCGGGCTCGACCTCTTCCCAGCGATCCGATCGACGAGCCCGACGCCTATATCGCGGCGATGCGCGAGGAGGGCGTGCAGCACGAGGTCCTCGACGCGGCAGCCCTCGTCGCGCGCTGGCCGGCGTGGCACGTCTCCGACGAGGTCGTCGCGATCTACCAGGACGATGCGGGGATCGTGGCGGCCAGCCGGGCGAACGCGGTGCATCGGCGCCTCGCGCTCGCGCGAGGCGCCGATCTCCTCCCGGAGACACGCGTCGATCGGATGCGTCCCCGACGGCGCGGGCTTCGCCCTGGAGACCGCGACCCGCACCATCCGGTGCGGGTCGCTCGTCATCGCGGCGGACGCGTGGATGAACGAGGTGCTGGCGCCCTTCGGCGTGCGCCTCCCGCTCCGGATCCTTCAAGAGCGGGTCACCTACTTCGACGCCGCGGACGCTCCGTCCGTTCGATCCCGCGGGTTCCCCGTCTGGATCTGGCACAGCGACCCGCACATGTACGGTCTGCCGTCGTTCGGCCAACCCGGTCCGAAGGTCGCGATCCATGGCGGCGGTCGCGAGGTGACCCCGGAGACCAGAACGTTCGAGCCCGACCTCGGCTACGCCGCTGCTGGTCGACGGGTTCATCCGCGAGCACCTTCCCGGTGCGGTCGGCCCGACCGCATCGAGGTGCGGACGTGCCTGTACACCCTCACGCCCGACCAGGACTTCGTCTTGGATCTCGTTCCGGGAACGTCCAACGTCTCGCTGCGCTGGGCACGGCCCACGGGTTCAAGTTCGCGAGCGCCATTCGGTCGCGCGTTGGTCGACCTGGCGCTGGATGGGGACTCCGAGTGGCGGCTGCCCCGGTTCGCAGCAGATCGCCCGGCGCTCACCGAGCCCGCATGACGATCAGCGCTGTGTCCACCCCGGGCGCTTGCCGTCGTCTTCGAGGAACTGCACGAACGGTGAGTCGTCGTTCGCGAGGCCGACGATCGCCCGCACCGTCCCGTCGGCGTCCAGCAGCCTGAGCACGGGCGCGCCGCCCGCCGCGAGCCCGAGGCGCACGCGAACCTTCCCTCGCTGGTCGTAGAGACCCATCGTGGGGGTTCCCTGCTCGGCGAGCTTGTGGCGATGTTCCAGCTCGCCGTCCTCGACGTCGACCCCCATCGTGGGCGAGGCATCCGATCCGAGCCCGAACTTCGCCCGGATCCTGCCGTTCTTGTCGCCGAACGCCAGGGACGCCGAGCCGTCCGAGGAGAGTCCGAAGCGTCGCGCGGACCTTGCCGTTGTCGTCGGCGATGGCCAGACCGGCCGCTCCGTCCGCCTGACACGCCGAACCGGGCTCGGACGCTCCCGTCGGCATCGAGCATCGAGAAGAACGGGTGTTCGTCCGCGGACAGCCCGATCCGCATCCGGACGTGCCCGAGCTCGTCCACGACCTCGAACTCCTCGGCTCGAACGACACGCTTCTTCATGGGCTCCTGGGCGCGGGGAAGACCGCGCGCGTATCGTCGCGCACGCGCGAGCGCGGCTCAAGCGTTGAAGGCAGGGAACGCGAAGTGAGAGGCCGCCGAAACCCGAAGGCTCCAACGACCTCTCGCGTGATTTGTACCCCGGGGAGCCGCTCGCCGTCAAGCCGAGGCCGAACTTTGTCACTCTTCCCAGTCACGGGATCCGGATGAACAGGCGCGTCCGCTGGAGGTCCGGCTCGTTCTTGGTCCCGGCGACCACCGCCTCGATCGGCTTCAAGGCTGCGCCGACCTGGTTGTCGAAGGAAGCAGCCTCGGCCGGCGGGAACTGACCGCGGACGACGGCGACGATGGCGGGCACGTCGAGGTACAGGACGCCGTCATCCGTCGGAACGCTCGCCGTGGCCGACGTGAACCGGGGTCCCCAGAGATCGCTCCCCGCCCCGCTGGACGTCGATCGCGTGTTCGACCTGGGAACGCGAGGAGCCGAGAACGGCCACATCTCCGATCGCCGCATACGCCACCGGGAGGGCGGCGCCCGAGGCGTACGTGACCGGGATCCCGCCGTGTCTCCTCCGTGACCCAACGAACCGTCTCCCTGGTGACCCGGCACGTGCCCTCGAAGGAGCACGACGCACCGCCGGCGCCCAACGGCAGGCTCTGCAACGTGGTGTCGAGCCACTTCGACGTTGCGTCGGGATCGCTTCGTGCCGAACATCAGGACCCCGCCGACCGGGATCGGTCCTGCCTCCGGGCTCGCCGCGGCAGCGACATCGCCGGTCAGCTGGGACAGCAGCCCCCCGGCCCCGTGAGGCCCAGCCGCTTGAACTCTTCGTCCGCTTGCGGATCGCTCGCACGAGATGCGGTCGACCTGATCGGCGATCGCGGCGTCGAGGTGCTCGACCGCGTACATCCCGAAGCGCGTCGTCGGGGATCAGGTCGATCAGGCTGGTTCGGATGGTCGGCCGCCGACAGCGTCCGCCGCTGGACGTCGGAGAGCTTGGCGTCGTCGTACATCATCACCGTGTCGAGGGCCAGCCCGTCGGACTCCGCAGAGACGGAGATACCCGCGCCGTCGAGCGCATCCAGGCTCGTGACGCCGGTCGTCAGGCCCGCAGCACCCACGACGTCGCCGAACGTGCCGAGGAGCTGGCCGGTGTTGACGAAGCCGATGCCGAGCCGCGACTGCGGGAGCGCGCCGCTGACGCGCTGGAAGGCAGGGTCGTCCGCGATCGCTGGCCCACCGTGCGCCGTGTCGATGACCGCCGAGACCGCTCCCTCGTCGGATCCCAGGACGACCACGCCGTCGACGATCGCGAACGACGGATGTTCGGGCGTCGTCGACACCGCGATCTCGACGCCGTCGTGATCGGAGACGTGGAAGCTGGCGCCCTGGCTCTCGAGCCCTGCTCGGAACTTCTGCAACGACGCGGCGGCGGCGTCCTCGTCATCCGTCGCGATCAGGGCGGCGTAGGACGTCTCCTGCGCGCTCTTCACGTCCACGTAGAGCCCGACCTCCGACCCCACCCACCGCACGTCTTCGTGGGTCATCCCGACATCCCGGAGCAGGTCGTCGAGGGTCTCGTTCAGCCGTTGCTGCAGCCCGTCCTGGCCCCCGAGGGCGGGGAACTTCGACGCCATGCGGAGGAGGTTCATCTTCTGGCTGGCGGCCGGATCGAGGTTCGCCGTCACGACGACGTCGGCGCTCGCGGGGATCTTGTCCAAGATCGCTTCGCCGCTGCCGCGAAGCAGCATGAATCCGGCAGCACCGGCGGCGCCGGCCAGCACCAGGACCGTGGCGAGGGCGATGCCCGCGATCTTGAGCCCGCGACGGGGCGCGGCGGGCGGGGCCTCGCCTCCCTCGGTCACCTCCGCCATGCTGATCGGCAGGCGCCCTCCGGCGGGGTCGGGAAGGACGAACCGGCTCGCGGTTGCGGGTCGAGGCTCCAGGTGTCGCCCGGCTGCGCGTCCTCGGGCGGGCCGGTCACGTCGTCCGTCGGGGGTTGGTCGCTCACGGTGCGGTGTCCTTCCGGCTGGCGTTGGCGGTCGTTGGCGTTCGGTCGCGCCGAGGTATCGACCGCGACACGACCGCAAGCGTAGTGGCCATCGGTTCCCTCCGCGAGGAACCCGCGGGCTAGGCCTCGAGCACCTCACGGCGGAGCGTGCACGCCTCCAGCCGTTCGGGCAACGGCACCACGCCGATGCCCGGACCGTCGGGAACCCGCATCGTGCCGTCGCCGTCGAGCACGAACGGCTCGGTCAGGTCCTCCGGGAAGTACCGGGCCGAGCGCGCTCGTGTCGTTGGGCAGGGTGAACCCCGGCATCGCGGCGAGCGCGAGATTGGTGGCCCGGCCGATCCGGTCTCGAGCATCCCGCCGCACCACACCGGGACGCCGGCGCGGAGACAGACGTCATGGACCGCGCGCGCCTCGAGCACGCCGCCGACGCGCCCCTGCTTGACGTTGACGATGCGGCAGGCGCCGAGCTCGAGGGCGGCGGCCGCGTCGGCCGCCGACCGGATCGACTCGTCCAGGCACAGATCCGTGCGGATCTCGTGCCTGGAGCTTCGCGTGCTGGACGAGGTCCTCGTGATGGAGCGGCTGTTCGATCATCAACAGGCCCAGGTCGTCGAGCGCGCGGAAGACGTCGAGGTCATCGAGCGTGTACGCGGCGTTCGCGTCGACCGACAGGAGGACGTCTGGATGGTCGGCCCGGATCGCCGCGACCCGGTCGAGGTCCACCCCGGGCGCGATCTTGAGCTCGATCCGCCGGTAGCCGTCGGCGAGGTACGCGTCCACCTGCGCGCGCAGCTCATCGACGGTCTCGGTGATGCCGACCGACACGCCGCAGACGACGCTCTCCCTGGCCGCTCCCAGGTACGAGGCGAGCGACTCGCCGCGCCGTCGCAGCTCGGCGTCCAGCACCGCGTTCACGAGGGTCGCCTTCGCCATCGGGTTGCCCCGGACGAAGCCGGAAGACATCGTGCAGCGACTCCGCCGACACCTCCGGCTCGTGGAGCAGGGTGGGCCGAGGAACGTCTGGATCGCACTCCACGCGCTCTGGTTCCACTCCGAACTGAAGTCGGGCTCGATGTCGGCGACGCATTCACCCCATCCCTCGGCGGCGTCGGTCTCGACCCGGACGACGACGCATTCCTTGCGCGTCGCGATCCCGAACGACGTTCGGAACGGCCGCACGAGCGGCAGCCCGACCAACCGGAGCTCGATGCGACGGACCCTGGTCATCGCGCCGCATCCTCCTTCGCGAAGAGGTAGCACGAGCGGTCGCGATCGAACGCGACCCCGATCTCGCCGCGCGCCATCGCCCGCTCGACACGGCGCCGCCACGTCGTCGCGCCATCGGCGCGCCTCGCCGGATCGCGCGTTCGCAGATCCTGATGATCGACCGGGATCGGGATCCGCGTGCTCGGCCCGGCGATCGATCGTGGGCCCGGCTCGCGGGCGAGGTCCCAGCGAACCATGAGCCGATCGCTCCGCTCTCCGACGTTGAGGTCGTCCGTCATCGCGCCGTAGTAGTCGCGCGTGAACCCGTCCACGACGGCACCGAGCTTCCGAGGTTGAGCCACGCGTTGCGCGCGAGGAGCGGGTCGAACGTCCACCGCACCACGTGGATGCTTTGCTCCAGCGCCTGAGCACGCTGGGCGAGCTTCAACGCGTAACCCACGCCCCGGTGACGGCGGTCCGGCACCGCCGCGAGCATGTGCGAGTGGACGTGCAGTCCATCTTCGTTCACCCCCGCCCAGCCGAGGACGAACCCGATCAGGCTCGGAGCCGTCGAACGCCCCCCAGCACACGTTGCCGCTCGCCGCCAGGGCGCGGACCACCTCACGATCGATCCGCTGACCACCCCAGGTCGCCTGGATCACCTCGTTGATCGGATCGGCGTCATCGACGCCGGGAAGCGGCCGGAGCTCGACGCCCGCGCCGCGTGCCGCGGCGCGGGCGAGCTCCCAGGCGTCCGTCATGGCGGCGAGCGTAACAACGCGGAGACCCGCGCCGATGGCGCGGGTCTCCGCCAGGACCAGTGGCTGTCGGTGGCGGCTATCCGCCGGCGGGAGGGGAAGCTCTTGCCACTCGACATCGTCGAGGTCGCTGCCCTGCTTCCGCTTCCAGAACGTGATCGCGGCTCCGATGCGCCGCGAGGATCGCCGTCAACTTGAGGAGCTTCCGGAAGAAGCCCTTCTTCTTCTTGCCCGTTCCTTCGCTGTCGTCGCCCAAGGGAACCCTCCTCGTCGTGAGCCTGGATGACTCGAACCACCGACCCTTACCCGATCACGGCTCTCCGAAGGGTAGCCGCTCCCCTCGGCGTTCGGGAAGGGCCTGCTCAGAGGGCGTTGCGCGGACGAGGCCTGCGTGGCGTTCTTCGCGTGCCATCGTGGGCCTGGATGGACTTGAACCATCGACCTCTTCCTTATCAGGGAAGCGCTCTAACCGAGCTGAGCTACAGGCCCGTGCAGTCAGATATCGAAGAACGCGAAGACCTCGTCGAGGGTAGCCAGGCTTCCAGAAGCGCGTCAAACGAAACCCGTCAGCCCCGCTGACGCTCGGAGAGCGTGACCTCGACGCCACCGACGATGTCACTGATCAGGTTGTACAGGAGCGCGATGAACACCGCCAGCGCCGTCCAGACGAGCGCGAACACGCATCCGACGAAGAAGAGCCAGGTGAAGATCTTCGTTCCGTCGATGATGGCCGGCGTGCATCGGTACGTGCCCTGATCCGGCTTCACCAGGCACCCGATCCATTGCGCCATCGTGTCGGTGACGCCTGCGGCCTGGAGCACCAGGAAGACCGATGAGGCGCGAGCCAGAACACGAGCATCATGCAGAACGAGAACAGGAGCGAATACCGGAACCACCGAGACCAGGCCGAAGCGCCTGATCGTGACCTTGGTCCGCCGTGGCTCCCCGAAGCCGTGCGAACGCTCAGCCCGGCGTGGCCGGACCGCGCCGCCCAGCTCCACGTCGATGACGGGAGCGTCGGGGGTTGTCGTCTGGGGAAGGGATCTTCAGCCGTTGTAGTCATCCTCGCACCGGGGAAGGTTCTAAGGGTACGCCGACCCGAGGGCAAGCACCCGGAAGCCCTGGATAATGTTCGGAACGGGCCTCGGCCCGCGAACAGGAACCGCACGTGGGCAACCGCGGCGACCGCCAGCAGGACCGGGGCGACCACCCATGAGGCCGGCTCCGACATCGCTGAGGAGCAGCAAGCCGCCCACGCCGATGCCGGCGCCCCCGAGGGCGAGCAGCGCGTCGAGGACCCGGTGAGGCAGCCGGGTCCGGAGCGGGAACGTGGCCGAGCAGCAGCAGCGCGGCGGCCGCGAGGAGGAGCGACCAGCCGGCCATCGGGTCCATGGCGGCGAGGATACGGGTCTGGTCAAAGCGGCCCTGGGTCGGTGCCGATGCAGCCCGCGTGTGGAAGGCTGCGCGCATGGCATGGAGCCGGCCTGGTGCTTCCTGTGCCGGATCGAACGGAGCGGGCGGACCCGCGCATCGCGTGGGTCTCGACGCACGGACGACGAGAGCGACCCGGACGATCGGCCGGTCCGATGACCCTCGCCCAGGCGAGCTACCTCCGGTTCTTGTGTGATGAGTTCGAGGAGACGTTCGATGCCTCGCTGACCGACGGCCAGTCCGCGATCGTCGTCGCGAGCTTCCTCGACGAGCCGATGACGGACGCGCAGGCGCGGACGCTGTTCTTCCTGAGCCGAGGTCGTCGGCATGGAGGCTCAGACCGGCCTCACATACGGCCAGGCCGCGATCGAAGATCAGAAGCCTGGTCGCTATCCGCGGCCTCAAGTCCGCCTGAGCCGGGCGAGCCCTCCCGCCGCAACGCGACGGGCCGCGGAGCGTCCTGCGATGATGCGGGCCGTGGCCATGGCGATCCCGCCCGACCCCGATGACGATGCTCGCCTCGGTCTTCGCCTGGCGCTCATCGGTCTCGTCGGGATCCCGCTGACGATCGTGCTCGTCGGTCTGGCGCCGCACGGGCTCCGGACGGTCTCTACCTGGTCGGGCTCGGCGCCGTAGCCCTGCGTCTCGCTCGTGGGAGGGCTCGGTGAGGCGCGCCCTGAGCGCCGGCACGGCGCTCAGGGCGCGCGCGCATCGCGGGCGCCATCCTGGGGTTCTGGCTCGGCATCACGGCGGCGGTGCTGTGGTTCTGGACGGTGGTCGGAGTCACGTTCTGAGGAGGCGTGAGCGCGTGGCGACCGTGAACGTCGAGAGCGACCTCCGGATCATCCTGTGGATCCAGGCCATCCGCGCGTTCCTCTACGGGTTCGGGGCGGTGATCTTGGGTTCGGTGCTCGCGGCCAGTGGCGCGAAGCGCGCTCGAGGTCGGGCTGGTCGGCGCGGCGATCCTGGCCGGGATGGCGTTGTCCGCGATCGTCGTCGGCATCGTCGGCGACCGTTCCGGTCGCCGACGAACGTACGGCGCCCCCGCTGGTGATCCTCGGCGTGGTCGGTCTGGGCTACGCCCTGACCGACCGCATCTGGATCCCTCATCCTCCTCGCGCTCTTCGGCACGATGTCGACCGACGCGAACGACAACGGCCCGCTCACGACGCTCGAGCAGGCCATGATCGGGACAGGCGCCGGCCGCGTCCCGTGCTTCGCGTGTTCGGCCGCTACAACGCGCATCGCGTTCCTGACCGGCGCACTCGGGGCGCTGGCCGCGGGCGGGCCGGCGTTCCTGCATCAGGTGTGGGCCGGGGCGTCCTGCCGATCGCCGATGGTTCTTGCTGTTCCCGATCGGCGCGATCGTCTGCGTGTGGCTGGCGACGCGGCTCAGCGGGGTGATGGAGAGTCGAGGACCGCGCCCATGCTCCGGCTGGAGCGGTCGCGAACGCAGGTGTTCCGGCTCGCTTCGCTCTTCTCGATCGACGCGTTCGCGGGCGGGTTCGTCGTGACGGTCTTCATGGTCTATTGGTTCTCGGTGCGGCGTTCGGCGCGTCGCAGGAGGTCATGTCGGCGGTCTTCTCGCAGCCGGCCTCCTTCAGGCGGTGTCGTCGATCGCGGCGGGCCGGATCGGCGAAACGGTTCGGGCTGTTGAACACGATGGTGTTCACCCACCTGCCGTCCAACATCCTGCTGATCCTGGTTCCCCTGATGCCCACGCTCCCGCTCGCGATCGCGGTCCTGTTGCTCCGCGTTCGTGCTGTCGCAGATGGACGTGCCGACCGAGGCAGGCCTACATCGCCGCGATGGTGGATCCGGAGGAGCGGACGGCGGCCGCGGCGACGACCAACACGGCGCGCTACGTCGCGCGTCCGTTCGGTCCCCTCGTCGGGACGGCGCTGATGCACTCCGTCGCGCCTCGGGGCGCCGTGGGTCGTCGCAGGCACGCTCAAGTCGGTATACGACCTGCTCCTGTGGCGGACGTTCAAGAAGGTCCCGCTGCCCGACTAGGCGATCACTCGTCGTCCATCTGGATGATCGACGGAGCGATCGCGGCGACGTGCTCGCCGTCGTCGACCCGCATCGTGCGGACGCCCTGACTCGAGCGCCCCACCCGGCGGATGTCGGCCGCGACCGACCCGCTGCACCTTGCCGGACGATGAGATCGTCAGGAGATCCTGGTCCTTCGAGCCGATGAACGCGCCCGCGCAGCTCACCGGTCTTCCGCGTGAGCTGATGGCCGATGACGCCCTTGCCGCCGCGGCCCTTGGTCGGGTAGTCGGCCGAGCGCGATCGCTTGCCGTACCCGTTCTGCGACACGCTGATCATCTCCTCGCCGTCCGGATGCGAGGCGCGAGCGCGATGCACCTCGTCGCCGTCGGCCAGCCGCATGCCGATCACGCCGCCGGTCGCGCGCCCCATCGGACGGACGAGCGACTCCTTGAACCGGATCGCCTGGCCGCGCCGGGACACGAGGAAGCACGTCGTCCTTGCCGTCGGTCAGGCGGACATCGATCGAGCTCGTCGCCTGCCCGCAGGTTGATCGCGGCGAGCCCCGTGCGGGCCGACGTCGTACTCCGGCAGCGCGGTCTTCTTCACCATGCCGTGCTTCGGTCGCGAACAGCAGGAACCGTCCTTCCGCGTACTCCTTGAGATCGAGCACCGCGCTGACCTTCTCGTCGGCGCTCGACCGAAACGCCGGGCAGGTTGGCCGCGTACAGGCCGCGGGCGATCCGTGACGAATCGGGCACCTCGTGGACCTTCACCCGATACACCTTGCCCTGCGTCGAGAAGAACGAGCAGCCAGTTGTGCGTGGTCGTCGTGAAGACGTCCGTGATCACGTCCTCCTCCTTGAGGGTGGCGCCCTCTGATGCCCTTGCCGCCGCGCCCCTGCCGCCTGAACGCGTCGATCGGCTGACGCTTGACGTAGCCGGCGCGGCTGACCGTGATGACGACGTCCTCCTCGGCGATCAGGTCCTCGACGTCGAACTCGCCCTCGTCGGCCTTGAGCTGGGTCCTGCGGGCGTCGGCGTGCTTCTTCGTGATCTCGGCGAGCTCGTCCTTGATCACGCCTCGGAGCTTCTTCGGGTCCTTCAGCAGGGAGTTCAGGTACTTGATCCGCGCGAGCAGGTCCTCGTGCTCCTGCTCCAGCTCCGCGCGCGCCAGCCGCGTGAGCCGCCGGAGCGGCATGTCGAGGATGTGGTTCGTCTGGACTCTCGCTCAGCTTGAACTTCTGCATCAGCTTGGTGCGAGCTGCCTCGGAGTCCTGGGATCCGCGGATGATCTTGATGACCTCGTCGAGATGGTCGAGGCGCGATCAGCAGGCCCTGCACGATGTGGTCGCGTTCCTCGGCCTTCCGCTTCTCGTAGCGCGTGCGGCGCGTGACGACGTCGACCTGATGGTCGACGTAGTAGCCGATCATCTCCGCGAGGTTCAGCGTCGCGCGGGCACGCCGTCGACGAGCGCGAGCATGATCACGCCGAAGTTGTCCTGCAGCTGCGGTGCTGCTTGTAGAGCTGGTTCAGCACGACGTGCGGGTTCGCGCTGCGCTTGAGGTCGATCACGAGCCGCATCCCCTGCGCGACCGCTGGAGTGGTCCTGAGCGTCGGCGATGTCCTTGATCCGCCCGGACTTCACGAGGTCGGCGATCTTCTCCGCGAGCCGCGCCTTGTTCACCTGGTACGGCAGCTCGGTGACGACGATCCGGGACGGCCGGCGCTGCCCTCCTCGATCGACGGACACGCCCGGACCTTGATCGACCCGCGGCCGGTCTCGTACGCGTCGCGGATGCCCGTCGCTTGCCCATGCATCGATGCCGCCGGTCGGGAAGTCGGGTCCCTTGACGAACTTCACGAGGTCCGCGACCGTCGCCTCGGGGTTGTCGATGATAGTGCACGACCGCGTCGATCACCTCGCCGAGGTTGTGCGGCGGGATGTTCGTCGCCATCCCGACCGCGATGCCGCCGGAACCGTTGACCAGCAGGTTCGGGAACCGCGGACGGCAGGACGACGGGCTGCTGCTCGTACCCGTCGTAGTTCGGGACGAAGTCGACGGTCTCCGCATCGATGTCGCGGAGCAGCTCCATGCGCGATCGGCGCCAGCCGCGCTTCCGTGTAGCGCATGGCAGCGCGGCGGGATCGCCGTCGACGGAGCCGAAGTTGCCGTGCGGGTCGATCGAGTGGGTGGCGCAGCGACCAGTCCTGTGCCATGCCGCACGAGGGCGTCGTACACGCGCCTGGTCGCCGTGCGGGTGGTACTTCTTCACGACCTCGCCGACGGCCGCACGCGGACTTGCGGTGCGGCCGGTCCGGCCGCAGGCCCGACTCGAGCATCGACCAGAGCGATCCGGCGGTGGACCGGCTTCAGACCGTCGCGCACGTCCGGGCAGCGCCCGACTGACGATGACCGACATCGCGTAGTCGAGGTACGAGCGCTGGATCTCGTCCTCCAGCTGGACCGGCTCGACGTTCCCCGCGAACAGACCTTCCTGTGACACGGGTGCTCCTCGGTCTCCTCTCAGACGTCCAGGTTCTGGACGTACTGGGCGTTCGGCTTCGATGAACGCCTTGCCGCGGCGGCACGTCCTCGCCCATCAGCACGGTGAACAGGCGATCGGCGGTCGGCGGCGTCCTCCAGCGTCACCTGCAGCAACGTGCGGCGCTCCGGATCCATCGTGGTGTCCCACAGCTGGGACGCGTCCATCTCGCCGAGACCCTTGAACCGCTGGGGATCGAGCTTCTTCGCCGTTCCCGTTCGCGTTCCGGTAGTCGTCCCACTCGACGCTCCGTGTAGAAGTAGCAGCTCCTGCTTGCCCTCCTTCACGAGGTACAGCGGCGGCTGCGCGAGATAGACGTAGCCGGCGTCGATCAGCTGCGCGCATGTAGCGGAAGAAGAAGGTCAGCAGCAGCGTGCGGATGTGCGCGCCGTCGACGTCGGCGTCGGCCATCAGCACGATGCGGTGGTACCGCGCCTTCGTCGATGTCGAACTCGTCGCCGATGCCGGTGCCGATCGCGGTGATGAGCGCCTGGATCTCGATGTTCTCGAGGATCTTGTGCAGCCGCGCCTTCTCGACGTTCAGGATCTTGCCGCGGATCGGCAGGATGGCCTGGGTCGCCGGATCGCGCGGCCTGCTTGGCCGAGCCGCCGGCCGAGTCCCCTCCACGATGTAGAGCTCGCACGCGGCCGGGTCGTTCAGCTGGCAGTCGGCGAGCTTGCCCGGCAGCGATCCGGACTCCAGGAACGACTTCCGCCGGGTGAGGTCGCGCGCCTGCTTGGCCGCGAGCCTCGCCTTGCGGCCGCGGAGCGCCTTCGTGACGATGCGCTTGCCGTCGCCGGGTGCTCCTCGAGCCATGTCGGCGAGCTTGCGCGTTGACGGTGGTCTCGACGAGCGAGCGCATGAAGGCGTTGCCGAGCTTGCGTCTTCGTCTGGCCCTCGAACTGCGGATCGCGGAGCTTCACGGACGATGATCGCGATCAGGCCCTCGCGGACGTCCTCGCCGATCAGGTTGTCTTCCTTCTCCTTGAGCAGGCCCTTTGCCCGCGCGTAGCGGTTGAGCACGTTCGTGAGCGCCTTCTTCAGACCCTCCTCGTGCATGCCGCCCTCGTGCGTGTTGATCGTGTTCGCGAACGAGTGGAACGACTCCGCGTACGAGTTGTTCCACTGCAGGGCGATCTCGACCTCTGCGGTCCCGTCGCCCTCTTCGCCTCGATAGTACACGACCCGGTGGAGCGGGCTCGCGCCCTCCGCGAGGTACTTCACGAAGTCCACGAGACCGCCGCGTGGCCTTGAAGACCTCCTTCGACCGCGCGTCGCGCTCATCGATGAGCTGATCTCGACGCCCTTGTTGAGGAACGCCAGCTCCTGCAGCCGATCGGCCAGGACCTTCGCTCTGAACTCCACGCCCTCGGTGAAGATCTCGGGTCCGGCCAGAACCGGATCGGGGTGCCCGTCTTCGTAGCTGCCCTTGCCCTTGGTGAGCTTCTTCGTGACCTTGCCGCGGCTGAAGGCCATGGTGCCACGTGGACCCGTCCCGCTGGACCTCGCGCCTCGAGCTTCTGCGAGAGCGCGTTCACCACCGAGACGCCGACGCCGTGGAGACCGCCGGAGATGCTTGTAGCCGCTCGCCGCCGAACTTCCCGCCGGCGTGCAGCACGGTGAGCACGACCTCGACGCGCGGGGCGGCGATCCTTGCGCCCGGGATCGGCTTGACGGGGATACCGCGGCCGTTGTCGAGCACGCTCGCCGAGCCGTCGGCGTGGAGCGTGACCACGATCTTGTCGGCAGTATCCGGCCATGGCTTCGTCGATCGCGTTGTCGACGACCTCGTAGACGAGGTGATGGAGCCCTCGCGAGCTGGTGGTCCCGATGTACATCCCGGGACGCTTGCGGACCGGCTCGAGGCCCTCGAGGACCTGGATGCTGCTGGAGTCGTAGCCGGGCTGTTGCTTGGTCGTTCTGGTCCTGGTGGTGCGTTTCGCTGGGGTTGCCAACCGTCCTCCGATCGGGGCCGCACGGCACCCGCCGCGAGCCTGCGGGGGCGTGCGGCGGGATGTCGCACGAACGCCTCTATCTTACCGGACGAGGGGACGTTTGACCGTATCCGAGGTGCCGAAATCAGCCCTGCTGACCTGCGGTTTCTGCGCTTCTGCGGGACGCCGAACCGACGACGATCCGGACGGCCTTCACCGACCCCGTCCCGAGCGCTGCGTCGGCCCGCTCCCGGATCTGTTCGGAGAGGAATCTCGCCTGCGCTCCCCACGGCCCGTCGGAGGCCCGGACGACGAGGATCCCGCCCTCCAGCGGACGCCGGGCTGCGTCGCGCGCGGCGAGCCGTTCGCCCACCAGCTCGCGGCCACTCGGCGGGCGAGCGTCGCGATCGGCATCCCGCGACTGAACACGTCGCTCGCGCATCAGCGCGTCGACGATCGTCCGCCGATCGGCACCGGATCCCTCGGTGCGCGCGCGTCCGGCGCGTCGTCCGAACCCTTCGAGTGCGGCATCAGGCCGCCTCGCGCGCGCGGTGACGGTGCCGGCGCGCACGTCCCAGCATCGCCGTGCGCCCGCGCCGGCACGTCGGCTTCGTCGGCGACGCGTGATCGACGACCTGACCCGGTCGCGGTGCCGCGAGATGCCCGGCGATCCGGTCGCGGCGGCGTCGGGTCGAGCGCGCTGAACGGGTCGTCCACCAGCAACACCGGCGGCTCCCCGATCGCGGCTTCGACGGCCGTCGCGAGCCCGAGCCGGCAGGCGAGCGCCGCGACCCACGTCTCGCCGTGGCGACGCGAACTGCGGGCACCGAGATCGCGCACCGCGAGCGTCCAGATCGTCGCGGTGCGGGCCGACGAGCGACGTCCGGCGCTGAAGCTCGTCGGATCGGCGCTCGTCGAGCCGGTGACGGAACCCCGCCTCGACGTCGCGGTGGCGCACGTTCGGGCGCGTACCGGACCAGGCCAGGTCGTAGCCCGCAACCGCCGCAGAACTGCCTCGACGCCGTGCGGGCGCCGATCGCGTCGCACGGCCTCGGCGCGCGCCTCGGATCACGGCCGATCCCGGTCTCGATCAGCTGCTCGTCCCATGCCTCGAGCTCCGGCGGCGCGCCCCGGCCATCGTGCTCCTTCAGGAGCCGGTTCCGCTGCCGGAGCGCGCGCTCGTACGAGCTGGTCAAGGTAGTCGCGTCCGGTTGGAGCAGCACGGCGAGTCTCGTCCATGAACCACTGCGCGTGCGGAGCCGGGTCGCCGCGTGACGCATCGGCGAGATCGAACGGTCCGAAGAACACGACGCGCACCTGGCCGGCGGAGATCGCGCCGTCGCCGGACCGGCGATCGGTTGACTCTGCACGCTGGCTCGCGCCCTGCCGGTCGGGATCTCGACCTCGACGAGCACCCGGCCGTCGCGCGTCTCGAACTCGCCGCGCGCGTACGCCGGCCTCGGCGCCGTCGCGCACGAGCGGCTCGCTGCGCGCTCACACGCGGGCGACGCCGAGCGCGATACAGGAAGTGCATCGCCCTCCAGCAGGTTCGTCTTGCCCTCACCGTTCGGACCCACCGCCACGATCAGCCCGTCGGGCACCGGATCGATCCGCGTGTAGCGCGTGGTTGCGGAAGTCGCGCAGCTCGACCCAGGCCAGGCGCATGGCGCGGAAGCCCTGCGACCGGCAGGCTTGCTGCAGCTCACCGCCGCGGGCAGCCGCACGGGCATCACGAGGTACGTGAACTCGTCGCCCTCGCCGTGCACGACGCCCGGCTTCCAGCCCGTCGCGCACGTCCAGACGGATCGGACTCGCCCGTTGGCGGCGGTCAGTCCGTCGATCAGGTACTGCGGGTTGAACGCCACCGTCAGGTCCTCGCCCTCGTAGCGCGCCTCGACCGTCTCGACGGCCTGGCCGAGGTCCGGGCGAGCTGGACGAGAGCTTCACGCCGAGCGCGTTGAACTCCAGCCGCACCGGCGTGGTGTCGCGAGCGAGCAGCCCGACGCGGCGCACGGCGTCCGAGCAGCTGCTGGCGCGAGACCGTCAGTCGGCTCTCGTGCGTGTCCGGCAGGAGCTGGCGGTAGTTCGGGAACTCGCCCTCGATCAGCCGCGACGTGAGCGTCAGCCCGCCGACGCTGAACGACACCTGCGCCTCGTCGACGAAGATCTCGACCGTGCCCTTCTCGTCGGCCGACGGCGGCCGCGCCCGGCCTCGGACAACGCGCGCTCGGGCACGATCGCCTTCGCCTCGCCGTCGGCGCGTGGCGACCAGGTCGCGGACCGCCAGCCGGTACGAGTCGGTCGCGACCAGCACGCACGCCCTCGCGGCTGACCTCGACGCAGCACCCCGGTGAGGACCGGTCGGGCCTCGTCGCGGCTGGCCGCCCGCGCCCACCTGCGCGACACGGCCTCGGCGAACGCGCCGGCCTCGGCCTCGACCTGCGGTGCCGCCTGGCTCCTGCAGCCCGGGAAGTCCTCGGCCGGGAGCAGCCGCAGCGTGCCCTCGTAGGCCGCGCAGCGGATCCGCGCCTGGCGACTGGTCGGTCTCGAACGTCGACGGGCGCGTCGGACAGCGACTTCACCGTGTCGCCGAGCAGCCGAGCCGGCACCAGCGCGATCCCGGCTCGGTCACCTGCACGTCGATCGTCAGCCGCGCCGAGACCTCGAGGTCGGTCGTCGTGAGCGTGAGTCGCCGCCATCGGCGGCACCGTCCAGCAGCACGCCGGTCAGCGCCGGGATCCCGGGCCGCGACGACACACCTCGCTGAACGGTCTGCAAGCGCCTCGGACAGCGCATCGCGATCGCATCGGAACTTCACCGTGGCACACCCCCTGTTCGGTCTTACGTTCTTGACAAGACCGGTAGTAGTAGGGCCGGTGGAAAGGTGGACAACCCGCGTCGTTCCTGCAGCGAGTAGCCCGTGTCCGACATGTGGACCGGTGGGGAGAAGTCGCTGCCGCTCGGCTGCGAGCCGATCGTGCGACGCGATCCGCACCCACCGCGGGTCCCCGTGGTTGTCCACACGCTCACGACGGTCCCCCGAACGCGGCCGCGGACGATCCGGGTCAGGTCCTGCACCTGGCGGAACGTGGCATCGCGGGCGCGCATCTCGTCCTCGACCTTCTTGATGCCGTGCAGCACGGTGGTGTGGTCGCGGCCGCCGAAGATCTCGCCGATCTTGACGAGCGACAGGCCCGGTGCACTCGCGCATGAGGTACATCGCGATGTGGCGCGCCTGGCGTGAGCGGCCGCGAGCGGGACTTCGACACGAGATCGCCGGTCGAGAGCGAGAAGTAGCGACGCGGTCTCCTCCAGGATCAGCTGCGGCGGGATCTCGTGTCTCGGTCTGCGGGATCAGGTCCTGCAGCGCGCGCTCGGCGAGCTCCTGATCGATCGGCTGCGCGGTGAGCTCCGACCAGGCGACGACGCGCACCAGCGCGCCCTTCGAGCTCGCGGACCGATTGATCGAACTTCGACGCCACGAACTCGATCACGTCGTGCGGGACGGCGATCGTCTCGCGCTCGGCCTTGAGCTGCAGGATCGCGATCCGCGTCTCCGAGGTCGGGCGGCTGCACGTCCACGCACAGAGCCCCATCGGAACCGGCTCACGAGCCGCTCCTCGAGCCCGGAGAGCTCGTGCGGCGGCCGGTCGGACGCGATCGCGATCTGCCTGCCGGCTGCCGTGGAGGTGGTTGAACGTGTGGAAGAACTCGGTCTGGGTCTCCTCGCGCTTGGCGAGGAACTGGATGTCGTCGACCAGCAGCACGTCCACCTCGCGGTAGCGCTGGCGGAAGCGGTCGCCCTGCCGTTCGCGGACGGCCTTGATGAACTCGGTCACGAACTGCTCGGAGGTCACGTACTTCACGCGGATGCCGGGGTCGAGCCGGTACATGTGATGGCCGACCGCGATCAACAGGTGGGTCTTGCCCAGACCCACGCCGCCGTAGATGAACAGCGGGTTGTAGGCCGTCGACGGCGGCGCCTCGGCGACGGCCATGCGCCGCGGCGTGCGCGAACCGGTTGCTCGGACCCGGCACGAACGCGTCGAACGTGTAGTTGGGGAACGGGAGGCCGGGGCGCCGAGCGAGACCGCTGTGGCGCGCCGACCGGACCGCTTCGCTGCGGCTCCCCGATCGGGGCGTGCGCGGCCGGCGCCGCAGGCGTGGCGTCGGCGACGGGGTCTCGTCCAGCGGATGACGCATCGCCCTTCGTACCTCGAACTCGATCTTGACCGGGCTGCCCGCACGACGGCAGCGGCCGCTCCTCGATCAGCGAGAGATGGTTGTGCTGCAAGCCGCTCACGGACCAGGGGGCTCGGCAACGGCCAGCGTCGAGGACATCGTCGACGAGGCCGGCGGGCCGCGACGTCGGAGAACCACATGACGAGTCGTCGTGTATCGGGAGCTCCCGCGCGCGCGCTGGCCAGCACACCCGACCACGCTTCGAGCGCCGGCATGCTCCGGCGTATGCCGTCACCATGCCTATTCCACAGGACCTTTCCACAACGGTGGATAACCGATACGGGAGTGGGTCCTCCGACATTCGGAGACTCAGGGCCGTCACGCGCCCGGGGAAGGCGGGCTGGACGATAGCACGGTGGTTTTCCACACCGCACGCGTGCGAAGGGGTCTTGACGCTCTTTCTGTTGTCAAGAGCCTTGGCCAGCGATGATGGCGCCCCGTATACTCGCTCGCTGGCCGGCGTGAGCCCGGTCCATCGCATCGAGCGAGGATCGTCATCCGATGGCCAAGGGCAAACGGACCTACCAGCCGAACAACCGCCACCGTGCGAAGGTGCACGGCTTCCGTCACCGTATGCGCACGCAGCGCCGGTCGGTCGATCCTCGCGGCTCGACGTCGCAAGGGGCGCGCACGGGTCTGACCGTCTGACCTGCGCGAAACGAGGTCGCGGTGCGCATCGCTGCGACGTGCGGCGTGGTCTTCGATGAAGGCCGGCCGGTTCACGGCGAATCGGGTCATCGTGTTTCCGCGCCCGGGACCGCGGGCGGCCGGCATACGTCGCCGGTCGCAACGGTCGGCAGCGCCGTCGAGCGGAATCGAGCGTCGGCGCATCCTTCGAGCGGCGTGGTCGCCAGGTCGCGCAGAGCATCGTGACGGACACGACGCCGTCCTCGTGGCCCGCGAGCGCCGATCCGTGGGCGCCAAGACGCAGGACCTGGTGGCCGAGATGAGCCAGCTCCTTCGCAGCGAGATCACGCGGCCGCATGAGACGCCGTGCGACGCAGCCTGCGCAGCGCGGGAGCTCCCGTCCGCGCGATCGCTGATCGGGTGCATCAAGGTGTACCGCGTCGGTCTCTCGGGCTGCGCTCGGCGGCCAATGCCGGTTTCTACCCGAGCTGCAGCCGCTACGCGGAAGAGACGCGATCAGGGCGCACGGCGCCGTCCGAGGGTCGTCGACTGGCTCTTTGGAGGGTCCTGCGCTGCAATCCATTCGGACGCGGGCGGCATCGATCGGTCCACGGCGCGCATGCCCGAATCGTATGACGACGTTGTACGCCGCGCGTCGGACCACGAGATGGCGCGGGCGTAGGCGGAAGCTTGGTCGCCGATCGCCGTATGGCAGCGGCCTCCTGAATGCGCTCGGCTGGTGCCTGGCCCGGATCTACGGCGTCGTGCCCGAACTACGGCATCGCGATCATCGTGCTGACCGCTCGTCATCCGCCTCCTCCTGCTTCCGTTCGGCATCAAGCAGATCAAGAGCATGCAGCACATGCAGGCCCTGCCAACCGAAGCTCAAGGAACTCCAGAAGAAGTACAAGAACAACCAGCCAGAAGCAGCAGGAAGAGCACGATGAAGCTGTACAAGGAGGCCGGGCGTCGAACCCGCTCGGCGGCTGCCTCCCGATGCTCCTCGACCCTGCCCTTCCTGTTCGCGATGTACGCGGTCATCAGGCCCCGACGGTGACCCCGTCCCAAGATCCGCTGCACAAGGGCGCCTTCATCGTGGCCAACAACCACCTTCCGGAACGACAGCGCCCTTTTCCATGAACGTCCTGACGCACCAGAACACTCGACTTCCTGTTCGATGAACCTGCAATGCAACGCTCGTGGGGGCCGGAACCCAGGTCGACATCAAGCACAACATCCGGCCGACGGGCAGACCAAGCAATTGCCCGGGGCCGGCAATCCGACTGGACCCCACGCCCGCCCCGATCCTGGGCAAGGGCGGCACCGCCGTGCCGTTCGCTGCCGAAACCCTGGGAACGTTGGACTGCGGGAATCAGCGGTTCCCCGACACGATCCCGTACATCCTCGCTCCTTGCTGATCATGGTGGCGATCGACGTTCTTCCAGCACCTGGCAGATGCAGCGGGCGCAGCCCGAAAGACTGCGCAATCGTCCCAGCAGCAGGCGATCACTCGAGTGCATGCCGCTGATGTTCGCCTTCTGCGGGTCGGCAGTTCCCCGCCGGGCCTGGTTCGTGTATTGGACCGTTTCGAACGGTCTCCAGGTGGCCCAACAGACGTACCCTTCGCGCCGGACATATCGGCCCCGAGGCCCTCGAGCGCCGTATGGCCGAGCAGAATCAGAAGGCCGCGACACCCGCCGAAGACGCGGCGTGATGAGCTGGATGACCGGAGCGTGCCCAAGCCGTGCAGAACCAGCGAGGTCAGACACCGCCGAAGCCGAAGTCCAAGGGAGACGGCTCGACGCCCCAGCGGAAGAAGCGGCCGAACCCAGGCTCCGAAGAAGCCGCCCAGCGGCGGGTCGTCGCAGACCGCCAAGCCGCCCGCGGTGGCATCCGGGCCGCCGCCGGAAGGGCGCGGCGCCGGGGAACCAGCTCAGGCCCAACCCGAAGCCGGACCAGCGGGAGGATGAGCACTGATGAGCAACGACCCGCCGGACGACATCGACCTCGAGGAACAGGCTGACGCGGTTGCGGACTTCGTCGAGGAGCTCCTCGGCCAGATGGACATCGACGCGATCGCGGAGCCGGCCCAGCAGGGTGAACGCGTTCTATGTCGACATCCTCGAAGGGCCGACCGGAGGACCTGGCTCTGCTGATCGGGCAAGCACGGACAGACGCTCGATGCGATCCAGGAACTCACCCGCAACGTCGTCGGGCGGCGCCTCGGATGAGCGTATCCGGGTGCTCGTCGACGTCGAGGACTACCGGAAGCGGAGAGCCACCCGGCTTGAAGAACGCGCACGCGAAGCGGCCGAGCGAGCGCTGGCGACCGGCCAACGAGCAGGAGCTCGAGCCGATGGACGCCCTCGAGCGGAAGATCGTCCACGACGCCGTCGCCGCCATCGACGGGGTTCAGAGCGGTTCTCGGGGCGAGGATCCGAATCGGTTCGTCGTCATCAGCCCGGCTCGATTGACAGGAACCTGATCGCCCCTGTTCCTGTAGGGATGTTTCACGTGAAACATGAGGCTTGGGGTCCGTGGGGCGAGCCTCTCGGCTTCGAGCTCGACGCCGCGACTGGCCGCATCGGCTGGACGCACTACGAGCAGCTGCTCCTGGAACGAGCTCTCCCTTGGGATGGTCGGATGCGGCGATCGAGCGCCAGCTCCGCGAGCGCCACGTCGTCGATTCACTCCGCGGGTGCCGCTCCTGGGTCCTGACCGGGCCGAGTGGTCGATCTCGGCTCCGGTGCGGGCCTGCCGGGATCCCGCTCGCGATCGCGCGTCCAGGACCTGACCTTCTGGTTGGCGGACTCCGCGAGCGCCGCGTCGCCTTCATGGAGCTGGCGGTCGGACAGCCTGGGCTGAGCAACGTAACGGTCGTCGCCGGCAAGGTCGAGCAACTCACCGGTCCGTTCGATGGGTGCCTCTCCCGAGCCTTCGCCGAGGTCGACCGAGCGTGGACGCATCGCCGAGCGACTGCTTTCACCCGCCGGCAAGCTCCTGTTCTGGGCCGGTCGGACGCTTCGATGTCGGTGCAGGAGCTGCCTGAGGGAGCGCGCATGTCGGTTTCTGCCGCACCTCGGCCTTGCGGATGCCGGGCCTGCTCGTTATCATGAGCCGGCAGTGAGCAAGCCTTCTCCCGGCGCTACTTCGTCGTCCCCTCGTTCTGACACAGGGCACCCAACGCCCGGCCACGCGCAAGGACCGAGGCGAAGAAGCAGCGCCGAGCGCCCCGGCAGACGCCGGGCGTGGCGCGGATCGTCGCCATCGCGAACCAGAAGGGCGGCGTTGGCAAGTCAACCACTGCCGTCAGCCTCGGAGCGGCCCTCGCCGAGCTCGGCTACCGGATCCTCGTCGTCGACCTCGACCCGCAGGGCAACGCGTCCACCGGCATGGGCATCCGTCACGAGGCGCGCGGCGTGACCGTCGTACGACGTCATCGTGGCGGAGGCCCCGATCGACGAGCGCCATCGTGCCGACCCCGGTGAACGATCTGGACGCGGTCCCCTCGCACGATCGATCTGGCCGGGCGCGGAGATCGAGCTGGTCAGCCAGTTCTCCCGCGAGACGCGACTCAAGAAGGCGCTCGGCCCCGTCGGGGAGGGCCGCTACGACTTCATCCTCCTCGACTGCCCGCCCTCGCTCGGCCTGCTGACGATCAACGCCCTCACGGCCGCGGAGGAGCTGATCGTGCCGATCCAGTGCGAGTACTACGCGCTCGAGGGCCTGGGACAGCTCCTGCGGAACGTCAGCCTGGTCCAGCAGAACATCAACCCGGAGCTCAGACTCACCGGGCATCGTGATGACGATGTTCGACCCGCGGACGAAGCTCTCGGAGCAGGTGGTGGAGGAGGTCCGCCGCTTCTTCGGGGAGGTTGTGTACGACGTCGTCATCCCGCGCACGGTCCGACTCTCCGAGGCGCCCGGGCTTCGGCCAGCCCATCACCGTCTACGACCCGCGGTCGAAGGGTGCCGAGTCCTACCGGCAGCTGGCCGCGGAGGTCGCAGCCCGACCGCCGCCCGGACAGCCCGATGCCCGTCTTCGACGATCTTCCGTCCGTCGTGGTCCGCTCCATCCGCGATCGCTGGCGGAACGCCATCGGACGAGATCCCTGAGGAGACGCAGCCGGACGCGAGGATGCTCGACCCCAGCGACCAGTCCTCCCAGATGGAGGCAGTTGCCGAAGCCGGAGCCTGCTGCGGAGCCGGATCCACAGCCGGAGCCGGAGCTCGCTCCGAGCCAGACCCGAGCCCGAACCCGAGTCCGAGCCAGCGCCGGACGCGGAGATGGCCTCAGCCCCAGCGAATCGGGGTCCGACCCGCTTCCGGCCCCGCCGGCACCGGCCCTCGAGATGCGACCCGCAACCGGAGCGACCGAGCGAGATCGGGTGGACCGAGTGAGACTCGGAGGCGGCGGCCGAGCCGCGGGTTCGGCCGCCGCGACAGGTGCCTGGCACCGGGTCGGCTCCCGGAACGACGGGTCGTCGTGATCGACGAGGACGCCGAGATGCGACATCGAGGCCGCGAGGGAGCCCTTGGTCCAGGTGCCCCAACGACGCCGGCCCGCCCGTCGATCGCGCGAGCGACATCGGGGCGACGTTGCAGGATGAGGACGCGCCGAAGCGCCGATGGCGGCTGTTCCGCAAGGGAGGCCAGTGATGTCGAAGCGAGGGGGGCTCGGTCGAGGGTTGTCGGCGCTGATCCCTGGCGCGCCCGAGGCGGGTGAGGCCGCGTCGGGACTGATGGAGGTGCCGGTCAACGCGGTCGCGCCGAACCCGAAGCAGCCACGGACCCGCTTCGACGACGAGACCATCGCGACCCTCGCCGCGTCGATCAGGGAGGTCGGGATCCTGCAGCCGCTCGTCGTCCGCCGAGCGGGGACGGGCGGTACGAGCTGATCGCCGGAGAGCGACGCCTGCGCGCCGCGAAGGCGGCCGGACTGGCGAGCGTCCCGATCGTCCTTCGGGATTCCGGAGGATGCCGACCTCCTGCGTGAAGCGCTGATCGAGAACATCCACCGCGAGGATCTCGAACCCGATCGAGCAGGCCGAGGCGTTCAAGGCGCTGCTCGGGGAGCTCGGGCTCAAGCAGGAGGAGCTTGGCGGATCGGGTCGGTGTGTCGCGGTCACACATCGCGAACACGATCCGGCTCCTCGCGCTTCCTCTTGACGTTCAGCAACTCCTGGCCGACGAGAAGATCACGCGCCGGCCACGCGCGCGCGGTGCTCTCGCTGGGCGACAAGGAAGCGATGACGTCGCCTCGCGACGCGATCGCCGGCCGAAGACCTGTCGGTCCGCCAGACCGAGGACGTCGTTCGACGCTTCCTCGAGGTTCCGCAAGCGACCGAAGACAAGGAGCGCGTCGCGGAGTCCATCACGGCCGAGGCCGGATGCCAACCTCGCCGAGGTTGAGGAGATCCTCTCGGAACAGCTCGCCACGCGGGTTTCGATCCAGATGGGCAGCGAAGCGCGGGAAGGTCGTGATCGAGTTCGGGTCGCCGGACGACCTGGAGCGCATCGTCTCCGAGATCGTCGGATCCGGCCCCGGCCTCGCCCCCGATTAGGTCCGAGCGAGGACCGACCTGTAGGACGATGTCACACAAGTCGCTGAGCGTGAGTCCGCTGTGCCTGGGCGGCCATCGGCACCAGCGACGTCTCCGTCATGCCGGGCGAGACGTTGACCTCGCAGCACCCAGGGCTGCTCGCTCGTATCCGACGATGAGGTCGACCCTCGTCAGGATCCCGGAGGCGGAGGGCCGAGGCGTGCGGTCGAGGCCGCCTCGGCGACGGCGGCAGAAGCGCCCTCCGAGGTCCGAGCCGGGCAGAAATACTCGGTGGCGCCGGCCGTGTAGCGTGCGGCGTAGTCGTAGATCCCCTCCTTCGGGACGATCTCGACGAGAGGCAATGGCTCGAGGTCCGTGCCGGCGAGCGCTGCCGCCACCTCTCGGCCCTCGACCTTGGCTTCGATCAAGGCCGCCCCGCTGAACGACAGCGCAGCCATCACCGCCTGGGGAAGGTCGGCCTCACGCTCGACGAAACTCATCCCCAACGCCGACCCGCTCCTCGAGGGCTTGACGACGCACGGGAAGGCCGATGCGTTCGATGGCCTTGCCGAGTGCGGCGCCCCCGCCGAGATCGCGGAGGGCCCAGCCCTCGATCACGACCCACGGGGGCGTCGGGACGCCGGCGCGCCGGAGCGCGTCCTTCGCCAGGACCTTGTCGAACGCAACCTCGCAATCGAACGCCGCGGTGCCCGTGTACGGGATCTCCAGGAGGTCGAGGAGGCGCTGCACCGTTCCGTCCTCACCTTCCTTGCCGTGCAAGGCAAGCCAGCATAGGATCGGGCCGACGCTCCGCTGAGCGCCTCGACCAGCGGCACCTCGGCGGGATCGAGGAGCCACGCCTCGTGCCCGAGCTCCTCGAGTGAGAGTGTCATACGACGTCCGCTCGGAGGGAGACGTCCCGTTCCGGCGTCCGGCCGCCCGCCACGATCGCGATCCTCATGATCCGTGCAGGCTCCGGTACAGACGCGCGTCATCCTCGAGGAGGGTGGCGAGTCGGGCGACGCCCTCACGGATCCGATCCTCGGTCGGATAGCAGTAGGCGAGCCGCATCCGATTCCGCGCCCCGCGCGTCGGGATAGAACGCAGTGCCGGGGACGTAGGCGACCCGTCGCTCCACCGCTGCCGCGAGCATCGCCGGTCGTATCGGACCACTCGGGAAGCGTGACCCAGACGTAGAAGCCCCCGGACGGACGGGTCCACGTCGCCGTGCTGGGGAAGTGCTCGCTCGAGGCATCGAGCATCGCATCGCGGCGCGAGCGATACGTGATCGATCAACCCGGTGAGCGCGGTCCTCCATCGCGCGTCGTCGGCGAACCATCGCTCGGTGATGAGCATCGTGAAGTTCGAGCCGCAGAGATCAGCCGCCTCCTTCGCGAGCACGAGGCGCTGGATCACCGAGGATCGGCGAGCGCCCATCCCACGCGCACGCCTGGTGAGAACGTCTTCGAGACCGTTCCGAGGTAGATCACGTTGCGAGGATCGAGGGAGCGAAGACAGGGCAGCGGCTCACCTCGAACCGCAGCAACCCGTACGGGTTGTCCTCGATGATCGGTATCCCGGTCTCGCGACACAGCGCCACGAGCTGCTCCCGGCGGCGTCCGACATCGTGACACCGGCGGGATTGCCGAAGTTGGGGACCGTGTACGACGAACGTTGGCCGCTCGCCGCGCACGATGGCTCCTTCGAGCTGTTCGACGATCATCCCTTCGTCATCGAGCTCGATCGTGAGGAATCGCGGCTGGTACGCAGCGAACGCGGTGAGTGCGCCCGACGTAGGCGGGCGCTTCCACGGCGATCAGTGTCACCGGGGTCGATGAAGATCTTGCCGAGCAGATCGAGCGCTTGCTGGGCGCCGGTCGTGATCACGACGTCGTCGGGTCGGCGTCCACGCCCTCCTCGGCCATGAGCATGGCCGCGCGCTCGCGCAGGGCGAGCTGTCCCTGGCCGCCTCCGTACTGCAAGCGCCGTCGGTCCGAGATCGCGGACGACCTCGGTCGCAACCTCGAGCACCTCCTGGGCAGGAAGCGCTTCGACGTAGGGCATCCCGCCTGCCAGGGAAACGACCTCAGGGCGTGAGGCCACCGGCGAAGAGCGCCGCGTACCTCGGATGCGGACATCCCGGAGGTCCGTTCGGCGTACCGGTCGACGAAACGATCGATGGAGAACTCGGCCATGGGGAATCGAAGGAAGACCTTCAGCCTAGCATCCGCGTTCGTCCGGACCGAGGACCGCGGTCAGATCGTGGACGGTGGCGGAGGTGGTGGCATGCCGACGGCGGGCGGTCTGGATGCCGCCTCCGGCCGACCGATGACGAGGTAGACGATCGCGCCGATCACCTGGGTAGCGCGCATCACGACGATCCAGATGAGCTTCGTCCCGCTGCGGTACATCGAGTCATCTGGGACGCGGATGCAGTCGACGAGCGCGAAGCATCCACAGCGCGATCCCTCCGATCCAGAGCAGGCCGAACGCCGCCGACGAACAGCCACTCCATCTAGGGGTCGACCTTCGGGAGAACGCCGGCGGCGACGACCTCGAGCATCTCGAGGTCGTCGTACAACTCGTGGTTCAGGAAGATGCGCTGGACGCCCGCCGCCGCGTATCCGCGGAGGCGAGCGGCCGCTCGGTCGGACGATCCCACGATGCAGTCGCGTCTCGATCTCGGCTCGGTAGTCCTCGAACGGACCGGCATCCGGATCGATCGCGTGCGCGCGATGGAGCTTCTCGAGGTATTCGTCCTCGGTCCGTCCCACGAAGAACCACGTCATCAACGACGTCACGAGCGTGGAGGGATCACGGCCTTCGGCCTCGAGTCCGACCGCGCGCGCGCGAAGCGCCCGGCGACTTCGTTCGGCAGGCCGCCCACCGTGTTGAACTCGTCCGCGTATCGACCGATCAGTCGCTGCATCCTCGGCCCGACAGCCTTCCCGCCGAGGATCAGGGGTGGGTGCGGATGCTGCACCGGCTTCGGGAGGAACTCGGCGTCCTCGCAGCCGGTAGTACGTCCCGTCGAACGAGAACCGCTCCTGCGTCCAGAGTCCGTGGACGATGTGCAACCGCTTCCTCGAGTCGAGCCCAGCGCTCGTGCACGTCGAAGAACGGGAAGCCGAACTGCGTGTGCTCCTCCTCCCACCAGCCTCGCGCCCATCCCGACCTCGACGCGGCCACCGCCGATCTCGTCGACCGTCGTCGCCGCGCTTCGCGAGGAGCGCGGCGCGGACGGAACGTGACCGGTGACACCAAGCGTGCCCGAGCCGGATCCGCGACTGTGCGCGCGGCGAGCCCGCCGAGCAACGTCCACGCGTCCGTGGACCCCCGGCCCGAGACGCCCCGCGCGCTGAAGTAGTGATCCGATCGGAACAGCCCCTCGAACCCGAGCCGCTCGCACGCGTCCGCGAGCGCGCACCAATCCGGCCACGTGACACCTTGCTGACCTTCGATCATCAGGCACACGCGCATGTCGGTAGCCTAGCGGTCGATGTCGGAGCACCTTGAACCACCCGAGCGAGGCGCGGCCGCGCCGTCCGGGCGATCGTGCTCGGGGCCGCGCTGGGAACGGTGCTCGCCTTGCTCGCACGGGCGCATGATCGACGCGCCGGTCGCGCAGCCACCTAGCCGAAGAACCGTCGCGCGCCGTCCGCGACCGCGCGGGCGACGCGCGGCGCGAACCCCTCGTCGTCGATCAACGAAGCCTCGAGCCTCGTTCGTCGTCACGAGCGGTTCGACCTGCACGGCAGGCATCCTCGTCTCTCTGAGCATCCCGACCGTCAGTCGCTGCGAGGCGGCCGCGGCGACCGAACTCCCGCTCCAACTCCTCCAGGATCAGCTCGGCGAGGCGCCGGCCGGCGGGGAGTAGGTGGTGGCGCTGCCGAAGTACGAGCAGGTCGGACCGCTCGCCTCGGGGACGCCGCCTCCGAGGTGCACAGACACGCACAGCGAGCGCGCCGAGCTCGTTCGCCACCCGGGCGCGATCCGAAGGTGCGGCCGTCGTCGCCGTGCAAGGATCCGGGCTTGGCACCGAGGCCCGCGAGGTGTTCGGCGACCGACGCGGCCATCGCCGCGCGAACGTCCTCGGGGCCATCGGCCGGTCCGTCCCCGGATCGATCACGATGATCTTCCCGTGGATCGAGCCGCGCATCCCGCGCAGCTCCTCGACCTCCCGCACGACCGCGCGGCTCGGCACGTCCTCGAGCGGCCGCATGCGTTGGATGGTCGCGATCGTATGCAGACGCCGACCATGCCGTCGGGCTCCTCACCGACGTTTCGTTGGAACTCCCGCACCGCCAGGTCCGTCCGCTGGCCGTGAACCCCGTCTTCCTTCCCGGCGTCGAACCCCAACGCGTTGAGCTTGCGTTGGAGCTCGCGGACATCGTCGCCTCGGAAGGAGGCGCGTGCAGGTAGAGGGTTCGATCCCCGAGCCGGAACCCGGCCTCGACGAGCTGCATCCAGGTGTCCGGCCCCACCAGGCCGTCGACCCGGAGATGCCGGAGATCCTGGAACGCGCGGATGGCGGCTTCCGTGGACGGACCGAACCAGCCGGCCAGCTCACCCGGTGCCAGCGCATAGCCGAGGGCCGCCAGTCGCTGCTGGACGTCCAGCACCTCGGACCCGTGGTCCCCGAGCCGGAAGACGGTCATGCGCTCGAGTCTGCGACTCGACCGGGTGACCCGCAAACGCGACGGTTCGCGCGGTTACAGATGCGGTGCGAGGTCGCGCAGGATCGCGTCCTTCGGCTTCGCGCCGATGACGCGGGCGACCTCCTGCCCGCCCTTGAACAGGATGAGGGACGGGATCGACATGACGCCGTAGGTGCGCGTGGCCTGCGGGTTCTCGTCGATGTTGAGCTTCGCCACCTTCAGGGTCTCGCCCTTCTCGTTCCCGATCTCCTCCACGACGGGGAGACCATGTGGCACGGGACGCACCACTCCGCCCAGAAGTCCACGAGGACCGGGGTTTCGGAGTCGAGGACCTGTGCCTGGAAGTCCGTTTCGTTCACCGTTCCGATGTTCGCCATCTGCTCTTCGTTCTCCTTCGTTCGGGGCCTCCCGCGGGATCGCGCAGGAACCGACGCCTACGCTCCCAGAACGCTTGCCGACCGGGCCGGCATTCCGTCAGTGGGCGTGGGCCTCATGCTTCGAGGAAGCGCTCGGCGTCGATCGCCGCCTTACACCCCTGGCCCGCGGCGGTGACCGCCTGCCGGTAGACCCGTGTCGGTCACATCGCCCGCCGCGAAGACCCCGGGCACGCTCGTCGCCGTCCGAGGCTCGGCGACCGTGATGTACCCTCCTCGTCCAGCGCGAGCTGTGCCGCGGAACAGCGACGGTGTTCGGGTCGTGTCCGATCGCGACGAAGACGCCGTCCGTCGGGAAGGTGCGCGATCCCCGGTGCGGACGTCGTTCAGCGTGACCCCCGAGACCGCGTCGTCACCGTGGACCTCCTCCACCGTCGCGTTCCAGATCACGTCGACCTTCGGGTTGGCGAGCGCGCGCGCCGACCATCACCTTCGACGCGCGGAACTCGTCGCGGCGATGCACGATCGTGACCTTGCTCGCGAACTTGGTGAGGAACGTGGCCTCCTCCATCGCGGTGTCGCCCCCGCCGACCACGACGAGCTCGCGGTCGCGGAAGAAGAAGCCATCGCACGTGGCGCACGCGCGAGACGCCGCGGCCTCGGAGCTTCTCTCACCCGGAACGCCGAGCCACTCGCGCCGTCGCACCGGTCGCCACGATGATCGTGCGGGCTCGCCATTCCTGGTCGCCGGCCCGGACGGCGAACGGCCGCTCCGAGAGGTCGACGTCGGTGACGTGCACCGGGAGGATCTCCGCGCCGAAGCGCGCGGCCTGCTTCTCCATCTGATCCATCAGCTCGGGGCCGAGGATGCCCGTCGGCGAAGCCCGGATAGTTCTCCACGTCGGTCGTCAGCATCAGCTGACCGCCGGCCTCGAGACCTTTCAGGACGAGCGGTGCGAGGTTCGCCCGCGCGGCGTAGAGGGCGGCCGTGAACCCGGCCGGCCCCGAGCCGATCACGATCACGTTCCGCGGTCCGTCCACTGGGTTGCGAATCCTCCCATAGCGGTGAACGCCCGCCTATTCCCGAGGTCAGGAGAGAGATCGGGCCGTCCGCCTGCGTTGACGTCAGGCCGGAGATCAGGCCGTCGCCTGCGTTGACGTCAGAGATGGAGCAGTCGCGGCTGGATGCGACCAAGACGCGAACGATGTTTGCCGGCTGCCCGGCCCGGGGCCGAGAGGTAAACGCCGAGGACGGCCGGGACGCCCCGATAACGAGCCTGGATCACGCGGACGAGCTGCCCCTCCGGCGCCTGCTGGCCGGTGGTGTCCGTGAAGGCGCGATCGACGCATGTGACCGCGTCTGCGAACGAGATCCGTTTCTCGGGTGTGACGCTCGCCGCGACGGGGACCTCGCGTCGCCTGGTCGTTGATCCGGAAGACCGCTCCTCCTGGCCGCGGGAGGAGGTCGCGTGAGCGACTCGACGCCCGCCAGGTCGTAGTTGACGTTCTGCGTCTCGACGGAGGTGGCGCAGGGATGCGGCGCGCGGCGCGGCCGCATCCCCGGCCGCCGCCGTCGTGGCGGCGGGTTCCCGACGTGGGGCAGGACCAGCGCGACGACGAGGAGCGCGGCGGCGATGCCCGCCGCCGCGCCCGCCCACCGGTACCACGCCGGACGTCCCGGCGGTGCCCCGGCGGCCGGATGGCTCCGGCGCGTCGTCTCGCCTCCGCGATCGCCGCGGCGCCGAGGTCGCTCGGCGCCGGCGTCTCCGGCACCGGAGCGAGGGCCGTCCGCGCAGCGCGGGCGAGAGGCAACCTCGTCGCGGCACCGCTCGCAGGAGCCGAGGTGGCGCTCGACGGCGGCGCGCTCGCCTTCGGCGAGCGCGCCGTCGGCGTACTCCGCGAGCAGCGCGTCGGGTGGCTCATGGTTGGTCCTCGGACGCTCGGGCCGGCGCCTCCGGTTCCCGGTTCGTGACGCCCATCGCGCGCGCGAGCGCGACCCGCCCGCGGTGCACCCGGGACTTCACCGTTCCGATCGGGACGTCGAGGATCTTCGCGATCTGCTCGTACGCCATGTCGTGCAGATCCGCGAGGACGAGGGCAACGCGGAACTCCTCCGGAACCTCCCGGAGGGCGACGACGGCATCGTGCGTCCCGGCCGGCTCTTCCGCATGGTCGGGAACGGCGGGTCCCAGCTCGGGCTCCGGCGGATCCTGGTCCCCGCGAGCCGGAGCAGCGGTTGCCGGCGGCGCTTCCGGGACAGGTCGTAGCAGGCATTGACGGCGACGCGGTGCATCCACGTCGTGAACGCCGCGTCGCCGCGGAACTGCCGGAGCTTCGTGAGGACGGAGAGGAAGGTGTCCTGGACGGCGTCGGCAGCGTCCTCGGGATCCCCAGCACACGGAGGCAGAGGTTGTAGACGCGTTGGCGGTGCCGTTCGACGAGTCGTTCGAAGGCGTCCGTCTCTCCGAGCAGGAACCGGCGGACCAACTCCTCATCGGGCTCGAGCGGATCCACGAGCGCACGCTACAACGAGGATGGAGACGCGGTTTCTCGCTGGACGACCTTCGTGAGATCTCTGGTGAAGGAGAACCGCCCCGCGATGATGCTGGTCGCGGTCTTCCGGAGCGTGATCGTCACGTCGCCGGACGTCGTATCGACCTTGCACCAGCCCTTGCCCATCGTCGCGTCGGGGTCGGCCTGGCGGACGGAGAGCTCGGCGGCGCCGCACGCGGCCGTGACGTCCCGCTCTGTTCTGATAGGTCGAAACGGCGGTCGATGCGGCCGTCGCAGCCGCGTCCGACAGACGGAACTTGGTGAACAGGACCGACGCCGTGTCGATCGCGAAGATGCCCAGGACGGCCACGAACAGCAACCAGACGACGATGATCCTCCCGACCATGCCGGACTGTTCGCGGTGCACGCGCCGAAGGGTTCCTCGCATCCCGGTCTCCATCACGCTCCGCGGCGCAGCCGGCCGAGGAGCGCCTCCTTCACTTCATCGACCTCGTGGATCCCGAAGATAAGCGCGCACGCCAGGAACACAAGCACCCCGGCGGCAACGCTCGCGGTCACCTGGACGAGCGCGGGCGAAGGTCCGATCGACGTCCAACGCGATGCCCACAGCGCGCCGAGACGCCGGCTGGCTGCCGCAGCCGTCACGACCGCCGCCAGCAGCTGTCTTGGCGACATCGTCGTGCCGACCTGCGTTCGTCGGCGCCCTGGAGCCGCCGCCGCACGATCGACGAACAAGAGGGCGGATCCGAAGACGTAGGAGACGGCGTGGCCGAGGGCGAGCCCGGTCACCCCTCGGTGCCATGCGAAGGCGAGCAGCAGGTCTGCCGCGATGTTCACGACCGCGACCCCGATGTTGACGAGCGCCGGGGTTCGCGAGTCGTGCATCGCGTACAGGGTGCGCGTCATGAGCTGGAAGGCGAGAAGAACGGCAGACCGATCGCCGAATCCCGCGAGGATGTGCGCGAGGACCGGCAGCTCGACGCCGCGCACGGCCCCGTGGCCCGGCGAGCAAGCGCGACGATCGGTCCCGCGGGACGACGTACCCGCGGCGGCGCGGGATCATCACGATCAGTCGTGTCGCGGAACCCTGCGCGAGAACGAGGTCGCGGACGCCATCGCCCGATCACGCGCGGTCCATCGATCGGCCATGCCGGGCATCAGCGCCGTGAAGATGGAGACGGCGACGATCGCGTGCGGGAGCGAAGAAGAAGCACGAACGCCTGGCGAGTAGCCGCCAGTGTGGCGCCTGCCGAGATCCTGCTAGCGAGCCTGATGGACGATCAGGTACGCGACCTGGTTCGCCGACGACGTGAGACGACGACCCACCGAGCGAGATGGAAGAGCTGGCGAACGCTCTCGTGGCGCCAATCCCAGCGGAGGCGCCAAGCGGAACCCGATCCCGCGGGCGCTGGGCCACAATGCCGCGGTCATGGCCAGGACACCGAACGTCGTGCCCAGCGCCCAGCAGCGTCTTCTCGGCGAGCGTGAGCGTTCTCGACCCGTGGTGGCGTCGTCCGCGCATCGCGATGAGGGCGAACATGGTCACGATCACGGCGAGGTTGTTCAGGACCAGGCGCGTACATCTGGCGCCGCGAACCGGCGGTTCGCCGTGAGCAGACCGCCGCGACCGCGCGCCGAGCCCGTAGAAGACGATACCGCGGCATGAACCATCGGAGGAAGAACGTTCCGAGCTCGATCTCCTGCGCTCGACGGATCGGATCGTCGACGCCTCCCGAGGTACAGACGCATGCATCCACGGCGCGATCACCGCGCCGGACGACGGCGACCCCTGTCAGCAGGACGAGGCGTATCGTCAGGAAGCGGTTCGCCAGTCTCGAACTGAGCTCCGCGCCCACTGATCCCTGTCGGCCGACGAGCGCCGGTACGAAGACGCTCGTGAGGATCCCGCCCAGCACGAGCTCGTAGATGATGTTCGGGGTGGTGTTCGCCGCGTTGTAGCTGTCCGAGACGACCGTGAACCCGAGCGCCGCGAGCGTCACCGTGACACGCGGATCAGACCGGTCACCCGCGACAGCAGGCGTGCCGCCCGACATCACGGCCGCGTTCCGGACGGTGGCCTCGCGCGAGTCCACCGCGTCGGGGCGTCGGCCGGCGTCAGCTCGAGACCTTCGTCCGCCGGAACCACCTCCGCGAATACAGCAGCGCCAAGACGCCGGCTGCGGCGAGCGTGACGAGCAACGCGATGTGGTTGACCGCGGTCGAGCGCACCACGCATCGCCTGAGGCTCGCCGATCTCGTCTCCGTTCGGTGCGGTGACGTCAACGAGGATGGGGTTCTGTCCGGCCGCTTTCGCGACGACGCGGAAGGTCAACGACCTGATCCGGGTCGCTCGAGCAGGGACGGCTTGCGCAGGTCCCCGTCGGGGTATTCGAACTGGGAGGACTGCAGCTGCGATCGTCACCTGGAGCGGGATGGGACCGGGATCGCCCATCAGGAGCGGATCGTGCCCTCGCCCGAGGTGAACGTGAACCCCTGACCGACCTGTGGCTTGACGCTGTCGAAGGCTTGCTGCGTCGCCGCGTACACCGCGTTCAACCACGAGGTCCCGGCCTCCCAGTCCGTGACGTAGGACGCCGACTCGGCGTAGTAGGCGTCGTTGGTGTAGCCCCTGCGTCAGCCGGGGTTCCTGTGTCAGCATCGAGTCGTAGGTGCCGGATCCGATGCTTGCTGCTCGCGGATCTGATCGATGTACGAAGGCGGGAAGGAGGAGGCGTCGGGGGAGCGGAGGACCGCGGGTTCGCCGGACGGGTTCACGCCGGCGACGAACGTCGCCAGCATCTTCAGAGCCGCAGGAAGGCGTGCGGTGCAGCCGCTCGAGCATCGGCGTCCACATGCCGGGGACAGAGACGACGGGAGCGCGAGCGCGATCCCCGGACGTGTCCACCCTCCGGCACCGGTGACTCCTTCCAGATGACCGCGAGCTCGCCCAACACGGCCTGGGCGGCGCGCACGGGATCGGCCACCAGGTCGGGCCGCGCCAGGAGCCCTTCGACGCCCGGGTCGGGCAGGACGATCGTGACGTTCGAGCCGTCGGGAGCGTTCACCGTCGCGGTCGGATCGGGGTTCAATGTCGGCCCCTGGGCGTGTCGAGCGACCGTGTCGACGTTCCCGAGGCACGGTCGTCGCGCCGCTGTCCGCGAGCCAACCGATCGCATCGTCGGAGAGCGACCCTGCCGTCGGCCTGGCGACGTCCGTCTGGAGCGTCGTTCCCGTCAACGACTGGAGGGTCTCGACGCCGCGTGAACGTTGCGCCTCCAGATCGCGCCCCAGCCCGCTCGCGAGCATCGACGGGATCGTCGGACCCGCGAACGGCGTGGCCACCGTTCGAACGCCGGGCCCATGGGCCGCGTTCGAGAGCGAATCGAGGAACGCGGCCGCTTTCAGGGGACCGTCCGTCCCCTTCGGCACGGCCGTCCCGTCCGCCAAGGTGAATCCGCTGGCCACGCGTTGCGCCTGCTCTACGAGCGCCGGCTCGACGATCACGCTCATCGGGAACTGGCCGGCGGGGCCTAGCCGGCCGAGCGCTCCGTTCAGCGCGGCGATCGGCGCGCCGAGCTGTCCCCTGGGGGCTGAGGGCGTCCGGAAACGCCGTGTCGAGGAGCCGCCCATCGGGACCGAACGCGATCGTCGGCTGGAGCTCGATCCAGACGCGAGCAGCATCGGCGCGATCGGCGGCTGCACGAAGTACAGGACGGGGGTCGTGAGGGAGGCCACCACGGAACCGTTCGATCGCACGTCCACGCCGCGCCGGGTAGACCTGGCTGTCGGTCTGCTCGATCCCGGTCGCCGTCGAGAGATCCACGCTTGGGATCTCAACGTGGTCGCCGTGTTCGGCTCGAGCTTCCCGGCGACCGGATCCTCGGTCTCGAACACGGGGCTGGTCGGGCCCTCCACGAGCGACGACTCGTACCCGGCGACCGTCTCGTAATGAGGACCGATCGACAGGCCCACGGACAGATGTCCGAGCGAGCTGGCGCTGAGGTTCGTCGCGACGACCGAGATCTTCAGCCGGGGATCGCCGTAGCGCGCGTTCCAAGGGACTGGCTGAGCAAGGAGAGCGAAACGGTCCGTGCTCTGGGCGGACGCCGGCACCCCGAGCGGCAGCGTGAAGGCGAGGAAGCTGATGACGAGCAGCGCACGGACGGCGCGTTCCACGGGCGCATCCTAGCCGGGCCGGTCTCAGCCTCTGGCGAGCCTCGCGACCTCGGCGATCCGTAGACGGCTGCGACGAGGAAGAGGAAGGAGCCCACCAAGAGCCGCAGGGTGCGCTCCGGGTCCCGAGCGCGATGCTGGCTCCGATCCGCGCACCGGGGATGACGCCGAGCACCAAGACGAACGCGATCTCCCAATCGATGTGCCCGAGGGCGGCGTGCACGATCGTGCCGGGAATCGCGATGACCGCGATGAGGACCAGGGACGTGCCCAGCGCGCGTTTCAGCGGCATCCCCAGCATCGTCGTGACGAACGGGACGAGACGATCCCGCCTCCACGCCGAGCAGACCGGACACGAGACCGGTGAACCCGCCCAACACCGCGTACTGCCATCCCGGTGTCGTGCCACGTTCGCGGATCCGGTATCGGGCGGAGCGCCCGATGCGCACCGCCTGCCACCCGATCAGGACGGCGGTCACGAGCAGCAACCAATGGGGATCGATCAGCGACGTGAGCCACGCGCCCGCGGCAGCCGCCGCCGATCCCGGGATCGCGGCGAACCGCACGGCTCGCCAGCTCACCTCGTGAGCGCGGCGTAGGTGTAGCCGCCGACGAGGGCGGTCGGGATCGCGACCGGCAAGCGGGTGCCGACCGCGATGTACGGGCTCCCGCCGAGCAGCTCCTGGATGGCCGGTGTGGTGATGATGCCGCCGCCAACGCCGAACAGACCCGACAGCACGCCCGCGACGACCCCGATCAGCGATGCCGAGGACGCATCTGCTCGGTCGTCACTGCAAGAGCTCAGCGGCGCGAGCGAGGACCTCTCGTTCGCCGCGATACGCCGCTCGCTTGAGCGCTCGCTCCAGCGGGAACCAGCGGATCTCCTCCATCTCGTCATCGCGATCGTCCACGTCGCCGCCGACGTGTCGCATCAAGAAGAAGTGCACCCGCTTAGCGGATCCGGACGTCCTCCCAGACGTAGATGTACTTCGTGTCGCCGAGGTCCGCCTCGATCGTCGCATCGAGCCCGGTCTCCTCGCGGACCTCGCGAACGGCCGCGTCTTCCCGCGATTCCCCCGGTTCGATCCCGCCCTTCGCGAGGCCCCAAGCGAGGTCGCCGCGGCGCGTCCGGCGCGAGGCGAGGACGATCTCGATGCCTCGCCCTCCCGCCGGTACACGACACCGCCGGCCGAGACCTCGCGCTGGGTGGGGATGTGCCGGCGGGGCCGCTTCGCCGAGGCCTTCTTCGAAGTTCCTTCGCTGATGTTCCTTTCGCCTTCGTCCTTCGAGGCGCCGCCCCCGATCGCCGCGCGCTCGGTTCCGTTGCTCGGCTTTGGTCTTCGCCGCGTCGGCTTCGCCGGCGTCCCGCTCGAGGTTCCGGTATCTGGCGCCCGCCGTCGCGGCGCCGGTTCTGCAGCGCCGTCCGCCGCTGCTTGCCGCGGCGGCGGTTCGCCGGAGACCGAAGGAACTCTTCACCAGCCATGACGTGCGGATAGTAGCCCTGGGTGGCCGGTCGCTCAGGCTCCAGGCCATCGTGCCGAAACGGAGGTGGGATGAACATCGACGAGCTGCTTCGGCATACCGTGGAACGGGGGCGAGCGACCTGCATCTGAAGGTCGGGAACGTGCCGTTCCTCCGCGTGGATGGCGACCTGCAGCCGGCGCCCTTCGCCGAGCTGACATCGGAGGACGCCGCCGCGTTCGCCCTCGCGGTCATGAGCGAGCACAAGCGACAGGAGTTCGAGACCACGAACGAGGCGGACATCGGCTACACGCTGCAGGGCGTCGGACGCTTCCGGATCAACGTGTTCCGTCAGCGTGGACTGGTCGGGCTCGCGGTTCGGCGCGTGCGTTCAGAGATCCCGACCTTCGAGGAGCTCCGGCTGCCCGGTCGTGATGCGGACGCTCGCCGACAGTCCGCGTGGGCTGGTGTTGATCACCGGACCGACCGGGACCGGGAAGACCACGACGCATCGCGTCGATGATCGGCCATATCAACCGTTCGCGTCGTGCCCACATCGTCACGATCGAGGATCCGATCGAGGTCGTGCACGACGACGAGCTCTCGATCATCCAGCAGCGCGAGGTCGGGATCGACACGGGCTCGTATCAGGCCGCGCTCAAGCACGTCGTCCGGCAGGACCCCGACGTGATCTTCGTCGGGGAGATCCGCGACGCCGAGTCGGCACTGTCGGCGATCCAGGCCGCGGAGACCGGCCACCTCGTGATCTCGACCCTGCACACGATCGACTGCATGGAGACGATCAACCGCGTCCTCGACCTGTTCCCGCCCCAGCAGGCCAAGGAGGTCCGCACGTCGTTCGCCGGCGCCCTCCGCGGGATCGTTTCGCAGCGGCTCGTGCACGAAGGCCGACGGCAAGGGGCCGCGTGCCCGCCGTCGAGGTGCTCGTCAACACGGGGCGGGTCTTCGACCGCATCGTCGATCCCCGAGCAGACCGACTCCGATCGTGGACGTGATCGCCGAGGGCGGCTACTACGGGATGCAGTCGTTCGATCAGGCGCTGGTGGGCCTCGTGAAGGAGGGGCTCGTCGACGGTGGACGAGGCTCGGCGCACCGCGACCAGTCCCCGACGACTCGATCTCAGCTCGCGGGCGTCTTGGACCGCCGGTCGGCGTTCAGCGACGAGCAGTCCGCCGGGATGCCGTTCTAGACCCTTCCGCGATCCGGCAGCTCTCCGGCCGCCCGCTGGGCCAGCGATCTCCATCGGGATGCCGAGCGGTAGCCGTACGCGATCGCCAAAGAGCAGGTACGGGGATGAACAGCGGTCCCCACGCGCGGTACTGGCGGACGTGGTGCCGCTCGTGCGCGCAGCAGCTGATCCTTCGACCGGGCGCGCCGAGACGACGACGAAGCCCGATGCGTCATCGCGACGCGGTGCAGCGCCCGGAGCATCAGCCGGGTCGAGCCCTCGAGCGCTCGGTCGAACACGCAGGAGTCCCGCCGCGACCGACGGCCGCTGGAACGTGAGGAGGCCTGCGAGCAGGCCGATGCGGCGGTGTTCGGCGATGTCCAGATGAACCCCAGCCAGATCGGGCACGGACAGCACGGTAGCGCGGTCGACCCCGGCTATCCTCGTCCCGTCATGGCCGACCGGTTCCTCCGGCGCAGCCTCGACGTCCCCGGCGCTCGCGATCGAGCCTCGGCGCCCGCTTCGCCGGACGCCGGTCACGAGCTCTTCCTCGTGGGCGGCAGCGTCCGCGACCTGCTGCTGGGGACGAACGGTGCAGCGATCTGGACTTCGCCACGAGCGCCGCACCCGCCCGAGACGACGCAGGGTTCTCCATGGGTGGGCGGACCGCCGCTACTTCGTCGGGGTGCGCTTCGGCACCGTGGGCGCGCTCAAGGGCGGGACGCTGCTGGAGATCGCCACCGTTCACGCCAGGAGGTCCTATGCCGAGGGCAGAACCGCAAGCCGGCGGTCACCTTCGGGAACGACATCGAGACGGACCTCGGCCGGCGCGGATTTCACGATGAACGCGATGGCGGTCGCGCCTGCCCGGACGGCGAGCTCGATCGACCCGTACGGTGGGGTGCCGCGCTCTCGCGGCGCGCTCGTCCTGGATACGCCGCACGGACCCGTCGGTCGCGTTCTCCGACGACCCGTCCGGATGGTGCGCGCCGCGCGGTTCGTCGCGCAGCTCGATGTCGACGGCCGCCGATCGCGATCGTCGAGGCGATCGACCGCGATGCGGGATCGTCTCTCGACATCGTCGCCGTCGAACGGATGCGCGAGCGGAGATCGACAGGTTGCTCGTCGCCGACGCATCCGGCGACGCGGCTCTGACGTTGCTGGTGGAGACTCGGGATCGCCGAGATCGCATGTCCTTCCCGGAGTCGCGGCGCTCCGGCTCGAACAGGATCCCGTGCACCAAGCACAAGGACGTGCTCCGCCACACGTACGCGGTGGTCGCAGCGGTGCGAGGCCCGACCTCGTGCTGCGCCTAGCCGGCCTGCTCCACGACATCCGGCAAGCCGAAGACGCCAGCAATCACGCCCCGACGGGGTGAGCTTCCACCATCACGAGGTCGTCGGCGCCCGGATGGCGCAGGAGCGGCTGACCGCACCTGCGGTACCCGAACGCCGTCATCGATGACGTCTGCCACGTTGATCGAGCTGCATCTGCGCTTCCACGGGCTACGGCGACGGGTGGACCGACGCGGCCGTCCGACGCTACGTGCGCGATGCCGGGCCGCTGCTCGACCGGCTCAAACCAGCTCACGCGCGCGGACGTCACGACCCGCAACCGAATCAGGGCCCGCCGGCTGCTCGCCGCGCTTGCAGGACGAGCTCGAGGAGCGGATCAGCGGCCCTCGCCGAACGGGGAGAACCTCGAGGCGATGCGCCGCCACTCGACGGCGGATCAGGTGATGGAGCACCTGGGCATGCCGCCGGGGCCGGCCGTCGGTGAAGCGCGCTGGCCTACCTGCTGGAATCTGCGGATGGAGCGCGGTCCGATCGCCCAGGACGAGGCGTTCCTCCTGCTGGATGCCTGGGCGAAGGGGGGAGGCCTCGCCGGGTGACGTGCTCGGCGGCTACCAGAGCGAGACGCCTACCGCGCGGCCGAGGCGGTCGAGGCTGGCGGCATCCCCGCGCTAGTGTTGCCGGATCACCTCGGGTCCGGCGCTGTGCACGAGTGGCGCAGCACCACCGCGGCGAGCAGGGCGTCATCGACCTGACCGATGAACGGAACGAAGTCCGGGGTAGGTCGACCGGGGAGACGATCGATGAGCGACTGGTGCCGACGAGCAGGGCCTTGCTGCTCCGCGGCACCCAGGGGATCCTTCAAGAGGTCCTTGAAGAGCAGGACGACGTTCAGGGATGAGCCCGACCTAACTCCTTCGGCGAGATCATCCAGCTCCCCACGCGCCAGCCTACCGCGGGATCGGTTCACGCTAAAGACCGGTCACCGGGACGGTGGCCAGACCAGGGAAGAACGCCTTGCCGATGATCGGCGTCGCGCGGGATGAACGAGCGAACCGGGAGTCGAGCGAGTTCGAACGGTTGTCGCCCATCACGAAGTAGAGTCCTTCGGGACCTTCGTGCGCGGGAAATCTCGCGTCTTCTGCGTCAGGTACGGCTCGGCATCGCGATGTCGTTCACATACACCTTGCCGTTCTTCGCCCACACGGTGTCACCGGGCAAGCCGATCACCCGCTTGATGAAGTCCTCGTTATCGGGCTTCGAACCCCGGACGGCTTGGAAGAGCCAATGGTGAACCCGCCGGTCACACCACCACGGTCCGGACGCTTGGCCGGGTCCGGGTCTTCGATCACGATGATGTCGCCGCGCTGGGTCGCCGAGAGTAGGGGATCTTCGTCACCAGCACAGCAGTCGCCGCTGCAGCCGGGCATCCGTGCAGCGTCGGCTCCATCGACGCCTCGGGGATGTGAACGCCTGGAAGAGGAAGGTCTCTGATCAGGACGGCCAGGACGAGCGCCATGATGACGAGCCCGGGCAGCTCCACCGAGGAAGCGGAAGATCGGGTTCTTGGGTCGCTCGGTTGCCTTCGCATCGGGCGCCCGCTTGAGCGCGGTGCGCTCGGCTTCGGTCTTCACGGCCTGCAGGGTATCCGGTTGGACCCGTTCGACCATGAGATGGATCTCGACCGCCTTGAAGGGACGCCCAGACCATGGTCCCGGCCCCGATCGCCATCCTCGCGGCCGAGCCGCTCGCGATCTCGGCGACGAGCCGAGGCGAGCTTGCGAGCCGCACGCGGGCCCAGTCGCCCACGACCCGCGACCTCCTCGACGACCCCTGGACCACGTTGCGAGCGGACCCCTCGGGGCGGGCGGTGTGCAGCGCCACGTCGGCGGGCCTCAGGGTGGCGAGCACGTCGTCGACGGGACCGACGGGATGCCATCCGGCCAGGGGACGGTCACGACCCCGTCCTCGGTCTGCAGCTCACCGGCGCCGGCCTCGAGCGGCGTGAGCCGGCCGGCGAACAGGTTCTATCCCGACGAGATCCGCGGCGTACCGCGTTCGCGGTGCCTCGCGGATGTCCTGCGGCGTTCCGGTCTGGCTGACGCGGCCGTCCTCGAGGATGACGAGGCGATCCGCGAGCGTCATCGCCTCGATGGGGTCGTGCGTGACGAGCAGATGGGGCCCGTCGAAATCGCGCAGGGTCCGGCGGAGGAGCGCGCGCAGGTCGGCGCGGGCCGAGACGTCCACGGCCGAGAGCGGTTCGTCGAGTGATCAGGACCCGGGGCGTCCCGGCGAGGGCGCGCGCGAGCGCGACCCGCTGGCGTTCACCGCCGGAGAGCGTCCCCGGCTTCGCGCCGGGATCGATCCCCGGCGCGAGCCGATCGAGCAGCTCGAGTCTCGCGGGTGCGCGCGGCGCGCGTACGCGCGCCGCGCGCCCGCACCGGGAAGGCCACGTTCTCGAGCACGCTGAGATGCGGGAACAGCACGCCGTCTCTGGAAGGCGATCCCGATAGGCCGGCGTTCCGGCGGCGCGATCGTGCATCGGCTCGTCGTCGAGCAGGATGCGAGCATCCGCGGTCGGGGACCCAGCCCGACGCATCGTCTCGACGATCGTCGTCTTGCTCCGGCGCCGTTCGGACCGAGCGATACGCGAGGGTCTCGTGGTCGCCGGCGGCGAACGTCGCGAGCACCGTCATGCCGCCGCGACGCACCTCGATCTCGGCCTCCAGGACCATGTTCAGCCCTCAGCGGAGCCCCGTGAGCCGCCCGCCAAGCGTCACGAGCACCGCGACCCGAGATCACGACGAGGATCAGCGACAGAACTATCGCACCCCGGGTCGACCTGGCGAGCCTCGTAGACAGCGAGCGGCATCGTTCTGGGTCCGGCCGGCGAGGTTGCCGGCGAACGCGATCGTCGCCCCGAACTCCCTGAGCGCCCGGGCCCAGGTGAGGACGGCGCCCGCAGCGAGCTGCGGCGCGACCATCGGCAACGTCACGCGGCGGAAGACGTACCACGGCTGATCCCCCCATCGCCCCGCCGCTCGCTCGTACCGCCGGTCCAGACCCCCGGAGCCCCGCTTCGGTCGCGAGCACGACGAGCGGCATCGACACGAACGTCGTGGCCAGCACGGCGCCGGCCGTGTGAACGTGAGCTGGACCCCGAGCACGTCATGCAGCCACCGGCCGACCAGACCGCTCCGACCGAGGGCAACGAGCAGCCTGACCCCACCGACCACGGGCGGCAGCAGGATCGGCAGGACGACCGCCGCCCGGAGAAGGTTCCGTCCCGGAACTCGCCCCGGGCGAGCACCCAGGCGACGGGCACGCCGACGAGGACCGAGATCGCGGTCGCCGCGAGCGAGACCTCGATCGACAAGCGGAGAGCAGTCGACGCGCCGACGCCGGAAAGCGCCTCCCCCAGCCGGCTCCAGGGTGCCCGGACGAAGAGGGCGACCACCGGAGGAGGACGAACGCCGCGCCGATGCACGCGAGGGCCACGATCGCGACAGGGAAGCCGAGCGCGCATCCGTTCAGCCGCTGGGCGGACCGAAGCCGAACGTACGCGAGCGTCGCCTGCCTCCGGTCGGCCCGACCCACGTAGTCGAGGAACGCCTTCGCCTGGTCCGGGTACGCGCTTCCCGCCCACGACCGCGCAGTCGGGGTACGTCGCGACCACGTTCACGGCGCTCGGAATCGCGATTCCGATCGCATCGGTGTCCGCCGCCGAGGCCACGTCCGGACGTGTACATCGATCGCGGCGTCGGCATCGCCCGACGTGACCTTTGGCGACGACGCTCGCATCGTCGTCCCCGTTCGAGACCACGCACTCAAGCCGTCGCCTGCGCGAGGATGCCTGGCGTTCTTGGAGCGCCTGCCGCGCATAGTCGCGCCGACCGGGACGCCCTACGGTCAGGCCAGGACGAGTCTCACCCCGATCTCGCCAGCATCTGCTCAGCGGAGGTGAGACCCCCGCCGGGTTATCCGGGGGCGTGATTTGACCACGAGCCGGTCGGTTCAATGCGAAGTTCTGTTCGGTCCGTCACGCCCGGAGCGCTCTGGAGGGCGTCCATCGCGGTCGCCGCCCGCTGACCCGGAACACATCGGCGGTGCCAGTCCGCTCTGGCATCTGCGACGCCAGGTCGGTGGACGAACCGAAGTCGAACGTCACCGTCACGTCCGGACCCGCGGTGTGGAAGCCCTGACCGATCTGCGTGAACGCCTTCGTGAGAGAGGAGGCCGCGAACACCGTGAGGGGCGTCGTGGCCGCCGCGGGACGCAGGTCGATGTCGAGGAGCTTCTGAACAGCCAACCGGAGACCGCGGCCACCGCGACCAGGACCGCAGCCCGACGCACAGCGAGCATCACGAGACCCTCCACCATGACGCTGGTCGCTTTGACGGTCGCGACCGCTTCCATCCCGGCCTCCAGGCCCAGCTCGTCGGCGGCTTCGGGCGGGCTATCAGGGAGACGACGTGCGGTGCGGCTCCGGCTCGGACATCTCGACGGGTCGCGTGAGACTTCTGGTCCCTCGTGACCTTGGGCGATCACTCCGGGAAGGCATTGCGCCGGCTCGTGTGGGCCGGGGCCGTCTGTGGGTCGCGCGTCGTTCGGCGAGGAGCCGGGCGACCTCCCCTCGGCCGGAACCTCTCGCTGGCCGCCGGTCGTGCGGGACGTCCGAGCTTTGCCGTCGCGCTCCCAACGGCGGACCGTTTCGACCCGCACGCCGAGGAGCTCTCGCCGCCTCACCTGGTTCCGGTAGCCGCCGGCCATCCGCGCAGTATACGAGCTTCACGCCCGGCAGTGCCCAGGAAAAACCGGGGTCTTTGGCACCGCGAGAAGCTATCCATGCTCCCCAAAGGAGTCGTGGACCGCCCTGAGCCCGCTGCTTCTGACGCGACGGATGACGGATGGCCTCGATGCATGAGCCTCAGCGGAGGAGCCGGTCGCATCCCGCGGTGAACGGTGCCAACTCGTTGACGAACAACATCGCGACCTGAACGAGGGGCGCGCGACGGCGACCCACCTCGCGATCAGGTACACCCAACCTGGTGGCAGCGGCTCCTCCGTCGGCTGAAACAGCGCTGAACGAACGAGCCCGAAGCCTGGATCGCCTCTCGGTCGGCGCCCGGTGGTTAGCGACTGCGAACTGAACGCGCAGGATGTCCCCTTCCCGCACCAGGTAGATCCTTCCCTTCGACCCGCACTTTGCCCGCGGCTTTCTCGCGGCGTCCATGGACCCGGCTGCGACCAGCTCGTCATAGCTTCCATCACCTCCGCACGGATGAACCCCGCTGCGACGGTGGCATCACTCCGGCCGCTTCCGGTGCGGTGGTAAGCCGTGGTGACTCTCCCACGCGCGCGTCTCGTCGTCGCCCGTCGTGAGGAACGCCGGCCAGTGCCCAGGGCCCGGTAGCAGGCCGCGCATCACTGACTCGAGCCCCGGCTCGTCGACCCCGAACTCCTCCAAGAGCGAGCGCTTCTCCGCCGGCTCCATCTCTGGCGACTCCTGGCCTCGGATCGCGGCATAGACCCCGGACGCGGCATTCGCCGAGCTCGTCCGGTATCGAGGAGCCCTCCTCGAGGTTCGCGATCATCGACCCCGGGGCTTCAGGGTGGATGGAGCGGAGCCCCCGAAGGGAAGCGCCGCATCCTCGGTGCTGGCAGTCCCGCCGAGCGGAGCGGCGTCTCAGCGTCGAGCGCATCCTTCGCGACGCGAGCGCGCCGACGTCCGGCCCGGGTTTCCCCAGTGTCTTCTCTTCTCTGCCTTCTGGAGTGCGGGCCCGACCACCGCGCAGAGGTCCGCCAACACCAGGTCGGCTCTGCACTCCTCCGCGAAGCTCGGATGCCGCGCGACGCGCCGCCCCCGAAGCACCGCACCACTGATCGCCAGCGTCTCGTCTGCCGCGCAAACCGGGCGACGCCCTGGCGCGCTCGAGAGGCCTCCCGGCACGTCGACGAACCGCACCTGCGCGCGTGGATCGGTCTTCGCCGATCGCCCCATCCGGGTCAGGGACATCGACCCGCGATCGGGGACCGGGACCACGGCGAGGTTCGCCCCGGCCTGGCTTCGTGCGAGCAGCCGCGCGCGTCACGGCCGCAGAACAGGGTCGACTCAAGCCGCTGACCGGGACCCTGACGAGCCCGACGTCCTTCATCCCGCCGCCCCCGATGTGGGACGTGGAACGCTCCGCCCGCTGATGACCTGCACCGCACGCCGTTGGTCTGCCCGGGAATCCGTCCACCAGTCCCAACGAACCGACTTCCGGCCCCAGGCGCCGCATCCGCGATCTGTGCCGATGTAGGTGCCAGAGACCGGTCTGGCCGGGGCGCCGCCAGACCTGCCCCGGCCGGCGGTCTCGTTCGCGTCGAAGAGGTACGGGGTGTCCCCGGGGCGTAACATCGTGCGGGCGTGGGCGAGGACCGACGGGCCCCTGCCCGCTCGCGCACGTCTACGACTTGCCCTCCCAGAAGACCTTCGCGACCTCGTCGACGGCGTCGAACAGGAGCTTCTGCCCCTGCGCGCGCGCTTCGGACTTCTCTTGACTCGCCAGCCAGCTTGGTGGCGTTCCAGAAGAGGTCGTGAAGCGTCTTCGGGTGCTTCTCGAGGTGTTCGGGCTTGAAGTAGTCGGTCCAGAGCACCCAGAGCGTGATGTGCTACGCGAGGTCCGCGCGCTCCTTCGATCGAGACGATCGCGCGCTCTGCAGCACGGATCGTCCGGACTCCCGGTACTTCTCCTGACAGGCCTTCACCGATTCGGCCTCGATGCGGGCCGGGCCGATCGTAGACGCCGCACGGAAGGTCGCAGTGCGCATGGATGATGCGGCGTGGTGCGCAGGATGCGGTCGAGCAGGGAAACAACCTCCTTCTCGGCCTCCCAACCCAGGAGCAATCCTACCGCCGAGGTCCGAGAATGCCTTCGGCGTATCGGGCCGGGTTAGCAACATGCAAAACTGAACGAAGCATTACCGAGCATTGCTCCGTCCAGCGGTCGCCAGTTTCTCGGCCCTCATACAAGAAGATGCGCCGGCGATTCGACCCGTCGTGTCGAACCGTGGCAGCTCGGGGTTCTCGTGCATCGGCTTCAGGTAGACGACCCACGGCTCGAGGACGCGGACGCCGTCGAAGCGCCTTCACGATGGCCTGGTTGACCATGAGGCTCGTGAAGGCGCGCGGCGTGAAGAGGTGCTCGCGCCGGAGGCTGATCGAGATCCCCTCCCCGACCGAGCCGGAGTCGGCGGCGATCACGTCGCCGTCGAGGAACGAGAAGGCGCTGCGCTGGGACCGTCTCGTTGCGTGAGCGGCTGACCTTGCGTGCGCTCGATCTCGCCGCAGAGGTCGGCCGCCTGCGCGCGCCGTGAAGTTGTCCTCCGCGCAGAGCCAGATCTTGGTCCGGAGGTTGGCGAGGAGCTGGGCGGCCACGTGCTCGTTCCTGAGCTTCGCCACGAAGCTCTCGTAGGTCTGGGTGGCGATCACGCGCGCAGCACTTCGCCTCGCGGCACTTCGAGAAGAAGTCCCCGTCGCCCGGCTGGGTCGTGTACCCGTCGTACTCGTCCGCCACGAAGAAGACGCCGCGGCCGACGTCGCCGGAGCCGTGCTCGGCACGGGCGAGCCGGTTGAGGACGGCGTCGAAGAAGTTGAGCTTGGTCATCGTCCCGACGATGGTCGAGACGGTCTTGAGCTGGGACTTCGGGACGCGGAGCGCGACGATCTGACCTTCCTCGATCGAGCCGGTCGAAGCCCTTGAAGTTCTCCAACAGCGGGTCGGGGCGCGAAGACCTCGCGGATCTTCGGGATCGTCGAAGAGCGAGCAGACGCCGTTGAGGCCGGCGGCGATGGAGGCGCGGAGCTTGGCGTCGAGCTTGGCCGCCTTGGCCTCGAGCCAGAACTTGATCGAGGCCAGCTCCTCGTGCTGCTCGCCGTGCTCACCCGCTTCTCGGCGAGCTTCACGTACTCCTCGAAGGCCTCGTAGGACGTGGCCGCGCGGTAGAGGGTGGCCATCGTCGGCTCCCGCCCTTCCGCCAGTCGCAGGACGCGGATCACCTGGGAGGCCAGGTCCTTCGCCTCCTGGTGCCAGAAGGGATCGGCCAGGGACGTCCCCTGGACGTTCTCGATCATGTCGGCGATGTGGCCGCCGAGCGCGGCGGCGTTGAGGTCGGGGCGGCCGATGATGTTCCAGCGGACGCCGCTGGTCAGGCTGACCTCGTAGTAGTCGCGGCAGGCGGCCCGCGAGCGCGCACTGATCGCGCACGAAGTCCGCGTAGTTGCCCTTGGCGTCGATGATGAGCCCGCCCATCTTGCGCGCCGGGTCGTCGGCGTGCAGGTGGATGAGCTGCGCGGTGAACGGGTACTGCGCGGCCGACGTCTTGGCGGAGCCCGTGGCGCCCGTGATCAGGACGCCCGTGTACATGCCCTTCTCGGGCAAGCACGAGCCAGCCTCGGCTGCTCGGACCGCGAGCCGTCCTGCTGGTGGGTCTCGCCGATGACGAGCTGCGTCTTGTGAGGGTCGAAGGGGTACGGCGGCAGCGGCCGCGCGCCGGCGTCGCTGCGGGCCGGCCAGGCCGTGGACCTCGGCGAAGTTCAGCAGGGCGCAGGCCAGGATGGCCCCGACGAACGGCAAGGGCAGGACCAGCGAGCACCGAGACGAAGTGCGCGGTCGCTGGTTCCTGGGCTGCCGGCGACGACCGCTCGACCAGCGCGAGCTCAGCGTAGCAGCCAGGCTCAGCAGCTCGCTAGACGGCCCGCAGGCTCGCCGCTCAGCGCAGGCAACCCACTCACGGCGGCTCATGCGTCGCCCTCAGCTTCGCGCCCGTCGACCGGAGCAGGAGCGCCTGGGAGAGCCGGCGCGCGAGCCAGTAGGACGGACGCCGAGGTTCACGACGACGGCACCGACGCCGCGACGGGTTCTCCCAAAGGAGCGCGAGGTACGCGGCGGCGCCGTCGAGGAACAGGAGCGGGAAGAGCAGGCCCACACTACCGACGACGAACGGAAGGCCCAGCAGGAGGTTCATTCCATCGTGAGATCGCGGCGGATGTAGACGGTGATCGGTGACGCCGGCCGCGACGCGCACGACCTTGTCGGACTGCCGCCACTCGCGGCCCGAGGCCCACCAGATCGTTCGGCGCGCGGTGTTGCCGAGGCTGGCTGAGCGCGGCGCCCTCCGGGCCCGACGAGCGCGCCGCCGCAGGCCGAACGTCAGCGCGGACGCGGCGGCTCCGAGGATCGTGCCCGCGCCCCTCTTCGTCTTGGATCCCTTGCGAACGACCTTGCCCCGATGCCGACCTCCCCTCCTGCAGGGCCCAGCCCTCGAAGTGGATGGTCTTGCCGTCCCTGACGATCGCGCGTGAAGACGACCTGGGCACGGTCGTCCTGCTGGGTCGCGAAGCCCTCGCCGACGAGCATCGTCCCGGCCGGGATGGCCAGGCGGTCACCGACGTAGACATCGTTCGCGAGCTTCGCTGTGGCCGGAGCCAGTGCCGCGCCGGTCACAACGGGATCGGTCAGAACGGCCGCGATCCGGGTGCCGATGTTGATGACGAGCGGGCGCGGCTTCTCGGGCGCTGCAGGCGACGGTGACGGCGATTCGGGCTCGGGCGTCGGCGACAGCTCGGCGAGGCGGCAGCGCCGCCCGCCGCTTGTCGCATTCGGGGCACTCGTGACCGGCCTTGTCGCGCTCGCGCGGCAGCGGTGCCTACGGCTGGTCGCTCGGGACGGGGTCTGGGGTCGATCGCGGGCGGTGGCTCGGCGACGCGGTCGCCGAGCGACTGGCGCGTGCCGCGACGCGGCGCGAGGTCTTCGGCGCTCGCGCCCAGGCCCGGCCGTGCGCGTCGAGATGACCGTCGAGCGGTCGAACGGCACGCTTCCCTCTTTCGGCGGCCTCGGTCCCTCCGCTGATGCTGAGGAGCGAGACCGAGGCCACGCCCACGACGAGCGCCGGCACGGTCCAGCGGGGAACGCGGCGCGGATCAGGTTGGTCCTTGGCCTGAGCCAGGACGTGTCCCGACGTTCTCGGCGGCCTCCCGCCGAAGGATCTCCTGCCAGCGCGACGGTAGTGTCGAGTTCATGGGATCCGCCCTCCTTCGCGTACCGACCGAAGCGAGCACCGTGTCGATGGGATCACCCTTGGCGCGGATGCCCCAGACCAGGAGGCCCTCCAGGTGTTCCTCGCGCGAGGCACGCACCAGGTCCAGCTCGAGCTCGAAGCTCTCGCCCGGGCCCCGTGTCGCTGACGACCTGGCGAACGCCCTTGACCTTGACCTTCCATGGGTACGGCCGCTTGTCGACCTGGATCTCCAGCGTTGCCGGGATCGATCTGGGTCCGCCGCTGCGAGCTTCTCGATCACCGGGATGATCCCGGGGTCTCGGGCGTCCCGCGGACGCTGCGCTTGAAGCGCTCGCGCAGCTCCGGCGCCATCCGGTTGGCGCACCAGACCAGGTCGTTGAGGATGGAGAACGAGTCGCTCCGGGCGTAGAAGACGGCGAACTCTCGGTGGCGAAGGCCCGGATCTCCCGCTCGTTCGGCTCGGAGTAGGCGGCGCTGTCGAGCGTCACCACCTGCGGGATGCCGTCGCAGCCGATCCGGATGACCTCCTGGGCCGGTTCCACACGCGGATCGTTGTGACGAGGCTCAGGACCGAGGCCGGCGGCCGTGAGCAGAAGAGGCGGAACCACAGCCTGGCGCGCGCCTCGTGCGACGCCCAGATCGCGACGAAGCGGCTGCTCCGAGGCGCTCATCCCACGATCTCCACGGCGTCCCGTGCGGATTGGAGTCTCGAGGACCTCGCGGCTCTCCCAGCATCGCCGGCAACACAAGACTCCCGATCCAGGACGACGAGGTTGACAAAGCCGACAGCGGTTCCGGCAGCCGAAGCAGCGCGCAGTAGGCCGTTCGTGCCGCGGCGAGACATCCGGTCTTTGCCTGCCGTGAACCTCCTCGGCTGAGGCGGGTGCAAGGCGCCCGCCAGCGATCACGGGCGCTGGCGCCGGGGAAGTCATTGTCGCACGTCGCGAGGCCAGTACGTGGCCTCTCTCAAAATCGAGAGGGGCCGTCAGCGGCTCTTGGCGTTGAGAACGGCCATCGGCACGGGGCCGCGCGTCCGCAGTGGACCCGTCGGTGGCGGAGCCCGCGTGCAGTATCGCTTATCTTGGTGAGCATGGGCCGGTCCCGACGGGACAGAGCGCGCATCCGAAAGCCTCCAATGCGTGGGAAGGACCTATGCCCGTCCAGCAAGCTCTGCCCCGTGCCCCGACTGCGGGCACCTCGTGTCGCCTCAAGCCGACGCGTGCCTGTCCGACTGTGCGCGACCATTGCCGCAGCCACGCCTCGCGAGAGGACTGTTTCTCCGGACGATGAACCAGGCGACCGCCGCTGGCGGTCTGGGGACCTCCTGCTGCTGCTCGGCGCTGCTTCGTACGTCGTCGCTCTGATCGCCCGCGTCCTCTTCTTCCACTGACCCTCACAGCATCCGGAACGGCCGTGATGCGCCAGACACGATGAGGTAGCTCGCGATCTGGGATCGACAGGTAAACGAAGAAGAACGTGACGTTGAAGATCAGGAGCATGAGCTCGCCCTGAAGCCAGCTCGTCGCCATCTGCCAGGTACTCGGTGGCGCCGTCGAGCGCTGCCGATCCATGCGCTCCAAGGGATCGCGAGAGCCAGCCGTTCGGCGAACGCGAAGAGCATCGGCCAGAGCGCCACGCTACACGTAGGTCTTGAGCCAGCCAAGGAACACGCTCCTGCGTCTGGGGAAGGATCACCATCGGGCGCGACGATCGGCGTGAGCATCCAGTAGAACGAGATGAGCCAGGCGTAGCTCACCTGCATGACCATCTTCATGAGGTAGATCGCGATCGCGTTCAGGCCCACGAAGCCGGCGACCAGCGGGCTCGAGAACTGCCAGGCCGACGGCTTCGACCATCCGCGCGTTCGTCCTCTCCCAGGTGCGGCGACGATCTTCTGGAGTCGTCAGGATCAGCTCGCGCAGTGCTGCCCCACGGCCTTGTCGAAGTTCTCCATCAGGAAGCCCTGGCCGGGACTGAACTGCTCTCCCAGGTAGATCACCGACATCCCAGATCCAGCGCTCGAGCCCCGCCGATCGTGCCGGCCGTGTCAGGATGAAGGCGCACGCGAGGATGCCGAAGAACCAGTCCTTCGTGATCGAGCCAGCCAGTGGCCGCCCGGCGTGGATCCGGTACCAGCAGACGAAGGCCAGGATGAGGGTCTCGATGCCGGCCAGCACGACACCGATGCTCTTGCCCTTCTGGCCACCGCTTCCGGCGACGGGCTGCGCTCCGGATGATCTGCATGCACGTCGAAGCCCCTCATGCGGCCCGAGAACGTCCGCGGTGCAGCCGGTCGACAGAAGGGCAAGGACGACGACAGCGACAAGCGCGTCCTGTTCTTCATGCGCCCTCCGCTCAGTCCAGCGGCGGCAGGCTCCACCCAGTGCGCGCCGCCGCGCGTGGCCGACGCCCGCGTAGATGAAATAGGTGAGATCGGCCGCCTTTCGTTCTGATCGAAGCGGTCCAGGTCACGGCTCCATCTGGCGCACGCAGCAGGTTCTGGGTGACCATCTGGCTATTGCCCGACGGCGACCTGGTTGGCCCACGCCAGGGCGGCCGCCTCGGCCCGGTTCGCCTCGCCGGGCGAGGTCAGCGTATGATCGCGTGCTCGTCGAAGAGGTCCCGATGGGCCCGTACCCAGCTCGTGTACGTCTTCTCGGTCGCGCTCCGAGATCATGTTGGCCGTCATGGTGGCGACGTAGTCGTGGGTCTCCTGCAGGTCGCCGGTCCCAGAAGCCGCTCGTGCGAGCCCCAGACGCTCCTGGTATGCCGACCGGCAGAGCTGCGTGCGCTCCCAGCATGAGGTCGCTGGAGGACTGCGCGTGCGCGGATCGACATGCGGCCAGTCGCACGCCATGCTCTGCAGCTCGCGGCGCATGTCGAGGACGGTCGCGGTCGTCGTCCGGATGGAATCGAACGAGCCGAGCCTCGGAAAGGCGTAGGCGTGGAGCCGCGTCGTAGACCTGCTCTTGCAGCTTGTCCTGATCACACGCATGCGGTACTCGCTCGATCGCCTGCAGGACGGCCGCGATCTTCGGCGAGGAGCCCGGCCTCGACCGGGTCGCGCAACGGCGAAGGACGGCTTGGGCCAGGAGCCCAGATCAGCGCACGCACGCACGCAGACCCGACCGCCGCGTACACGGCGTGCGCATCCATTCATCGGCCGGTCGTCCGAGAAGACTGACGGTCGGACCGCGGCGGGTCGATCTCGCAGCGTGGTCAGGCCGGCGAAGATACGCCGCCTGCATGGTCGAGCATGCGCCGGCGACGGCGCGTCGTTCAAAGCTTCCTGGTCCGAGCTCGAGCATCGCCGTCTGGGTGTCGCCCGTCTCCACCATCACGTTGCCGAGCTCGGCCGCGGCCGAGGGCGGACAGCCGCTGCGAGTAGCCGGGTGAGTAGGGCTTGAGTGTAGTCCCAAGGCATCGCGGCCGCGTGATCGCCTCGTTGGCGCAGCCAGTGCCGCTTCGCTCGGCGCGCCGCGGAGCCCTTCTCGTTCCGCGTACTGGATGAGGTTCAGGCGCCGGACCGCGGACCAGTCGTAGTAGTTTTCGAGGTCGGGTCCATCATCGGCGCCACGGCTGACCGAAGAGCGAGATTCCAGTCCGAGCGACAGAACGAGCCTCCGCCAAAGAGCGCGAGCGCGGAGCCGCTCGACGCGCGGCGTGAACTTCCAGCCGCAGGCGAGCTTCGCGACTTCGTCCTTGATGGACTCCACGGGCTCGAAGTACGTCTCGATCCTGACGCAGCGCGCCTCGGGGATAGACGCATGTACGAGCTTCCCTTCGATGTCGTCCGTCATGTCGTTGATGTCGCCGAGGGTCGCGTCGATCCGCTGCAGCCACTGGATGATCACGGCCAGCTGCGGCCCAGTTGGTGGGATCGGCGGACGCTCCCGACTGCCCGAGCAGCAGGAGCCCGATCACGACGACGGCCAGCGAGCGGTGCCTCATCTCCGACCTCCGGCGCCGTCCGGTTTGCAATCGCCTCGCCAGTGAGAGCGACGCGCGCAAGCGCTCTCAACTCACGGGCGCGAGGCTCCGGTCAGTTCTCGCGGGCGAGAAGCGGTGCTGAGGTCGTCTCATCGCTGGAGGCGGCCACGCCTGGAGCGCCGCCAAGCCACGTGTCGCCGCCGATCGAGGCCGCGCCGAGGAGCCAGAAGACACGCAAGCAGGCGAAGCGGAGCGCCATGCCGACGCCGCCGGCGGCACGATTCCGAAGATGGACAGACCCGTGACGGTGTCCCACGGCCGCATGCGGAGCCACCAGCCGAAGCGCGACCAGGACCGCCACGACCGCCGCGGACGGCGGTGCCCGTCAGGACGCGCGCCAGGAGCACGGTGGCGGCGCAGGCGCGCCAGGCGGATGGACACGTGCCGTGCGGCGCGTTGCGGCGATGCCCCCGACGAGGGTGATCGTGGCGGCCACCACGGCGAGAGACCTCGACGGGCTCAGCGGAGCTGACCAACAATCGCGATCGCCGAGCCAGGCACCTCCGGCGCGCGCCGCCTGCTGCGAGAGCGCGCGCTGCACGGACGCTCAGCCCTCAGCCGCAAGCGTTCGCACCTGGTCGAGCAGCGACAGCTCGGGCCGCTCCTCGGCGAGCTGCGATGAAGCGCTCGCGGTCCTTCGGGCTCGTCGTGAAGACCCAGCGTGCTGAACGGGTCCGCGGGCACGCGGACGACGTTGCTGCGGTCGCCTTGGATGAGCAGGAACTCGTGATACGCGGGACGTCCGCGACAGCCGGCGAACCTGCTCGACCTGGCGGTCCGTCAGCCTGCAGGTGCGCTCGCAGGCCCTCGACGGACTCGCCGCCGGGCTGGCCGACGAGCTTCGTGCTGCTGTTGCCGACGATGGCCGCGCCGTAGGGCGACCGGACGAAGTCCTCGATGACCTGCGAGAGCCCGATGACGCTCATCCCCTCCTTGCGCCCCATGCGCACCGAGCTGGAGAGGAACGGCCCGGCCGTCGACGCCACTCCGCCGGACGCCCTGGTGTCGAGGAGCGCCCAGCTCTCGTCGAGCACGAGGAACGTGCGGTGGCGCCGCCGGCTCATGCGGGCGGCGAAGCGCCGGATCTCGTAGACGCACAGCCGCAGCGCCAGCGCCGCGAAGTCGCGGTGCTCCGTCAGGTGCATGAAGTCGTAGCAGACGGCGTAGACGCCTTCCGCGCGGGTTGGCGTCCGGTCGCGCCTGGAACAGCTTCGCGAACTTGCCCTCGGTGAACGGGAAGAGGCGCCGGCCATGACTCTTGCCCTCGGGGACGCTGTCGAGCGCGCCGCGCGAAGCCCGCGAAGTCCCGGTCGAGGCCGTCGCGGTAGACCTTGTAGAGCGCGGCCTCGATCGCCGCCTTCTTGCGCTCGAAGCGCTCGGGCTCCGCCTCGGAGACGTGGAGCAGGTCGAGCAGCAGCCACTCCAGCCGGCTGATGTGCTCGTCGAGCGCCTCGTCCTCCTCGCGCCACGCGAAGGGCTGGACGCCGGAGGTTGCTCGAAGCTGTAGGCGACGTACCGTCCGTCGGGACGCAGCTCGATGTACCGGCGGTAGGACGCGCCGTTGTCGAGGATGAAGGTGAACGGCGGCCGGTCGTCCGCGCCCCGCGCAGGCGATCTCGTAGGCCGAGAGCAGGTAGGAGACCGCGAACGACTTGCCCGCCCCGACGTCCCGGTCACGAGGATGTTCGCGTTGGGCTGGGAGCCGGTGTCGAACGGGTCGTAGAGGACGAGACCGTTGTGCGGGCGTCAGGAACGGGACCTTGCCCTCGCCCGCACTGGAAACCCCAGATCGGCAGCATGTCCACCATGACCGGGGTCAGCGTCTTCCGGCGGCGCTCGATCAGCGGCGTCGCGCCCGGCAGCAGCGAGAGGTACGCCTCCCGCAGGAGATACGTCTCGCGGTAGCCGCGCAGGCCGTGCGCCCGCGAGCAGGACGCCCAGCGTCTCCTGGACGGCCTCCTCGAGCGCGCTCGCGCTTCGCTTCGTAGAGGACGAGCTGCAGCGTCGTGCCGAAGATCCGCTGCGTGCTGGAGATGATCCGCTCCATCGCGGCGTCGGTCTGCTTCTCGACCGCGTTCGCCTGGGGGTCAGTGCGGTCGGACTTCACGATGAAGTTCTCGAGCTTGAGACCCGCGGCGAGCGTCGCCTTCGCCCGCAGCGCGGCGAGCTCGGCGCCGGCCCGTGGGATGTCGACGCGGTAGTAGAGGACGTAGCGCTCGCGGTTCAGCGAGAGGAGCGGGACGAGGATGCCGGGCTCCGGTGCGATCGGGCAGCTCCTTCAGCGAGATCATCGCCGATGTAGCGGTCGCCCAGCCGGAGGTGATCCCGGCGAATCAGCAGGTCGTCGTTGAGGAGGCTCCACACGGGCGAGGTGTCGCCAGCGTACGGGAACTCGTCGACGATGGAGCGCGGCAGGCCCGTCGCGCTCATGCCGCGCCCGCTCCGAGAGAGAGTCCGACCTCGACGATGCCGCTCGTGGTCGGGTTCAGGAGGTCGTAGACGGAGCCGACGATCTCGCACGTGTCGCAGCGCTGGAAGCCGCAGGCCCATCTGCGACAGCCCGACCTCGACGCGGCGCGCGCGAAGCGGCTCGCCTCCTCGACGAGGCCTCGTACGTCGTCTGCCCATGCCGTCGCGCGCCGCGGCGTCCGCGAGTCCACGCCGCCGCAGCCGTCCCGAAGCTCCTTGATCGACCCCGTCCAGCGGCCGAGCGTCTGGGACGAGCGGCCTGAAGGTCGCGCAGACGTAGTGGCGCGCGGTCCTGCACCAGGCTGGTCGGCGCGCCGTCCGTCGTCCTCGATGCGCGTCAGCTCCTGGAGCCGCGCCTTCCGGAACTCCTCGAGCAGCTGCTCCTTCGGTCCGTCGCCGGTGATCGGCGGGCAAGCGCTTCGACGAGCTGCCGCACGCCGCGGCGCTGGTCGACGAAGACGTAGAACTGGTACGACGTGTCCTCCGGCAGCCCGGACCAGCAGTTCTCGGCGAGCAGCGCCGCTGCGTCGAACTCGGCGCCGTCGAGGCCTGGCTCGTGGAAGGCCTCCAGCCGATAGACGAGCGTGAGGTGGCCCGTCCGACTCCAGACGAGCGTCGTCGTGGATGTCGACGATGTTGAGCGTCCGGCGCCAGGCTCCGCTCGGTCACCGATGCCATGGCCCGCCCTCGCGACGAGCTGCTTCAGCGGATGGCCGCGGTAGTCGTCCGGCACCGCCGCTGTAGAGGCACGCGCCACCGCCGCGAGCACGTAGTAGCGGATGCGCGGACGGCACGTAGTGCTCGTCGTCGTGCCGCTCGGCGTAGACGAGGAACATCGCCGACGCAGCGCGGCCGCCGCCGATCTGCGCCAGGAAGCTCCACGCGTCGAAGAAGAGCGACCAGAGGCCGAACACGCAGCTCGGTCGCGACGGCGGCCGGCATAGAAGAGGATGACCAGCCCGCAGGACTTCACCGTCAGGAGGGAGAAGATCTTCAGCGGGTCATCGAGGTTGCGGAAGCACTCGCTCTGCCGCCGCGTTCATGGCTCCGCCCAGTCCGCGCGTCAGCGCAGCAGCCCGGAGATGCGGTCGTAGATGGCCAGGCCCGCCCCGGCCAGGACGAGGAAGACGGCGCCGAACAGGAAGTTCCTCGTGTGGCGACCAGACTCGTGCGAGCCCATCATGATCGCCCCGCCTGCGATCAGGGCGCCGACGAGCATCAGCGCGGCCGCCCAGTTCGCGCGCTCGAATTGAGCGTGCTCGTGAGTCCCGCGAACGGATCCTGCGCGAAGGCCGGCACGCTGGGCACGATCAGCGCGCCTACCACCAGCACGATCAGGATGAAGGCTCCTCGCTTTCCCATGGTCGTTCTCTTCCTTTCCGCGCAGCGCGCGTTGCAAGAGTGCGACCCGGTGTCCTCAGCTCTCAAACTCGCGCAACGTGCTGATGCGTGAGAGGCAGCCGCTCGATCCGCGTCATCTCACGTCCGAGAGGTTCACGCCGGCAATCTCAGGAGTGAGGACGATCGACTCACCGGCTGTGGATGCTGCGTGCCCGTCTGCAGGCCGGACGGAACGACATTCGAATACCGGAGTGGTCAGCGGATCGCCAACTTTCGCGAGCCCGCGGAACTTTCTGGTTGCGATTGCGAAATCCTCGGATCGTTTCTGGCACACGTTGTGCTATGACGGGGCCGCTACAGGCCACCTCGGCCCGGCACAGGGGCCGCATGACGCACGGGAGTCGACCCGCCGGCCAACCCGACGTCTTCCGAACGGTCGACCCCGTCGACCCAAGGTTCGCTGCGGTTCGAAGGTCGGCGGCGTGACGAGACCGAGCTCCTCCATGCGCTGACCGACGCCCTTGCCGTGCTCGTGCGCAGCGGCGCTCCCGATTCTGCACTCCGCGAGAGCTTCACTCCACGCGATGGCCGGTCTCGGCGCTGAGAAGGTGTCGTCGTCGAGGTCGTCCAGACCGAGCCCCTCGCGATCGAGATCCTCTGCGCCGTCGGCATGAGCTGAATCCGGACGAAAAGGCCTGCGAGGCGCTGCGGTCCTCTCCGGGTATCAGCCCCACGCTGATACGCAAGGCGGTGGAGGACGGGCAGCCTCGTCTCGTCGAGAACTCCCAGATCCTCGGACTGGATGCGACGGCCTCGCTGAGCGGCGCGCCGTACAGCGTCGTTGTGCGCACCCGTCGCAGACGACTCGCTCACCGGGGCGGCGGTCGCCGTCCTCTACTTCCAGAACGAGGGCCGGCGAGCTTTTGGCTCAGAGGACCTGGAATGGCTGAGCGCCTACGCGGCGGCGCTGGGCCAGGCACTCACCCTTCACGTCTCGGGACAGACGCGCGTTGCTGGAAGCAGAGGCTCAATGGAGGAAGTCTCAGGACGCGTCCGGTCCCGAGATCGTCGGCAGCAGCGAGGCCACCCGGCGGCTCATCCAGACACTCGACACCTATCTTCCGAGCACCACTCAGAGCTGACGCGCCGCCAATCCTGGTTACGGGCGAATCGGGCACCGGAAGGAGCTGGTCGCCCGATACCTCCATCACTACTCGTCCAAGCGCGCGCGCGAGGCCCATTCCAATCCTTCAACTGTGCCGGTATCCGCGGCGACCTCGCCGAAGCGCGGCTCTTCGGCCATGTGAAGGGCTGCCGTTCACCGGGCGCGATGACGGACGCGGCCGGGCTGTTCAGGGCAGCCCACAAGGGTGTGCTGTTCCTGGACGAGATCGGCGGGCTTGCCTCCCGACGGCCAGGCGCTCCTCCTGCGCAATCCTCGAGACCAGGTCCGTGCAGCCGGTGGGAGATACGCGCGAGGTCCCGGTCGACGTCCAACTCGTGCTGGCCACGAACCGCAACCTCGAAGAGGAGGTTGCAGCCCACCGCTTCCGCGAAGACCTGTTCTATCGCGTGAGCGGGCTGATGGTTTCGCTGGTTCTCGCTCGCGACCCCTCACGCATCTCGCGACATCCGCGTGCTCCTCGCCTTCTACCTAGGGAAGCACGAGCGGCTCCTCAAGAAGAAGACCATGGGCACTGACGCCCGCTGCCTTCCGGGCCCTGCTCCAGTTCTCCTGGCCCGGGAACGTTGCGGCAGCTGAACAACGTCCCGCATTGACGCCGGTGACCTCATGCGGCACCGGGGTCGCCGATCGACGTGTCTGACATCCAGAGGCACCGTCCCGAGATCCTCACCGGCCCCAGGAATCCAACCCGGAAGCGTTCCTCGAAGACGAGAACGTGTCGTACGGCGACGCCGTCCGGGCATTCCGAGAAGAAGCTGATCCTCGGACCGTCTGCGGCGCCACGGCAACAACGTGTCGGCCGCGTCAGCCAGCCTCGGGATCTCCGAGCCCACGTTCTACAGGTACTGGTCGGACGCCAAGCGAATCCCCTAGCTCGCAATGCTCTCCAGCCGCGAGCGGCGCTTCCAACCCATTCCATGCGCAACGACTCGGTGCGTGCGCTCTGCCTGGCTGATCCCATCTTCAGCCAGCGATACGACGGATGGACGGTGCTCGGGACCGGCACCTACGCCACTGTCGCGGGGTGCAAGGTCCCGCGATGCCGGGCGGGACGTCGCGCTCAAGATCTTCCATGGGCTCTCGCCATCGGAAGTCGACGCGTCCGCGAGGAAGGTCCATGCGGCCCAGAGCCTCGGCTTCGCCGTACTGTACAGGTCTATAGCGTCTTCGACCGCGGCCCCCTGACCTGGTTCGAGATGGAGCTGGTCGACGGCCCGAACCTCGACCAGGCGCTCGCCGCCCTCGCCAAGGAACACCGCCGCGCCTCCATGCCTCTTCGCGCCCTCGACATCGCCCTGGCAGTGAGTCGCTGTCTCGGCACGCACACCGGCGCGGCGTCCTCCATCGAGACGTCAAGCCGGCGAACGTGCTTATTCCCCTCTGGTCCGCGCCGGCGGCCAAGCTCGCCGACTTCGGGATCGCTCGCGTGGGTAATCGGTCGGGGCTACGCCGACGGGCAGCATCACCGGTACCTCGGTTCGCATCGCCGGAAGCGCTCTCAGGCGCGGCTGTCGACCGCCCCCACGACGTCTTTGGCCTTTGCTCGACGCTCTACGCGCCTTCGCCGGTGGACGACCGCCATTTCCAATCGAGAGCGATGCTGGACTGGAACGTCTTCAAGATGTGATCCGGCACGCGCGGCCCGTCCCGTTGCGCACCCCTTGCGGATAGCCGCTCCATCCACAGGTCGGCGGCCTCATTGAGCGCGGGTTGGCTTATGACGCTTCGGCGCGACCTGACGTGGGGGCGATCGTCTTGGCCCTGCGAGGAAGCTCAGCGTCATCGGTGCCGGACGCGACTCGCTGGCGGGCAATCGAGCTCGGGGCTAGCGGTATGCGTGATCCACCGAACTGCGTCCGACCTGCGTGGCTCGTGGGCTCGAATGACTCTGCTGCCGGGCCTGGGCCCGGCAACGTCTCGAGGATCGTCCCAGCTTGGTCCGGAGCTGCCGTTGAATGGAGTGTGGGAGGCAACCCGATGACGTCGACGACCTGGCCGAACGCATTGACCAACGCCTGCTGCCATATACCGAGCCGACCAAGCCGATCCGACTTCGAGACGGGCTCGTGGTGGTCATGCTCGAAGCGGAGGCACACGGAGGGACGCCGGAGGATCGGCCTGCGCGCGATCGCCACCTGGGAAGCACGAGGCTGTATCGCGCGCGTCGGCTCGGATTGGCGAATCACCGATCGGGGCCGCGACGAAGCAAAAGCGTCTCATAAAGGGCCGGCTGGTATCAGCGCTTCCTGCGCGCCAGTTAACTGCTCACTCCTCCTGAGGCGGCGGCCCAAATGCCGCCAGCGGGAAGCGCGGCGTGAATCGCATTCTACCTGGAGGTCGTGAGGTTCGATCCCCAACCGCTCCACCCAGCTCCAGCGACTACATAGCGAGATCGCTGGGCGGCAGCGCAGTCGCGCTGTGCCCACGCTGAGTCTATCTTACTGGCGGGAACGGCGCTGAACCTCATGCCATGCACTTGTCTGGAACACGCGCGTCCTCCGGAGCCGAAGGTTATAGGTCCGAGCCCCATCGGGCGCACCAAATCCCACAACAACTTATGGTGACCACGGCAGTGGCTAACGCGCCAGGCGGAGCGTCTGTTGGCGACCACCGGGCTACTCCAGCGCGCCCGCAGTGGCGTGCGGGAGCCCTCCAGCGGCGTTGCCGTGGCCGTTAGCCAGCTGGTCGATTCGCAACCAGTGAGGTCGCCGGTTCGCCCCCGGCGCGGTCTCACCAACCCAATCAGTGGCAGTGGAACATCCGTCCCGGCCCGTCGGTCAAGGGCTCGCCGGGGGTTCACGCGCGCGGCCGGCATGACTCCCGACGAGGGGGCAGGAAACGGCCGCCAGCGGCCCCTGACGAGGCGCAGAACAAGCAGATCTCCGCTACTTCCGCAGATGGCACGGAGGCCACCCCAGAACGTCAGCCGAGCAGAGCGAGCTGCACCCGCCGCGGCGGATAGGCTTTCAGGTATTGCCCGTAGGTCACGCGACCAGCGGCAGTCGCGCTGAGGCGCGTCCGGGAATCGCCCGGAGCCGAAGACGGCATTGACCTCGCTGCGCTCACGCGGTCGAAGCGGTTGAAGGCTTCCGCCAGCTGCTGCATTGCGCACCCGCGCGGAAGAGAGAAGCTCGTCGAGCCAGGCGGATGTCGACGGTGGCGAAGCCGGCAGCGCGCTCGTCGTTGCGGCCCACCCGAGACGCGGCGTCCGTGGGGTCGCGCGCGCGCGCGGTCGTTCGCGGCGGTTGCCGTCGCCGTTCCGAGTCGACCCGAGGAGGGCCGTGAAACGCCGCCCCGAACCCAGCGGTCAATACTCCAGAGAGCTGCAGCGACCACGGCAGATCGGCGAGGCCACTGAGAACGAAGCGATGCCGCTGGTCCACCGCGGCGGCCCCGAAAGGCCGCGGGCTCAAAGCCCCGGGGCACCCCGGCGGGATCCGCCGGATCGCGCCGAGCCCCGGGTCCTCGGCCTCGTTCGCCGGAGCGAACATGTCGCTGACCGTGTCCCCCCCGCTTCGGAGAGCGTGTACGACGCGAGGGCCTCGAAGCGGTGGCTCATTCGTTTGCGGAGGGAAAGAGCTGAGCCCGCGTACCAGCTCTCGCCGTAGTTCGGTACTGATTGACGAGGGTGGAGGTGCCCGGTCTTCCTTCGAGGTCGTTCGGCCGCCGACCCGGTCCGAGGGGAAGGCACCAGCGGGTTGAGTTCACGACACCGATCTGCCGCTTCCCCGCACCGCGAGGAGATCCACTGTCAGGCTCAAGACGCGGCCCATCTCCTGGGTCAGGCCCAAGCTGATCTGCCGGGCGAAGGGGACGCGGAAAGCGGGTCCGCCGCTGCCACCGCGCTTGGAACGGCGCTGCCGGCTCCTGGTAGGCGATGGTCGGGAGCGCGCCAGGCCTCGGCCGAAAGCGGGAGCCCGGTCCGCAGGAGCCGCAGGCCCCGCCCATCCAGGATCTCCGTGACCGCTGCCACCGCCAGCAATGGATCCTCCGTGAAGACGCCGAAGGCTCCGCGCGAGAGTCGTGCGTCCCCGGCCGGTGGGGTCGAGGAGAAGGACAGGCGAGGAGACAGGTCTCCACGGTCGGGAACCTCGCCGTGAACACCTGTGCCGCCGACACTGGATACGGTGATCGGGCGGAGGCCCAGGGCGTAGTGCTGGTAGCGGATCCCCGCCTCGAGGTTGAAGCGCGACGAGACTCGCCACCGGTCCGTCCGAAGACCGAGAACAGGCTCGACGTCCCCTGCCGAGGGTCGCCGTAGCCCCGGAAGTAGGCGGCGGGCAGGCCCGCCTCGAACGCCTCGAGGGCACTCAAAGGCCGCGATGTGAGCCCGCTGATCGCAGGGAGAGCGGTGAAGAAGTAGTACTTAGTCCACGCGAAGTCCTGAAGAGAGAGATCCCTGGCGTCCCACCGCACTCGCGAGGTCGAGGTCGAAGCCGGCCTTGGAGGATGTGCGAGCCCCGGAAGCGTGTCGGCGTGTGTCCGCAACCTGAGAGGCGTCGAGGTTGCGGCGGGGCTGCGGGCTGCTGAACTGCCGGCCCACCACTGCCAGCCCGCTCAGAGTCAGCTCGGGCCCGCCCTGGTCAGGCGTCGTGCACGGCCCGCCGCAGAGGGGACCGGAGTCCGCCGATGTGCTGGTCTCCGCGAAGGACCTGCAGGCGCCCCTCGTTCAGCCAGGCGGAGCCGAAGACGTCGGTCTCGCGCCGAGGCCGGAGCCCCAGTCCGTACGCCGTTGGACTGACCCGTGGCACCGCGAGCCACGATGCCCCCGGAAGGGCTCGACGTTCTCGCTGACACGGCGTGAAGCGCGTCCTTAGGGCAGCAGCCGGTGCTCGGGAGTGAAAGCGTGCTCGAACTTGGCGAGGGCGCTTCTGGGCAAGACCGGTGTAGGGGGCGGCGCCGAGGGATTGGGAAGCCGGATCGTTCGAGTGCGGCCGCGACTCCTGGGTCGATGGTCACGAAATGTTCGCGTCGGTGAGCAATACGTAACT